>VYLF01000308.1_pt1 | contig 46807 bp, 45 predicted proteins | sample 5114371 | NCBI WGS metagenome assembly VYLF01 (sample SAMN12291773, study PRJNA351875) | freshwater metagenome | isolation source: freshwater lake | place: USA: Michigan, Kent Lake | collected 2013-08-15 | reverse complement strand
TGTGTAAGACAGTACATGGTTTTTTAACTGTGGTATGCGACGGTGGTGGAAGCAGAAACTTAAATCGTGAGGTTTAGGAATCGCCGCACTTTTAGGGCGGCGAGGATGTCAATGTTTGGAGATACTGACAACGAATTATCCCATTTTTCAAAAGTAATGGCAGAGATGGTTAATTGCCCTCACCCCCTCCCCTCTAACGCTCTGGGACAGGGAAGGGGGTGAGGGAAACGAATAAAGAAAAATGGTATTACAGGCAGTTGTTGATATATTTGTAATAATTTAAGAGTCACTGATAATTGCTGATTGTCGATATTTCTGCAAATGTGAGATGCACCCTTTTTTAAGCTACAAGAAGACCCAGAGAATAGGGGGGCTAAAGTGTTGAAAGTATCGCCAATATTTAAAACTAAACTTTTTTCTGTCCGGTTATCCCATAAGAGTTAAGGATAAACACAAAGGCATAAAGAACACAAACAGAAAGACAGATTCGATTTACTTAGGGCTGGCTGAATAAATGTGAAATGTAGTCCTGTAGGGGCGAAGCATTCGGATAGAAAATCTACGGTTTCACCGATAGGTTATTGCCCGAATGCTTCGCCCCTACTTTTTGCCGCAGACCACTAGGTAGGGTTTGCGGCAAAAAGTTTGTTGGTGGGGTTAGGAGTCGGTCGTCAGTAGCCGGTCGTCAGTAGCCGGTCGTTTCAGGCTTTGTTGCCCTCTCTTTTTGTACTAACTTATGTACTGAAAGGAGGATAATGCCAGGTTTTTGGGGGTCCCAATCCGATTTTCGCAGCACTAACATCGGATTTTAACAGGTCAAAAGCCTTATTTTCAAAGGGTTTTACCATTATTCAGCCGACCCTAAATAAATATTTTTCTTTTCTGTCTCCCCTTTTCGATTAGACTGGTAATTGAGAATAATTAGCATTTATTTTAGCGATCGCAAGTCTTAGACAGTTTCAAAACCGTTGACTGAGGCTGACATTAGCGCAGTTATCACCCTTTGGCTACTGAAGTAAACTCGATGAGCTATTAAGGAATTATTATCACTCTTGAATGAAAGACCTTCTTTGCCTTTGGAGATAAGAAAAGCATGGACGATAAAATTAGACCTAATGAAGCAGAAAAACCAGAAAAATCGCCAAATAAAGCCCAATTTTCCCCTTGGGGCGGTACAGAGGCAGCAGCAGAACGTACTAAGCTAAACGGCGCTTAACCTGCATGATCCAACAGCTATAACCCTTTTGGAGTCTATATCGGTGATCCGAAGTAAAAGCCGTTTAGCTTAACACCATGGGTACTGAGCTAACAGCCACCTATCCCCTCGCACAAGTGGAAATGGGAAAAACCGTCTGGTTAGTGGGATTTCAGGGGACAGGAGGAATCAATCGACTCCTAGGTATGGGATTAAACCCCGGCATTCAATTACAGGTAATTAGCTCCCAACCGAGGGGGTCAGTTTTAATTGCCATTCAAGACAATCGTATCGGTATCGGGGCGGAAATGGCCGAAAAAATCCTCGTTAGTGACAGTCAACCGAAAAAACTGGAACCCAAAAAAGACCTACCTGAAGTAAGAACATTTCTGCGGGAGATACCCATAGGAAAAGCGGGTAAAGTTGTCGGTTATGACCGAGCATTGCGCGGATACAAAGGAAAATTGTTATCAATGGGATTAACTCCGGGGACAGAGTTTACCGTCATTCGCGTCGCACCTTTGGGGGATCCCGTCGAGATTCGAGTGCGGGGATTTCATCTCAGTCTGCGAAAACAGGAGGCAGACACTTTAATCGTCGAAGAAATAGACCCAGAAAGCTAAATTTAATCATCTAAGCCTATTCGTCACTCAATATCCTAATTATGGTCAAACCGATTATCGCCTTAATTGGCAATCCTAACTGTGGCAAAACTACCCTTTTTAATGCTCTCACGGGGGCCAATCAACGCACTGGCAACTGGCCAGGAGTAACAGTCGATCGCAAAGAGGGAAGATTTCAAGTTAACGGGGAAGATATCACCCTTGTGGATTTACCCGGAGTCTATTCCCTCGATGTAGAAGAAGGGGAGACAGGAATGGATGAATTAGTCGCTAGGGACTATCTGCTGTCAGGAGAAGCGGATTTAGTGATTAATATCGTCGATGCTGCCAATTTAGAGCGCAATCTCTACCTTACTACCCAAATCATGGAGATGCGTTTACCGATGTTGATTGCCCTGAATATGATGGATGTGGCCAAAACTAGGGGTATTGTGGTTAATCCGCAACTCTTAAGCGCTCGCATGGATGCAATTGTCGTCCCGATTAGTGCGGTTAAAGGGGAGGGAATCGGAGAATTAAAGCAAAAAATTGGGGAATTAGTCGATGATATTAGCCATACTGCCGCTTATGTGGCTTATCCTGCGGTAATTGAGGAAGCTCTTAACGAGATTGTTGCCTACATTAACGACCATAGCAGTAAAAGGATCGTTGAGCCAAGATGGACTGCTTTAAACCTACTGCAATACGAGGATCGCATCGCCCCAGAATTGCGCTCACAGGAACTATTAAGCATTATCGTCAAGCATAGACGACAAATACACCAAGTTTTAGGGGAAGACCTTGATATTTTAATTGCTGATACTCGTTATGGCTTTATTCAACAAGTTACCCAGGGAGCCACTCAACGGACTGGACAGATAAATGATACCATGTCCGATCGCCTTGATCGCATTGTTCTCGATCGCTGGTGGGGAATTCCGATATTTTTGGGCGTAATGTACCTAATGTTCTTGTTTACCATCAATGTTAGTGCTGCCTTTATCGATTTCTTCGATTTAACTGCCCAGACTATCTTTGTCGATGGTTTGTCCCAAGTTTTACAAACAATCCCTACCCCGGGTTGGCTAATTGCTCTGCTCGCTGATGGAGCGGGGGGAGGTGTGCAAACCGTCGCCACTTTTATCCCCGTAATTGGCTTTATGTTCCTCTTTTTGTCAATTTTAGAGGATTCCGGCTATATGGCCCGGGCAGCCTTCGTCATGGACCGATTGATGCGTTTGGTGGGATTGCCGGGTAAATCCTTTGTCCCCATGCTAGTGGGATTTGGTTGCAGTGTGCCGGCAATTATGGCCACCAGGACCCTAGAAAATTCTCGCGATCGTTTATTGACGATTATGATGAACCCTTTTATGTCCTGTGGGGCTAGATTACCTGTTTATGCCCTATTTGCGGCGGCTTTTTTCCCCATAGGTGGTCAAAACATCGTTTTTGGTCTTTATATCTTAGGAATTCTCGCCGCTATTTTGACGGGATTGGTGATGAAAAAAACCCTACTCAAGGGAGAAGTCAGTCACTTTATTATGGAATTGCCTCCCTATCATCTACCGCGTCTGAAAGGAGTTTTAATTCGTACTTGGGAACGTCTGCAAGCGTTTTTATGGAAAGCTGGACGAGTTATCGTTTTAATGGTGATGATTTTGGGATTACTCAACTCCGTCAGTTTTGATGGTTCTTTTGGTAATCAAGACAGCGAGCGCTCGGTTTTAAGTGCTACCAGTAAAGCTGTAACTCCTATTTTCTCACCCATGGGACTAGAACCGGAAAATTGGCCGGCAACGGTGGGAATTTTTACGGGAGTTTTTGCCAAAGAAGCAATGGTAGGCACATTAAACTCAATTTACAGCCAACTAGCAGGGGAAGATAACCCGAATAAGGGGGCAGCACAGGTAAAATTCGACTTTTGGGGGCAAATTCAGGAAGCTATTGCCACTATTCCCGCCAATTTAGCGGAATTACCCAATCAATTACTTGATCCCTTGGGTTTAAATCTTGGTGATTTGCAAGATCAAAAAACGGCTGCCGAGAAGCAAGAGGTAGATTTAGGAATCTTTGGGGCAATGGCGAAAAGATTTGATGGTCAAGCGGGTGCTTTTGCCTATCTATTGTTTGTTCTGCTCTATTTTCCCTGTGTTTCGGCCACATCGGCAGTATATCGCGAAACTAATGCCGGTTGGACTGCTTTTATTGCCCTCTGGACCACAGGAATGGCCTATATTGTTGCCACTTCCTTCTATCAAATCGCCACTTTTTCTCGACATCCGGGATTTTCTCTCTTTTGGATAGTCTTGATGGGTTTAACCGTAGTCGGGGTTTTATTCACCTTAAAAAATCTCCGTCCCCGAAAAATCAACCGTCCGGCAATTTAAAAGTAGGGTGGGTTAGGCGACAAAAAGCTAGGCAACTAACAAATTATTTAGATTCGCCGTAACCCACCGCAATCAAGCAACTTTTCTCGATTTTTTTCGCTTATAAACCATGATTTTAATCGATATACAGGCTTATCTTGCCAAAAATCAGAAAGCATCTCTGGCTGACTTATCTACACACTTTCGGATGTCAGCGGATGCCTTAAGTCCCATGCTCGATCGCTTGCTGAAAAAGGGGCGAATTCGCCTGATTTCCCTAGAAAAATGCGGAGGATGCAGCCGTTGTACCCCGGAATCTATGGCTTTTTACGAATGGATTGAGGGCAATTCCACAGGGACAAACAGATAAAAGTTTAATACTACAGAAGTGATCTCACCATTAAGATAACTGCTGTATTACCAGTCGCTTTCAACTGGGATAGTTAATTTCTGGCGAGGAACCAAAGTCACTCAACCGCAGAACCTCAAGGTTGTATAATCTTTAAGAGTTATTAAGCTTTGTATCAGTTTGCCCAGCAGCATTTAATGAATATACTTTTGCTGACATCATCTTTAGGGTTACTCCTAGCGATCGCTATCGTCGTCTATTTTGTTTCCTCTCGCAAGTACCAATCGTCGGACTCGGTGGCCAATTCCTACGACCAATGGACCGAGGACGGGATTTTAGAATATTATTGGGGCGAACACATCCATTTAGGTCACTACGGTTCCCCACCAGAAAAAAAAGACTTTCTACAGGCAAAAGCTGACTTTGTGGCGGAAATGGTCTCTTGGGGAGGTTTGGATAAACTACCCGCCGGTGCCACTCTCCTCGATGTCGGTTGTGGTATTGGTGGCAGCAGTCGCATTCTGGCCCGGGACTACGGATTTGCCGTTACCGGTATCACCATTAGTCCCAAACAAGTGGCACGGGCCAAAGAACTAACACCCCCAGATGTAAATGCTCGCTTTTTGGTCGATGATGCCATGGCCCTTTCTTTTCCCGACGAGAGTTTTGATGTGGTCTGGTCAATCGAAGCCGGTCCCCATATGCCGGACAAAGCCGTTTTTGCACAGGAATTACTGCGAGTTCTTAAGCCGGGGGGAGTCCTAGTGGTAGCGGACTGGAATCAGCGAGATGAACGTCAAAAACCGCTCAATTTCTGGGAACGTCCTGTAATGCGCCAACTTTTGGATCAGTGGTCCCACCCCGCTTTTGCCAGTATCGAAGGTTTTGCCGAACAGTTAGCGGCCACGGGATTGGTAGATGGGGAAGTGATGACTGCTGACTGGACAAAAGCCACTCTACCCTCTTGGATTGATACCATTTGGCAAGGGGTGATTCGTCCCCAAGGTTGGTGGCAATTTGGTCTAACTGGGTTGCTTAAATCCGTCCGAGAAGTGCCGACAATTCTGCTGATGCGTTTGGCCTTTGGCACGGGTTTATGTCGTTTTGGGATGTTCCGCACTGTTCGCGCTCAATCCCATCTGCAAGCAAGTCAGCAAGAGTCTCTTACCTCAGTTATCTAGCTGGTTATAATTAAATTGAAGATAAATCCCCCCTTGATCCCCCTTGATAAGGGGGGTGTCTGATAATTTTTAACACCTACCTACTTAAATTAATCTTGAATATTTAATTAATCTTTCATGGATTAATAAGGTACGGTTCTAAACTCCACGCAATTATTACTAGGATTATAGAGAGTGTAAACTGCTTTATTTAATTCTTTACCAACGCTACCAACCCCAATTAAACGCTTATCTTGAATCGTCAAAGTTTGGCTTGGTTGCCGTTTATCTAAAGTAGTAACAGTGCTAGTTAAATTAGCGGACTGTAAAGAATAATCAAAAACTTTTCCTGAACGACCACAAAATAGATTATTAACTCCCACCCGTTGCAGTCGATCTAAAATTTGCCATGGGGGAGTATCGGGGGTTAATTCTTCACTAACACTGACAGTGCTGCCATGAATTAATAAACAATCCAACTCGACAAAACCAAAATCGAGATTTCGTAACCATTGCACTGTTTCTAAAGAAACTGCATCCCAGAGTTGTTTAGTGCTATCAATTCCATGTTTATCGATTAATTCCGTCGGTTCTCCTGTGGCTCCTAAACTGTGTAAAATTAGACATTGTTCTTCCCACCATCCCCGACAAACCTGCGGATATAAGTTATTTTTAGTGGGATAACGTATTTGTTCTACTAGCATTTCACTATCGGGATTAACACCGATAAAATCTCCTAAAATATATAAATTTTCTACAGTAACTGACCGTTGCTGAATATCTTCCAAGACCGCTTGATAGGCTGGTAAATTGCCTTGAATACCGCTTAAAATCGCCCACATAATTTCTTGACTTATCACAAATTAACGTTCGCAAACATGAGTCGGATCATCGGCTTTTTCCGCATATTCTAGACCCTTAGCCAATCGCCAAGCGAAAATAGGAGGTAAACCCGATGCTAAAATAGCCTGACAGGTTTCCTGATAGTTATAGGCCACTTCTCGCAGTTGTACCGCTGCCGTTTCTCGATCGTAAATCACATAGGTGGCATTTGGACGACCGTGACGCGGTTCTCCCACCGATCCCACGTTGATGATACGTTTAACCGGTGTGGTAAATTGCCGCGACTGTTCCCCATCGGGTTGATACACTTTTATTTGCAAGCTTCCCGCGTCGAGAGTGCGAATGTAGGGGATGTGGGTATGTCCACAGAATAAAACCTCTGTATCTACTGATAAAACCCGTTCTAAAGCCGTAAAAGCGTCCATTTCGGCTAAAAGGTACTCATGGTTACTTTGGGGACTACCATGGACAAAACAGAGGTTATCTAGCTTAAAAATTTCGGGCAGTTTTGACAAATAATTACGGTTTTCCGAGGTAATTATTTTATTTGTCCACTCATGAGCTAATCTACCCCGTTTTTCTGCTAAAAGCGACGGATAACTGCACTCACAGGCATTTAATCCCTCAACGATATCCTCATCCCAACACCCTTGTACCGTGGTAATCCCCAGTTGACGGATTTTTTCCACCACTTGGTTAGGATGGGGTCCATACCCAACTAAATCCCCTAAACAGTAGATTTCTTGACAACCCTGTTGGTCTAAATCTCGCAAAACAGCATTAAAAGCGGGCATATTGCCATGAATACAGGATAAAACGGCTATTTTCATCAGATTAACTCCATTTCTGGCTCTAAAGATTCTTGAAATTGTTGTTGATAATACAAAAGTGCCTCATCGGACAGACAACAATCACTAAGGGTATCGGCAATTATGGGTTTATCGAGATTGCGACCGACGATTTCAATCCCACTGAAGCGATTCGGTCTCCCATCGAGATTTAAGGGTAAATTTAAGCTTTGAAAGTCTTTTTCTGGCCATTCATCCATAAATTCCCCATAAATACACTGACCATCGATGATATCGAAGATACTTTTAACCCGCAGCACTTCCCCATAGGCCCCTTGGGTTAATTCTGTCCAAAAGGTAGTTAAACTGGAAAAATCGAGGACTTCTCCCGTTAAAACGGCTCTATAAATCTGTATTTCTCGTTTTTTTAACCATTGATCACCTTTTATGGTTGTTTTGACGGGACTGAAGACAATTTCATCGACGGGTACTTGTCCTTCGGAGATTTCTGCTTCTGGAGACGTAATCGCTACCCGATGACAATTGAGGGGTTTTAGAAAGCTTTCGAGGGATTGCGTGTCTAAATGCCATGGTACTTCCATATAGATCGTGTTTTCCATGGATAAACTGCTCAAAAGGTCTTCTTCTTCCCTAGAAATACAGGACAACTGGGGAAAGTCACTCTGTAAAGTGAGGTGATCAATGGGAAAAGTTTCCGTCTGGGGACTAAAATATAGGCTTGGCTGCTTGCTCTGAGCGATTTGTTGGCGAATCCAATGGGTTTTTCCCGCAGCTATACCCCCCGTCACCACGATAATCATTCTGCTCCTTCTCTACTGTGGTAATGATAATCATTCTAGCATAAGTTAGATTGGGGCAAGTAATCTTCCTTAACCAATCCTCTCGACTTAGCCAGGTTATTTTGGGAAAAATTGGCGGTTTCTTGGGATATTAATCATGGTTATGGCTCTTTTCTCTAGGATACCATTGGGTTTGTCCATCGGGTAAATCAACCAAGGTAATTCCCCTCGTTTTTAATTGTTCCCTTAATCGATCGCCGCTTCCGTAAAGTGCAAGGGTTTGCGATAATGAGCTTGGAGAACAAAGAGATGTAAACCATTGGATCGAGGGTTCGTTAAATTTTAAACTGGTTATAATTAAATTAAAAATGGATTTTAGGTTCGATCCCCCCTGCCCCCCTTGATAAGGGGGGTGCCGATCCCCCCTTAGTCCCCCCTTAATCCCCCCTTAATAAGGGGGGGTGTCTGAAAACTTTTAACACCTACCTACTTAGTTTGTCCTTTTTAATTTTTTGAGAACTGGCCAAGCATTCGTTTAGTTGTGTCAAGATTTCCTCTTTATTTAAATTTCTGCCGATAAGAACTAACTGATTCTTAGGAGATGTATCCCATTCTACCGCTTGCAGATCGTAACGGAGACCGCTCAATTGAAAAATATGTTTTAAATCGCTTTGTTGAAACCAGAGAATACCTTTTGCTCGAAAAACATTTATCGGCATTTTTTCCGTAATAAAAGGCTCAAATTTATCTAGATTAAATGGTTTATCGCTAACAAAGGAGACAAAATTAAAGTCTTCAGGAGATTGATTATCACTGGAGCTTGGGCGATTTTTTTGAAAGTCTCTCAACTGGACTTTATACAATTCTTCTTTAGTTAAACCTAGATCTAACAATAAACCCAAAGGAACCTGACCATAACTACTTTTTAGGAGTCTTATACCCTCTTTTTCTCGACGAATAAAATTTTCTAAATCATCTAATTTTTTGCCACTGACTCGATCTATTTTATTGAGAATTACCACGTCACCATAACGAATTTGACTAAGGGCAATATTACTATCAAAATGATCCGCCGTAAAGGTTTCAGAATCCACGAGGGTAATAATAGAATCTAAGCGAGTCAGATATTTTAATTCCGTGGCCAAGAAAGTGAGGATAATTGGCAAAGGATCGGCTAATCCTGTGGTTTCAATGATTAGATAGTCCACGGGGATTTCTTTTTCTAAGACCTGATATACTGTCTCAATTAAACTATCATTAATCGTACAACAAATACAGCCATTACTCAATTCTACCATATCTTCATCGATGGAAACAAGCAATTGAGAATCAATATTAATATCCCCAAACTCATTGACTAATACGGCAACTTTTAACCCTTCTTTATTGTCAAGAATATGATTTAGTAAGGTGGTTTTTCCACTCCCTAAAAAACCAGTAATAATCGTCACAGGCATTCCCGATTTAGGCAAGCAAGGGAGGGAATCGGAGAGAGGAATTATCAAAGAACTCATGGCAGCTAACCCACTTGTAAGTTAATTAATTGGCAGAAAATAGGCTTTTCTCAACCCTGTTAAATTCGCCTGGAAGGGATCGATCTCCACTATTGCCGGTTTATACAAAAGCTTCAGAGATTAGTTTTAGATAGGATCGCCGTTTGCATTTTTTCTAATAAATCTGCCAGTGTCATCGAACCTAAATCTCCCCCTTGTCGAGTGCGAACACTTAGAGTTTTACTGCTAACTTCTCGTTTTCCAATCACAGCTAAGACAGGGATTTTTTCTAGTTCTCCTGTACGAATTTGTTTACCTAAACGCTCACCAGTTTTATCGATTTCCACTCGATAACCAGCTTGTTTTAACTGCATTGCCACCCCTAAAGCATAATGATGCTGTTCATCACTAACGGGTAATAAACGGACTTGAATAGGTGCTAACCAGAGAGGAAAATCTCCTGCATAATTCTCGATTAAAATACCAAAAAATCTTTCCAAAGAGCCAAAAATAGCTCGATGAATCATAATCGGTCTTTCCCGAGTACCATCCCTAGCGACATATTGCATATCAAAGCGTTCTGGCAAGTTAAAATCGACCTGAATCGTGGAACATTGCCACATTCTACCGATCGCATCTTGAATTTTTATATCAATTTTAGGACCATAAAAAGCCCCACCTCCCTGATCCTCAATATAATCCCATTTTTTAGCATTTAAGGCCTCAATTAAAGCTGCGGTTGCCAATTCCCAAACACTATCACTACCCACGGATTTACTGGGGCGAGTCGATAAATTTACCTGATAATTAGTAAAGCCAAAATCGGAAAGAATTTTCTCGGTTAAGTTCAAAACTCCTAGAATCTCTGCGGCAATTTGTTCGGGCAAACAAAATATATGAGCATCATCTTGAGTAAAACCTCGCACCCGCATTAATCCGTGTAAAACCCCCGATCGCTCGTAACGATAAACTGTGCCTAATTCTGCCCATCTTAGGGGAAATTCTCGATAGGAATGCAGGTCATTTTGATAGGTTAAAACATGAAAAGGACAATTCATCGGCTTAATTTGATAGCTTTGCTGTTCTAACTCGATCGCCTCAAACATATTGTCGCGATAAAAGTCCCAATGTCCGGAAGTTTTCCACAGATCTAAATTAGCTAGATGGGGAGTATAAAGAAATTGATAACCCGCTTCTAAATGAGCTTGGCGCCAATAATCTTCGATTAAATAACGCATTGTTGCACCCCGGGGATGCCAAAAAACTAAGCCGCCACCCGCATCTTCTTGGATGCTAAATAATTTTAATTGTTGTCCCAATTTGCGATGATCTCGTCGCTGCGCTTCTTCTTTTTGTTGGAGATAATTTTGTAATTCTGCGGGGGTTTGCCAAGCTGTGCCGTAAATTCGCTGTAATTGCGGCTGTTTTTCATCTCCTTGCCAATAAGCACCCGCTACACTTTCCAAGGCGAAAGCATCTGGGTTAATCTCCCCCGTCGAGTTGAGATGGGGTCCCGCACACAGATCCCACCAAAATTCTTCTGGGGGAGAAACAGCGCCATCAATTAACGAGGGTTCTCGATCGCTCCGTCCTGCGTCCGGACTACCGATAAAATAACGGGTAATGGTTTCATCTGGGGGAATTCTCTCTAAAATTGACCGTTTGTAGGGTTGATTAAGGCGCTCGATTTCTGCGGTAATTTCGCTTCTTTCCAGCACTTCTCGGATAATTGGCAGGTTTTTCCCGATAATTCGCCCCATTTCTGCCGCTATTTTCTCCAAATCTTCGGGGGTAAAGGGTGTCGGGCGATCGAAATCGTAGTAGAATCCCGTTTCTGTCCAGGGACCAATAGCGACTTTGGTTTCAGGAAAGAGAGTTTGTACGGCCATCGCTAAGATATGGGCGCAAGTATGGCGTATTTTTACTATTTTTTGCGAATCTTCTTGGATAACGGGGCTTTCTGCCAGGGGGTACTTAATCTGATTGACCATTGCCTGCTAAAATGATAATGATTATCATCTTAGCAGAGGAGGGCTGATGTCTGAGAGAAAAATGCGCTCAAATCCTCTAGCGGCAAGCTCAACGATAATTAATTTTTGAGAGTTCAAAAATGAGAAAAATAGGCATAAAATCTCTAAATAGAGAATTTAGTTGATTAATGATCATTCTTGATTCTCCTGACGACCGAATACTAGCTACCTACTCCTCAACCAAGGGAAGATTTTTGATTTTGACAAGAGGTCTATACTTAATAGAGCCGTAGATTAATAACATTGTCGTTAAAGTCATGGCCATAATTAGGGGAGCGATTTTGGCTAACCAGAAAGCCACGAAGATTATGCCGATTCCGTCAGCGAGTAAGATGGGTAAACGTGGCCCTATGCCATGGTCAATAATTTTTCCCGTGCTTGGCTGCAGTTGAATTTTGGCTAAACAATGAAACCAAATTTGACTGACTAAAACTATTAAAGCTCCCCATCCTATCCAGAGGGCAGCCACATAAAAGCCCGCTAATTCTAAAACAATTGTACTAATTGTGACCATAAAAAAGCGATCGAGGCGAGGATCGCTGGTTTTTTGCTGAAATTGGGCAATTTCTGCCAAGTCCACCGCTGCCATGCGTGCCTGTTCCATGCACATCCCCAGAGTACCTAGGGCAAGAATGGCAGCGGATAGGTTTTCCGGTGAGAAGATTTGGGAGATTATGCCTAAACTAGCCGGAAAAAACAGTAAAAAAAGGATCGTTCGTCTCATCTATTCGGGGTGGGGTCGGATTAAGATAAGAAATGCTCTTGACTTGATCATTTCTGTAATGTCTTGTTTGCCTCCTTTTCAAAATGCTCTCCTTCTCACCCAAGCTTTAACCCATCGTTCCTATGTTAACGAACAGTCCGAATTGACGGAAAATAACGAGCGCCTAGAATTTTTGGGCGATGCGATTTTAGCTTTTTTGGTGGGCGAACTATTGTATCAAAAATATCCCGCCATGAACGAGGCAGAATTAACCCGTTTGCGGTCAAATTTGGTCAAAGAAGAACAATTAGCGCAATTGGGCATCGAAATCGGCCTGGGGGAGTTAATGCGTTTGGGTAAGGGGGCAATTAAAGATCGGGGGCGATCGAATCCTACCCTATTAGCGGACAGTTTTGAAGCGATAATTGGGGCTTATTATCTAGATTCGGGGTTAAATGCGGTTAAAAACTATCTGCACGGGCTTTTTATCCCTGTAGCCTCTCATTTAGTCTCTCAACAATCGGAATCGTCATCTTTTATCGATGCTAAAAATCTCTTTCAACAGTGGGCGCTGGCCAATTTCGCCTCTAATCCAGAATATGCGATCATTGATGTTACAGGACCGCCCCACGCTAGGGAATTTACTGCCGAAGTGCGGGTTAATAATCTTCTCTACGGTACAGGTAAAGGTAAACGGAAACAGGATGCCACCAAAGCGGCTGCCGAAGATGCCTTAAAGCGCTGTCAATTGCCAGGGTAAATAGGGTTTGCGGCAAAAAGTTTTGCGTGGGGGCAGGGTGTGGGGTGTGGGGTGTGGGGTGTAGGGTTTTACCGATTTTCAGGGGGTCAATTACCTAATTTTCAGGAAAAAAGTGCCTGAATTTTTCCCCCGATCACCCCAATTTCTGGCACTTTTTGATGGGAAAAAAGTCTAAAATTCTTATCCAACAAAGTTTTTAGATTTATTCAGCAAATTCCACTTATCTGAGGGGCCACCAATTAACTTTATCTCTGGTGGCACTGTACACTTCTTTTAAACCCTCGGCATCTAGTACCCGAATTAAATCCCCCGTCGATTCTGAGGCAATTAATCCCACGGTTTGCAATCCTTTTAATACCTGTTCGACGGTGCGTTGATTGAGTTGACAAGCGCGAGCAATCACATCGACGGATAGATCAAAAGTATAGATATTTTCGGCATCTGGTTGACTGCCTAATTCTCTTTCTTGATAGATTAAAGCTCTGAGTAAAGTGGCTACAGCTTGGGGTGGATAGCTACTGCAATTAAGCAAATGATACTCGAATTTTTGCTGTAATTCAAATAAAAAACAGTACCGTTGACGAAAACTTTCGTTATCGTTGTAAATCTTTTCTAGTGCCGATAAGGGAATTTTCAGGACGTGGGTAGTTTTATAGGATTCCACCAAACAGGGAAAGGCGCGACTGGCTAAACCATAACTAAAGGGTAAACTCCTCATGCCAAAACAGCCACCGGGGTAGCTAATGGCAATAATCCGGTCGAGGGGAGTGCTGCGGACGACGATTACACCCTCATCCAAAATCACATACAAAACATCTAGAAATTCATCGGGGAGAAAAGCCGTATAGACGGGACGATTGGAAAATAGCGTCTCTAGCTTGAGATTGTCGGCATCGAGATACTGACTTAACCAAGCTTCCTCTAGTCCGCGAAAGAGAAAACTCTGGTTAATCAGTTGTTGTAGGAGGGTTGTTTTTTTGGCCTTGACGCTCTTGCCCATAGTCTCAAACCTAGATGTAGCACTGATTCCATCTTCTCACAGTTTCCCTTGTTATCACCTTATTCCCAATTTGTTTTATAAATGTATTGAAATTTTGTTTCCTGTGCTGTAGGATTAAACTACACCTGAAAACAGATACAACCTTAGAGTAAATCTCAGGAGCGCCGCCGATGCAGTCATCCCAGTCTTGTTTATCCCTACTCGTGGCAACTGTCCTGACGGGGGGGATGCTGGTATCCTGCACCCCATCCCCCACCAATAGCGGCAATGACAGCCAAAAACCCGTGACTGTGACGCTTGTTTCCTATGCTGTCACCCAAAGTGCCTACGAAAAAATCATTCCCAAATTTGTCGAGGAATGGCAACAAAAAACGGGGCAAAAGGTAACTTTTGAACAGAGTTATGGTGGTTCCGGTTCCCAAACTCGTGCCGTTATCGATGGTTTAGAAGCGGATGTGGTAGCGTTGGCTTTAGCTTTGGATACCAAGAAAATTGAGCAAGCGGGATTAATTCAACCCGGTTGGGAAAAAGAAGCAACCAATGACTCTATTGTTCATAAATCTGTAGTGGCTTTTGTTCCTCGTGATGCCAATATTAAAATTAATAAATGGTCAGATTTAGCCAAGGATAATATTAAAGTTATTACCGCTAATCCCAAGACTTCTGGAGGAGCGCGCTGGAATCTTCTCGCTCTTTGGGGTTCGGTGACGCAAGCGGGAGGCAGTGAACAAGCGGCGCAAACTTTTGTCGAAAAAGTGTTTAAAAATGCGCCAGTTTTACCTAGAGATGCTCGCGAATCTAGTGATGTATTTTTTAAACAGGGTCAGGGAAATGTGCTAATTAATTACGAAAACGAGATGATTCTCGCTAACCAAAAAGGTGAGAATTTAGCTTATACTGTTCCCACCGATTACAATATTTCTATTGATAATCCCGTGGCGGTTGTTGATGCTAATGTGGATAAAAAAGGTACGAGAAAAGTGGCTGAGGCTTTTGTGCAGTTTTTATTTACTCCCGCAGCCCAAAGAGAATTTGCTCAGGTGGGTTTTCGTCCCGTTGAACCGACGGTAGTTAAAGAGTTTGAGAGTAAATTTCCTCAGATAAAAAATCTCTTTACCGTGCAGGATTTAGGCGGTTGGGATAAAGTACAAAAGCAATTCTTTGATGATGTAGCCTTGTTCGATAAAATTCTGACTAAAGCTGGTAAATCCTAAGGAGAAAAACCATGAATAATCAACCTCAATGGCAAACTATTAATCATCCCCAAAGTGACTTACATCTCGATCAATCAGGACTCGATCGCCCCACGTCCCGAAGAATAAAAATTCGGATTCCTAAACAATATATTAACGAGCCAATTATAGCACGTTTAGGGTCTTTTCCTGGTCTAAAAGTGAATATATTTTCCGCTTTGTTAGCGGCAAATAATAATCAAGATGGCTGGTTCGATCTACAACTACAAGGCAACTCCCAAGGGATAGAAAATGCCCTTTCCTATCTGGCAGATTTAGATGTAGAAGTTTGGTATGATTCAGCACAAGTTCTTGAAGAAGCGGACAATTGGTAATCTCTAGCAATAATAAACAATGGCTAACCCACAATTATCTTTATCTCCCAGTCAACCCCTGAAAAAAGTTTCTATTCCTTGGGTAATTACCATTAGTTATCTAGTGGTTTTGTTGGTTTTACCAGCAGCGGCACTATTTGCTAAATCCCTAACTCTTGGTTTTGCCGAATTTTGGCGTGTTGCCACTTTACCGATTTCTTTATCCGCTTACCAAGTCACTTTTTTTACTTCCTTAATCGCCGGATTAATTGACGGAGTTTTTGGCACTATTATCGCTTGGGTATTAGTGCGTTATCGATTCCCAGGTAAAAAAATTGTCGATGCTTGTGTGGATTTGCCCTTTGCTTTACCCACTTCTGTTGCCGGTTTAGTCCTAGCCACAGTTTACAGTGATAACGGTTGGCTCGGTCAATTTTTTGCCCCCTTTGGTATTAAGATATCCTTTACCATTTTAGGGGTTTTTGTGGCGATGTTATTTATCGCTTTACCCTTCATTGTCCGCACCTTACAGCCAGTTTTACAGGAAATGGAAAAAGAGGTAGAAGAAGCGGCTTTATCCCTCGGCGCTTCCTCTTGGCAAATCTTCTGGCGAGTTATTTTTCCCACAATACTACCCGCTATTTTAACAGGAGTTGCCCTCGGTTTTGCCAGAGCGATCGGTGAATATGGTTCCGTAGTTATTATCTCATCTAATATTCCCTTTAAGGATTTAATTGCCCCAGTTTTAATCTTCCAAAGACTAGAGGAATATGATTACACAGGTGCGACAGTAATCGGCATGGTTTTATTACTGGTTTCTTTGTTCATGTTAGTAGTAATTAATTTCCTGCAGCAATGGGGGCAAAAATACAGAGTTAAGTAAAGAGTAAAAAATATTAGGGTATAACTGGAGACAGATCAAAAATGCTGAGTCTAAAAAAATCAACTAAACCGAAAGAGTGGGATTACAAACCCCTACTAATTATCATCGCCCTTGTTTATCTGGCACTATTATTATTTATTCCAGCGGCGGCAGTATTTTACTATGCTTTTCGCAATGGATTCCAAGCGTTTTTAGAAGCGGCGGGAACTTCTGACTTTATCGAAGCGGTAAAATTAACAGTAATTATTGCCCTAATTACTGTACCTTTAAACACAATTTTTGGACTTTGTGCAGCCTGGGTAATTGCTCGCAATCAATTTCGTGGCAAAACTTTATTAATTAGTTTAATTGACTTACCTTTTGCCGTTTCTCCCGTGGTAGCGGGTTTAATGATTGTACTGCTCTATGGGCGCAATGGTTGGTTAGGTTCTTTCCTAGAATTTTTCGATATAAAAATACTTTTTGCTTTACCCGGAATGGTATTAGCAACTATATTTGTTACTATGCCTTTTGTCGCTAGAGAAGTTATCCCAGTCTTAGAAGAAATTGGCTTGGAACAAGAGGAAGCGGGGCGCACTTTAGGGGCAAGTGATTGGCAGATTTTCTGGCGCATAACTTTACCCAATATTCGTTGGGGATTGATGTACGGAGTGCTGTTAACTAATGCCCGGGCGATGGGAGAATTTGGGGCGGTTTCTGTGGTTTCTGGCAGTATTTTAGGGAGAACTGCTACCCTGCCAATTTTCGTAGAACAGGCCTATAAAAATTATCTAACTCCTGCCGCTTTTAGTGCGGCGGCTATTCTCGCCTTACTAGCGGGAGTTACTTTAATTATCAAAGAAATTCTCGAACGTAAAACCGCCCACAAAATTCACACTACCTAACTACAATTAACCTAAAAATATGAGCGGGCGTTGGGTTTCATGCTTCAACCCAACCTACGTTCTACAAAAAACCTAAAAATATGAGTATTACCATCCAGCAAGTTTCTAAACGTTTCGGCAATTTTCAGGCTTTAGATAATATCAGTTTAACCATTCCTGAAGGTAAATTAGTCGCCCTCCTCGGACCATCGGGATCGGGAAAATCCACCTTATTACGTTCAATTGCTGGATTAGAAACTCCCGACAGTGGCGCGATTATCATTAACGGACAAGATACCACCCATGTGGATCCTAGACGGAGAAATATCGGCTTTGTTTTTCAACATTATGCCCTATTTAAACATTTAACTGTCCGTCAAAATATTGCTTTTGGTCTAGAAATTCGCCAGCAAAAATCCCCAGTAATTAAGAAAAAAGTTGAGGAATTATTAGAATTAATTCAATTACAAGGATTAGGCGATCGCTATCCCGCCCAATTATCGGGAGGACAACGGCAGCGAGTAGCTTTAGCCCGCGCTTTAGCCATTCAACCGAATGTATTATTATTAGATGAACCCTTTGGAGCTTTAGATGCAAAAGTTAGAAAAGAATTAAGGGTATGGCTGAGAAATTTACATAAAGAAGTTCACGTTACCAGTGTTTTTGTTACCCACGATCAAGAGGAAGCAATGGAAGTAGCCGATACGATTGTCGTGATGAATCATGGTAAAATTGAACAGGTGGGTTCTCCCGCCGAAATTTACGATCATCCTGCCACACCTTTTGTGATGCAATTTATTGGGGAAGTGAATATCTTACCTAATCTAGCAGGATTAGGAAATGGACATCATCAGGGTCATAATTCCACCGTTTTTATCCGTCCCCACGACCTGGAAATTATGCCCGAACAAGATGGTTTGAATAGTTGGGCAGTGGTAAAAAGAGTTATTCATTTAGGCTGGGAAATACAAGTAGAATTAATCTTAGCCGATGGGGAAATGGTGGTGGCTTATCTCAATCGTGAGGAATACAAGCAATTACAGTTACAACCAGAACAAACGGTACATTTAAAACCGAGAAAAGCGACCTTACTCACTGATTTTGACAATAAAAGTGAGAAAGTTATCGATTACTCAATTTAAAAACTCTAGGTTTATTAAAGAGTTTTTCATAAAGATGAAGTATAACTGGATTATGCCATAGTTCCCTACTGTTAACATCAAAGGCATCTATAAAATAAACCTTAAAGCCAAGTCAAGGCCGATTCTGGTCTTGACAAAGCAGATGATGGGGAAACTCAGGAAAGAGAAATGGGTGTATCTGATCACCGATTGGATTTGGTATTATAAGTAGAGATTACTAAAAATTGACCAGTTTTTTCGGGGAACTGGCGAAATTAACAGCTAATCTGGGACAAGACGAGCTAAAAGCAGCAGAGAGCAACAATCAATGTCTAAAAACTCTATACCTCGAATCGAAAATCTGCGCGTGCAAAATTACCGAGCTTTACAGGACTTAGAATTAAAAAGCATTACTCCTTTAACCGTTTTTCTCGGTCCTAATGGGAGCGGAAAATCTACCATATTTGATGTCTTTGCCTTTCTCTCTGAATGTTTTACTGTTGGTTTAAAAAAAGCTTGGGACAGACGGGGAAGATTTAAAGAATTAAGAACCAGAGGACAAGAAGGTTACATCATTATCGAATTAAAATATCGAGAAAAATTGGCATCACCTTTAATTACCTATCATTTGGCTATTAATGAAGCTAACAATCGCCCTTATGTTGCCGAAGAATGGTTACAGTGGAGACAAGGAGCGAAGGGCAAACCTTATCGCTTTTTAGACTTTAAAGAAGGGGGAGGAATAGTGATTAGTGGAGAAAATCCCAAACCAAAAGATAAACGAATTTCTGAACGATTAGACTCCCCGGAATTTTTAGCTGTTAGTACCCTCGGACAATTGGCCAAACATCCCCGGGTTAGTGCTTTGCGTCGTTTTATCACAAGTTGGTATCTTTCCTACTTAACCGCAGATAATACTCGCACTCAACCAGAAGCAGGAGCGCAAGAAAGATTATCGCCAACTGGTGACAATTTACCTAATGTTATTCAATATTTAAAAGAAGATCATCCTCAACGATTAGAATCTATTTTACAAACCCTTTCTCGTCGAATTCCCAGATTAGAAAAAGTAGAAGCATCTATTATGCCGAATGGACAGCTTTTACTTCAAATTAAAGACGCACCTTTTCAAGATCCAATTCTTGCCAAATTTGCCTCCGATGGCACTTTAAAAATGTTGGCTTATTTAACTATATTATATGATCCAAGCCCTCCGCAATTACTGGGAATAGAAGAACCAGAAAATCATCTTCATCCCCGTTTATTACCTGAATTAGCAGAAGAATGTCGGGCAGCGACCGCAAGTACACAATTAATGGTAACAACTCATTCTCCCTTTTTTGTAGATGGTTTGAAACCGGAGGAGGTTTGGGTACTTTATCGAGATGAAAATGGTTTTACTCAAGCTAAACGTACTTCAGCAATGCAAGGAGTTAAGGAATTTATTCAAAATGGTGCTTTGTTGGGTCAATTATGGATGGAGGACTATTTTGATGTGGGTAATCCTAGCATTTAAATTTAATAGCAAAGGAGGGAAAAAGTGCATCTTGAATTTTTAGTTGAAGAATTTTCTACCCAAGAATGTTTAAATCAAATTTTACCTCAAATATTATTTGAGAATGTCACCTATAAAATTCATGCCTTTCGAGGTAAATCCGATTTAATCAAAAAACTACCGGAGCGATTAAAAGGTTATAAATGCTGGATACCCGATGATTATCGAATCATTATTCTTGTAGATAGAGACAATGAAGATTGTCAAATGCTCAAAGAAAAGTTAGAAAATATTGCCCAACAAACAGGACTGATCACTAAAACGATTAGCGAAGATAAAAAAACATTTCAGGTGTTAAATAGAATTGCTATAGAAGAATTAGAAGCTTGGTTTTTTGGTGATATTCAGGCTATAGTCTCAGCCTATCCCAAAGTTTCTACTAATGTGGGACAGCAAGCAAAATACAGAAAACCGGATGAAATTACGGGGGGAACTTGGGAAAACTTAGAAAAGATACTTCAAAAAGCTGGGTATCATCGAGGAGGTTTAGAAAAAGTGAAAGCAGCCAGAGAAATTTCTCAATTTATGACTCCCGCTCATAATTGTTCTCCTAGTTTTCAGATTTTTTATCAAGGTTTATTGGCGATGATCACCTAAGGATGTTTAGGAAAGTAAATGATAAAACTGCTAGATCACTGTCAAGGATAAATTGATTTTTAACTGTTGAATAAATTGTGGCATAATTGTTCAAAATTCGGTGTTTATATTGACTGATAACTGATAACTCAGCTTAACTAACTATTTTTCGCCTCTAATTTGGTCAAACGACTTTTAAGTTCCTGATTTTCCTGTTTCATTTTTTCTAATTCCTCGCGAATTTCCTGAATTGCTTTCTCGGAACCTAATTTTTTCTGGACTTTTTGTACTGCTTCCTCGGCTACACGACGCACGCGACCATCGGGAGTTCGATCGCTCAAAGCTTGTAAAATAGCGATAGCTTTGGCATTTTCTATCTGTCCTAAAGCGTTACACACTGCCACTTGCGTCAAGAAAAAAGTTTCCTTGGCAATAGTTTCTAAACGTTCCAAAATTACGGTTAATTTGTCTGTGGTTTGTCCCGAAGAAATCGCTCCCAGGGCGCGGATAGCTGCTAATCTCAGGGGTTGAGGCGTGCCTAAAGCCGTGTAGGTCAAAATTGACTCCAAAGCCGCCGACGAGGTTTTTAACTGGCTTAAACCCCCAATTGCGCCCGCTCTTACTACCTCATTCCACCCCTTTCTTAACTGTAAAACATGATTGAGTAGGTCAATAATTTCCCCTTCTTTATTTTGCAATTGTCCCACGGCCATAGAGCCTAATCCTCGCGCCGTGGCCGCTTCCACATAATAACTAGCATCTCCAGTTTCTAATAGGGATTTAAGCGCATTATAACTATCTAAGGTTTTAATTTCACTTAATCCCTCGACAATTGCCCGACGGACTTGTGCTTTTTCATCGTTTAAACCTTTAATTAAAGCAGTAACCGCCTGATCTAAACCAAGAGTCGCTAACTGTTTGACCACCTCCACACGCACCCCCCAAAAAGGCTCATTTTCTAGGGATGTCCCTAAAGCTTCGATCGCTTCTAAACCGCCTTTTTTAGCAATGGCCGTCGCTGCATAGATACGGGAAATTGGATCGGTATCCTGTTGTAATTGCGCTTTTAATTCGCCGATGGGATACTCAAGAGTGACGGTTTTGAGGAAATTATTACCCCGATCGAACTTGACAAAATCGGGCTTTTGTGCTAGGGGAAAATAGAAACTTTGTTCTTTTTGGTGAATCCGCAGATTGTAGGTAATATCCTCAGAGTTGAGATAGGCAAAAGCGACGGGAATTTTCAAGTCGAATAGTTCTTTTTCATCCTGGGTTTGGGTGACAGTTAATTGGGCTAAATTATTCTGATTGTCCCAACTGTAGGCCACCTTATAATCGGGATGACCACCGCGATAAACGTACTGATCAAAGAGGAATAATAAATTGTAGCCGGTCGCTTTTTCGATCGCCCGTAATAAGTCCACAGTTTCCACGGTTTTATGGGCATTATCTCGCACAAAAGTCTGAATCGCTTTTCCGAATAAATCTTCCCCCAAAATAGAGCGGATCATGTGATAAACACAAGCACCTTTTTCGTAGAGATGACGATCATAAAGTTCGATCGCTTCTCGATAAACATGAGTAACAATCGGACGACGATAGCGGGAAGTATCTTCTTCTAAATAACTTCTTGCTTCCCCTAATAAATAATAACTACCAGCAGCTTTTCCGTATTCCGATTCTGTCCATAAAACCTCAGAATAGGAGGCCATTCCCTCTTTAATCCAAGCGTGAGACCAGTGTTTAATTACCACTAAATCACCGAACCATTGATGAGCTAATTCATGGGCAACTAAGCTTTCTGTCCAAGTATGATCAATGCTGGCTCTTTGATCAATTAAACAGCGATCGGTTAAAATTGTGGTAGAAGTATTTTCCATCCCACCAAAAATAAAATCATCTACACAAACTTGCGCGTATTTGGGATAGGGATAGGGATAACCAAACTTTTGGCTAAAAAACTCGATCATGCGGGGAGTTTTACCCATACTTCTTTGGCCTTCTTCTTCCCGTCCTTTTTCCACATAATAAGTGACAGGAACACCATTCCATGAGTCGCATAATTCAGCAAAATCTCCCACCGCAAGAGTCATTAAATAGGTGGGATGAATTTGCTTTTGTGACCAGTGATAAATTCTGTCCTCACCCACGGGTTCCACCGAGATTAATTCCCCGTTAGAAATAGCGATATAGGGTTGGGGAATTTTAACCCGAATTTCGGAAGTGGCTAATTGGCCAGGGTAATCAAAACAGGGAAACCAAAAGCGAGAATCTTCATCTTCTCCCTGGGTCCAAACTTGCATCGGTTTATCGGGATAGTATTCGTCGGGGCCGATAAAATATAATCCCCGTTGTGGTTGGTTAACCTGATAGTTAATCGTCAGGATAATCGGTTTATCGGTAGTGGGTTGTAGCAGATGAATGGTCAGAAGAGAACGATCATAGTCAAAGGGTTGACTGATACCTTCAATGAACACAGAATTAATATTTAGATCCACCGCGTCCAGAGTTAAACTGCTAATTCCCTGACGAATGGGGGTGAGGGTAATCTGACAGCTGCCCTGAAAACTTTGTCGGGGAATATCAATAATTAAATCGAGAAAAATATGATTAACTTGTCCGGGTCGATCGGGGTTATAATGGGGTTTAGCCCCGGGTAACTCAAAGGGTTGACGCTGATTATTTTCCGTGTCGATGGTGAGATGAGACATATTAGCCCTAACTTGCTGATTTTTGTCCGGTAAACTTAAATTAACACGATCGGTCGTCCCTTTCCTTGCTAATAATAATCCCACCCCTATGAATCTCCCTTCCTTTCTCTGGTTATGGAAAATTGCCGCTTGGTCGATGGGATTTGCTCTCTTTGCCTATTTTTTACTAGCGGTTTCGGGGGTAAACATGGGTTATCGACGACTCGCGGGCCAATCTCGACCGAAATGGTTAAGATCCTTTCATCTCCTCAGCGGCCTGATCATGGTTGCTTTGGTCTTAATTCTGCTGGGAATCGGATTAGTGGGAACAATCGGTCATTATGGCAGTTTAGGCCACTCTTCCCACCTGATAGCGGGTTTATCGGTGGTTTTTCTGGTTTTTGTTTCGGCAATTAGCGGACTGAACATTACAACCCGTCCACCTCTAGCGCGGTCTCTCCACATCGGCACTAATCTTTTATTGTTTCTGGGTTTTCTTTTTGTTACCCTAACAGGATGGGATGTGGTCCAAAAATATCTACAATAAAAATAGTCGGCGATCGAGTGGAGACTGTTTGATCGAGAAAAACTAGCTATCTCATCCCGAAAAATCGCTTTTTAGTGACAGAATACTCACCCCCAAATCATTATGCAAACCGTCGAATCACAAGCTATTAACACGATGTCAGTGCAAAAACAAGGTCTTCCAGTAACAATTATTACTGGGTTTCTTGGTAGTGGTAAGACTACTCTCCTCAATCATATTCTCAGCAATCAACAGGGATTAAAAACTGCTGTTCTTGTCAATGAATTCGGTGAAATCGGTATCGATAACGAACTGATTATCAGTAGTGATGACAGCATGGTAGAATTAAATAATGGCTGTATTTGCTGCACGATTAACGAGGATTTAATTCAAGCGGTTTATAAAGTTCTCGAACGTCCCGAAAAAATCGATTATTTAGTCGTAGAAACCACGGGATTAGCCGATCCTTTACCGGTAGCTTTAACCTTTTTAGGTACGGAATTACGGGAAATGACCCGTTTAGATTCCATTGTCACTATGGTGGATTGTGCCAATTTTAGTCTCGATTTATTCAACTCGCAAGCGGCCTTAAGTCAAATCACCTACGGTGATATTATTGTTCTCAATAAAACCGATCTAGTGGATGAAGCGGATGTGGATTCTTTAGAAATAAGAATCCGGGACATGAAGGAAGGAGCAAGAATTATTCGTACTAGCAAAAGTCAAGTCCCTTTACCCCTAATTCTCAGCGTCGGACTATTTGAATCGGATAAATATTTCGACACAGAAGAAGAACACCACGACCATCATCACCACGATCACGACCATTGCGATCATGATCACGACCACGATCACGATCATGATCATCACGACCATTCCAATCATTTAGAGGTGGATGGATTTACTTCTATTTCCTTTGCTAGTGACCAACCTTTTTCGATTCGGAAGTTCCAATATTTCCTCGATAATCAGTTACCGGAAAGCGTTTTCCGCGCTAAGGGTATTCTCTGGTTTGATGAAAGTCCTAAACGTCATATTTTTCACCTCAGTGGTAAACGTTTTACTCTCGAAGATGACGAATGGAAAGGTACTCCCAAAAATCAGCTAGTTCTTATCGGTCAAAATCTCGATCATGAAACCCTAAAAGAACAGATTAACAGTTGTCTCATTTTACCTGCTGTCAATCGCGGTAAAGGATTTGGCAAATAAACCCCGCTTTGTAAATCTACTAAGTTGGGATTTTTAAGGGGAAACTCTCTGCTAAATCCAAGCTTTTGGGGGGTTCTACCCCCCAAACCCCCCGTTGGGGGCGTGGCGCCGCCCCCAAACCCCCCGCGCATTAGCTTTTCGGTGGGATGCTTACAGGCAGCTGCTGATCCATTTGTCATCATCTAAAAGTCACCGATAATTGCTGATTGTCGGTATTTCTGCCTTCCTAACTCCTGACTCTAAGGACAATTTTTTGATTTTTACAAGAGGTCTATTGACCTTCTTGAGGTACTTTTCCTCCTAAAGATTCCACGATCGAGCGAGTATTTTCTTTCAGCATTTTTACATAACTATCCCCCCCAGTACCCACCGCACCGATCGAATCAGAATATAATTGTTGTGGTGCTAATTTCACCCCCGCTTCTGCGGCTACAGTGGTAATTAAAGCGGGATTAATAGTCGTCTCGGCAAAGATAGCAGGAACCTGGAGATTTTTAATAGCATCGGCTAAATTTTTCACCGTTTGGGCGCTAGGTTGTTCTTCGGTACTAATGCCAATTAAAGTTCCCGCAACTTTTAAACCGTAGGCATGAGCATAATACTGAAAAGCGTCATGAGTGGTGACTAATTGCCTTTGGGAAGGGGGGATAGTTTCAATAGCCGCAGTAATCCAGTGATCAAGATTTTCTAATTCCCTGATTAATTTGGCGGCATTTTCAGTAAAAATCTCTTTATCTTCGGGACTTAATTCAATCAATTGATCTCGGATTTTCTCCACCATGATTATACCGTTTTTGGCCGAACCCCAAACGTGGGGATCGGGGACTTTCTGCCCCTCTTTTTCCAGTTGTAAAGGTGTAATGGCTTCTCCCACGGCCACTTTTTTAGCTTTAATTCCCGTAGAATCGATCATTTTAATTAACCCCGGTTCGAGATTATAACCGTTATAGAGAATTAAATCAGCTTTTTCTAAAGCCACACTATCGGCGGGAACCGGTTCATAAACGTGAGGATCATCCCCCGGTTTTAAAATGTCTTGATGGTCAATTTCTTCACCGCCCACTCGTGCGGTTAAATCGGCGATAATTGTGCTGGTGGAGATTACCTTGGGTTTTTGGTTATCGGTGGTATTAACCGAGGCATTACAAGCAACCAATCCCAAAAATAAACAGGATAAAATTAGTTTTTTCATCGGGAAATAGAGATGAGGGTTTAGAGGTTAGAGATGGGGGGAAATGGCATTGATATCTATCCTGATTTTTTTCCTGACTAAAGACTCCTTTTACCATTAAAATAGAGAATAGAGAAGGTGTAAATTCAAAAGACATGGATAACCAAGCCCCGATTAAACTACCGAAAACCAGCGAATCCGACCACCTCAAGCGAATTCGTCACACCACCTCCCATGTTATGGCGATGGCGGTGCAGAAATTATTCCCGAAAGCCCAAGTTACTATCGGGCCTTGGACTGAAACCGGATTTTACTACGATTTTGATGTGCCGGAACCTTTTACCGATAAGGATCTCAAGGACATCAAGAAAGAGATGGTCAAAATTATCAATAAAAAACTGCCGGTGATTCGCGAGCAAGTTTCTCGGGAAGAAGCGGAAAAGCGCATTAAAGCGATTAATGAGGTCTATAAGCTGGAAATTCTGGCGGGAATTCAAGAACCCATCACCCTCTATCATCTTGGTGACGCTTGGTGGGATTTGTGCGCCGGTCCGCATCTAGATAATACAAGCGAACTAGACCCAAAAGCGATCGAATTAGAGACGGTAGCGGGTGCTTATTGGCGTGGGGATGAGAATAAAGCCCAATTACAGCGCATTTACGGCACAGCCTGGGAAAATCCCCAACAATTAGCCGAATACAAGCGCCGTAAGCAAGAAGCCCTCAAACGCGACCATCGGAAATTAGGCAAAGAATTAGGTTTATTTATTTTCTCTGATTCTGTCGGGCCGGGGTTGCCTTTATGGACACCCAAAGGAACTTTAATTCGTTCTTTGTTAGAAGATTTTCTCAAAAAAGAACAGTTAAAACGCGGTTATTTACCCGTAGTTACTCCCCATATTGCTCGCGTCGATTTGTTTAAAATTTCCGGTCACTGGCAAAAGTACAAAGAAGATATGTTTCCCATGATGGCAGACGATGAGGAATCTGCTAGTAAAGAAATAGGATTTGTCCTCAAACCGATGAACTGTCCTTTTCATATTCAAATCTATAAAAGTGATTTGAGATCCTATCGGGAATTGCCGATGCGTTTGGCAGAATTCGGTACAGTTTATCGTTACGAACAATCGGGAGAATTGGGAGGATTGACTAGAGTTCGCGGTTTTACCGTCGATGATTCCCATTTGTTTGTCACTCCCGAACAATTAGACAAGGAATTTTTAAGCGTTGTTGATTTAATTTTGACGGTGTTTAAGAGTTTACAATTAAAGAATTTTAAGGCGCGATTGAGTTTTCGTGACCCCGAATCGGATAAGTATATCGGTTCCGATGAAGCTTGGGAAAAGGCAGAATCAGCGATTAGAAAAGCAGTGCAAACTTTGGGGATGGATTATTTTGAAGCCCCCGGAGAAGCGGCTTTTTATGGTCCAAAATTAGACTTTATTTTCCAAGATGCCCTCGAAAGAGAATGGCAGTTAGGAACGGTACAGGTAGATTATAATTTACCCGAACGTTTTGAACTAGAATACGTTGCCGAAGATGGTAATCGTAAACGTCCGGTGATGATTCATCGCGCACCTTTTGGTTCTTTGGAACGTTTAATCGGTATTTTAATCGAAGAATACGCGGGAGATTTTCCTCTTTGGTTAGCCCCTGTCCAGATACGATTATTACCGGTTAGTGATACTCAATTGGATTACGCTAAAGAGGTGACAGCGAAAATGCAGTTGTTAGGAATTCGCGCCGAAACCGATACCAGTGGCGAACGTTTGGGTAAAATGATTCGCAATGCTGAAACTGAAAAAATTCCAGTGATGGCAGTGGTGGGGGCCAAAGAAATGGAAAGTAATAGTTTAAGTATTCGCACCCGTGCCACGGGCGATTTAGGAGTAATTAGCGTCGAGGAAGTGGTGGCAAAATTAGAAAATGCCATCCAAAATCACGGTAATTTTTAAGCGTTTACTCATCTAATTGTATGGGGGCAGAAAATATTTCTGTCCCAGTATTTTTTATCAAGCGAGGAGATTTTTCCTGATTACCCTTTAGGTATCATCATCTTTTTGAAAGGGATTTTCCCCAATGCCTAGGCCTTTTTTGCTCTGTTTTAAGTCTTTCCAGAGGGCTTTAATTTTTTGATAGGCTTCTAGAGAACTGATTTTGCCCCCCGTTTCCAGATTACAAATAAAACTGACTTTTTGGGCAAATTCCTGTAAATTGGCGTTAAATAGCAAATTCTCCGGCTTAAATTCTCCATAGTAGGGGGCGCGAGGATAGAGAAAATCCTCCTTGCGGCGATCGGGGAGATTCGGGTTATCATCGTTAGGAGGATTCTGGTTCATAGGGCGACGGCGGGTAATTTTTCGGAATTTCTTTAGATTTTTCGGTAATGGTAATGGGAGATAATATCAATTGTTGGCTATCATTGGGGATTTAAGTAAAAACTGGGCCGATTCGCCAAAAGTTGAACCCTGGGATCGTGACACTTTTTGGTTATAGGTTAAGATTCGGTCGCAAAATGTTGGCAGTTATCTTTAAGCAGCAATTATACATTATTTTTTTTCAACGATCATCTCCCCGATGATATAAATTTTTTGTCTAGGTTGATCGCCAAAATTTGCTGCTGCCGCTATCTGATTAACCATCGATTTTCGTTTATCAATGCCGAGGATGATAACTATGGAAAAACTCTATGAAGGTAAGGCCAAAATTCTCTATCAAACCGATGATCCCGATATTCTCCTCACTTATTACAAAGACGATGCCACCGCTTTTAATGCCCAAAAACGCGGGCAAATTGTCGGCAAAGGGGAAATTAACTGTACTGTCTCCACTGCTCTATTTCAATGGTTAGAATTACTAGGAATACCTACCCATTATATTGATCGCCCTAGTTCTAGGGAAATGCGCGTCAAGGCGATTAAAATTATTCCTTTGGAGGTAGTAGTCAGAAATATCGCCGCTGGGAGTTTGTGCAAGCAAACGGGATTAGAGGAGGGGAAAGTTTTACCTTTTCCTCTTGTAGAATTTTACCTCAAGGATGATGCTTTGGGCGATCCTTTGTTAACGCCCGATCGCATAAAAGTGATCGATATTGCCAGCGAGGAGCAAGTCAATCAGTTACGAGATTTAGCCCTGCAAATCAATCAATATCTGCAAGAATTTTTCGATAAGTGCCAGATTATTCTCGTCGATTTCAAGTTAGAATTTGGAGTTGATAAAACGGGCAAAATTTATCTAGGTGATGAAATTAGTCCCGATACCTGTCGTCTCTGGGATAAAACCCAAGAGGATGCCCAAGCGCGCATTCTCGATAAGGATCGTTTTCGTCGCGATTTAGGAGATGTGGAAACTGCCTATCAACAAGTACAAGCAAGAGTTTTACAACAGATAGAGAGTTTATAAATTTAGGGTGTGTTAGGGCGGGTGCATCTCATTTTTGTAAATCTACTAAGTTGGTATTTTTAAAAGGAAACTCTCTGCTAAAATTGGGCGTTACTGCCGATTTTATCACTCAATCCAAACTCTTGGGGGGTTCTACCCCCCAAACCCCCCGCGCATTAGCTTTTCGGTGAGATGCTTACACGCAGTTGTTCATATATTTGTATTGATTTAAGAGTAACTGATAATTGCTAATTGTCGGTGTTTCTACAAATATGAGATGCACCCCAGCAGAGAATGTACTTCATCTTTTCAAAAAACGCTGTAATAATTTATGTCAAGAAGAATTATCGGGTTAACAGGGGGAATAGCCTGTGGTAAATCCACGGTTTCCAATTATTTAGAAAATATCTACAAAATTCCTGTCCTTGATGCGGATATTTATGCCCGGGAAGCAGTGGAAAAAGGTTCGGCAATTTTAGAGAGAATTTTTCAGCGTTATGGCAGAAAAGTTAAAACTGAGGATAATTCCCTTAATCGCCAACAGTTAGGAGAGATTATTTTTAATAATCCCGAGGAAAAAATCTGGTTAGAAAGTCAGATTCATCCCTACGTTAGAGAATGTTTTAAGCGGCATTTAGAGCAGTTAGAAGTCCCGATAGTTGTTTTTTCTGTTCCTTTATTATTGGAAGCCAAATTAACCCATTTAGTCACAGAGATTTGGGTGGTTTCTTGCAGTTTCGAGCAACAAATTGAACGCTTAATGACTAGAAATAACTTAACTAGAGAACAAGCGATCGCTCGGATTAATAATCAAATGCCTTTAGCCGAAAAAATTGCCTTAGCTGATATTGTTTTAGACAATTCTGGGGATTTAGAAGCTTTATATACCCAGATCGATCGAGCTATACAATAGGGATTAATCTTAAAACAACCAGGCAAATTTTCCCACCCCGAATTTTACATAGAGAATAATTGCCAAAACCAATAAAAATAGAAAGCCAATAATTAATAAATAGTCTTTATTGGTTAAGATTGATTCCTGTAAAAATGTGCGATCAGGATCACCAGAGAAAGCTTTAGCTTGTAAAACTACCTCTAGTTTTTGCGATTTAGCCATAGCGTTTAAAATTAAAGGTACAGCGATAGAAGCGTAAATTTTTCCTTTTTGTAACCAACCCATTTTTTCTATTGCTAATCCTCGTAATCTTTGAGCAGAAATAATCGAGCGAGATTCTTCTACTAGGAGAGGAAATAAGCGCAGGGTAGAGGAAAAGATAAAGACTATTTTGTAAGGAATTCTGGCTTTAGTTAAACTGACCATCATCTGATTTATATCAGTGGTAAAAATAGCGAGGGGAATAATTAAAACCATGGTGAGAGTTTTAAAGATCACATTTAAACCGTAGAGGGTTCCCTCGACAGTCATTTGAGCAGAACCGACAGTTAATAAGGGAGTTAATTCAGTTTTTCCCGTTAAATTTTTTACCTGTTCCACATTAAAAAATCCCATGGTAATTAATAAGAATAGATAAAAAGGAGCCATGAATTTTAAAATGGTGAGGAGATAAGACCATTTTACCCCGGCCCAGAGACAAGCTAAAGCGACAATAAGAGTTAGCAAACCGCCAGCGATCGGACTTTCCCAAGTAAAAGCGATGAGAGTAACCATGATCATCATGGTTAATTTTGTCCGAAAATCTAAGGTAGTAAAAGGAGAATCTCGATCGACGGTTTGCCAGTTAAATGATTGCATAATCAAGAAAAAAGTTAGTAAGTAGTTAGGTGTTAAAAATTGTCAGAGCCCCCTTATCAAGGGTGGATTAAGGGGGGATCACCGCCCATCGGCACCCCCTTCTGTCCATTAGTCACATCTTTTCAAGACTCGGTTAACAATCTGTAATATTCCTTGTTGACACCCTTACTGACAAAGAAAAAACTGAAATCAAGTCAGGATAAGGGTTGGAGTGCTTACTGACAAAATTGTTAATAAAGATCCCTATAATGGATAGCTTATCAAGGGGGGTTGGGGGGATCGAAGGCAAAATCTATCTTCTATTTAGGGCTTGCTGAATAAATCTAAAAACCTTGTTGGATAAGACTTTTAGACCTTTTTGAAATCTCAAAGTGCCTGGCATGGGAGTGATCAGGGGGAAATTCAGGTACTTTTTCCCTGAAAATTAGGTAATTGACCCCCTCAAAATCGGTAAAACCCTACACCCCACACCCTACACCCCACACCCTGCCCCCAGGAAAAACTTTTTGCCGCAAACCCTATTTATAGCACTTTTCACGTTACTGAGGTATCGACAAGTTTTGCCAACAAGGGGTTTAAGCCCCTTGCCCATACCTCATTCTGATGAAAACTGCTATAATTAAAACCACTTACTTACTGATACTAAATCCTATTTAAAAGCGATAGGAGAGTGGGGAACGCCAGAACAGCAGCCGGTCGTCGAGAGATGAGGTCAAATCCCGTTATACTTCATCTTTATGAGAAACTTAGTAGTTTATTTCTGACCGGCTGCCTAGACAAATCAGAAAGTAAAAGTCGTGCGGATAGTACCGATAACTAAGGTGGAATTGTTGTTATTCGAGTTAGGAGAAGTAATCACGATTACCCCCGGAGTAAGGGCAATATTATCGGTGAGTTTCCACTCATAAAATCCTTCGATATGAAAGGAAGTATCGGGATCATTAGTGGCACTACCATCATTTAATCTAATACTAGAACTAGATACCCAGGGCTGCATACCAACAATAATACCAGCCGTATTTCCTTCCTTAAATAAATCAGGAAAAGCCAAAGTTATCGCCCAATTCCAGATATCTAAATCCCCGCGTTCTAGTTGTCCATCTAAGGTGCTAAGGGTGATAGCTTTTGTGTAACCCCCCCAACCACCGAGGACAAAACCATCGACAATTCGCCAACTAAATTGTAAACCCAAACTATTATTAATGGTCGGGACAGCCTCCCCGAATAGTTCTTCGGTGAAAAATTGGAAATTTGAGCGCTGGCTTCCCGTTCCCGTATCTAATTGGTTATAACCATGAAAGTAGGATAAAGCAATGCCAAAATTCTCGTCTGGAACATAACCCAGCTGCCCTAGGGCAGTATAGGAACCGTTAAATAAACCCCCTCCCGGGTTAGGATCGTTAGCATCTCCGGCAAGATAACCGGCACTGAACTGGAAAGACCCATAATTACCCTGTAAACCGAGTCCAGTTTGTCCGGGGGCAAAATAAAGGGGATTGCGGGTACCAAAAGCGGAAAGCGCCCCACTAGCACCATCTCCATCGAAAAAGTTGAGGGTATTGGTAAAGTCATCTTTAGCACCTCCCGTCGCTTCTAACCAGAGTTGGATATTTTCCGTTAGGGGGAAACTGTAGTTTAAAACTTCTAGCAATAAATCGTTGCCGTCGGGTTGGGTAAAGGCTAAGGTACTTGCAAAAGTTCCGGTGGTATCGGCTAAATCGGCAATATTTCCTGTTGCTAGACGGGTATAGAGTAAATCTTTGCCTGTGAAGCTAGTATTTAATTCTAAACGGGCCCGATAACCAAAAGCTGGTACTTGGGGAATTCCTTCACCACCGTTTTTTTCTCCTGTGGCTACCCCATATAATGCCATCACCACTTCCCCAGTTAATTTAGTAGTGGTGGAAAATTGATTATTTTCCAGAAAAGCGACTCGATTTTCTAAGTTATTAACCCTAGCCCCTAATGCCGCTAATTCTGTCTCGAATTCCCTGACTAATCGCTTGATTCTGTCTAGATCTTCTTTTAATACCGCTACTCCTTCTTGAATCAATCTTTCTAGGGTATTTAAGCAGGAATTCAACCCGGCGGCAAATTCCCAACGAGTTAAAGCGCGTTCACCGCGAAAAGTGCGGTCAGGATAACCTACTATACAACCATACCTCTCCACGAGACTTCTTAAGGCCTCAAAAGCCCAGGCGGTGGGAGAAACATCCCGCAATTGATTCACCGTCGTCACCTGTGCCATGGGGTTACTAGAGAGGTTTTCGAGACTATTAGCCAGTACCGGACCAGAAAAACCCAGTAATATCGCTGCTGTTAGGAAATTTTGCTTGATTTTCATTGTTGTCTCCCACACCTATAAGAATGATTATTATTCTCAGTATAATCAGGTTAGCAAACTTTTTTCAGTCTGGCACTGTTGCAAATATTTTTCAAGTGTTACTCCAGATAAAATCTGAATTGCCTAGCATTTATTGATTAAAATAAATCTTAAATGATAATAAAAGCAATAAGTAAATAATTTTATTGTTCCTAAAAACAAGATAGAGACGCTGCTGACAGCATCTCTAAATGATTATTTTTGGTTCAATTGAGGATAAAAAAGAGGTAACTAGCGCAATTCAGCGTTAAACTCGTTAAAAGAGCGTCTTTTTAACTCTACCGATTCTGATCGAGGCAGAAGCTCAAAAACCTTTCTTAAGACATCATCCACATCTTCATATTTAACATTGCCCAAACCATCATAAACCACTTTACCTTGTTGGTCTAAAACCACCGTTTGGGGAACCCCACCGCGATAATAGTAACCCGGTTCATCGGGACGATAGGAAGACTTTAAGGGGATAGAATCGACAGTAACGGGGATAATGCTGGCGGCGCGACCGTAAAACTCTTGAAAACGGGAGACAATCGCCGCAAATTGCTTACAATCGCTACTATCATCCAAATAATAGACAATAATAGCTGGAATTTTCCGTTGAAAAGTTTCCGCTAAATTTAAACGCGGTGGCACGAGGGAACCATTACCCGCATAGACCACAAAAATATTACCATCGAGGCGATCATCATCGATCCCCGCATAGGCGCTAGGGGTTAGCCAAGGGGAGAAACTCGTCAGAGCAACAATGAGAAAGACAAGACAGATCTGAAGACGCAGCCGATAACGAGATTTCATGATCAACAGGGTTAGAATATTAAGACAATTTTTAGTTTGACATACCCCACGCCGTAAACGGACGTGGATTCTTCTAGCACACTGCTGTGAATTTCTGGCTCAACGAGTCCACTTGAATTAGATTCCTGGCGAAATCCCACCCAGAGGTGGTTCTCTCCTCAGACTTTCGCTCCCTTACAGAAGCCTGTTTTCGGGGGCCCCTACGATACAGTTCAAAACCTCTAAAATAATTGGTTTCTCTGGTACTTGACGCTTAGAGCTTTTACCTATAGGAGCATTCCCCTAGAGAACCCCATAACTCTAGTTTTCAAGGTGCGTTCATCCTGCGATGACTGGGTTTTTTAAGCGGTTGCTTACCCGGGCCGCTATTCTTAATATCATACATCACATAAAGTCGCCCTAAAAGGGCGAGGCTTTAAACCCAATTTTTAGTGTAAAAAATCTTGTGACCTTCGAGCGCGATAATTCCCAAACCACTTCGCGAGTCATTGCCGCTAACTCGCGCTTTGCCGATACTTATTATGCCATTCTAGGACTACATCCGAGTGCTTCGGTGATCGAAGTGCGACGCGCCTATCGGGAACTCAGCAAACGATACCACCCCGATACTACCGAACTCAGCCCCGAAGTGGCAACGGTTAAATTCCAGCGTCTTAACGAAGCTTATGCCACCCTGAGTAATCCCGATCGCCGTTCCCTGTATGATTTACAGATAGGTTACTCGCGCTGGAATGTCATCCAAACTATCCCCGATAGCGATCAACCCATAGCTAATCGTAGCGCCTATCTCGATCCGACCGATCGTCCCCTATCTTCGGGAGAAATTTTTGCTTTGTTTATCTTGGCACTCACCCTGCTGGGCTGCTTGTTACTAGCGGTGATTATTGCTATGCTTCGAGGAGAGAATGCTGTCACTGTAGCCCAATTATTTTTGATTTAGATGCGATGAAGATTCCCACTGCCGATACTCCCCTCTATAATCATCCCTTACCGGCGATCGAAGCATGGCTAGTTAAATTAGGTTGTCGGAAAAATACCGAGAATATCCACTGTTGGATCGTCGAAAAACCAACATGGAAAGCGGAAATCTGCCTCGATATCGAAGAAATCACCGTTCGTTACTTTCGGGCAGCCAATGACGGCAGTGACATCAATCGCGCTTTTAAATACTCCCTTAGTCGCCAAGATATCGAATCGGCGGTTTTTTCCGGTCCCTAATCATCGGTTAAACTTTTAACTATCTAAGATTACTCGTTAAGACAGCACCGGAGTTGGTAGCAGGGAGAGCTAGTCCGAGCATTTGTACTAAATTTTCGGAGACGCGGTGTCAATTCAGTACACTTGTTCAGATTGAAATCAAAGCTCCCCCACAACTGGAACCGCTGCCGGCAGTGCAACCGTAGCAATAGGAAGCGGTTTGTACCTCTGCAATTAGCTCTAAAGTACCCGCTTGTAATAAATCTGGCAGGGTTAATTTTTGGCCTTGACCGGTGCAAGCGACCAGATCTTCCATCTGATTAAAATCGCAGTCATAGATATTACCCAAATAATCAATGGAAAGCTGATTACGACACATCAAATGCTCGACAGTATCGCCATTAAAATGGTCTTCGAGGAATTGAATATAGGGTTGATAGAGTTGCCGGTGTTCCAGATGGAAGCGTGTCCTTCCGACGGGTAGGTTAGTGATAGTAAATAGATTGTTAAAAGAAATATTAAAATGTTCTTGCAAGAACTTTTTGTAATCCCGTGTCAGGGATACCTGATCCGGTGTGAGAGAAAAATTATCTGACTTAGGAATCTGGGGATTATAGACTAAATCCACAATCAAATTCGGGTCTTGAGCGTAGCCGAGACGGTTTAACCATTGTAAAGCGGCGATTGATCGATCATAGACTCCCAGACCGCGCATTTTATCCACATTATCGGCAAGATAACAGGGTAAAGAAGCCACCACCCGCAACTGATGGCCAGCGCAATATTCAGGAATATCAGTAAATCCTTTCTCGAAATAAATAGTTAAATTCGAGCGCACAATTACCTCTTTCCCAGCCTTTCTAGAGATTTCCACAATCGGTTTAAAACCGTAGAGCATTTCCGGAGCGCCGCCAGTCAGATCGACGGTTTTAATTTGGGGAAATCTTGCGATCAGTTCGATAATTTGTTCGCACACTTCTGGAGTCATTTCTTCGGAGCGAACCGGACTAGCTTCCACATGACAATGGCTACAAGCAAGGTTACATTTTTTCCCAAAATTAATTTGCAGAACCGAGATTTTTTGCTTAGTTAAAGGAGTTTTTAGTTTCTCAACAAAAGGAGTCATGGGAGAGTCATCAGTAAACAGTGAACAGTAATCAGTAATCAGTAATCAGTAATCAGTGAACGGTAATCAGTAATCAGTAATCAATGATAACTGATTACTCACATCTAATAACTGAGGCTCTCCTAGACTGATTATAGCAAATTAGTAGTTTAAATGAGCCTAAACCCTTAAATAGCGTTGGGTTTCATGCTTCAACCCAACCTACGTTCTAATCAATGATAACTGATAACTGATAACTGATAACTCACATCTGATAACTGATAACTGATAACTGATAACTGATAACTGAGGGATCGAAATTGTCTCGACGCTGCTTTTTTAACAGCAACCGCCCCCGTTATAGTGCCAAGTGGACTCAGTGATGAGGATATCTTCGGCAGAGAAACGAGCTAAGTTGCTCGCAGTTTTATCACAGACGGCCACTGGCAATCCTTTGGCTAAAATATGCCCAGCACCATCATCGAAAATTGCCTCCGTACCAGTATAAATAGCAGTTTTGCCCGTAAAAATACAGGCCCCATCTTCGGGAATAGCTAATTTAAAAGCAACGGAATCCAAACTTTCTAAGAGGAGCGGCTCGGCTAAATTATAACTCTGACAGTCCAGTAAACGATAGGGACGACGGGCCCGAATTTCTACCTGACCAAAACCAGCATCGATCAACTGTTTAATATAATCATCGTAGGTCAAGGCCCCCGATAAACACATAGCGCGTAAACGCTGATCTTCTTGCAAATGTTCGGGAATTGGACGAAGGGCGATCGGATCGCTCATCAGTAAACGTCCTCCCGGTTTTAAGACGCGAAAAGCTTCCCATAAAGCTAACTGTAAATCGGCTGGTTTAAAGATATTAAAAAGACAATTCTGCGCCACCACATCGACGGAGGCATCCTCCACCGGCAATTCAAAAGCAGAACCATCTTTAATTTCCACAAAATCGAGACTAAACCAGGGATTTTCCAGCAGCGCTTCGCCGAGATTTCTTTGGGCTGCCCAACGCATTTCTGGCACTGGATCCACCGCAATCACTCCCCCCGGACGACGGGAAAAATAGGCGAATTGCAGTGCTTCTAAACCACCACCCACACCCACATACAAAACCCTGGGAGAATTGCCCAATTCATTAACCTGCACCGTCGTGCCACAACCATAGTTCATCTCCTGCATAATGGCGGGGATTTTTAACCCCGGCAGTTGCAAGGGACTGCTTTGGACACAACATAGCCCCACTTCGGGAGTTTGGGCTACTTCGCTGTAAAATTTGGCAGTGGCTTCCAGATAAGTCATTTTCATCCTTTAAACTCCTTTTCTCTGATCAATTCAAGGATCGACTTCCCATCCTCGCCCAACACTATCTTAGCATTTGTACTGACCTTTAACCCCTAACTGATCACCTTGAGATAGGCAAGTTCATCGGCGATCAAATCCCAGAAACAGGTTACACTGTCTTTAAAGTCGCCTCAAAAACAGCAATATTCACAAGGGCAAAAGTAGCGGCTATCCTGTTATCTATCAGCTTAAAGATAATAGTTGTGTTTTATTGAAGATTGATTATTGGGAGTATAATATCCTAACCATTTAAGGATTTGTTCTGCTGGTGAAAGAGGTTTTAATTGACCAATAATGTAGATATTTATATCTAAAAAAATTCTCCTCATTCATAACGCTCATGAAACAGTTCTTGCTTAACTTCACGAATAAGCTCTAAAATCTGTTCCTGAGTTTCGATACCTGCTTCTTTAAATGCAGCTTGCATATTAGTACGCGCTTGTTCAAACTCAACTTGTTTGTTTTTATCGGGGACAATAATAACAAGTTCAACCTCTGTGTCTGTTGGCAAATCTTGATGGGGTTGCTCGATAATTAATTGTCCATCTTTGATTTTGGCTTTAGTCTGAATAAATTGCCTTTTTGATTTCTCCTCAGACTCAATCTGGTTTATTGCATCTATCTTATCATTTTTGAGCAACTAATGGGTAAGAGAAAGAGAGCTAAAAAAATCAAACCCCCTCAACTCTGAATGAAGGGGGCATTTATTGGATTTTTGGTGATCAATTTAGCCTACTTTTGTGGTTTCTTTTTCTGATGGTTTGGATGATTTTATTTGGCGCTTGAGGGTTGAAGCTGCGCCGAGGGTGCTGAGGACGGCAAGACCAATGATAGAACTGGGTTCAGGAACTGGAGCAGCGCAAGGCTTGCGTCCGGAAGAAGGAACATTAACACTGATACTTGCGCAGAAAATAGTACCGCTTAACGCACCGCCAGCATCTCTTTGGTAAACATAAAGCCAGTTATTTGGTCCTGGGTTTAAGAAACCCCCAATTCCAGATTGAGAAGCAGAATATTCTGGAAAACGACCCGCACCGCTGAAACTACTACTAAGAGGAGCACCGTTAATATATACTCCAATGGGGTTGGGATCAGGAAAATATGGTCCAGGACCGCCATTCGCGTTCGCCGGAGTGTATTCTCCCAAAATATCATCTACTGCCCAATACATCTCGATCGCAGCGCTGTTGATGGTTGGTTCAGGTACGTTAAAACGATAGGCATATAGCACCGAAGCTGCTGGAGAACCATAAAAACTCGGTGACGGGCCGACCTCCCAGTTAATCCATCGCGCATTGGGAGCGTGTGGGAGAGAAGGAATCCAAGGTGGGGAAGCAAAGGGAAAATCTGCAACTACCTTGGCAGAACCGCATATATCGGGGCCAGAACAACCTATCCCTTGCGCTTTGAGAAAATCAGCGGCGGTGAAGGTAATTGGCGACAGTGGACTTACAGGTACTCCCAATGTCCAGTAGGTAATGTTGGTATCTGTGACACTTGGGGTGAGACCTTGGCCACTGTTTAGAACTATTGTAGAAGCTTGAACTTGCGTTGGTAAAACTGCCGTTCCCAGGGTAGCGAGGGCGAAGAACCCCAAGAAACTACGGGTAAATTTGCTATTCATTAGACAACTCTCCAATTCAGTTTACATATTCCGGTTCTAATTGCTCCCCCCCCCCAACAAATGTATCCTACAGTACAATTTAATAATTGTTGGTATTTCTTTTCCTAACTTAGGGATTCACCGGGGAAGATTACCCCGCACTAACTAGCTGATAGACTGGGAAAAACAGCTTTGATCAAGGCGATTGATAATTCCCTAAATATTCGACAAAGTTGAGTCTTGAATGAAGATAATTGTATAAGTGTAAATCTGCTGTTACAAATTTCACAAATGAACATAATTGTATAAGTGTAAATCTGCTGTTACAAATTTCACACCAGCAGACTGAGCCAATGCCAGATCAAGCAAATCAGCAACTGTTCTATTCTCAAAAGTTCAGTAGAATCTGCCATGATGCCAACCCGCGCCGCCATTTTTTTCTCTTCGGCGATCGATCTGTTCTACGATAGCAAGTTTGGGGGCGTTTGTGTGGTTTGATTGCTTTCTCTAAAAGCAGGAAAAGCTGTTGCTTAAGTAGCTGGTTATAATTAAATTGAAGATAGATTTTAGGTTCGATCCCCCCCGCCCCCCTTAATAAGGGGGGTGCCGATAGGCGGGGGTATCCCCCCTTGATAAGGGGGGTGCCGATAGGCGGGGGTATCCCCCCTTGATAAGGGGGGTATCTGACAACTTTTAACACCTACCTACTTAACTTTCTCCCAGATTACATTCCTAGGAATCCCTAGCAAGGTAGAAAATATTCTGATGAAATCAGGATTGTTGAATCTGCCAGAAAAAAGACAGTTCAACAGCCCAATTATGAGCGAGAAGTAGTTCAAGGCTGACCGATGAAATAACTGATAAGTACCTAAGCAAAATTAATTACACATATCTAACCACCTCTTGCCTCTTGCCTTTTGCCTTTTGCCTATCTTCACTAGGAAATTTATTTTGCACGACTACTTAACTGAGAAAACGGTAGCAATTTCTACCAAAAGTCAGAATAAAATTCGTTATTGTCATAAGGTCATGACGGAATGTAATTAAAACCAGAAAGAATGCGGATCGAGCAATTGCAAGCCTTTTTAGCCGTAGCCGATACGGGCAATTTTGGTCAAGCCGCGCGCCAGTGTGGAGTCACCCAATCGACTATCAGCCGCCAGATTCAATCCCTAGAAACCGATTTGGGCTTACCTCTTTTCCATCGTACCGCCCAAGCGAAATTAACCATTGCTGGCGAGAAATTACTGCCCCGGGCGAAACGAATTTGTCAAGAATGGGCGAATGTTCACGAGGAAATCACCGACCTACAGGCAGGAAAACAGCCAGAATTGTGCGTGGCGGCGATTCATTCCGTGTGCGCCCACTATTTACCGCCGATTTTGCCGAAATTTTGTGCTGAATACCCGGAAGTTCAGTTAAGAGTTACAGCACTAGGCAGCGATCGCGCTTTAAAAGTGTTGCGGGATGGTTTAGTAGATGTGGCCTTGGTAATGAATAATCGTTTTCTCACCGCTAGCCCGGAGATGGTGGTCGAGGTATTATACCAAGAAGCGATCGAAATTCTCATGGCCGCTAATCATCCCCTCGCCCAATACAAAGAAGTGCCATGGTCAGAATTAATCCCCTATCCGCAAGTGGTTTTCAAAGACGGCTACGGAATGCAAAGATTAGTACAAGAATGGTTTTCCCGTCAGGATGCCCACCTGAAAACTGTCATGGAATTAAACACCCTCGATGCTTTTCGCGGTGTGGTGCGTCAGGGTAATATTATCGCTCTTCTGCCCCAATCTGCCCTGATGGAAGCCCGTAGCGATGCCACCCTCGCCATTCGTCCTCTTGCTTCCCCTAGTAGCGAAAATCCCCATCTTAATAATGGTAAATTTAGTCATCGTCTCACCCGTCAGGTAGTCCTTGTCACCACTAGCGATCGCCTACAGATACCACCGATCGCTCATTTCTGTCAATTAGTGCGGCAAATGAAGCAAAGTGTGGTTAAAAGCCTAGAAAACCACCCCGTCCAGCCTTAGCAATCCCCATCAATCCCATTTACCCTTTATTTTCTTCCTTGAGATGAGTGATACTTTTCGAGAATTATTAAAAGTGATCGGTAGTGGCACCCATACGGGCAGAAATTTAACCCGTCCCGAAGCGGCGATGGCCACCAAGATGATGTTAACCCAAGAAGCAACCCCGGCCCAAATCGGTGCTTTTATGATTGCCCATCGCATTAAACGCCCCACCAGCGATGAGTTAGCGGGAATGCTTGATGCCTACGCCGAGCTTGGCCCGCAAATAACCCTAGAATCAGCCTCTTTTCAGCATCCGATAGCTATTTTTGGCAATCCCTACGATGGACGCTCTCGCACTGCCCCGGTTACTCCGATCACTACTTTAATCTTAGCGGCGGCGGGGATTCCCGTAGTCCTGCATGGGGGCGATCAAATGCCAACTAAATACGGTATTTCCCTCAGGGAAATCTGGCAGCAATTAGGAGCAGATTTTAGTCAATTATCCCTAGCAGCAGTGAAAGACTGTTTAATCACCACGGGATTCACTTTTTTCTATATTCCGCGCCATTTTCCCCTAGTAGAGAATTTTGTTACCTATCGGGAGCAAATCGGTAAACGTCCGCCCATGGCCACGGTAGAGTTAATCTGGTCGCCTTTTGTGGGTAATATTCATCAGATATCGGGTTTTGTTCATCCCCCCACCGAAGATCGTTTTCGCGAAACTTTTGCCCTGAGAAATATCTCTCACTTCACCACCGTGAAAGGATTAGAGGGTAGTTGTGATTTAGCCTCTAATCGGACGGCGATTATTGGTCTGGGAAATCCCACCGATCCCCCTTCCTTTCAGCGATTTTTCTTAAATCCTCGCGATTATGGCTTTTGTCCGTCGGATTATCCCCTCGAATCTTTAGAAATGCTCACCGCTAAATTAAAGGGTTTATTAGCTGGAGAAAACAATGAATTAACCGATGCGGCAATTTTTAACGGTGGTTTTTATCTTTGGCGCTGTGGAATTGCCCCAGATATCCCCACCGGTTTCCAGCAAGCACAACAATGTTTACAGTCAGGAAAAGCCCTGGCTAAACTAGAACAAATCCGTAATTATCTCGAAAATCAGGAATAGATAGCAATAGGGCTGTAGGGGAAATTACTTCTAAATCAATCATTAATTCGAGAAGTTGGGACAAGAAGGTAAACCCCAGACTTGCTGTAACTTCTAGGTTTAAAGATAAATACTTTTGAGAAAAAATTTTTCCCGACTGCATCATTTCCTCGCTCAAGCGGGAAAGCTATGACTACGGTGAACGATTTAGAAGTTTCTAATTCCTATCACATTCGTCCGTAGAGAAGCCACCATGTCTGCAATTAACCCCTCGACGCTCGAAACTGAATTTATCTCTCCCTCTTTTTCTGTTCTAAAACTGAAGGAAAACTCGATCGACCTAGATGAGGATTTTCTCGGCCGTGATTTAGAAGATGATCTAGTATCTAGTCCCCAAAAAAGCTACAGCAACCGTACAACTACTGACCTAGTACAATTATACCTACAAGACATTGGCAGAGTGCCTCTACTCAAACGGGAGGAGGAAGTTGAACAAGCGCAACAGGTACAGCGTCATCTGTCCCTACTGAAATTGCGCGCCACTGCCGTTAAACAAGGTGATGCACAAGTACAGAAATTTGTCAAGTTAATTGAGATTCGTGATCGGCTAACCGCTCAATTAGCCCATCGTCCCTCCCTAGAACGTTGGGCAAAAACCGCCCAAATCACCGTGTCTGAGTTAAAAAATGCTTTAAAAGCAGGAAAACAGCGTTGGGCGCACCTAGCGGGCTTAGAAGTGGGGAAATTAGAAGAAATTATTACCCTTGGTACCCGTGCCAAAGAACAGATGATCAAGGCCAATTTACGTCTGGTGGTGTCGGTGGCCAAAAAATATCAGAATCGCGGTTTAGAATTATTGGATTTGATTCAAGAGGGAACCCTGGGTTTAGAACGGGCCGTCAAGAAATTTGATCCCACCAAAGGCTATCGTTTTAGTACCTATGCCTACTGGTGGATCCGTCAAGGAATGACGAGGGCGATCGCAACTCAAAGCAGGATTATTCGCTTACCGGTTCATATTACCGAAAAACTCAACAAAATTAAGAAGGCACAACGGAAAATCTCGCAAATGCGCGGTCGCACTGCGACCGTAGAGGAAATTGCCCAAGAGTTAGCTCTGACTCCTGAAGCTGTGCGGGAATTGTTGATGACAGTGCCGCGTTCGGTTTCCTTGGAAATTAAGGTAGGTAAGGAAAAAGATACGGAATTATTAGACCTTTTGGAAACCGAAGAAGTGTCTTCAGAAAATCATCTTGTCTATGAATCTTTGCAAAGAGATATGAGAGAATTATTGGCAGATTTAACCACTCGCGAACGAGAAGTGATTGAATTGCGCTATGGTTTTCTCGATGGTAAATCCCATTCTTTAGGTGATATCGGTCGCACTTTGGAATTATCCCCGGAAAGGGTACGACAAATTGAGTCGAAAGCGTTGCAAAAATTGCGTCAACCCTGGCGACGTAACCAAATTCGCGATTATTTTGAAGGTTTGAGTTAGTTGGGGTATGCTGAAAAAGTTTTTCCCTGGCGCAGGGTGTGGGGAGTATTTTCAGTGAACAGTAAACAGTAATCAGTAATCAGTGATCTGAAAATACTACCTATTTTTTCGGAGATTTTAACTCACCGAGAATAAGGATTTGATGATACCAAATCCGTTTTTAATACTGTGATTAACTCCCCAGTCATGGATTGTTTCTCGCTGCTCTGGCGCTCCCCACTCCCCTATACCTTTTAAACAGGATTTAGGATAAATCCTGTTATTAAAAACTGATTATTTATTCCCCCTTTTGCCTCTTGCCTCTTGCCTATCCTGATATGTAGCCTATGCTCAACGGATTTAGTATTAATATGTCCAATTTTGTTTCGTCTGTAGGGTGTAGGTTCCGTCGCGCACATTGACCCGATGGGGGATCAGCTTCAGGTCTCGGAAGATATTAGCTTGGTGTTGTAGGGCCGTCAGAGAGCGATCATCGATCGGGATAATGGCACGTTCAGAAGCCCGTTGTTCGAGATTAGTCACGATCGCTGGATCGATCTCGTGGTGAGCTGCCAAGCGTCTCGTCGCCTCTAACTCCTGTTGTTTCGCCCAGGCACCCGCCTCGTTCACCTCTTCTAAAATCACCTTCAGTACATCGGGATAATCGCGTACCAATTCGGGAACCGCATAATAATAGGTCGGCACTTCTAGAGAGGCGTTTTCCCCGAATATACTCTCTAGATCGGCGACCGATCTTCCCGGATAGGTGCGCGTCTCGGTGGGAGAGTAGGGAACCCACACCACCCAAGCGTCGATCTCACTGCGACGAAAAAGCACCAGTGCTTCCGGTTGAGTCGCATACACCGGTTCGATATCGCTTAATTCTAGATTCACTCTCATCAGTGCGCGGATGAGGACATAATGGGCGCTCGAACCCCGATCGAAGGCGATTCTTTTTCCTTTTAAATCCGCCAACGTCTCTATTGGCGAATCCTCTGGTACGAGAATCGCCTGACCTTTCGGGGCGGTATATTTTTCCTTGGCCACCCGGACGAAGACGTGTTCCGCCGCTTGGGAGAAAATACTCGCCGTACCGCCACCACCGCAGAAGTCGATCGTTCCGTTGCTCAAGGCCTCGATCAGAGAGGAAGCGGCCAGAAAACTCGTCCACGTTACCGTCACCCCAAAGGGTTTTAAGCGTCTTTCCAGAAAGGCCTGGGCGCGGAGAACTTCCAGATTGGTCATACCCTCGGGATAGCCGATCTTGAGGGTTCCTAACCGCCGCGCTTGTTTGGCGAGAGGAGTGATATCGGAGGGGGTCGAGCGCTTGAACCAGCGATCGATCGCGATACAGAAGAGAATTCCAGCGATAAATAATCCCACGGTTTCCAATAGCCGGGGAGTCGTATTTCGGGGGAATTTAAAGCTATCGACGAGGTTCAGAATCAGGTTATCGGATCGAGAATTTTGACCGACGGCGATCTCGCGTAGCGAGCGCTTTGCGTTCGTGTCGGAAAATCCAGCCAGGAGAAAGCTCCCGACGAGGCTGGTCACAAAAAGCACTGCGGGAAGAACTGCCCGCCAATTTCGCCACGGTTTCCAGAGACACTTGATCGAACGGTGGAGCATGGGATTTCTCGCAGAAAACAAGATTTATTATCGGGAAAGGAGACAAGAGGGAAGGGTTTCCCAACTTGATCGGGAGAGGTTCCATTAGTTTTATCTACATACTATAAAAATCCACGACTCCTCGATTGTGTAACAAAGTACATTTATAAATGTATTGAAAATGATATAGTTTTAAAGTGAAATTGCGCCCGCATTTGAGAGATCGAGGTAATATGGATGGATTGGTTGATCGAAATCGTCAAAATCGCGGTGGCCACCGGCATAGCCACCACCTTCGACGACAATATTTATCTAACCGGCTTTTTTAGCGAGGTAAATCGTACCTTTCGCCCGGTTCACGTTGTCGTCGGCGAGCTAGTCGGGTTTACGGCCTTAGTATCGGTTAGCTTGCTGGGTTTTCTACTCGGCTTAATCATCCCGCCGATTTATATCGGTCTTCTCGGAATGCTGCCGATCCTCATCGGTGTGAGAAATTTACTGACGTTAAATCGCGATAACGAGAGGGAAACCGCAGATCGCAAGGTGAATTTGCGAAGAAACGCCCGATTTCACGGATTCGCCTCCCGCAGACTATCCCTCGGTCAAGTCTTCAGCGATCGCCAAACCTATAAAGTTTCCGCGGTCACGATATCCAATGGCGGCAATAATCTCGGTATCTATATTCCCCTATTCGCCAATAGTAAGCTTTTCCGCATTTAAGTTACATTGACAGCATTACCCTTATTTTTAAGTTTTCTACTCCATTTAATAATCAATCCCCCTTCATTTAAAAGCTGATTGACTACTTTTTC
>VYLF01000082.1_pt1 | contig 47145 bp, 40 predicted proteins | sample 5114371 | NCBI WGS metagenome assembly VYLF01 (sample SAMN12291773, study PRJNA351875) | freshwater metagenome | isolation source: freshwater lake | place: USA: Michigan, Kent Lake | collected 2013-08-15 | reverse complement strand
GCCGCGAAGGGGGACAAGGCCCGCTTCAAGAAGCACGAGCGAGGGGTGTTCGTTCCGGGTAAAGGCGGCTGAGTCCTTCACGACGCACCCCCTCCCTCTACGCCCCTCTCCGCCCGCAAAACCCCCGCGAACAACCTCCGCGCCCTCGCCGGGTGCGCGTAAAAACGCGGCCTGTTCGGCCGCGTCGGGTTCAACTCGTTCTTCATCTCAACCAACGCTCAAGCCAGATGCTCGTCCTCGGGCTCCGCGTTCACCGCCGCCAATCGCTGGTTGATCGCGCCGCACCCCGGGCAAATGCAACCGTGTTCGCCCTCGGGCGCACCCACCAACGTTTGCCCGCACCCATAGCACGTCGTCGACCCCGTCGTCAGCCTTGAGGCAACCGTGTTGATCGTGAACGCCACCGCCGCGACAGCAATCCCAACCACCGGCCACACCGGCACCGTCGTCAGCGAAATGAGACCCAACGCCGCGAGGGCAATGCCCACCGCGAACGCGAGTACCTTCAAACGGATCCTGTGCATCCACGTCATGCGTGCGAGGTCCTTCTACTCGAGTGCATCCCAAGCGTAGCACAACATACGCCCCCCTCGCCACCCGGATCCACCCCGGCCCGGTCACCCCGGTGCGTCCCTCGTTATACTGACCAAGGAATGCGCATCGTCCTTCTCAACTGGGCCGGAATCCGTGACGGCGCGTCCAACGGTGGGGGGGTGAACGGCTACGTCCAGGGGCTCGCCCTCCGCCTCGTCCAGCAGGGCCACGAGGTCTTCTACCTCTCCTCCGGCCTCTCCTACGTCCCCGCCGTCCTCTCCGACAGCCCCGGCGAGTGCACCACCCGCCGCCACGACGACTTCCACGGCGTCCGCGTCCTCGAAATCGTCAACTCCCCCGTCGTCGCCCCCGGCATCTTCCAGTTCCGCGACCCCCTCGGTGAGGTCTCCGCCCCCGAACTCGAACGCGAGTTCACGAGACTCATGCACCTCATCGAGCCCGACATCGTCCACTTCCACAACATCGAGGGCTTCTCCGCCGGCTGCGCCGACGCCGCCCGCACCCCCTCCGCCACCTGGCCCGGTGCCAAGGTCGTCTTCAGCCTTCACAACTACCACACCCTCTGCCCCCAGGTCTACCTCCTCCAGAACAACCGCCGCCCTTGCCTCGATTACGACAACGGCCATGCCTGCGCCTCCTGCGTCGATTCCATCGACCCCGCCGCCGAGATGAAAATCCGCTGCGGCGGCCGCGCCCCGGCTCCTCCCGAACCCGTCAAGCCCACGCTCAGCGTCGTCACCCGCAAGATCCGCAAGCTCCTCAGCAGCCCCGTCCAGACCCCCATCGAACCCGACTGGCCCGGCCTCCCCCTCGAGTCCGCCGAAGACCTCGCGCCACAATCCGAATCCGCCCCCCTCCCCGCCCCTCCCCTCGCGCCCTGGTTCACGCCCGACTCCGAAGACTGGGCGCCCCTCAGCAACGACGTCACCCCCGAACTCTCCAACGACCGCGCCCCCTCCGACTACGGCCGCCGCCGCCGCGCCATGGTCGACATGCTCTCCCGCTGCGACCGCGTGCTCGCCGTGTCGACCTTCGTCCGCGCGAAGTTCGAGGCCATGGGCGTCAGCCCCCGCGTCCTCGAACTCATGCCCATCGGCAGCCGCATGCCCGAGTTCATCCCCCCCGACTGGAACCTCGTCAGCGCCCCGCCCTCCTTCGACACCAACCGCCGCATCCGCCTCGTCTTCCTCGGCTACAACAACTTCGCCAAAGGCCTCCACATGCTCGCGGACAGCCTCGACCTGCTCGTCCCCGAAATCCTCGACCGCTTCGAACTCCACGTCCACGCCAAAGACGTGCACACCATCGAACGCCGCCTCCGCATCCTCGACGGCCGCCTCGGTGAACTCCACATCCGCGCCGGCTACGACTACCACGACGTCCCCCGCATCCTCTCCGCCAAAGACGTCGGCATCGTCCCCAGCGTCTGGTGGGACAACGGCCCCCAAACCGTCATGGAGTACTTCGCCTGCGGCATCCCCGTCCTCGCCGCGGCACTCGGCGGCATCCCCGACCTCGTCCGCGACGGCCACAACGGCTGGCTCTTCCGTGGCAACGACCGCTTCGACCTCGCCCGCCGCCTCGCCGCGCTCGCCGCCGACCCCGGGCAAATCGCCAAGACCCGGGCCAACGTCACACCCCCCCGCTCGATGGCCGAGCACGTCACCGAACTGGAGGCCCTGTACCGACGCTGCCGCGAGGCCGGCGCGGGTCTGCGCTGACCCCCGCCCGCACCCTGTCGGTTGTTCACGCAACCTGAACCGAGCGGCCGTCGCGGCTATCATGCCCCCTTAGGCTTTCACGGAGGTACCGCGCGAGATGCAGTCAACAGCGGATGCGAGCGAAACCACGGCCAAGGCCGCCGAAGGACCGCGCGCCCCCGCTCCCACCCCGCCCGGGGTCGGAGTCATGGGAGGCGACTACGCGAAGGACCGGACGCGCCGCCCTCACCTCGTTTTCAGGTACCAGACCCGAGCTCTCATCGCCGCGCAGATGTTCCAGCGGTTCGGCCCCCGCACCGAGCGCCCCGAGGTCCTCGACCTGGGCGCCGCCGAAGGCCGGACCATGGTCCGCACCCATGAGATCCTGAACGCGCGCCGCAGCGTCGGCGTCGAGTACTCCCGCGAACTCATCGACGCCTCCGGCGCACTCCCCGCCAACTGCAGCATCGTGCAGGGCGACGCCACCGCGCCGCACCCGGCGGTCGCCAAGGGCTCCTTCGACCTCGTCACCGCCCTCGCGGTCCTCGAGCACGTCGAAGACCCCGTCGCCCTCTGCACTCGCGCGTTCGAGGCCCTCCGCCCCGGCGGCGTCTTCGTCGCGACCTGCCCCAGCGGCGTCTGGGATTCGATCTCCGGCATGCTCCGCCTGCACAAGGACGAGCACCACACCGGGGCGTTCAACCGTCAGAAGTTCGAGAGTGTGGCGAAGGCCGGGGGCCTCACCCCCCGGCTGTACGAGCGGTTCATGCTCGCGCCGGTGGGGTTCCTTCCGTACATCGGGGTCCGCGTCTCTCCCGCGTGGGCCCTGCGGGTCGATCGTCTCTTCGCCCGCGTGCCGCTCGTGAACCTCACGATGGTCAACCAGGTTTTCGTCGGCGTCAGGCCGGCGTAGTCCGCGCCGCTCGGCGGGGGATCGGGGTTAACGTGCAACACGCGCTGTCGATGCAGTCCAAGGAATCCGTCGTGATCGAGCCCGCTTCCGTCAACCCAGAAGCAAGACGCCAACGCTACATCGAGCTCGCGCTCCCGTACATCCCACGCCTGCTCCACCTCGTCGACCGCAACCCGTTCAGCCGGACCTACGGCTGCTTCGACCGCGCCTTCTGGCACTACCGCACGATGGACTTCCCCTGCGGCATGTCGCAGGAGTTCGTCCTCCCCCTCGCGCTCGTCCACGCCCGCCCCTACCCCGGCAACCCCTACCACGGCGTCGCCCGCGTCCGCGAGATCGCCGAGGCCGGCGTCCGCTACCTCGTCGACAGCTCGTACAAAGACGGCACGACCGACGACTACTTCCCCTTCGAACGCGCCATGGGCGCCCTCGTCTTCTCGCTCTACGCCGCGAGCGAGGCCTACCAGGTCCTGGGGATGAACGACCAGCGCGTCGTCGACCTCTTCGCCAAGCGCGTCGCGCACCTCGGCCACGAGAACGAAACCGGCCAGCTCGCCAACCACCAGGCCCTCGCCGCGCTCGCGGCATACAACGTCTTCAAGATCACCGGCGACCCCAAGCACAAGCGCATCGCCGACGACCGCGTCGAGCTCACGCTCTCCTGGCAGAACAAGTCCGAGGGCTGGTTCCAGGAGTACGAGGGCGCCGACCCCGGCTACCACACCTGCTCCATCGACTTCCTCGCGAAGCTCATGAAGAAGCGGGGCGACACCGAGCTCGTGAAGCCGCTGGTCAAGGCGGTCGAGTTCGCCTGGCACTTCATGCACCCCGACGGCTCGTACGGCGGCGAGTACGGCAGCCGCAACACGTACCACTTCTACCCACACGGCTTCGAGCTCATGGCCCCGTACACCGAAAAGGCCGGGCAGATCGCCGACGGCTTCCTCGCCGGGTCGCTCAAGGGCAAGCGGTACATCAACGACGACGACCGCATGACCGCGCACTACGTGTACGACTTCATGCAGGCCTACGAGGACTTCCACGCCACTCGCCCGCACCCGATGGCGGTCGACCGAACCCACCGCGAGACCCGCTACTTCGAGGGGTGCCGCATGGCCGTCCGCTTCGACGGCGCCGACGGCTACCACGCCGTGAGCAACCTCAGCAAGGGAGGCGTCGTGAAGGTCTTCGACCGTCGCGGCCCCATCGCCTCCGACACCGGCCTCATCGGCCGACTGAGCGACGGCAAGGTCGTCGTCAGCCACCTCGTGAAGAACGACGCCCGCATCGAGAAGTCCGCCGACGGCCGCACATTCACCGTCCGCACCCCGCTCTGCTACCGCCGCCACAAGCTCCCCACGCCCCTCACCAACATCATCTTCCGCGCCGGGATGATCACCGTCGGCCGCTTCAACGCGAACCTCGTGCGCAGCACGCTCCAGAAGGTGCTCATCACCGGCAAGTCCGCGACGCAGTGGGAGGTTTCCAGGAAGATCGAGTTCCGCGACGGCGAGGTGGTGGTCGAGGACCGCATCCCCGTGGACTGCCCGCTCACCGAACTCGCCGCGGGTTCCGACGCGACCAGCATCTACGTGGCGAACAGCAACGTGTACCAGGAGTCGGTGCTCTGCCCGTGGCAGTGGTGCGATATCACCAAGCTCCCGGTGGAGAACGGCCAGCGCGTGTGGCGCCGGGTCTACGCACGCGAGCAACCCGGAGCCGGAACGTGAACACGCCCGGCACCCGAGCCTGCGCCCCCGGTGTCTCGGTGGTGATCCCGTGTTACAACGAGGAGCACGCGATCGCGCAGACCTTCGCCGATGTGGAGCGTGCGCTCAACACCTGCGGCCTGGACTACGAGATCATCGCGGTCAACGACGGCAGCAAGGACGGCACCGGCGCGAAGCTTGATGCGCTCGCGAAGGCCGACACGCGTCTCCGCGTGATCCAGAGCCCCTTCAACCGCGGGTACGGCGCATCCCTCAAGGCCGGCATCGCCGAGGCCCGCTTCGACCGAATCGTCATCACCGACGCCGACGGCACCTACCCCAACGACCGCATCCCCGACCTGCTCCGCGAGCTCGAGAACGCCGACATGGTCGTGGGCGCACGCATCGGCACGAACGTCAACATCCCGCTGGCGCGCCGGCCGGTGAAGTGGTTGCTCCTGCAGTACGCCCGCTGGCTCTGCCGCGCGGATATCAAGGACGTGAACTCCGGCCTCCGCGCGTTCTGGGTGCGCCACGTCCGCAGCGTGTGGAGCATGCTGCCCAACGGCTTCAGCTTCACGACCACGATTACCATCGCGTCGCACATCAACCTGCTGCACGTGGTCTACCTGCCGATCGACTACTACAAGCGGGTGGGGCATAGTTCCATCCGCCCGATCCGCGATACCGCCCGCTTCTTCTTCCTCGTCGGCCGCACGATCATGTTCTTCAAGCCGCTCCAGGTCTTCGGGTTCCTCGGCGTGATGCTGATGCTCCTCGCGGTGGCCGTCGGTGTTGCGGGCAAGCTGCTGTTCGACAAGATCCCGGACGTCGCGGCGGTCTCGCTGTTCACCACCGGCGTCAACTTCCTCGGGCTCGGCCTCATCGGCGACCTCGTGAACTCGCACAGGTTCCGTTCGTGAGGAGATCGGCATGAGTGAGCAGACCCCGGCTCTCGCCGCCACCCGCACCCCGCTCCTCACACCGCTTCGCGTGCTGCTGATCGTGGCCGTCGTCGCGTTCATCGCCCGATTCTGGGTCATGGCTTCGACGTGCCTGGTCATCGAGAACGATGGCATCGACTACTTCTCCACCGCGAGGTCGCACTACCTCGGCTGGTTCTCCATCAGCCGCTTCCGCACGCCGGGGTACCCGCTTTTCCTGTACTCGTCGTTCAAGCTCTTTGGCATAGGCGCGTTCGGCATCATGCTCCTGCAGCACATCGCGGGCGCACTCACCGCCGTGCTGGTTGCGCGGATCGGGCTCAAGCTCGCCAACCCGGCCTTCGCCCTCGTGAGCGGGCTGCTCTGCGCACTGGACCCGACGCTCGCGCTCTTCGGGAGCGTGATGCAGACCGAGTGCCTGTCGGTCTTCCTGTTCGTGCTCTGTGCCGCGCTCGCGCTCTGCAGCGACAAGCGGCCCTTCCTCGGCGCGGCAGCGCTGGGCTGCGTGCTGGCGTTCGCCATTCTGCTGCGGCCGACGTTCCAGGTTGTGGTTCCGTTCTTCATCCTCGCCGCGGCCGCGGGGGCTGGGCTCTCGTGGTTCAAGCGGTTCGCGGTGGTGGTGGGCGCGGTGGCGTCGCTGGCGTTGTGCGTGGCGCCGTGGCTGGCCTTCAACCGTGACCGCGGGATCGGCGGGTTTGCCGAGGGCGGGGGTTCCGCGTTCTGGATCTCGCTGGTTCAGCAGGATCTGGTGGACCGCGACTACCCGTTGCCGCCGGACGTCGCGCGCCGGTACGAAGAGGTGCGGCCGTTCCACGGAGCGTCCGCCGAGATGTGGGCCTTCGTCGCGCGTCCGGCGGATTCTCCGGAGCAACAGGTGAGGGTGAAGGGGATCACGAAGGACTGGGCGATTCACAGCGTGCGCAAGGATCCACTGGCCTACCTCGCGCGGATGCCGTACTCGTTCCTGTGGCAGATGAACTACTACCCGGAGTCCGGCTTCATCAAGGAGAGCCAGATCACGTGGTTCAGCTACATGGTGTCGTGCGATACGGATGACTTCAAGGCGACGATCGCGAACTTCCACTTTGGTGGAAAGACTCCCGGGGTTGACCCGCTGGCGATGTCGGGGAAGGACGGGATTGTCCGCGAGTTCTACCGGTGGTGGGGGATCAACCACCCGCGCGGGTTCCCGCAGATCCCGCTCATGCTCTTCGCCCTCGCGACGGGAGTGTGGGCCCTCATGACGCGTCGGTTTGCGCTGGCGTTCGCGCTGCTCGCTTCCGCGGCATTGGTCGGCGTTCACGTGGCGATGCTGTTCCACCAGGGGCGGTATTCACTGCCCTCGATGGCGCTCTGGTACGCGGTGTGGCCGGTCCTCCCGCTCGAGGCGTGGCGGCGGTGGTTCGGACGTCCGGTCGTGGCCTGACGGCTCAGCCGTTCCACTTGCGGAGGGGTTCGCCGGTGTAGAGGCTGAGGGGGCGGATGAGGCGGTTGTTGGCGTGCTGCTCGATGACGTGCGTGCACCAGCCGCTCATGCGGGACGCGACGAAGATGGGCGTGTACTGCGGGACAGGGATGCCCATGGTGAAGTAGGTCATGCCGCAGGGGAAGTCGACGTTGGGGTGGATCTTCTTGTCGCGGAGCATGATCGCCTCGACCTCGTCGCCGATCTCGAACCAGCGGAGGAACTCGGGGCCCTTGGCCTGGGCGAGCTTGCGGCCGAGCTTGTTGAGGATCGGGGCGCGGTGGTCGCCGTTCTTGTAGACGCGGTGGCCGAAGCCCATGAGCTTGCGCTTGGTGACGAAGGCGTTCTGCATGAAGTCGTTGATGGAGCCCTTGCCGCCTTCGACGTACGCGCGGATCTCGCGGAGCATTTCCATGGCGGCTTCGTTGGCGCCGCCGTGGAGCGGGCCTTTGAGTGCCGCGATGCCGCCGGTGACCGCGCCGTGCATGTCGCTGAGCGTGCCGGCGATGACGCGGCTGGTGAAGGTGCTGGCGTTGTAATCGTGCTCGGCGTAGAGGATGAGCGAGACGTCCATCACGCGGGCCGCCTCGGCGTCGGGCTTCTTGCCGGTCATGAGGTAGAGGAGGTTCGCGGCGTGAGAGAGGCTGGGATCACCGCCGAGCTCGCGCCCGATGATGGCGTGGCCGTCGATCACGTTCTGCATGTGGCCGATGATCGTGGGGCACTTGGCGAGCAGGCGCTTGGCCTTGCGGCGGTTGGCCTCGGGGGTGTTGTCCTGCGCGTCGGGGTCGGTGTGGCCGAGGATGCTGACGGAGGTGCGCATCACGTCCATCGGGACGGCGCGGCCGCTGGCGAGGTACCCGCCGACGCTCTCGATGAACGAGGTGACCGAGGGGTGCAGGGAGCGCTCGGCGATGAGTTCGGCCTTGAAGCGGGCGAGCTCGGCGGCGGAGGGCTTGTGGCCTTCGAGGAGCAGGAAGGCGACTTCCTCGAAGGTGGCGTTCTGCGCGAGATCGTGGATCTCGTACCCGCGGTAGAGCAGGCCGCCCTGCTCGATGGAACAGATCCGGGTCTCTCCGGCGAGCACGCCTTCAAGGCCCTTGGCGAGTGCGGCAGCGGTGTCGGTGGTGGACATGCGGAATGGCTCCTGGGGAGATGGGTACGCGGGTCGAAGGCTAGGCGATGGGGCTGGGGGATGTCGAGGCGAGGTGGAGAAGCTTCTGGGCGAGGGCGGTGAACTGGAGGTCGGCATCGCGGACGGCACCGGCGTGGCCACCGATTGCGCCGTCCCGGGCGGTGAGCTGGAACATGGGCTTTCGGGCCTCCTGGGCCATGGGCATGAGGCTCTTGAAGTGCCGGATCATTGCGAGTTGGTTGGGGTCGGCGGTGATGTCGTCGGTGGCCGGATCGGCTTCGAGGATTTCGCGTGCGTAGGTCGCTGGGATCTTTGCGGCCCACTTGAGGTAGGACTTGACGGGGTAGTTCTCGCGGACAGAGGGATTGAGCAGGACGTACCCGAGGGGCTTCATAGCTCCGGAGGGGAGGGGGGTAGAGAACGTTGGCAGGTCGGGCTCGAGGCGGCGTTGCCATCCGCTGCGCCAGGCGCGGAGGGTGGGGCCGAGGTTTCTGAGTCCCTGGAGGGAGAAGAGATCGGCGGCGAGGGGGATCACGACCAAGTCGGCGGTGATAAGGGCGGCGCGATTGAGGGCTCCGATGCTGGGGCCGACATCGAGGAGCGTAAGGTCGGCGCGGGCGCGGGCCGAGGCTCCGGCGAGCACGCGGTGGAAGGCGGACATGACGCGGAGGCCGTCGGCACGCTGGGTTTCGGAGCGGCTGTCGTTCCACGCGTTGGCGAGGCGGTCCTCGAACTGGCCGAGGGAGAGGCTCCCCGGCACGAGGCATAGGCCATCCGCGATGGTCAACGGATCAGCGGGTTCGATGTCACCGAGGTGGTTGTTGAGCTTGTCGACACAGCTGAGCATGCTCGTGCCCGGGGCAGTTGCGGACCAGAGTGTTTCGATCTGATCGTCGTCGAGAAACATGCTGGTAAGGTTCGACTGCGGATCTAAGTCAGAAACTAATACGCGGTGTCCAAGTTCCTGGAGCTTCCAGGAGACATGATAAACAAGTGATGTTTTGCCGACCCCGCCCTTGTTGTTGAAGAACGCGATCGTTTTCATGGTCGGACCCTGATGGTGGCCAGGAAGTGGCTGTCGCGTGGATCTAGGATGGCCGGGGGGCTGGCGTTTTTGCTGAGCACGGCCTGCGCACGGGCGATGCCGCTGCCGAAGCGGTTGGCGTGGCCGAGTATCTTGGCGGCTTCGGCGAGGAGCGGGTTGCGGTAGGAGCCGAGTCCGGGGAAGTTGGCGGGGGAGAGGTCGCCGTAGAGCCCGCCAGCGTTCTGCACCTCGATGCGGTCGGCGTAGTGATTGATCATGATCGGCGAGGTCGAGCCGTCGTAGTTGCGATGGATGATGGCGTTGACGAAGAACTCGTGGAGTGCGAGCGCTGGGTAGTCGGCGACGAGGGTCTCGGATAGGTCCGGTTGGCGGACGGGGCGGCTGTTCTCGAGTTGGCGGGCGAGGTGATCGGCCTCGCGGAGAACTGTGTACAGGTCGCCGCTGAGGCGGCGTTCGCCGATTGGGGACTCTTGCGTGGTTCCGGAGTAGCGGACGTACTGGATGTAGGCTCCCGGGAAGAACTGGAGCGGGTCCTTGCCAAAGAGCAGCATGGCACCGTTTGTGGGTCGAGCGAGTCGCCGGTTGAACATCCGGAGCGAGCCGAGTTGCTCCTCAAGTGATCGGCCGTTCTCGCGGATGACTTCTGGCGACACAGCCTTGGGGAGGTAGCCCAGGGTGAAGAGTTCGAGCGCGAGGTCGTCGGTGGTGCCGCCGGGGCAGGCGCGGCAGTCCCAGGTTCGTGCGCGGTCGACGCGTCTTTCTTCGAGGCGTCGTTCCTGTTCCGGGGTTGCGCGGTCCTGTGACGGGCCGGTCCGTATCCAGACGTCGCCTTTGTACCGGACCGGGGGCATATCCGACGGGCGGACTTCGACGACTGCGACTTTGCCGCCGGGGGCGTCGTGGGTGAAGACGCTCATGTCGGGCAGTGGCAGGATGTTGCCGTTGTCGCGTAGCGAGGCGAGGTGTTCGAGCGTTTTCTCGTCGATGGTCTGCCTCGACGCTCGGCCTGAGGGGTCGCAGCCCACGAACAGGTATCCGGACAGGCCTGTTCCGGGCATGTCGTTGGCGAACGCACAGATCGCTCGGCCGAACTTGTCGGAATCGGTGAGCGACTGGGTCTTTTCAGACTGCTCGCCTTCTGGTCCGAGCAGCATCTGCGTGATGCGTTCAGGGCGGGAACTCATGCTGAAAGCATAAGCGATCTGTGGGGGTTACGCCTTGCTTTTGTCCCGCGTAATCTGGGCGTAGGCGTTGTGGCTGTGGATGGACTCGAAGTTCTCCGAGTTGATCGAGAACCACTTGATGCGCTTCTCGCCCTCGAGCGCGACGGCGAGGTCGCGGACGATGTCTTCGACGAACTTGGGGTTCTCGAAGGCACGTTCGGTGACCCACTTCTCATCGGGGCGCTTCAGCACGGCGAAGACCGGGCAGGAGGCGGCCTTCTCGAGCAGTTCGATCAGTTCTTCGATCCAGAGCATGCCGCTGAACCGAACGCTGGCCTCGATGCGGCAGCGCTGGTTGTGCGCGCCGTACTCAGAGATTTCCTTCGAGCACGGGCAGAGGCTGGTGGCGGGTGCCGCGACGCTCATGATGAAGTCGTCGGTGCCGTTTGCGGTGCATTCGAAGCGGACGCGGTAGTCCATCAGGCCGGGCATTCCGGTCACGGGCGCAAGCTTGCGGACGAAGTAGGTGAACTCGGCCTCGAAGTGGGCCACCTCGGCGTTGAGCCGGGCGCAGATGGCGCGGGCGATGCCCGGGATGTCGTCGGGCGTGAGAGGTTCGCTGGTTTCCTTGTTGAGGACCTCGAGGAACCGGCTCATGTGCGTGCCCTTCTGGTAGTGGGGCAGGGCGACGTACATGTTGATCGTGGCGACCGTGGTCTGTTCGCCGCCGTCGCGGGTGCGCAGGCGGATGGGGTAGGTCACGTCCTTCACGCCCACGCGGTCGATCGCGACCTGGCGCACGTCGGAAGCCGACTGCACGTCGGGCATGCCCGCGGGCTTGGGCGCGGACTTGGCGACCGGTTTCGTGGCCGGTTTGGGGGTGGACTTGGTGGTAGGGGTGGTCGCCTTCGCGGGCCGACGCGTCATCGCTTTGGTCACGTTTGGAGCCTTCCTCGCCATGGACTGGGACGATAGGGCGTCATCGCGCCCATCACCACCGATGCCGGCCGAAGGAGTTCGGTGCCCGGGTTGCCCCGGATTCTGGTTGACGCGGGGTTAGGCGCCGGCGATCTGGCGTTCCGCGGCCCTGGGGTCGACGGAGGAGGCGGTCCAGGAGAGGCCCAGCGGGACCCCCATGAGGGCACCGGCGGCCCATTCGAGGGAGACGGGGCGGGCGAGGGGGAGGACCTTGCCCGCGTAGACGAGGGCGTCGATCTTGGAGCCGTGCATCGCGAGGGCGATGATCGGGCCCAGGAGCGCGACGAGGGCGACGGCGATGGACGGGATCACAGGGGTGATGAGGGAGCGCTTGCCGGCGACGGCGAGCTGGGCGAAGACGGCGGAGGCGACGCCGCCGAGGGTGGCCGCGGCGAGGGTTTGGCCCTTGAAGCCGTTGTTGGCCATGAAGTAGACGGCGAGGGTGGACGCGACGATCGCGCCGAGGGCACCGGTGGCGAGCGTGGGGAGGTTGGGGAGGTCGTCGCGCTCGGGCTTGGAGGCGAGGACGTTGCCTTCGGAGGCGGACCAGATGCCCGAGCCGGTCTTGACGCAGAGGAAGGCGATTGCCGCGGCGGCGAGGGTGACCAGGCCGTTTTCGATGGCGATCGTGAGCAGGGGTGCGGAGGAATCTGGGAGGCGGGCGAGGTCTTCGAGGGAGCCGAGGCGCCAGCCGGCCCAGGCGAGGACGATTCCGGCGAGGGTGCAGCCGGTGCCGACGTTGATGGTTTTGGAGCCTGCGACACCGATGACTGCCGCGGCGACGAGGGCGACGAATCCGGCGAGCAAGCCGGCGCCGAGGCTGGTGGAGGAGAGGAGTGTGGCGGCGTGGCCGCCGGTGGCGTCGCGGAGTGCGCCGGTGAGGGTTGCGACGGCCGGCCCGAGGGCGAGGAGCGCGGCGAGGTAGAGGGCCCACTTGAGGATCGATCGTGCCATTGGGGCATGGTATCGCGTTGGGAGGCGGGGTGCGTCCGGCGGGAGCGGTTTGGTTCAGATACGCTAGCGGCAGTCATGGCAACACCTCAGACACCTCCGCGCGGTTCCCGCCCGTTCTTCCCCGACGTCGCCGAGGGGCTGGTCTGGCCCTTGATTCTGAGGGCGCCGAGGTTGGCGCTCCGGCCTGCGCGGCTGGGGATGTCGTTGTTGTTTGTGGTGCTGCTGGGGTTGGCGCTGCGGATCCCGAATCTGTGGACGGACTCGGCGAAGGGGATCGCGAACTCGCTGGCGGTGAAGCTGCCGAAGGTTGCGGACCAGTTTGTGGGTGCGGTGAAGGATGCTTCGGTGCTGAAGCTGGTGGATGCGTTGAGGGCGTTGTTCGCGGTGTTGCCGCGGGAGTTGTGGAACGAGCAGCGGTGGTACAGCGTGTTGGCGGTGGTGGTGCCTGCGGTGGTGCTGTGGTCGCTCTTGGGCGGGGCGGTGGCGAGGTCGGCGGCGGAGGATTCGGTGGGAGGGGAGCGGAAGTCGTGGACGGCGTACCTGGGGTTTGCGATCGAGCGACGGTTTGCGTTGCCGATGACGTACCTGGGGCCGCTGGGGCTGGTGGTGATTGCGGGGGTGTTGGTGTCGGCGGTGGGGCTGCTGCTCGCGGTGCCGTTTGTGCAGATCGTGGCGGCGGCGGGGAGTGTGTTGGGGCTGTTGGTGTCGCTGATGGCGACGCTGCTCTTGCTGGGGGTGTGTCTGTCGAGTCCGATGCTGGCGCCGGCGGTGGTGTGCGAGGGGACGGACGCGATTGATGCGAACCAGCGGGCGTTGGCGTATGTGTTCGGGCGGCCGCTGCGGTACTTCGCGTATCTGGCTTTGTTTGTGGCGGTGATGGTGGTGTGCACGCAGGTGGTGGGGTACGTGGTGGAGCGGTCGCTGGACATGGCGGTGAGTCTGATGACGGCGTGGGTGGGGGATTCGTCGCGCGGGTACTTGCACTACACGATGCTGCAGGGGGAGGCGCCGTTGTCGGCGGGTGATGCGTCGTGGTCGCTGAAGGCGACGGGCGGGGTGCTGGCGTTTGTCGCGGGGTTCTGGAAGCTGCTGGTGCCGGCGTACGCGTTTAGCCTGTTCCACAGCGGTGGCGCGATGCTGTACCTGGTGTCGCGGTTCGCGAACGACGGGCAGGAGCCGGGTGAGTTGTGGAAGGGGTCGACGGTGCCCGAGGTGCTGCGCAAGGCGGGGATCGATGCCTCGAAGGCGGCGCCCGATGAGTTGTGAGCAAAGTGGGAGCTGCGAAGAAGGGACGATCCGTGGGGGGAACGCGGGCGAGCGGGCGGTCGCGGTGGCGGGGCTGCTGGCGGAGCTTGGGGTTCAGCGTGTGAAGGTTGGCGGCGAGGAGTTTCGCGCGCGGGTGACGGACTTGCCGGGGGAGATTCTGCGGCGTGGGGGCGTGGTGCGCGTGGATGCGCTTGGTTTGGAGATTGAGATGGCGGCGACAACGGCGACGTGGCGGACGACACGGTCGGAGACGGCGGGCGCGATCAGGTCGCTGACGGAGGCCGCGGAATGAAACCAGAGAAGGCACAGCGTGCGCCGGTGTCGGGCGTTGATCTTTCGGCGGCGAAGGAGATGGAGCCGACGGCGGAGTTTGTGACGCTGGCGGAGGGCGCGGGGATCGAGTTTGAACCGGGGGATGTTGAGAAGCTGGGGCGGTATCTCGGGATGCTGCTGCACTTCAACACGACGACGAACCTGACGAGCGTGACGGAGCCGGCGGAGGCGTGGCGGCGGCACATTTTGGATTCGCTGATGCTGTTGCCGGTGCTGGCGGAGTTGCCGGAGAACGCGGCGGTGATGGACGTGGGGTCGGGGGGTGGGTTGCCGGGCGTGCCGCTGGCGATCACGAATCCGAAGGTGCGGTTTACGCTGCTGGAGGTGACGGGAAAGAAGGCGGATTTCCTGCGCGAAGTCGTGAAGTTGCTGAAGCTGGAGAACGTGCGGGTTCATCAGGAGCGTGCGGAGCGGGCGGGGCAGGATCGCGGGGAGAAGACGGCGACGGGGCGGGTGAACGCGCACCGCGAGTCGTATGACCTTGTGATCGCGCGGGCGGTGGGGCGGTTGAACACGCTGGCGGAGTTGACGGTGCCGTTCGCGAAGGTGGGTGGGCGGTGTGCGCTGGTGAAGGGCGAGAAGGCGGCGGAGGAAGTCGCGGAGGCGGCGGAGGCGCTGCAGATTCTGAACGCGGTGTACGTGGATACGTTGGAGACGCCGACGAGCCGGATCGTGATTTTGGACAAGAACTCGGCGACACCCCGGACGTATCCGCGTGCGGACGGTGAGCCCAAGCGTGCGCCGCTGGGCGCGAAGTCGGCGAAGCGGGGCGAAGGGGCCGAGAAGGAGGAGTAGACCGTGTGGCTGCACGCGATCTTTCTGTACGGCACGTTGGCGATGTGCGCCGTGGGGATTGGCGCGGCGATGCGGCGGTACGACGTGTTCCCGCGGGAGCCGTGGTACTCGGTGTTGTCGGCGATTGTGCTGGGGGCGGGGTTCATGTGGCTGGCGGGGCGGGCGCAGGTGTGGGCGGTGATGCGGATGACGATGGCGGGCGAGGAGTATCCGTCGAACGTGGAGTTCGCGGCGTTGGCGGCGGGGACGGAGGAAGTGGGGAAGCTGATCGCGGTGGCGATGATCGCGGGGGTTTTTCGGAGGCACTTTGAGGAGACGAGCGACGGGGTGGTGTATGGGGGGTTTGCGGGGCTGGGCGCGGCGGTTTTGGAGTCGGTGTACAACGTGGGTGTTCCGCAGGGGTTGCAGTTGTTGCCGCTGGAGGAGCCGGTGCGGCTGGCGGGGCACTTGATCATGGGGTCGGTGACGGGGGCGGGGATGGGGTTGCTGGCGGTGCGGAGGCGGTTGTGCGTGGTGACGATCCCGTTCTGCCTGGGGCTGGGGTTTCTGCTGCACTTTCTGTGGGACATCGTGGCGTTTGAGACGGCGGACTACGTGCAGGAGCATGGGAAGCCGCTGTGGTCGCAGAACGTGGCGGCGATGGGGGTGATGGTGGGGGGGATGCTGCTGTTTCGGGCGGCGGCGTGGCGAGCGGGTGCTCGGCTGCCGTCGTGAGAGGGGGGTACGCTTCCGATCGTGCCGCTGACACCCGCCAATGCGCTCTCGATGACAGGACCGATCGCGCGCGCGCTGGGTGAGGGGTTTGAGTCGCGGCCGCAGCAGATCGAGATGGCGAGCGCGGTGGCGGGCGCGATGGAGACGAAGACGCACCTGCTGGTGGAGGCGGGGACGGGGGTGGGGAAGTCGTTCGCGTATCTGGTGCCGGCGATGATCCGTGCGGCGGAGCACGGGGAGCGGGTGGTGATCGCGACGAACACGATCGCGCTGCAGGAGCAGTTGATCGAGAAGGACATCCCGCTGCTGATGTCGATCCTGTATCCGGAGCGGGAGGACGGGGGCGAGCCGTTTGTGCGGCCGGTGTTGGTGAAGGGGCGGGGGAACTATGTGTCGATCCGGAGGCTGAAGCTGGCGTCGGATCGCGCGGAGCGGTTGCTGCCGGATCCGGCGTCGCGACGGTCGCTGGAGGTGATCCAGGACTGGGCGTATTCGACGCTGGACGGGACGTTGTCGACGTTGCCGCCGGTGGAGCGGATGGGGGTGTGGGACAAGGTGCAGTCGGATTCGGCGAACTGCATGGGGCGGCGGTGTCCGAACTTCGACGCGTGCTTCTACCAGCGTGCGCGGGCGCAGCTCGAGAACGCGAACATCTTGGTGTGCAACCACGCGCTGTTCTTCTCGGATCTTGCGCTGCGGGCGCAGGAGGCGGGGTTCTTGCCGGTGTATCAGCACGTGGTGCTTGATGAGGCGCACTGCGTGGAGGAGGTCGCGGCGGATCACTTCGGGCTGTCGCTGACGGAGGGGCGGGTGCAGCATCTGTTGAACACGCTGCACGCGGCGCGGTCGGGGCGCGGGTACCTGGCGCAGCTCGGGCTGCTGGTTGGTGATGCGAACGAGGTGCAGCACGCGATTTCGCTGGTGGATCAGGCGCACACGGCGTCGCGGGCGTTCTTTGATGGGTTGCTCGATCTGGTGCGGAAGTCGTCAGCGGCGTCGGACAATCCGTTTGTCGCGGCGCGGGGCGCGGCGGCGGGATCGGTGCGGATGCGTGGGCCGGGGATGATCCCGAATGTGATGACGCCGGCGTTCAGGGATCTGTCGCTGCGGCTGAAGGTGCTGCGAGAGAACGTGAAGAATGAGGCGGATCGGTTTGAACTGAACGCGTACGCGACGCGCGCGGAGAACATCGCGGTGGAGGCGGAGGCGCTGGTGAGTCAACTGGTGCCGGCGGCGGCGTACTGGTCGGAGACGACGGGGGGCGAGGACGATGGGGACCGCGGGGGCCCGCGGGTGACGCTGGCGTGTTCGCCGGTGGAGGTTGCGCCGTTGCTGAAGGAGCGGCTGTTTGCGCAGGATCACAGCGTGGTGCTGACGTCGGCGACGCTGGCGACGCGATTGGTGCGGAGTGGGGAGACGGGTGAGTCGGCGGAGACGGCGTTTTCGCACGTGTTGTCGAGGCTGGGCGCGGAGGGGGCGAAGACGTTGCAGCTTGGGTCGCCGTTTGACTACGCGAAGCAGGTGGAGTTCATCATTCACCCGGGGGTGGATTCGCTGTCGCGCGGGCCGGACGGGTTGTCGCCGTTGTCGCTGGCGATTCTGGAGCACGTGAACGAGACACGGGGCGGGGCGTTCGTGCTGTTCACGAGCTTTGCGACGCTGAACAAGTGTGCGTCGGAGTGTGCGGGGGTGATGGCGGCGCGGGGGTACCCGCTGCTGGCGCAGGGGAGGGATGGGCCGCGGGGGTTGATCTTGAAGCGGTTCCGGGAGCACGAGGAGTCGGTGCTGTTTGGGGCGGCGAGTTTCTGGCAGGGCGTGGACGTGAAGGGGCGGGGGCTGCGGAACGTGATCATCACGAAGCTGCCGTTTGATCCGCCGGATCGGCCGCTGACGCAGGCGCGGTACGAGTTGATCGAGTCGCGAGGGGGGAATCCGTTCATGGAGGACTCGCTGCCTCGGGCGATCATCAAGTTCAAGCAGGGGTTTGGGCGGCTCATCCGGAGCGAGGAAGATCGGGGGCGGGTGGTGGTGCTGGATTCGCGGCTGGTGACGGCGCGGTACGCGAGGTACTTCCTGTCGGCGTTGCCGGAGGGCGTGCGGCCCCGTGTTCGGGGGAGTGACGGGGACGAGTGAGGGGCGGAGGGGTCCCCCGGTTGCGGGGTTGATTCTCAAAAGTAAGAAGGAAAATAGGAAGAATTAGGCGGCGCACGGCGCGCCGAATTGTCTCACGTCATCACTCAATTCGCGCTGCGCCGTGGCGTGTGCTGCGGAGATCGCGGCCATAGAGGCTGGACCTTGGGAAGCGGATCACCTTCCCCGGGTGATGTGATGGGTTGAGTTATGAAATATCTGATCTTCTCGGTCCTCGCGATTGCGGGGAAGGATGTCGCTGCGCAGTCGTTTCTGGGTGAGGCAAGCTCGCGGCGGGTGGATGTGGTGATGTTGGGGGACAGCAATCAGCTGTACGGGGGAGTGGGGTACGAGCACGGGTGGGCGAAGGAGTTGGATGCGAGATTTGGGCTGTATGGAACGGGTTTGCACTGGATCGGGGAGAACAGCGGTCAGGGGGCGGGGACCGGGTTCATGTGCAACACGATCGCGAACGCGAGCGCGGGGGTGTTCTCGTACGGGGCGAGTCCGAGCCTTCCGGATCCCCTGAATCCGTGGGGGAGTGATCTTCAGCCGGCGTCGGTCATTATGTTGTTGAGCGGGAGTTCCCTTACTTCGGTGGGTATGACGCTGCACGCGGACGGGCCGTATTACGATGTTGGAGACGTGATGGAGTTCCGCGTGCTCTATCGGACGTTGGGACCTGGGGTGTCGTTGCGGCCGCAGCTGCGGATGGGGGCGGCGCCGTACACGGTGTTCTGTCAGTTGCCCGAGGTTGGGCATGTGGAGGGGGTGCGTGAGGCGGTGGTGTCGTGTCCGGGGGCGACGGCGGGGACGGGGGCGATCGACTTTCGAGTTGGGAACTTCACGGTTGCGCCGTACGAGGTGTACTTCGCGCACGGGGTGAACACGGCGCGGGGGGCGGGGGCGGCGGTGAGCACGCTGTACGCGCGGGGCGGGATGTCGGCGCGGGATGCCGCGGCGGCGTTGATCGCGACGAACGACGAGGTGTTGACGCGGTACTTGGGGGCCTTGCGTGCGAGGCAGAATGCGGCGGGGGCGCGGGTGGTGGTGCGGGTGGCCTTTGGGCTCAACGACATCAACGAGACGTTGCCGTCGATTCCGAACGGGTACGCGCCGGGATCGGCGGAGGGGTACGCGGACAATCTGTGGACGATTGTGTCGCGGATCGAGGGGGTTGCGGTGAGCAATGGGTGGGACGTGTCGGGGTTGGAGTTTGTGATCTCGACGCCGCACCCGATCGCGGAACCGGACCCGGCGTGGTTGGTGGGGTTTCGCGATGCCGCGGATGAGTTGGCGGCGAACCCGCGGGTGCGGACGGTACATCTCGGGGATTTGGTGACGGTGGCCGAGATGGTGGAGCGTGGGTGGTATGTGTCGGCGGGGGATAGGAACCATCTGACGCGTGCGGGGTACGAGGGGTTGTCGTCGCTGGAGGTTGGCGCGTTGGTTGGGGCGGGGTGTCCGTCGGATGTGACGGGTGATTCGAGCGTGGATGGCGACGACGTGATCGCGTTCTTTGGTTGGTGGGACAATGGGGATATGGAGGGGGACTTCACGGGTGACGGGGCGGTGGATGGTGACGACGTGATCGCGTTTTTCGGGGCGTGGGACGGGGGGTGTTGAGGAAGGGCGTTCTATCGGACCCGTTTGTCGGCGATTCTGGGCTCGCGGCGGGCGATTTGCCGCGGCGTTGCTGCGCGCGCGACGGCGGAGGTGTGATACTCTGCGGACGCATACGTGGCGTCGATCGCCGCGAAGGAGTGCTTTCATGCTGAGTCGTTTGTCACGCGCCGTTGTCGCCGCCTTCACGCTCGCATTGGCTTCTGCGCCGGCGATGTCGCAGAACTTCACGTATCAGGGGAAGCTGCAGGACGCGGGGTTGCCGGCGAACGGTAGTTTCGACATGCAGTTCCAGGTGTATCCGTTGCCGGTGGGCGGGGTGCAGATTGGCGTGACCGACACGCGTCTGGCGGTGCCGGTGGCGGATGGGCTCTTCAGCACGGAGGTGAGCGCGATCAGCGGGGCGGCGATCGGGCCGGAGCTGTATCTGGAGATCGCGATCCGACCGGCGGGGAGTCCGGGGCCCTTCACGCCGATCCTTCCTCGCACCCATATCACGGTTGCTCCGCTGGCGCAGAAGTCGCTGAGTGATCGGTGGACGCAGGTTGGTTCGGCGCTGCGGACGGATGCGGGCGTGAGCACGGTGTTCATCAACACCACGAGCAGCATTTTCCCCGACAGTGTGCTGAACGTGTCGCGGAGCACCTCGACGTCCAGCCGCTTTGCGGGCATGTACGTGGGAGGCACGGACCCGGGGACGCAGGCGTACTACGGGTGGTTCGCGAACGGGGTCTCGAAGGCGGAGGCGGTGGTGTCGGGGACGACGGGGAACTTCGTACTGGCGGTTGCGGGGACCGCCGATGTCACGGTGACGCCGGCGGGTTTGGTGGGTTTGGGGGTGACTCCAACGGGCCCCGAGCGGCTGCGCGTGGCTGGGGACACGGTGGTTGATGGTGATACGAAGGCCACGACGTTTTCGTACGCGTCGCCGCGGGTGAAGACGCTGGGGATTCCGCCCGAAGCGTTCCGGGCTGCGATCAGCACGCAGCAGGGTTTCTTCGGGAGCGGTGGTGGCGACGCGTTTCTGGATTCGTCGGTGACGAGCGGCGCCATGGTTGCGCCGGTGTACCTGCCTGATGGCGCGGTGATCACGGCGTTTGAGGTGATCTGCCGGGACAACGCAGTGACGGCCGACTTGACGATTTCGCTGTCTCGTCGCCTCTACGCCGCGGGCACGTACAACCTGATGGCGAGCGTGAGCACGGTGGGCGCGTCGCTGGGCGCGTTGGCGCTGGCGGATACATCGATCGTGGACGCGACGGTGGACAACGGCACGAACGTGTACATGATCAACGCCTTCTGCACGGACTGGGCGGGCAGCACGACGACGGTGAAGGGCGTGAAGATCACGTACACGTTGAGCGGGCCGCAGTAAGGGCGGGGGGATGGTGGTGGCGTGCCGGTTTGACGCGGTGCGCGGCGGGGCTTTACTGGAGTTCTTCCCACTTCGGTGTCGACGGGCGATCTGATTGCCAGACGGATGGTGTGAACCGCTCGAGGAAATCCTCGGCGGTTGCGCGGTCGGTCTGGGAGAGGGCGGCGTTCAGTTCGTCGCGTCGGGCGATCATCTTTGGATCGCCGCCGGAAGCTGCGAGATGCGCCCAGGCGTACGCGAGTGCTTTATCCCGGGAGCCGCCGAACCCGCGTTCGTAGTAATCGCTCAGGCCGTCCTGAGCCATGGGCAGACCGCCATGTGCGGCTCGTTCCATCCAAAGGCGCGCGAGGGTGACATCCGGAGGGACCCCCTCGCCGAACGCGTACATGAGTCCGAGGTTGTATTGCGCGCCCGGTTCACCGTGCTCAGCGGCGCGTCGGCTCCACTTGGCCGCCTCGGCGACATCGGCGGTCAGGCCTGTTTTCTTGGGGAACCAGAGGGTGTGACCGAGAAGCATCTCCGCGCGCGAGTAGCCCTGGGCGGCTGATCGTTGTAACCACCGCACCGCGGCCTCGGGGTCGGCGGGAACGCCTTGGCCGTTGAGGAGGTAGAGATAGAGCTGGAACTGGGCTCGCGGGTCGTTCTGGTCTGCGGCGCGACGCAGCCACTCGAGTCCGAGGCGCACGTCCTTGTCGATGCCGTCGCCGGTGGCGAGCATCACGCCGATGATGTACTGCGCGTTGACCTCGCCTTGTTCCGCGGCGCGGGTGTACCACATCGCGGCGTCTGCGAGGCTGGCTGGTGTGCCCTGACCTGTTTCGTACAACGTTGCGAGTTGGAACTGGGCGGCTCGATGGCCTTGTTCCGCGGCTCGCTTGCACCACGAGAAGGCTTCGACGGGGTCCTCCTCGACTCCTGCGCCGGTTGCGTACATGCCGGCGAGGGAGAGCTGCGCGAGGGCGTTGCCGTTTGTGGCGGATTCGCGGAACCAGCGAATGGCTTCCGCGGGGTCGGGCGGTGTGCCGCGACCATCGGCGTAGCATCGCGCGAGGAGCAACTGTGCTTCAGCGTGGCCCTGGTGGGCTGCGCGTGAGAACCACTTGATCGCTTCGGCGTGATCGCGGCGGAGGCCTTGACCGAACGTATAGAGGGAGCCCAGCGTGACCTGTGCTCCGGCGTGGCCCTTCTCGGCTGCGCGACGCAACCAGGTTTCGGCGTCCTGCGTGTTCTTGCGTACGCCCGTGCCCGAGATGTGGGCCTGCCCCATGCAGAACTCGCCCGCGGCGCTGCCGGCATCGGCGGCGCGTTTGAACCAGGCGACGGCCGCTTTCGGGTTGGCCTTTACTCCGTCGCCGTTGAGGTAGGCGAGCCCGAGGAGGACTTGGGACTCGGTATCCCCGGCCTCGGCCCGGGCCCGGAGCGCGGGGTCGGTCGTCTCGGTGGCGCTGGTCGACCGCTGGGGAGTGCGTGGTTCAACGTGGCTGTTCGCGCGGGGCAACGACGCGCCTGCAAAGCCAATGCAGCCCAGCAGAACGATTGGAGACCACCATCCGCGCATTTGCAGGCTCCTGGAGGATCTTTGGAAGATTAGGCGAGGCTCGATCCAGGGCGCACGCGCGCGGATTCGGCCCCTGATCCCGGAGTTCACCCCGCGCTACGCTCGGTGCATGCTGCTGCTGTTTGATATTGATGGGACGATGCTCTCCACGGGTGGGGCGGGGATGCGGTCGATGGTTGCCGCGGGGCGTCGTGTTTTTGGTGGGGCGTTTACGGCGGAGGGGGTGGGGTTTGCGGGGCGGCTGGATCCGTTGATTGTGCGGGACATGCTGGAGCGGAGTGGGGTGCGGGCTGGGGCGGAGGAGATGGGGGCGTTCTATCGGGAGTATGTGGAGGAGTTGCGGGGAGCGCTTGGGGAGGGTGGTGGGGTGGCGTTGGCTGGGGTGGTGGCGTTGCTGGATCACCTGGCGGGGACGGCGGCGACGCTCGCGGTGCTGACGGGGAACATCGGGCCGGCGGGGCGGATGAAGCTGGAGGCGTGCGGGATTTCGCCGGAGCGGTTCGCGTTGCACGTGTGGGGGGATGAGTCGCCGCACGCGGAGCCCAAGCGGGCGGATTTGGTGGAGGTGGCGATGGAGCGGTGGGGGCGTGGGCTTGGTCGGCCGGCGCGGGCGGAGGAGGTGGTGGTGATCGGGGACACGCCGGGGGACGTGGAGTGCGCGAAGGCGCACGGGTGTCGGGCGTTGGCGGTGGCGACGGGGCATTACGGGGTGGAGGCGCTGCGGGCGAGCGGCGCGGATTTGGTGGTGGAGACGCTGGAGGGGACGGCGGAGGTGGCGGGGTGGTTGCTGGCGCGCAAGTGACAGGGACCGACAGTTTTCGTGGGAAAGATGGCGGGGGGGCGAGGTCGCGCGCGGCTTTGGCTACCATGGCGGAACAATGGGAGCAGATGTGCGATGACCGACTCCTACAGAGCCTTGTGCAACGACTACTACGTGAACATGAAGGTCCAGACCAAGATGGAGCTGCCGCGGACGCGGGAGACGGTTCTTGAGCTGTTCGAGCGTGTTCGGCGGCAGTTTCCGGGGATGAACTCGTTCCGGCGGTATCGGGACGAGTTGGCGTTGGAGTCGCCGCAGACGGACCAGCCGCACCGGTGGTTGGCGATTCGGAACAACACGCTGCGGACGGGGACGGTGAATGCGCCGGAGATGGCGGAGGCGTACGCGCTGAACGAGCACATCGTGGAGATTGCTCCGGCGTATGTGTCGCTGAGCCCGCTGGACGTGGATTACGTGGAGTTGCTGTACGGGTTTGACCTGATGGCGGGGGGGAATCACGACGCGATCGTGCTGGACGCGTTGATCCCGGGGTCGCCGCTGGCGGCGTTGCTGGAGATCCCGGGGGCGGTGCCGACGGACTGTCAGCCGATCATCGGGATGACGTTCGGCGCGCGTGGGGACATGGAGCTGTACTTCGAGGTGAAGACCCGCGCGGCGGGGAACTCGCACCGGGACGCGGCGGGGGATCCGATTTCGGTGTACTTGACGTTGAGGAAGAGCGGGCCTTTTGCCGAACTGAAGGATCTCCGGACGACGCTGCAGCGGCTGGTGCGTCACGGGGAGGAGTTGGTGGAGCGGAGGGTCGTGCCGGGGTTGATCGTTCCGATCCGGCAGGCGATCGCATCGGGGAACGTGTAGAGGACGCACGGTGCAGACGGGCACGACGGTTCAGCCAAGCAAGCGGCCGGCGACGGCGGAGGATCGCGAGGGGGCGATCGGGGCGACGTTGCTGTGGATCGGCGTGTTGGTGGTGCTGACGGTGGCGAGCGGGTTGGGGCTGATGTGGTACCGGCGGAAGGTGCTGGATCGGAGCGGGGAGGGGACGCAGGCGACGCTGATGGAGGAGTTCCGGCGGATGCGGGACTCGGGGGAGATCACGCAGGAGGAGTTTGAGGCGACGAAGAAGGCGATGGTGGCGCGGCTGACGGGGCAGTCCCCGCGGGGAGGGGTGAAGGGGACGGGAGAGGCCGGGAGGGCCGAATAACTCGCCGGGGGACGGGAGAGAAGGGGGAGGGCAGGTGGCGAGGGGGAGTGACCCAAGACTGGGTCCTTGCGTAAGTTACACGAGAGGGCGTGAAGTTCGTCGGACGGGTGTGCAGATCCCGGGCGAAACCGCCGATACACTGAGGATTGCGGCGCACTGAACTGCACTCTACGTATTGAGGACTCCATGGCGAAAGGCAAGCAAGACGGCTCCGACTCGAACCCGCCCGCGGGCGGCGGTGACAGCGGGAGCTTCCGCGGTCGCAAGGTCACGACCTGTTCGTTCTGCGGCAAGACAAGCCGGGACGTCGGGCCGATGGTCGAGGGCCCGAACACGGTGTACATCTGCTCGAGCTGCACGGAGCTCTGCCAGAACATCTTCCGGCAGGAGAAGCGTCGGGTCTCGACGGCGAGCACGACCTTGCGGGAGATTCCCTCGCCGGGCGAGATGAAGGCGTACATGGATCAGTACGTCATCGGGCAGGAGCGGGCGAAGAAGTCGCTCTCGGTCGCGGTGCACGCGCACTACAAGCGGCTGCTGCACCTCGAGAGCGCCGAGGCGAACTCGGTGGAGCTGGACAAGAGCAACATCCTGCTGATCGGGCCGACGGGATCGGGCAAGACGCTGCTGGCGAAGACGCTGGCGCGGATGCTGAAGGTTCCGTTCGCGATCGGCGACGCGACCACGCTCACGGAGGCCGGGTACGTCGGCGAGGACGTCGAGAACCTGGTGTTGAAGCTGCTGCAGGCGGCGGACTTTGATCTTGAGTCCGCGCAGCGGGGCATCATCTACATCGACGAGGTCGACAAGATCGGCAAGACGTCGAACAACGTCTCGATCACGCGCGACGTGTCGGGCGAGGGTGTTCAGCAGAGCCTGCTGAAGATGCTCGAGGGCACGGTGAGCAACGTGCCGCCGCAGGGCGGCCGCAAGCACCCCGAGCAGCAGTACATCCAGGTCGACACCACGAACATCCTGTTCATCTGCGGCGGCACCTTCGTGGGCCTGCCGGAGATCATCCGTCGCCGCCTCGGCAAGACGCGGATCGGCTTCCACGCCGATCCCGCGGCCAAGCGTGGTGATACGGACGACACCGCGTTTGTGCTCAGCCAGGTGACCGCGGACGACCTGATCGACTTCGGGATGATCCCCGAGTTCGTGGGGCGTCTGCCGGTGCTGGCGCCGCTGATGCCGCTGACGGTGGATGCGCTCGTCAACATCCTGACGGAGCCGAAGAACGCGATCATCCGTCAGTACCAGCACATGTTCGCCATCGAGGGCGCATCGCTCGAGTTCACGCCGGGGGCCCTGCGGCTGCTGGCGGAGCGTGCGGTGGCCCGCGAGACCGGTGCGCGTGCGCTGCGTGCGGTGATGGAAGAGCTGATGATCGACCTGATGTACCAGCTCCCCGAGCTCGACAACCAGGGCGCTCAGTACGTCATCGACGAGGGTGCGATCAAGCAGCCCCGCAGCCTGATCGAGCTGCGTTCGAAGCGCAAGGAATCGGCATAAGGCCGACCGTCGCGTGTGATTGAAACCCCTCAACGGAGCCTTCGGGCTCCGTTGTTTGTTTCAGGGGCCGTGTTCACGGTTGGGCGGGCGTGTCGGCCTTTGCCGGTGGCTTGAGCTCGGTGATGGATGCCTCGGTCGTCTGGGCGGGGCCGAGTTCGGCGCGTACCGCCGGGGTGAGTTGCCAGCCGCACTCGGGGCAGCGTTCCCGAGCGCCGGTGAGGTCGTAGGCGCAGCGCGGGCAGTGGCCCTTCTTGCGGCGGAGGCGACCGATGGCCGTCGATGTCAGCCGCCACGCGAGGATCCACGCAAGGGCCCAGCAGAGTGTGTTCGCGAGGAGGCCGCTCCAGATGGGGCGGAAGGGCAGGACGCGGAGGGAGAAGAGGGAGACGCTCGTCTGCGACTGCGCGGTTTCGAGGAGTGCGCCCGAGCGGACCTCCCAGATGCCCGGGGCGTTCGCGTCGTTGGGCGCGACGACGTCGCACTCGAAGGCGAGGAAGGGGAAGCCGCGACGCTCGCGCATCATGCCCCAGTAGGTTGCGAAGCCGTTGGGCATCGTGCGCTGGCGTTCGGCTTCGAGCGGGGCGGGGAGGGTGAAGGTGCCGGGGGTGAAGCCGGGCTTGTTGCGGGTGCCGGAGGCGAAGGACCAGGAGGAGACCGCGCACGAGCGTGCGCCCGCGGGGCCCGCGCCGGGGACGGAGTAGATGCGGCGCTTCTCGAAGAAGACCGTGCGTTCGGCGAAGGGCGTTCGCGTGCGGAGGAGCCAGGGGTCGACGTGGTTGCCGTCGGAGGCGACCTGACCGGTGGTGGCGGCGAGGGGTCGGAGGGCGGACCAGGCGACCGCGCCGATCGTGGAGATCAGACCGAGGAGCGCGAAGGCGAATATGGGGAGGACTCGACGCCGGGCGGTGTGCTGAGCCATGGGGACCTCCGCGCGGCCGGCGGGTGCCCTGCCGCGAGGGTCAGCGTACCGGAATCTCCCACGGCTGCCCGGGCTTGTATGTCACAAGATCGTAAAGCTGCTGGCGGGTCTGCATCTGGCCGAGGAGGGGCTCGGCGGTGCCCTGGGCGTGCATGGTTTCGAGGGCGCGGGCGACGGCGCCCATCGCGACGCGGAGGAGGGTGACGGGGTAGATGACGATGGAGTAGCCGAGTTCGCCGAAGCGGGAGAGGGGGATCATGGGGGTCTTGCCGAACTCGGTCATGTTGGCGAGGAGGTAGGGGCCACGGTCGGCGGTGTTGCCGCGCGAGGGGCAGGGGACGCGGCGCATGGCGGCGGCGAAGTCGGCGAACTCCTTTTCGCTCACGAGGCCTTCGGGGAAGATCATGTCGGCGCCGGCGTGGACGTACGCGGCGGCGCGGTTGATGGCGGCTTCGAGACCATCGACGCCGCGGGCGTCGGTGCGGGCGCAGACGACGAAGCCGTTGGCGAGTTGGTCGCGGGCCTTGGCGGCCCACTGGATCTTCTCGATCATGTGATCGGTGGGGACGAGTTCCTTGCCGTCGAGGTGGCCGCAGCGCTTGGGGAACTTCTGGTCCTCGAGGTGGAGGCCGGCGGCGCCGGCGCGGCTGTAGTCGAGGACGGTGCGGCGGACCATTTCGGCTTCACCGAAGCCGGTATCGGCGTCGGCGAGGATGGGGAGGCCGGAGGCGTCGAAGGACTCGCGGATGGTGCGGGCGAAGTGGTCGAGGGTGAGCAGGCCGATGTCGGGGACGCCGGCGGAGACGGTGGTGGCGGCGCCGGAGATGTACATCGCGCCGAAGCCGGCCTGCTTGATGGCGCGGGCGACGAGGGCGTTGAACGCGCCGGGCGCGGCGATGCAGGAGGCGTCCATGAGCGTGCGGAGTTGGGTGCCGGGGTGGGTCATGCCGGAGGGTAGGAGGGGGGTGGCGTGAGGCTCCAGACGGGCTGGCGTGGGGGGTTTGCGTGGGACCGGACCCGGGAACTGCCTTGCCGAACCCTCCCCGTGGGGTAGATTAGAGGACGAACCACCGGAGGTCTCATGCGTTGTGTGATTGTCGCTATCGGTGCTGCTTGCATGAGCGCGGTGGCGGCGGCACAACCGGTACCCAGTTACGGCATCGACTTTGTGACGATCGGCGCACCGGGGAATCGGCACACGATTCCCGAGGAGGTTCCGCAGGCGCCGTGGGTGCAGCGGGGAGCGGTGGACTACGAGTATCGACTCTCGCGCACGGAGATCACGATCGGGCAGTTTGCCGAGTTTGTGACGGCCTACCAAGCGGTGAGGCCGGGGCTCTACTTGAGCCTCGAAGCCGATGAAGTGGGCAACTTCACATATCTTGGCGTTGCTCCGTCGGGCGCTCGCTACAACCCCGCGCACTCGCAGTACCCGAATCAGCCCTCGTGGCGAATGGCAGCGAGGTTCTGCAATTGGCTGCACAACGGGAAGGTCAACGAACGATGGGCCTTTGAGTCCGGCGCGTACGACACGAGTACCTTTGGCCTCGCTCCGAATGGGGTCGACTACACCGATCAGTTCACCCGCTCTCCCGGCGCACGGTTCTGGATTCCGACGATCAATGAATGGGTCAAAGGGACGTTCTACGATCCCAACAGGTACGGTGCAGGTCAGGGCGGCTACTGGCCGTACACCAACAGTTCCGAAACTGTTCCGATCTCCGGGCTCCCCGGCGAAGGCGGAGAGACCAACGCAGGATTCAATGTCCCGCCGGGTGGCATCATGAATGTCGGGTCGTACCCCGGCTTCCAAAGCCCCTGGGGGCTCTTGGACACTTCGGGCGGAACGAGGGAGTTCACCGAGGACTACTACTTTGACAGTACCCAACGCTGGGCTGCCGGGACGTTCTATGCCGATTGGGGTCATTTCATCAACGAGTCGCCGGTTCTCGGTGGATCTTCGGGTTACAACCCGGATTTCAGCGGCTTCATCGGCCTTCGCCTCGCGTCGGCGATTCCGGCGCCGGGTACGGTGGTGCTGGGGGCGTTTGTGGCGATCGGCGTGGGGCGGCGGCGGGGGTGAGGGGCTAAGAGATCCGACAGGGTTCCTTGCCGGACCCTCCCCGTGGGGTAGATTAGAGGACGAACCACGGGAGGTCTCATGCGTTGTGTGATTGTCGCGATCGGTGCTGCTTGCATGAGCGCGGTGGCGGTCGCGCAGCCGGTACCGAGTTACGGGATTGACTTTGTGACGATCGGCGCGCCGGGGAATCGGCACACGATTCCTTCGGAGGTCCCGGAAGCGTCGTGGGTGCAGCGTGGGGCCGTGGACTACGAGTATCGACTCTCGCGAACGGAGATCACGATCGGGCAGTTCGCCGAGTTTGTGACGGCCTACCAGGCGGTGAGACCCGGGCTGTACCTCTCCGACGACGCTTCCGACGTCGGTCGAAACACATATCTCCGCGTTGGCCCCTCCGGCGCAGACTACAACCCCGCGCATTCGCAGTACCCGAATCAGCCGTCGTGGCGGATGGCGGCGCGGTTCTGCAACTGGCTTCACAATGGGAAGGTCAACGAGCGCTGGGCGTTCGAGACGGGGGCGTACGACACGAGCACCTTTGGCCTGGCACCGGACGGGGGCAACTTCACCGACCAGTTCACCCGCTCTCCCGGCGCACGGTTCTGGATTCCGTCGATCAATGAGTGGGTGAAGGGGACGTTCTACGACCCCAATCGGTACGGCGTCGGCCAGGGCGGCTACTGGCCGTTCACCAACAGCTCCGAGACGCTTCCGATCTCCGGCCTCCCCGGCGAAGGCGGCGAGACCAACGCCGGAATCAACGTCCCGCCGAACGATTTTATGGACGTAGGCTCCTACCCGGGTTCTCAGAGCCCGTGGGGCCTGTTGGACACCTCGGGCGGAACCGCCGAGTACACGGAGGACTACCTCTCGCAGAGCACGCTACGCCTAGGCGTGGGCTCGTACTACGCCGAATGGATCCACTTCCTCAATGAGTCGCCGGTGCTCGGCGGCGCAACCGGAACTGCACCCGACAGCGGCGGCTTCTACGGCCTTCGCCTCGCGTCGGCGGTTCCCTCGCCGGGTACGGTGGTGCTGGGGGCGCTCGTGGCGATCGGCGTGGGGCGGCGGCGGCGGGGGTGAGGGGCTAAGAGATCCGACAGGGTTCCTTGCCGAACCCTCCCCGTGGGGTAGATTAGAGGACGAACCACGGGAGGTCTCATGCGTTGTGTGATTGTCGCTATCGGTGCGGGATGTTTGAGTGCGGTGGCCGCCGCGCAGCCGGTGCCGAGCTATGGGATCGACTTTGTGACGATCGGCGCGCCGGGGAATCGGCACACGATTCCTTCGGAGGTCCCGGAAGCGCCGTGGGTGCAGCGTGGGGCCGTGGACTACGAGTATCGACTCTCGCGAACGGAGATCACGATCGGGCAGTTCGCCGAGTTTGTCACGGCGTACCAGGCGGTGAGACCGGGCCTGTACCTCTCCCAAGACGCCGACGAGGTCGGCCGAAGCGAGTATCTCGGCGTTGGCCCCTCCGGCGCAGACTACAACCCCTCGCATTCGCAGTACCCGAATCAGCCGTCGTGGCGGATGGCGGCGCGGTTCTGCAACTGGCTTCACAATGGGAAGGTCAACGAGCGCTGGGCGTTCGAGTCGGGGGCGTACGACACGAGCACCTTTGGCCGAAGCACCAATGGGGTCGACTACACCGACCAGTTCACCCGCTCACCTGGCGCGCGGTTCTGGATTCCGTCGATCAATGAGTGGGTGAAGGGGACGTTCTACGACCCCAATCGGTACGGCGTCGGCCAGGGCGGCTACTGGCCGTTCACCAACAGCTCCGAGACTCTTCCGATCTCCGGCCTCCCCGGCGAAGGCGGCGAGACCAACGCCGGAATCAACGTCCCGCCGAACGACTTTATGGACGTAGGCTCCTACCCGGGTTCTCAGAGCCCGTGGGGCCTGTTGGACACCTCGGGGGGAACTACCGAGTACACGGAAGATTACCTCTCGCAGAGCACGCTACGCCTACGCGTGGGCTCGTACTACGCCGAATGGATCCACTTCCTCAATGAGTCGCCGGTGCTCGGCGGCGCAACCGGAACTGCACCCGACAGCGGCGGCTTCGGCGGCCTTCGCCTCGCGTCGGCGGTTCCCTCGCCGGGTACGGTGGTGCTGGGGGCGCTCGTGGCGATCGGCGTGGGGCGGCGGCGGGGGTGAGGGGTGGGGATTAGGTCACGCCGAGGGTGCGGCGGAGGGTTGTCGCCGAAATCGTGATCTGCGTTCGCGTTGACTCGGGCATGCGGTCGACGTTCTTGAGGATCATCGTCATGCGCTGGTTGCTGGCGAACCGTTCGCGGTTGCGGATCAGGAAATCCCAGTAGAACACGGTGAAGGGGCAGGCCTCGTCGCCGGTCTTTGCCGCGGGGTTGTAGCGGCAGTCCTGGCAGTAGTTGCTCATGCGGTCGATGTACGCGCCGCTCGCGACGTAGGGCTTGGTGCCGACGAGGGCGGGGCCGCCGGGGACGCGGGCGTCGGCGTGCATCACCATGCCGAGCGCGTTGGGCAGGGTGACCCAGTCGACGCCGTCGATGAACATGCCGAGGTACCAATCGCTCACGGCGCGCGGGTGGACGCCCGCGAGCAGCGCGAAGTTTCCGGTGACCATGAGGCGCTGGATGTGGTGGCCGAAGCCGGTGCTCAGGACCTGCGAGATGCAGGTGCGCAGGCAGTTCATGTCGGTGTCTGCGTTCCAGTAGAACCAGGGGAGTTTGCCGTGCTGCTCCAGGCCGTTGCGTTCGGCGTAGGCGGGGCCTTCGAGCGTGTAGATGCCGCGGATGTACTCGCGCCAGCCGATGATCTGGCGGACGAAGCCTTCGACGGAGGCGAGGGGGGCGCGGCCGGCGCTAAGGGCATCGATGGCGGCTTCGCAGCACTCGCGCGGGTTGAGGAGCTTGAGGTTGAGGGGCGCGGAGAGTGTGGAGTGGTAGAGGATGGGCTCGGTGGACCACATCGCGTCTTCGAAGGGGCCGAAGAGGGGGAGGCGGTGGTCGATGAAATCGCGGAGCGCGGCGAGGGCGTCGGCGCGGGTGACGGGCCATGCGAAGGAGTCGATGGATCCGGGGAGGTTTGGCAGGAGGCGGCGGACATCGGCGATGGTGGCGCGGGTGATGGCGTCGGGCTCGAAGCGGAGCGGGGGCCTGGGGCGGGGGCTGGGGCCGTGCTTGCCGAAGGACTCGCGGTTGTCGTGGTCGAGGTTCCATTGGCCGCCGCGGGGCTTGGCGCGCGGGCCGGAGCCTTCCATGAGGTAGCCGGTGCGGCGGCGCTGCTCGCGGTAGAAGTACTCCATGGTGAGCGAGGAGCGCGTGCTGGCCCATGCGCGGAAGTCGTCGGGTGTTGCGATGAAGTGGGTGTCGGGGAGGATCTCGAGCTTGAGGGAGAGGCGGGCGGCGAGAGCTTCGAGCATGCGGCGGATGCGCCACTCGCCGGGTTCGACGCAGCGGATGATGGAGGCGTGGTGGCGCGTGGCGGCGTCGGCGATGAGTTCGTCGAGTGGGCGGCCCTGGGCCTGGTCGAGGGTGGTGTAGTCGCAGGGGATGGCGCGGGCGTGGAGGTCGTGGGCGAAGTGGCGCATCGCGGCGAGGAAGAGCACGGTGCGTTGGATGTGGCTGGGGACGTGGCGCGATTCGTGGACGGACTCGGCCATGAAGACGGTGTCGCCGGGGAAGCGCGAGGCGCGGAGGGCGGGGAAGTCGGGGTCGAGCTGATCGCCGAAGACGACGACGAGCGCGGGGCGGTGTGGGGTTGAAGGAGGCAACGGCGAAGGCTCCGGGACCGGTGAGGGGACCGCTGGAGTTCGCGGATGGGGGTGGGGGGGATGCGGCCGTTCAGTGCGAAGAGCGGACCCCGGGGCGAACGCGGACGGCTTCAGACCGCCAGGCGCGGCCGCAACCGGAGCAGCCTGAGCAGCCGTCGAAGGTGCTGTCGAGTGCTGAGGCTGAGAACGGCGTGTGGCAATGGGGGCAGAAGCCAGCGAACAGCGCCGCCGAGCGCGCGATGAGGGCGGTCTGGGCGCGGTGCCACGCGCGCATGACAACGACAAACGGGATTCCGAACCCGAGTACGAGGGCGGGCCGCAGGAAGCCCGAGGCGCCGGTTACGGCGGGGATGACGGATGATGCAACGATCACGCACAGCATCCCCACGAAGGCGAGGTAAAGCCCGCGGCCGCGGCGGATTGCCTGGAGTTCCTCGACCCGATCATCGAAAGGCGTGCGGCAGTGTTCGGGGACAGCGGGCGGGTATTGCCAACGCAAGGAGAGTGTCGGCGGGCCGTCGAAGGGGACACGGCGGTCGTCGTACATCGACTGCGGGAAGGCGTTGTGTGCCTTCGAGTGCCACTCTACGGAATGCGGAGGTCTCTGCGGGTTGAGCTTGGCCATCGTGAACCGGTCCTGATGCCAGGCGCAACCGCATTTAGGGCAGTACACAAACCCACGCTCGTTCGGGCCCACTGCATGGAGCGAGCAACCGCACGCCCCGCAATGGCGGTGTGCGGCGAGCCATGCGTTGACGGTGTGCACGCGATCCCACGACGATGCGCGTGTGAATCGGGAGCGGGCCCGCATCCAGATGAAGACTCCGGTGCCGATCATCGCGAGCAGCAGGGCGAGCAAACTCGCCTGCACGTTGCGGCTCAGACTCGAACTGGATGAGAAAAAGACTGCAACCTGAACGAGACACGCGATCGCGGCGACCGGGGCGAGCAGCCATAGGGGTCGCAGCGACGGCAGGCTGAGGCGTCCGACCGCGTCTCTTGATAAGGAGAGATCGAACGGTTTGCCGACGTCATCGACTGGCCCCTCAGGCCCTGAGGTTCTCATGCAAACATTGTACCGCCGGTTCGTTTAACTCGCGGCAATCGACATGGGCCGACGCTGGCGGGGGCGTGATGGGGCGCTAAGGAGCGATGCTGATTGGAGGTCGATTTCGGATTGCTTCGGATCTCCACGCTCGGCCGCAGTTGTCGCAGTGCGAGCACCCGTCGAATGATGACGGCCGCCCCGCTGCGGGAAATGGCGTTCCGCAGTGGGGGCATAGACCGGCGATCAATGCGGCGGCTCGTGCGTTGAGCTGACTGCCTGTGCGATGGCGGCGTTCAAGGATGATCGCGGCGGGTGCGCCCAGAAGCAGAATCACCATGGTGGCGGCGACGGCGGGCGCGGCGGTGTGGTCCGAGACGAACACAGCGAGAACGACGATGCCGACGAGGCTGAGCAAACCGAAGCCGGTCGTGGTTCGAACCAAGCTGGTTTGGAGCTCGCGTACGCGTTGGTCGAACAGCGCGAGGTTGCGTTGGGGTGTTGCTCCAGACGCTCGCCAAGGTGCGGAGAGCGAGAGCGGCGCGTCGAAGGGAACACGCCGGTCGTCGTATGCCGTCTGGGGCGGGGCGAGGTCGGCTTTCCCGTGATAGAGGAGCGAGTGCGGCGGGCGGGAGGGGTCGCGGCCGACCAGCGTGAAGCGATCTTGGTGCCACGCGGCGCCGCACTCCGGGCACGCGACGCACCCATCGGGTTCGGGGTCCGCGGACGCGAGGTCATATCCGCATGCCCCGCAGCGTCGGTGCGCGACGAGCCACGCGCAGCTCGTGGGAATCCGGTCCCAGGAGGTCAGCTGGGTGAACCTTCGTGCGGTTCGCGCGACCGATGCTACAACGGCGAATGCGACGCAGCACATGAAAAGGATGCTCAGCGGATGAAAGAACACCCCCCACGTGAAGCTTCCACGCGTCGCATGCGAGACAAGACTCAGGATCACACTCGCGAAACCGAGACCAATCGGTAGGACAAGCTTCCAAGCCGGGATCTTGGCGAACAACGGCCGTGCATCGTCGAACGAGGAGAAGTTGAGCCGCCGTCCGCGATCATCCACCGGAGGGATCGAGAAGAGCTTCTTCATCACGGGAGCATACGGTGCTCAGTTCAACTCGCGGCAGACGGAGGAGCCGCCGACGGTGACGAGCAGGTGGATGCGGACGCCGGAGTCGAGCATGCGGCGGAGGGGTGGGGCGTGCTCGCAGACGAGGTGGAGGGAGGGGCCGTTGTCGCGGGTGACGCTGAGGCCCGGCTCTGCCGCGATGAGGAGGGTTTCGTGCATGGCGGACCACGCGGCGGTGGAGAGGAGGTCGCGGAGGGCCTGGTCTTCGCGGTCGCCTTGCTGCGCGATGAGGTGGAGGGCGCCGTGGGTGTCGGCGGCGAACTCGACGGCGGGGGCGTAGGGGTTGCGGATCGCGAGGGAGCGGAGGCCGTGAAGAAGCGGGGCAAGCGATGAGGTCTTGCCGGTGGTTGGTGCGGGCGAGGCGAGGCTCGGGGCCGACGGGGGGAGTTGACGGATGGGCTGGGGCGGAGGCTCGGGGCGGGGCTCGCTCCAGCGCGAAGTGGGGACGGGGTCGGGCTGGGGTGTCGCCTGCAGAGGGACGACGCGGGTGCGGCTGGCGGCGTCGGTGATGGAGGCGAGGATCTGCGGGAGGGAGAGGTCGGAACCGCCCCGGTAGAGGTTGGCGACGGCGCACGTGGTGATGCGCTGGATCACGCAGGCGGAGCCGAGTTCGCGGCCGAGGAAGTTCTGCGCAGCGCGGCGGAGTTTGGACTCGGACTCGGCGGCCTTGCCGGCTTCCGCGCCGAAGATGGCGACCCCGAAGCAGACGTCGTTGGTGCGGCCGGCGGCCTCGGTGGAGGCGAGCATGGACTTGAAGGAGCGGTAGCTGGCGACCATGGCGGCTTCGTCGGCGCCGGTGAGGAGCGTGAGGGATGTGAGGCGTGCGTCGGAGGCGAGGCGGCTCTCGGCGGCTTCTTCGACGCGGATGATCCAGCGGCGGGTGACTGCCGCGGCGGCGCGGAGGGCGGAGGCGAGGTCGGTGGATTCGGCGACGCCTTCGAGGGAGGGAGCGGCTTCGGCGACGAGGTCGACGGAGATGGTGCCGTCGGCAATGCGGACGAGCGCGGCGGGGCGGGAATCCTGGATGGCGCGCTGGCGAGCGAACTGGGTGATCCAGGCGGCGCCGAGGACGGGGAGGTGGCCCACGACGACACCCTCGAACTCGACGACGAACGGTGGCTCGTGCGGCTGGGGGGTCGGTTGGTCGTGGTGCTCGGTGACGAGGCGGGGCTTGGCGGTGTGGGGCGCGAAGGATGCGCCGTCGAGGAAGAGGTCCGCGAGCGCGTCGTAGTCACCGGCCTCGTTCGATGCGGGTGCATCGGTGGCGGTGTCTGGAGCACTCAGACTCGACAGCGGGTTGCGTCGCTGAACCGGTCCGGCCATACGCGGATCTCCTCGCGAGCAAGGCGAGAGGGAGCGGACATCACGCACTCACGGTCGCGGCGGCGCGGCCGACATCGACCACACTGTTTGCTTCGCCGAAGGGGTTCGGCTCGCAATGGTCGTTGTACGGATCCGCACCCCACACGCCGTCAATCACCAAACGATAGCGCTGACGACCGGCGGGGAGGCGGAGGCAGAGCTCCCAAACGCCCATGGTCGGGTTGCGGACCATGCGGTGGGACTCGGCGCTCCAGTCGTTGAACTCGCCCGCGATGGCAACCGAGCTGCCAACGGCGAGGGGCTGGACGAAGAGCACGCCCTGGCTGGTTTCGCGGGCCCCGAAGAGGCGCTGGGTGGTCGGGTGCGGGTGCACTGCCTCAATCCGGGGATCGACGAGCCTGAGAGTCGGGTGGTTGTGTTCGTGCTGGTGGTGTGGTGCCTCGGTGGTTGGGTGGGCCGAGGGTGTTGAGGCGGTGTCGGGGCGATCGGCGGTGGCACGGCCGAGGGCGACGCGGCGGAGGAAGTCCTGCGCACGGCGGGCGACCTCTTCGGCCCGCGAAGGGGGCTTCACCTCGCTCTGCTGGGAGACGGTCTGGCCGACTTCCGCGGGGGCGGTGGTCTGCGCGGCGGGGGCAATCGCCGGAGTCGCGGCGGGCGCGGCCGGGCGGTCGAACGCGGGCGCGAGCTCGGGGTGTTCTTCGGCGGCGGGGAGTTCGTCGGCGATGACCTGGAGCTTGCCGAGCCAGTGGGCGAGCTTGGTGTAGTCTTCCGCGCCGTGGGACTGCGGGGCGTAGTCGTAGATCGATTGGCCGAAGGTGGCGGTTTCGCGGAGCTTGGTGTCGCGGCGGATGACGACGGGGACGACGCGGTCGCGGAAGCGGTTGTGGAGTTCGCTGAGGACATCGGCGGCGACGGAGCTCTGCTCTTCGTGGAGCGTGGGGAGCATGCGGACCGCGATGGGCTTCACGAGGCGGCGGGCGAGCGTGCGGACGGTGTTGAGCTGGCGGGTTGCGCCCTGGAGGGAGAAGAACCCGGTTTCGACGGGGATGAGGACGAGGTCTGCCGCGGCGAGGGCGTTGTAGGTGAGCAGGCCGATGGAGGGGGGGCAGTCGATGATGGCGAAGTCGTATCCGCCGCCGAGGGCCTGGATCGCGGCGGTGAGGCGGCGTTCCTTGTCGGGGAGATCGGCGAGGCCGCCGCGCGAGGCCTCGAGGCCTGCGAGCCGCATGCGGCTGGGCGCGAGGTCGAGGTTTTTGCCGGCGTGCCAGAGGAGGCGGGTGGGGTCGACGGGGCGTGTGGTGGCGGCGAGCATGGCATCGCCGATGTCGAGCTCGATGCGTTGCTCGGGGACACCAAGACCCGCGGCGCAGTGGCTCTGCGGGTCGAGGTCGACGAGGAGGATTCGCTTGCCTGTACGGGCGAGCGAAGCAGAGAGGTTGATCGCTGTGGTTGTCTTGCCACAGCCACCCTTCTGGTTGATGACCGCAATCGTCTTCATATCCGGAACCTCAACGCGAGCGCCTGGAGAGAAAGGCCAAGGCGGGGCCGGCCGGAACAAATGAGCCCTGCCATCTGGGCGTTGTTATCGGGTGGTGTTCTGCATCCGCTTGAATCCCGGGAGGTTTCCACAGAGAACCGGGTAGTGCCCGGGGGGCTTCTTCCCTAGATCAGCAGGAAATTGCGCACCATCCGTCGCGGAGGCACGAGTCGGGGGGATCGGCGATCACGGCGGCGGTGTGGTCCGGGCCGGGGAATATGCAACGGAGCTTGCCGCCTCGGGACTTCTTGTCGTGCCGCATGAGGGCGATGAGTTCGGCGGGAGCGGGGAGCCCGGCGATCGTGGTGGGGAGTCCGGCGGTGGTGAGTGCGGATGCGATTGTTGCAGGTGCGGGGAGTTGGCCGGGGTTGAGCGCGTGCGCGGCGGTGGTCGCGGCGAGGAGGCCGAGGGCGACGGCTTCGCCGTGAAGGGGGTGGGAGGGGAGTTGGAGGGACTCGATGACGTGGGCGAAGGTGTGGCCGAGGTTGAGGAGTGCGCGGCCGCCGGCGGAGTCGGGGGCGGTTTCGCGTTCGTCTGCCATGACGACGCGGGCCTTGAGCGCGACGTTGCGGGCGATGAAGGGCGCGAGGGTGACGGGGTCGCGGGCGAGGATGGCGGGGAGGGAGGCGAGGGTGTAGTCCCAGAGGCTGGGGTCTTGGAGGGAGCCGCCGATCATGGCGTGCTTGATGCATTCGGCGAGGCCGGCGCGGAACTCGCGGTCGGGGAGGGAGTCGAGGGCGGCGAGGTCGATGCAGACGAGGGCGGGCTGGTGGAAGCAGCCGACCATGTTCTTGGTGAGGTGGCCGTCGATGAGGAGGTTGACACCGGTCTTGCCGCCGACGCTGGCGTCGACCATGGCGAGGAGTGTGGTGGGGCACTGGATGAAGGGGATGCCGCGACGGTGGATGGCGGCTGCGAAGCCGGCGATATCACCGACGATTCCGCCGCCGAGGGCGACGAGTGGGTCGGAGCGTTCGAGGCGTGCGGCGGCGAGGGCGTCGAGGATGTGGGCTGCGGCGGGGAGTTGCTTGTTGGATTCGGAGGCGTGGACGGGGAGCGTGGAGACGCAGAGGCCCGCGGCGAGGAGCGCGTTGTGGGCGTTGGCGATCAGGGAGGCGGGGAGGTTGGGGTCGAAGGCGAGGAGTGCGCGGCGGGCGGCGGGGAGGATGGTGGGGAGGCGGGAGGAGAGGGAGTGGAGGCTGCCGCGAGAGATGATGACGTCGTACTCGCGTCCTGGGAGGGGGACGCGGGTTGAGATGGGTGTCTCGGCGGTCATGAGGTCGGGGGGCTCAGGCGTTGAGGCCGGCGCGGTCGCGGTTCATCTGGTCGGGGCGTTCCCACTCGAGGCGGGGGGCGTCACCCCAGAGGGCTTCGAGGTCGTAGTGGGCGCGGGTGTTGGGTTCGAAGAGGTGGACGACGACGTCGACGAAGTCGGCGAGGAGCCAGGTGGAGCGGTCGTCGGTGGTGGTGCGGAAGGCGGAGAAGCCGCGTTCTTTGGCGATGTCCTCGACGTGCTTGAGCACGGAGTGCATCTGGCGGTCGGAGGTGCCGCTGCCGACGATGATGAAGTCGGAGACTTGCGAGAGCTGGCGAACGTCGAGGAGGACGACGTCTTCGCACTTATCGTCGCGGACGAGGCGTGCGGCGTCGATGGCGAAGGCGAGCGAGACCTCCGGCGGCGTGACGGCCGGGCCCGCGGACGGGTTGGGGGAGGGGGTGGAGGTGGGGGACGAGGGTGCGGGAGTGTTCATCGACGTGGGAGGGTAGCGCGGTCGGGGTGAGCGGGCGGGGGATTAGGCCTGAGGCGGGGAGAAGAGGGATTCGCGGAACCAGCGGCGTTCGGAGGCGGGGGCGCCGGCGGTGACGGGGATGAAGGGGGTTGGGGTGTTCCAGTGGGCGAGGGTGAGGGCGTAGGGGGAGTTGGCGTGCTCGGCGGCGGCGAGTTCGGGGCGGTTGCACTGGCGGGAGAGGTGGAGGAGGACGACGTGGTCGAGGCCGCCAACGTCGCGACAGAGTTCGGCGCACTGCTGGTTGCTGAGGTGGCCTGCGCCGCCGGTGCAGCGTTCTTTGACGGAGCGTGGGCGGGCGGAGGCGGCCTGCATGAGGGGGCAGTAGTTGCTTTCGATGGCGAGGGTGCCGACGCCGCGGAGGAAGCCGGCGAGATCGGGGGAGGGCTTTCCGAGGTCGGTGGCGTAGCCGAGTTGGGTGCCCATGACGCGGAAGCGGAGGGCGGCGGAGCCGAGGTCATCGTGCGGGCAGAGGAAGGCTTCGGCATCGACACCGGGGAAGGGGGAGAAGGCGTCGTCGAAGAGCATGGTTCGGTGGCGGAGGACACCGACGCGCGCGGCGCGGTTGCGGTGGCGGCGGTGGATGTAGATGGAGGTGTGCTTGGGGAGGAAGGAGACCCAGGTGGGGTTCCAGTGGTCTTCGTCGAGGTGGGTGAGGACGACGGCGTCGGGGAAGGTTTGTTTGAGGCCGATGGCGCGGAGGATTTTGCGGGAGCGGCCGGGGGAGAGGCCCAGGTCGATGAAAACGCTGCGTCGGTAGGTGTTTTCGACCCACGTGAGGACGGAGCAGTTTCCGCCGGAGCTGCTGGAGAGGACGCAGAGGCTGGGGGGCTCCTGCTGGATCACTCGCCGGTTTCTTCTTCGCCTTGGCCGCGGCCGTAGGCGATGGGGCGTTTGGCGTTGGCGCAGAACTCGGCCATTTCGGCGACGAGTGGGCAGTCTTTGCCGCGACGGGTGAGTTCGGCGACGAGTTCGGCGCGGATCATGTTGTGGCGGAAGCAGACGCGGTAGGCTTCGCGGACGGCGGTGATGTGTTCGCGGGGGAAGCCGGCGCGGCGCATGCCGATGAGGTTGACGCCGCCGAGGCGGTTGCGGTAGGCGAGGATGCAGAAGGGGGGGACGTCCATGGCGGCGGCGGCGTGACCGGAGACGAAGGCCATTCGGCCGACTCGGCCGAACTGGTGGAGGGAGGTGTTGCCGCTCATGGTGGCGTTGTCGGCGACGTGGGAGTGGCCGGCGAGGAGTGCGGAGTTGGCGAGGATGACGTTGTTGCCGACGCGGGCGTCGTGGCCGACGTGGCTGCAGACCATCATGAAGACGCGGTTGCCGATGAGGGTGGGGTTGTCGGGCTTGGAGGCTGCGTGGACGGTGGCGTGTTCGCGGAGGATGGTGCCGTTGCCGATGCGGACGCCGGCGGTCGCGTCACCGAGTTTGAACTTGAAGTCCTGAGGGGGGAAGCCCACGGTGGAGCCGGGGTAGAAGATGCAGTCTTCGCCGATATCGACGGGGCCGGCCATTTGGACGGAGGCGATGAGCTTGGTGTTGTTTCCCAGGCGGACGCGGCCGCGGAGGATGCACCAGGGGCCGATCTCGACGCCGGTACCCAGTTCGCATTCGGGGTCGACGATGGCGGTGGGGTGGATGGAGTTCATGGGGGATGTTAGGGGGCGAGAAGAGGGGTCAAGAAGGGGAAGCGGTCGTGGGGTGGGGCGGGTCAGGCGGAGCAGACGAGCGCGGAAGCGGCGAGCGGGACGCGGGCGGCGGCTTCGATGTCGGTTCGCGCGGCGGCCGAGAGGCGGTCCCAGAGGCCGAGGGCGGAGTACATCTCGATGAGCGAGTTGGCTTCGATGGAGCGGTAGACGGCGTCGGCCTCGATGATCGGTTTGCCGAGCATGGCCTCGAAGCTCTCTCGGGTGTAGGACGGGACGGTGGCGGCGGTGGCCTTGGTGCCGTACTGCTGGAGGTTGGAGGCGAAGATGCCGGCGGCGCTGACGGGGAGGAAGTCCTCGAAGCGGAGGCCTTCGACGCGGGCGAAGCCGAGGCGGACGAGTTCGTGGCGGTCGGTGGTGCCGGCGCGGGCGGCCTGAGCGATACCGGCGGGGGTGGCGGAGTAGCGGCCGTAGACGAGGCCTTGGCGGAGGAGTTCGTGGAGGGACTTGGGGAAGGGTGCGAAGTGGGCGCGTTCGGCGGCGAGGTAGGCTTTGAAGTCGCGGTCGGCGAGCTCGGGGTCGCCGCCGCGGGTGACTTCGGCCTTGGCGAGGCACTGGTTGTAGAGCTCGAGGCCGGAGGGGGTGGTGGCGTAGAAGCGCTGCTCGATTTCGCCGAAGCGGGCGGTGTGGGCGGAGTTCACGACGGAGCCGTCGGGGTTGGTGAACTCGACGGGTTCGGTGAGGGCCTTGTAGGCGTCTTGGCGGAGGAGGACGGGGGTGTCGTGGCTGGGGCCTTCGGTGGTGTCCTTGAAACCAGAGTGCGGCATGTCGTCGAGGCGGAGGTCGGGCTTGGCGAAGCGAGCGATGAGCTCATCGACTAGTGCGAGCAGGGAGGCGTCGGTTGCGGCGTCGGGGGACGCGGGGGCGAAACCGTCGATCATCTCGTTGGTCAGGTGGCGGAAGTGCAGGCGCATCCAGTCGCGACCGGCAAAGGAGGCGAGGTGTCGGAGGGCGGCGAGTGCGCGGATGCGGAAATCCGCGGCGTCGATCTCACCCATGCAGTGCTTCATGGCTGTCGTGTACAGGTCCATGCAGAGCGTGTTGGGGGTGAGGTGGTTGAGGTGGTGGGAGCGGAAGCAGGCGATGTCCGCCGCGATCTTGAAGCCGGAGTTGCAGAGCTCGGTGTAGAGCTGGTGGTTCGCAGCCTTTCCGGTCCATGCGAAGATGCGATCGGTGCCTTCGCGGATGAGGTCGTTGGCGTCGTTCCAGTCGAGGCCGCCCTGGCGTTCGCCTTTTTCGATGAGGGACTTGGCGCGATCGGAGAAGACCTGGCGCGTGGCGAGGAGGGCCTCAACGCGGGCCTTGGTGGACTCGTCGAAGAAGTCGGTGATGAGCAGCGAGCAGAAGAGGCGGTGCTCGGGGTTGAGGATGCTGCGGAATGCGGTGGCGACGATGGGCTGGCTCTTGGCACCGACGCGGGACATGTCGTAGAAGTTGTGGGGCTCCATCGAGAATGCCGCGAAGAAGCGGGTGACCCAGCGGTACTCATCGGGGCGGCCGATGCGGATGGCGCCGTGGCGTTCGCCGCTGGTCTTGTCGAGTTGTTCGGGGGTGATGGAGAAGCCGCGGTGAAGGTGGCTGAGGAGGGTGCAGACGGCGGTGTTGCAGACGCGGTTGACGAGGAGGGACTGCTCGTAGAGCGGGACCTCGCGGCCAAGGAGCGCGGAGAGCTCTGAGAAGAGGCGGTGCTGCATCTGGATCTTGTCGGCGAACGCAGCACTTCTGGGGTCGGAGTGGGCCATGGGAGCTGTCTCGTGGGTTGGCGTCGGGGTGCGGTTGACCCGGTGGTCGGAACTTCGGGCGAACGTCCGCCGCGGTCCGGTTTCGGGGGCCCGAGATGGTACGCGTGCGGGCGGTCCGCGGCGGGGCGGGATATTCGTCGGGGCGTCGGGATTGCGTGGTTATCGACATCTCCGGGAGGGCGGAGGCTGGGCGGTGCGGGCGATTGCGAGCCGCGGGGATCCCTATTCTTGATCGATGGGTTGAAAGGGATGACGCCGTCGTGACGATGAACCCCGCCTTTGCCATCTCGGATCTCGGTCGGATCGCGTATGCCGAGGCGTACGCGCGGCAGGCGGAGACGCTCGAGATGGTCGTGGCGGCGCGGGGGTCATCCGAGCCGGTGGGGGCCCACGTGCTGCTGGTTGAGCACGATCCGGTGATCACCGTGACGCGGAGGCCGGGGGCGGCGGAGCACCTGCTGGCGTCGCGCGAGCTGCTGGCGTCGATGGGTGTTGCCCTCGAAGAGACGGATCGGGGCGGGGACATCACGTACCACGGGCCGGGGCAGTTGGTGGTGTATCCGATCGTCGATCTGAACCTGCTGAACCTGGGGCTGCACGACTACATGCGGCTGCTGGAGGAATCGGTGATCCGAACGCTCGCAGGGTTCGGAGTGGAGGCCGGGCGAGAGGCGGGCGCGACGGGCGTGTGGGTGCCGGGGAGTGTGCGCGGGCGGGGTGACGCGGCGAAGGTGTGTGCGATGGGGGTGCGGGTTCGCAAGTGGGTGTCGATGCACGGGCTGGCGTTGAACGTTGCGCCGAACCTGTCGCACTTTGATCTGATTGTGCCGTGCGGGCTGGCGGGCAGGCCGGTGACGAGTTTGGCGGCGGAGTTGGGCGAACGGTGCCCGACGTTCGCGGGTGTGAAGGAGGCGTTGTCGCGCGGGTTGCTGCACGAACTCCGCGGCGCGTGGGAGGCGGCGTGTCAGAAGCGCGACGGGCGGGTGTCGGGCGCGTTGCCGGGGGCGGGATCGGTTGGGGCGGGGGATTCGGGTGACTTGGGGGCGGGCCAAGATGCGCGGAGCCAGTGCTCGTAGGCGGCGCGTTGTTCGGGAGTCGGGGATGAAACGTGCGCGAGGGTCCAGTCGCCGGAGGGGATCTCCTGGACGCGGACGGCGATGGTGCGGTCCTTGCCGCGGCGGGAGATGGTGAGCGTGAGTTCGGTGTCGGCGGATGAGGCGGCGAGCAGTTCGTTGAGTTTGGATTCGTTGAGCTTCTCGCCGTTGATCGCGGTGATGACGTCGTCGGCGTTGACGCCGGCGAGGTAGGCCGGGCCATCGGTGCGGACGGCGGAGACGAGGAGGCCGTCGTCGTTGTTCTTGACGTCGAGACCGAGCGATCCGGTGGAGGATGTGCCCCGCGTGAGTTCGAGGCCGAAGACGGCGAACGCGGCGTCGACGTCTGGGTCTTCGGTGCCGGCGATGTACTTGGCGTGGAACTCGGTGAAGTCGGCGCCCGTGAGTTCCTTGTAGATGGAGAGCAGGTCGGCGGTGGTGTAGGCCGGGCCCGAGAGGGGGAAACGCTCGTACAGGATGCGCATGACGTCGTCGAGCGACTTGGCGTTGCGGGAGAGGCGGCGGAGCTCGGCGTCGAGGGTGAAGTTGAGGACTTCGCCCTTGCTGTAGAAGCTGACGGTGGAGTTCACGGAGTCGGGCGTGGCCTTGTTGAACTTGATCCACGCGTCGAAGGAGGAAGCCTCGAGGGATTGGAGAGCGCGGCCGGGGCGGGTGAGTTCGCCCTTGACGACTCCGGCGAACTGCGCGAGGTAGTTTTCGGGCTTGAGGATGCCGGCGCGGACGAGGCTGACGGAGTCGTAGTAGTTGGTGCAGCCTTCGGCGACCCAGAGGAGCTTGGTGTAGTTCTCGCGCGAGTAGTCGTATGGCTTGAGGCCTTCGGGGCGGAACTGCTTGACGTTCCAGGTGTGGAAGAGTTCGTGGGAGGCAAGGCCGAGGAAGGAGCTGAAGCGGTCGGGGTCGTCGAAGATGGCCGGGGTAGCCTGGATGATGGTGGAGTTGAGGTGTTCGGTGCCGCCGCGCATGCCGGAGCCGATGTGGGTGATGAAGACGTAGCGCTTGTACGGGAAGGAGCCGAAGAGGTCTTTCTGGACTTTGGTGAACTTGGCGAAGTCGCGGAGGAAGGGCTCGGGGTTGGAGGGTGAGCCGCCCCAGAAGACGATGTCGTGGGGGACGCCGTCGACGGTGTAGGTGATGGTGTCGTGGATGCCGATTTCGAGGGGAGAATCGACGAGGGTGTCGTAGTCGGGGGCGGTGAGGATGTTGGGGAGGCCCGGGGTGGGCTCGAGGCCGCTGGCGATCTTCCAGCCGTCGGGGGCCTTCACGGCGATCTCGATTGGGTTGTTGCGGAGTTCGTGGACGTAGAGGAAGACCGAGGAGCCGCTGAGGAAGGCGTGGGTGTCGTCGACGTGGCGGGTGCGGTTGTTGACGGCGTTGGCGAAGACGGTGTACTTGACGGAGACAACCCCGGAGTTGCCGGTGGCGATGCGCCAGGAGGACTTGGCGTACTTCTCGATGGCGAGCGGCGTGCTGTTGTTGCCCTTCGCGCTGATGGAGCGGATGGTGCCGGCGGGGTCGAGGACCTCGTAGCGGCCGGGGCGCCAGACGGGGAGGTGGACCTCCAGGGTGTCGCTCGGCCAGCCGCGGATGTTGAGGGTGATGTCGACGGTCTGGGTCTGGGGGTTGGCGAGGTCGATGACGTACTCGACGCGGGCGGTGGAGGCCTGTGCGCGTGCGGGGGCGGCGACTGCGCTCAGGGCGAGAATGCCAGCGAGAAGGACGAGCAGTGTCGTGGTCATGGGGGGAAGGTTAGCAGGGCGGGAGAATGGGGCGTGCGGTGCCTTGCAAACGAGCGCAGAGAAAAGCCCTCGGCGCGGGGCCGAGGGCTCTGGTTGGGCGGGACGGGTTTACAGGTTGCCGCGGCGTTCCTGCTCGAGTTCGAGGGCTTCGAAGAGGGCCTTGAAGTTGCCCTTTCCGAAGGACTGGCTGCCACGGCGGCAGATGATCTCGAAGAAGAGGGTGGGGCGGTCCTGGAGGGGCTTGGTGAAGAGCTGGAGGAGGTAGCCTTCGTCATCGGCGTCGACGAGGATGCCCAGGTCGTGGATGCGTTTGTGGTCTTCCTTCACTTCGGGCTGGTTGTGGGACTTGAGGGTGCCGTTGACGCGGTCCCAGACCTTGTCGTAGTAGGCGTCGGGGAGGGTGAGGAAGTCGACGCCGCGGGCGCGGAGGGCGGCGATGGAGTGGAGTTCGTCGTCGGTGCGGAGCGCGAGGTGCTGGACGCCGGGGGTGTTCTGGTGCCAGTCGAGGTATTCCTGAACCTGGCTCTTGCGTTTGCCGGGGGCGGGCTCGTTGATGGGGATCTTGATGAGGTTGTTACCGCTGGACATGACCTTCGACATGAGGGCGGAGTACTCGGTGGAGATGTCCTTGTCGTCGAAGTGCTTGAACATGGAGAACTCGAGGACTTCCTCGTAGAACTTGACCCAGTAGTTCATCTTGCCCATTTCGACGTTGCCGACGAGGTGGTCGACGTACTTGAGGCCGCAGGGGTTTTTCTTGTTGTGTTCGTTGATCGAGAGGACGGAGGAGATGCCGGCCTGTGGGCCACAGCCGCGGGCGGGCTCGTTGGCGCAACCGTTGTCGATCTTGCGGAAGCGGGGCATGAAGACGCCGCCCTGCTTGACCTTGGTGAGTTCGTAATCACCGGTACGGCTGACGAAGGTGTGGACCACGCGGCCGAAGGTCTTGATGGAGGCGGTGGTGACGGAGCCGTGCGCGTCGGAGAAGGTGCGCGGTGCTGCGGCGGATTCGGCGCCGTTCTTGATGGCGCGCTCGTAGGCGCGTTCGGCGTTGAAGACGGTGAAGGCGACGTCCTTGACGCCGTCGCCGAACATGGCGACTTCCATGTTGGAGGCGTGGGCGGGGGTGAGGCCGCTGGTGAGGAGGAAGCGGATGTTGCCCTGCGTGAGCAGGTAGTGAGCGGCGTCGCGGCTGCCGGTGGTGAGGTCGCAGACCTGCTCGACCTGGAAGCCGAAGCAGTGGGCGTAGAAGAAGGCGGCCTGCTTGGCGTTGCCGACGTAGAACTGGACGTGGTCGACGTCGATGAGGTGGAGGGGGTCGGTGGAGGCCGAAGCGGCGGTGGACGGCTGGGCGGCGAGGGTGGTCATCGTGGGGTCTCCGTAAGGGCTTAAAAGGATAGCC
>VYLF01000261.1_pt1 | contig 47295 bp, 36 predicted proteins | sample 5114371 | NCBI WGS metagenome assembly VYLF01 (sample SAMN12291773, study PRJNA351875) | freshwater metagenome | isolation source: freshwater lake | place: USA: Michigan, Kent Lake | collected 2013-08-15 | reverse complement strand
AGCCGTAAACTTGATTAACAATCGTCCTCGAAAATGTCTTGACTATCAGACCCCCAATGAGGTATTCTATAAAGGTAGATCAGATAGTGATGCAATTCAGACTTGAATCGGCCAGTTATAATTAGAGTAATCTAAATCAAAATAGACAAATGCAACAAAACTGTGAAGCCGTCTTTGAAAATGGTATCTTACGTCCTTTGGTGAACCTTAAACTCAAGGAAGGACAACCCGTAAGACTTATTATAGAAGAGACAACCACCTTAAAAGCCGAAGAAATGCTAAAAATGGCGTTTCAGGTTTATGAAGGATTGTCAGAACAAGAAATTGATAAAATTGAAGAGATTGCTTGCAATCGCAGTCATTTTTTTACCCCTAAAACTTCGGAATGATTCAGCAAAAAGTGTTAATCGATACTGATATTTTGTCAGCGATTATGCTCCCAAATCCGATTGCCATCGTCAAGGCGATAGACTATCTCAATCAACACAATAAATTCACTTTTTCTTTGATAACTCGTTATGAAATTCTCAGGGGGTTGAAAGCTAAAGCCGCCAGCAAACAGCTAATAGCATTTGAAACATTCTGCACTAATAATATTATTGTTCCTGTGACTGATGAAATTATTGTCAAAGCTGCTGATATTTATGCACATTTAAGAAGACAAGGAACACCAATAGGAGATGCTGATATTTTGGGCTGATTTTTGTCAATTGTTTTTGCTCTAGAGCGAACTAATCAATTAAGTCTTTTGCCAGATAAGGATTTAGTCGATTTATGCCCCCCTATCGAACCATAACAAGTAACGAAGAGCCGAAAAACTTTTTCAGCAAACCCAAAGTAGAGACAAAAATCTCAGCCAATAAAAAAGCTAAAAGAAGCGATACTTATCGGTAAAGTCAAAACCGTTAGCGACGAGACAATTATAAAGTCGGGGACAAGCTAAAGCTAGGGATTGTCCTCTTGAGCGATCGATATCATTAGTAAACTCGATAAAATCCCCTTGCAAAGTCATTAATTCTTCAGAATCGGGGCGAGGACGTTGTAAAGCGGCAATCACCGTCTCTAGATGCCATCGATTATCTTGATCACATTCACTAGCCAAAAATTGCTGCCAATCCCGGAAAGCTTCATCGATGAGGACTTGCGGCAACATATCAAGGGATAAAAATTTCGGCGACCAGACAATGCTATCTAAACAGAATCGCAGCGCATTTTCTTGACACCAACGTACTAGGTCTAAAATGCCAAAAATATTATAAGCTTGAGCAGTAGGACGGACGGATAAGGATATCTGGTCTTTTTGAAATGCGAAAATATTACGAGCGATCTTCTCCCATCTAGAGGGATAACGAATATATTCTTGTAGTTGACCGATCCCTTCCACGCTAAAAGCCAGTTCTACCGATAAAAACTGTTTGAGCATTTCCGAAAGACGACGATTATAGACAGTGCCATTGGTGCTGATGTAAAGCGAGATGTGTCCTGCGTGATCAGTGTCGATTAGTTTTTTGAGAATAGCTGGAAACATGGGATGGATTAATGGTTCACCCCCAGCAAATAGGAGTAAATTTAAACTCTCCGGATGGGCCAATATTTCCTCAAAAACCAGCTTTTCATTGGAAGACCACCGGGGATTTTCGGGTATACGGCTTAAAATCTCTCTCTCTTGTCCCTTACCCCTCTTTGTCTGGCTGACAATCCGCAAGTTATCGATATCGATACAGGGTTGTAAACCCCAACTACAGATTTGTTCTCCTTGATAATTGCTGAGTAAGGATTGCGGCTGCAATCGGTGCAGAAAATGTAGGGATAATTCTAAGCTAGAGATGGCTTCCTTAGTGGGAGCGAGTTTGATCGCTATTTGCCACTGACCGTGCGATAATAATTGTCGGGCTATTGCTCGTTTTCCTGCCATTACTGATAAATAACAGGGTTGATGACAATTTTTCCAGCCAGAAATTTCAATTAAATCGATGGCCGCTCCGTTTGCAGGTAAGGAAATGGTGACTTTTCCCCTTTTTACTGGACGGGTTAACTTTTCGCCACGCCGAGTTAGTTCACCCAAACCTGTATATTTGACTTCATCGAGGTAAACGGGTAAAAGTATCTCCGCACGGATTTGATCGCCAAACCATTGTGCTTGTATGGGATCTGCCGCAATCTGGGAGCTAAACATCGGCGAACACATTCGACATTTTAAATTACAAAGATTACCTAGCCACAGGTGCAAGGCCGAGGGCGGTGGTGCTTTGCCCCCCTCACGAACGATCGCCGTCGCCTTGTCCAAGATGCCCTCTTCTCCTGAAACCCGCCACAGTTGTTCAGCTTGGGTATTCATAATCTGGCGAAGGCTAGTCCCACCATCGGCTTCCGTGCTATAACATTGGCTACAGTCGGGGATTTTTTCCCCAGCCAGCATTTGGCTTCGCACCGAGCGCAGATAGTCGGAATTCCAAATCTGCTCGCAGGTAGCCCAGTGTAACGACAGACAACGCCCCTCTGACATCGGATTGAGATCGGTGCGACAACACAATTGCGCTTTCCCATCATTAACAATGGTCATCTGGGAGAAAGGGAGGATACAAAAGGTTTTTGGTAGCATCGGAAAAGGAGTGGGGAATTTTTCGAGTCGGGAGTGATCACTGATTACCGATCACTGATTCTAACCCTTGAGGGTCAAGGCGAGGCGAGCGAGGGCTTTTTCTAGGGCGCAGATGACCATTTGTATATCGTCCTGGGTGTGGCGATAGCAGAGGTTAAAAGTGCCATAGGTGCATACTTTTTGGCGTGCCAGTTCATAATTCATGAGATTGCGACAATAATCGCCAGAAAAGCCGTTAATTTCCCGAAATTTTAGCTCTGGGCGACAATCATGTCCCACTAAGGCGGACTCGATTCCACGGGTTCGACAAATTTCGCCATAGGCGGTTTTTAAAATACGACCTTTTGCTGCTAAGTCTTGACAGACTTGACGATCCCTAATCTCATTAATCGTTTCGATCGCCGCCACGATTGAAACCGCTTCTAGGCTAAAAGTCAGACCGTAATTAATCGATGACATTTGTTGTAGCCACTGCTCACGACCTACTAACACCGAGAGAGGTAGACCATTAGCGATCGCCTTGCCATAACAGGCCAGATCGGGTAGAATGCCCCAAAACTCTTGGGCGCCACCAATGGCCACCCGGAAACCAGAGACCACTTCATCAAAAATCAACAGCGCCCCTTCTTTTTGAACGATTGCTTGAATAGTTAACATAGTTTCTCGATCGGGAATTGGCCAAGCCATCGGATCGATAATCAGGCAGGCAATCTCCCCAGGATGCTCGACAAAAGCCCGTTGAACGCCCTCCACCTCTAAGACATCAAGACTAATAATTTGCCCGTAATGGCTACTCGGCACCCCCGGACATTGAATCGAGGCCATGTACCAATCCTGAACACCATGATAACCTCGATGCAGCACTTTAACCCTTCCCGTCACCGAACGAGCTAGTCGAACGGCCGCTGCCGTTGCATCGGAGCCATTTTTAACTAAGTGCATGGTTTCGGCACAGGGGATCAAGCGAGTCAGCAGCTCGTAGAGGTTTTGCCATTCCGGACCGACCATACCAAGGTTAGAGTATTTGAACATCTGTTCGGCCACAGCCCGCGCTACCCGTTGGTAGCCATGACCAAGAATATTGGAACCCCAACCAGACACCATATCGATGTAATCAATGTTATTAATATCTACCAGATGCCCGTCATAACCGCGGCAAAGACGCTGGGGAAAGCAGTGAGCTAAAATTTCCTCACTGGTCATCGGTTCTTGGCAGAGGGGCGACTCTTGACTATTTATTTCTTCCTGTTCCAGATTGTCTGCGAACAGTTCCTCAAAACGTCCATCCCGCGGTTTGCCCTGATCGATCGATTCCCATAGCCATTGGTTAATCCCTTTGGCTGATAATTTTGAGGCTATGGCCGCCGCATTTTGGCGCATCTGTTGGCAATTTTTCGGGTCTCTTAGCTGCTCTAGAGCCTGTCTTAAACTTTCCCCTTGATAATCACAGACAACTCCTAGATGAAATCGTCGGATAAATTGAGCTGCCGATGTGGTTTCCTGGCCCAAAACAATTATCGGGATATTCGCCGTAGCCACAGCAAAAATCATTCGCCACAATCGAGGGTTATGATCGCCTTCTGCTAATGCACCCGTCGGCAGCACTAAATAGGCATAGTTTCTTAATATTTGTGCCAGTTTTTCTTCTGGCAACAGACCACAGAGATTAATGCCTCGATTTTTAATTAGTTCTGAATGCTCCTCTTGCTGACGGTATTGATTGTCTTGATACCAATCTACCGTGCCATTGTACCAATCAAGTTCGATTCCTGCTGCCTTGATCGTGTTACATAATAAATCAAAGCATTGCTGACTGGAAATACTACCAATTAAAGCTCCTACATTGGCCGACCGGGAGTTAAGATTGGCTAATTGGGGAGTCGGGGAAATTAACTGCTCTGATACCAATGCGGGCAGTAACGAAAACTCCAATTGATATTTGGCTTCGTAGGCTGCTCGCAATTCGGGATGGGTGACTAGCCGTAGGGAACATTTACCTAAAAATTCCTCCATCAATTGATCGGGAATATTATTCACGCCAATATTTTGATCGTCCATAATGTAAGCGGCCAAGGGAACTTGATACAAGTCTTGCAGTACGATCGCTGTGATTAAATCCTCGGCCAGGTAAGGAACACAAAGAAGGCGCGTCACCTTATATTCATGGAAAATTCTGACGGCATGGACAGTGTTTTTCACCGCTTCTGGTCTTGACAAACCACGATTAGATAGACAAAGAGCGATTGCCCCCAAGTCCTGTTCTCCCCCATACAAATCCACAGAACGAATCGACAGAATATTGGCAGTGTCAGCAACTATTTTTTTGACTAATGCACCTGTACCATGGTGTTGATTGACTTCACAGGTGGTAATAACGATACTGGCATCAGTCATCTTTGGTTGGCTGAAACGGTACTTAGAGCCAAAGTCGCAACCGGCAGCGATGAGACGATCATAAAGTCTAGGACAGGCGACGGCGAGGGATTGTCCTCTTGATCGATCGATATCGTTGGTATAGCGAATAAATTCGTCTTGTAAAACGGCTAATTCCCTCGGTTCGGGGCGTGGTCGTTGTAAAGCGGCGATTATTGTTTCTATGTGCCATCGATTATCTTCATCACACTCTTGCTCTAAGTATTGCTGCCAATCCTGTCGAGCTTCATCAATGACCAGTTGCGGCAGCATATCTAGGGATAAAAACCTTGGCTCCCAAATGAGATTGTTTAAGATGTATCTCAGACCCTGTTCTTGACACCAACGCACCAGCTCTAAAATGCCGAAGATATTATAAGCTTGGGCAGTGGGACGAACAGATAAGGGAATATGGTCTTTCTGGAAGGATAATATATTACGGGAGATCATTTCCCACCGAGAAGGCGTTCGGATATATTCCTGTAACTGACCGACTCCCTCCACACTACAAGCCAGTTCTACGGATAAAAACTGACGCAGCATTTCCGAAAGACGACGATTATAGACAGTGCCGTTCGTGTTGATGTATAGCGAGATGTGTTGGGCGTGATCGGTTTCTATCAATTTCTTGAGAATAGTGGCAAAAGCTGGCTGAATAAACGGCTCTCCTCCCGTAAAGTTGATATGCTTGAGGCTTTCTGGATGGGCTAAGATTTCCTCAAAAATCAGCTTTTCATTGGAAGACCAATGGGGATTTTCAGGAATACGGCTTAAAAATTCCTTTGGTTGTCTCTTTCCGCTCTGTGGTTTGCTGACAATCCTCAAGTTATCGATATCAATACCCAGTGGAGAACCCCAACGATAGATATTTAGTTTCGCTGTGCGAGTGCTGGTTAAGGGCGGAAGGTGAAATACGGGCAGAAAATGCAGGGAGAATTCAAGGCGAGAACTAGGATTCCAGACTGGATCGGGTTTGACGACCACTCGCCATTCACCACTTCCAGCTAATAATTGTCGGCCCAACAGTTGGTCTTCTGTCATGACCAATAAGTGATACAGTTGCTTGCTCTGTTTCTGACCAGAGATTTCGATAAAATCCACTGGTTCTCCCTTAGCGGTCAGGGAAATCGTCACTTTTTGTGAGATTACTGGTCGGGTCAACTTTTCACCCTGCTTGTTCAGTTCACCGAAACCAGTGTATTCTACGCCCTTGAGGTAGACTGGCAGCAGAGTTTCTGAGCGCGGACGATCGTCAAACCATTGCGCTTGTATGGGATCGCCAGCGATCTGGGAACTAAACATCGGCGAACACATCCGACATTTTAAATTGCAAAGATTGCCCAGCCACAGATGTAAGGCTGAGGGAGGTGGTGCTTGCCCCCCACGCTCATCAACGATCGCCGCTGCCCATGCCATTATCTGCTCCTCCCCGGCAACCGGAATCCTCTGACTAGGGTAACGGTTCATCACTTGACGAATGCTTGTGCTGCCTTCAGCTTCAAGGGTATAACACTTGGCACAGCTGGCTATCTTCTCTCCTGCCAGCATTTGCCGCCGCAGCTGACGAAAATACTCGGAATTCCAAATATCTTCTAAAGAAGACTGATGCAAGGAGAGAATTCGCCCTTCTGATACCAGATTAGTTCCATGATTCAGACTGCATAATTTCACCTTGCCATCGTTAGTAATCATGGCTTGGCAGAAAGGTAGAATACAAAATGTTTTGGGAAGCATATAGTATTTATCTTAATGGTGAGGTACAAAGTTTTCGTTTTGGGGAGTCGGTCTTCGATACCCAATTAGGTCGCACTTGATCTTGAGGAGAAACGCTGTACTTAAATCTAAAGTAAATTGGCAGCCGAAACAACAGAATATTTTAAAAATTTAATAATTGTTATTTTCTCAACAGGTTACGATAATGATGAAACTGCTTGAAAATGAGCGGCTAAAACTGGATGATGGTAATAGTATGTTCTGATCTCATCATAGTTAGAAATAAGTTCTTTGATGGTACCATGGGTTCTCTTATCGAACATCATGGGAATAGCGATCGGCTCGACCCCCAGATGAACTTGCAAGTTTTGGATAGTTTGCTCCCAATTAGCTATCATATCCTCGTAATTAACCACCATCTTGGCCTGATCCTGAAATAGATTGACAAAAAATTCTTCCGCAGCGCAATAATAATTGTAAAACCAGTCGAAGTACCAGAGGGGATATTCTAAAGAGAGGGAAGGTGGCTTAGTATCTTGGCCGGGGACGTACCAAATATAGGATTTTTCATTGGGAACAAACCAGATATTAGTTGCCATGGCAATCCGAAAACTCACAGCCGCCTCGACAATATTTCTCCTTAAAATAATGATTCTTAAATCCCCCATCGATCTTAAATGATCCCAGACGGGAGACCGTCGATCAAGTTGATCGTACATAATTTTAGTACCGTCAAAAACTCGAAAAAATTCCCTTGATAGCAAACTTAAATCAAATCGCTCACCATCGAGATTCTTCTGAGGGTTGAGGTAGGTTTCCTGTTCACCGTAAAGCTGATTAAAAGTCTCTTGGCGCCAATGAACCCAAGGATCATCTCCCTCTAGTTCTGGATTAAATAATTCCATTCCTTGACGCAGATGCGGATGAGCGCCTAGGGCTGTAATCAAAAGTGTTGACCCAGTTCTTGGATAGCAAAGAATAATAAATTTCATCGTTTTCATCAAGCATTTTTGGGGGCTACGGTTCCAAAATTCGGGCCAGTCAAAGACTAAACCCGAACTTGACCGAGTTTTTTAATCCTCTAAACTAATCTTGACTGGATTAACTTTCCAAATCTCTTGACAATATTCCCAGATTGTGCGATCGCTAGAGAATTTCGCCATGCGAACCGAGTTGAGAATGGACATCCGCGTCCACTTGTCCCGATCGCGATAAGCTTCACTTACCTGTTCTTGACAATCAGCGTAGGATTGATAATCAGCTAAAAGCATATACTGGTCATCGTAGAGGAGAGAATCGACGATCGGCCTGAATAATTCCTGGTCACCATGGCTAAAATAACCACTCTTGATTCGATCGATCACTCCCTTCAATTCGCGATTATTTTTGTAATAGCTCATCGGTTCATAACCGTGTGCCCTTTTAGCATAAACTTCTTCTGCTGTCAAGCCAAAAAGGAAGAAATTTTCTGCCCCTGCTGCCTCGCGAATTTCGATATTAGCACCGTCCAGAGTCCCGATGGTGAGGGAGCCATTCATGGCAAACTTCATGTTACCAGTTCCGGAAGCTTCCTTACCCGCCGTGGAAATCTGTTCGGAAAGATCAGCCGAAGGATAGATGCGCTGACCCAAAGAAACGTTAAAGTTAGGCAGGAAAACCAATTTTAAACGACCTCTGACATCAGGATCCTTATTAACAATTTCAGCTACAGCATTAGTTAACTTAATAATTAACTTAGCCATAAAGTAACCGGGGGCTGCCTTACCACCAAAGATAAAAGTGCGCGGCACGATATCGATGTGAGGGTTCTGTTTAATGCGATTGTAAAGGGCGATAATGTGCAGAACTGCCAGATGTTGGCGTTTGTATTCGTGAATCCGTTTTACCTGCACATCGAAAATCGAATTAACATCCACCTCGATATTGCGGGTTTTCAGCATATAAGCCGCTAAATCGGCCTTATTCGCCTGTTTAATTTCATACCAACGCTGACGAAATTCAGGATCATCAAGGTATTGTTCCAGTTTTCGCAATTCTTTCAGGTCTTTTAACCAATTGTCGCCGATTTTTTCGGTAAATAGTGCCGATAATTGGGGGTTGCTCAATAAAATCCACCGGCGCGGGGTGACACCATTGGTTTTATTGTAGAATTTTTCCGGCCAGAGCATGGCAAACTCTTTCAGGGTGTCTTGTTGCAGTAACTCTGTGTGTAAAGCGGCGACTCCGTTAATCGAGTGACTACCCACACAGGCTAAATTAGCCATGCGAATTTGTTTATTACCCCAACCAGCTTCTTCAACTATCGACAATTTGCCCAATAATTCCTCGTTATCGGGAAACCAAGTCCGCACATCGTCGAGGAAAAAGTGATTGATCAGATAGATAATTTCTAGATGTCGGGGCAGCAGTTTACCAAGTAAATCCGCCGACCAACGTTCCAGGGCTTCCGGCAATAGGGTATGATTGGTATAAGCGAAGGTTTTTTGGGTAATTGTCCAAGCTTTTGACCATTCTAAGCCGTTTTCATCCACTAACAAGCGCATTAACTCAGCGATCGCAATGGCGGGGTGAGTATCGTTCAGTTGAATAGCGGCGGTTTCGTGGAAATTTTGCAGATTTTTGTGGCTTTTTAGGTGAATGCGAATTAAATCTTGCAGGGAAGCGGCCACAAAAAAGTATTGTTGGGCGAGACGTAATTCGCGACCAGCGGGGGTGTTATCGTTGGGATAAAGGACTTTAGAAATGGTTTCTGCGTCCATTTTTTCGGCCACGGATTGATCGTATAATCCGGCGTTAAAAGCCTCAAAATTAAACGATTCACTCGCTTCTGCTTTCCAGAGACGCAAAGCGTTAACCGTGTTGGTTTTGTACCCTGGGACGGGGGTATCGTGGGGAATGGCTAAAACCCGACGTTCCGGCAGCCATTGTACCCGTTCCTGTCCCTTATCATCGTGATAGATTTCCGTCCGGCCCCCCAGTTTTACTTCCACACTTTCATCGGGACGGGGTAATTCCCAAGGATTGCCGAAGCGTAGCCAGTTATCGGGGATTTCCACCTGCCAACCGTCTTGGATGATTTGATGAAAAATGCCAAATTCGTAGCGGATACCGTAACCGATGGCGGGAATTTCTAGGGAAGCGAGGGAATCGAGGAAACAAGCCGCTAAACGCCCTAAACCGCCGTTTCCGAGGCCGGGATCCGGTTCCTGTTCGATAATTTCCTCAAAATCAAGACCTAATTCCTCGATCATCTCTTTGATTAGGTCGTAAATACCCAAATTAGCGAGATTATTGCCTAAATACCGCCCCATGAGAAATTCGGCGGAGAAATAGCAGACGAGTTTAACTTTTTCTTGTTTGTAGGTGTCGGTGGATTTCAGAAAACGACGCAGGAGGCGATCGCGAACGGTGTAGGCAAGGGCGACATAGTAATTGTAGGGACTGGCGTTGGTGCGGTTAACCCCTTGCAAATAAAACAAATTGTCCAGAAAAGCCCGTTTTAGGGTTTCGGGACTCATGCCCGTGCGATCGTCTTCGACTAAAGTGGGGCATTGAAGTGCTTCACGCCCATCAGCTAGGGTATAGGTTGTCTCCATGGGTTTTTGTTGTCCATATATTCGGGAGTTGATCGCCGATCAGAATCTGATGACGATATCCTTTATAGTTTACTTGTTAGCTTTTGGAGAGACTCAGACATTTAGATTTCTATTGGTTTTGAGGGGAACGGCGATCGCAATTGCCGACAAAAAAAAGGGTGAACCCCGTCCACCCCCCGACAATTATTCACAAAAAAAGCTTAATAGCGTTTTTTTCTGTCACCACCACCACCATTGAAGGGCGCACGCTCTTCACGCTCGCGGGCCTCGTTAACTTTAATTGATCGCCCCATCCAGTCAGCACCATCCAGGGCGGCAATTGCGGCGGTTTCCTGGGCTTTATTTTCCATTTCCACGAAGGCGAAACCGCGTTTGCGGCCTGTCTCGCGATCCACGGGAATATGAACCCTTTGAACCTTGCCGTACTCTGCAAAGACATCGGTTAGATCTTCTTGGGAAATCTCGTAAGAGAGATTACCAACAAAAATAGACATAATACTTGAATCCTCGATCAATACTCGAAACGGTGTGGAGACACAAAATTCAGGGAGAAGCCGAACAATACTAAAGTAAAAGACTTACCGAATTAATACTGAAAACGAACTTGAACACCAATCTTGACTCTCGCCCCGATCATAACACAGAAAGATGGGAGTTAATGTTAACTTTTATTCTCCAGGGAAAGAGACCGTTTTGGCTATCGGTCGCTACTCCCTCAATCCCGATCTTTTTTCTCCCGACGAAATAACCAAATCATCAGGGCCACCACACCAATTTGTAGGGCAAAATTGGGTAAAGCGGTGGCTACGTCCCTTGCTGCCGCTAATTGGGCCAGAAAAACCACCGCACCGATAAAACCGGATGCCCCTAAACCGAGATAGAGAAACTGCCGCAGACCTCGGTAGGGATTGGCCGCTTCCGCTTTCAAGCGGGCGTATTTTTGGGGATCGAGTCGAGGGGACTTGCTCATAAAAAAAATTTTCTAGCTGTGTATCTATTGTCCGTGATATAATCGGGAATTGGCAATGTGCCGATGTAGCTCAGTGGTAGAGTAGTTGATTCGTAATCAATTGGTCGTGGGTTCAAATCCCATCATCGGCTTGGGGTTTTACCTCCCGGAAGTTGACTCAGAAATACCGAAGTCCGGCTGAATAAATCCAAAAACCTTGTTGGATAAGACTTTTGGACTTTTTGGCCATCAAAAAGTGTCGGACATTGGAGTGATCGGGGGGAAAATTCAGCTACTTTTTCCCTGAAAATCGGTCACACCCCACACCCCACACCAGGCTCCCACCAACAAACTTTTTCAGCAGCCCCTAGTTACTAAAGAAAAGGTTGAATGATTTCTGCGATCGCTTGACGTTGGCAATCGTCATATCCCCAGCGCTCTAGAAAGGCTTGATATTCTCCTTGTCCCGCGTTTAAACTGGTGGCTAATTGTTGTAATTTTTCCTCCAAGGCAGGCGATAATAACTGCTTAATTAGTTGACCAGTTTTTTCTTGGACTTTCTCAGAACCTTGGGCGTTTTCTTCGTCCCCTTGACCGCGATGATAGATAACCATTGCCGTGGACATAGCCAGATTTTTGACTAATAATTCATTGACAAATATCGGGGAAGTTTTTAAAGCAGTGATTACTTCTAAACTAGGATATTCACTATAGGATAAATCGCTGGTTAAGTAAGTAACAAAAAAACCTCTAGCTCCATTTTCTGTTGAGACTAGATCAGTAAGTTTTTCAGTGATTACATTGGCATCTAAAAACTCAATTTGACTTAGTAAATCTTGAGTTTGTTGGATGGCATTTTCAAAAGTTACACCCATAACATCAATAGCCTTCTGTGAATTTTAAGAGAAAAATACTAAGCATCTAAAGCATTTAACCAATTAGTTAAATCCTCCCATGTCGAAAAATCCAATAAAGCTTCCCCCGCTCGTTCCAGATCATCAATATTCAAGGTCATAATCCGACTCTCTATATCCACATCAATATCTCCTAACTTACGTTTAATCAGACGAACAATTAGATTTCTTTCTCTTGCTAAACCCTGTTCTAAACCCCGTTCTAAACCCCGTTCTAAACCCTGTTCTAAACCCTGTTCTAAACCGCGGCGCATCCAACTGGTGGTAATCTGCATAACTCCCTCCTGTTCGGGTTGAATAAATGTGCTAATCTCCTGTTGAAATTCTATCTCCTCGAACGAGTTGAGATTGAGATAGGTATCGACAAAGCCTGAAATCAATTGCATTCTAGCGGCATCTAATCTTAATGTTACCAATAATCTTAGACATTGTGCCTTAACTTTTGCTCTATCCCGAGGGGCAATTTTCATCTTGGCCATCAAAGCGGCGGCGACGGGATTAGCTTGATTGAGAAAATCTCGCCAATGCAAGCGATTTAACTGGACAACTTGATAGTTAAATTCTAACACTTTTAAGTCAGGAAACTCAATTTTGTATTGACGAATTGCTTCTTTTTGCGGACGATCATAGGAGAATATGACAATCGGATAAACTGGTAAGGCAAATTTTTGATGCAGACGAGCGAAATAAGTAAACATTCGCCGATTAAATTCCGGTTGAGAGCTAGACTGTGCTTCTAGATGAATTAAGAAAAATGATGATTGTCCTCGAAATTGCACTTGGGCGACTAAATCACTTTCATACTTTTCTCCTTCCGTGACATCGGTAAAGACTTCTTTGTCTAAAAATGTGATCTGATTAGGCTCTAAATAATTAATAATCTCAGGAAAAAACAACTGAATAAATTCAACAAAAAAAGTCGCAATTAATTCCTTAAATAAACGATCATGGTCAATAACATTATTCATACATAATAATTGCAAACGGGGAATCTTTCAGCTTATCTTCATATTCTAGTAATTATAAGGGTTTTACCCAATGATTAGCACTAGGAGGCCAAGAAATTAAATCCTCGATATTACCTTCCATAGTAGCACAAATTTGAGCGAGGGGTAATAGCAAATCCTGTTATCATACTAAATCCGTTGAGTATAGGCTACTTATTAGGACAGGCAAAAGGCAAAAGGCAAGAGGCAACAGGAGGAATAAATAATCAGTCTTTAATAACCGGATTTAGTATCATAAGAAGAGTAAGGACGAGGAGATAAAATGCCCAAAAAAGCCTACTTAGCCGCACATCCAAGTTCAGAGCAAATGAAAGATAGATATAAAGCAAGTCAAGATTCGGTGGCAACAAAAAGATGGCACTGGTTAGGTAAAATATCTTGAGGATCGACAATCAAAAATGCGGCAGTAGCTCTCGGATTAGATCATCAATATAGTTTTAAAATTATGGTTCTTCGTTACTTGGTATGGTTCGATCAGGGGGCAAAAATCGGCTAAATCCTTATCTGGCAAAAGACTTAATTGATTAGCTCGTTCTAGATTGAAAACAATTGGCAAAAATCGAAGCAATGTCTTTCTATATAAGGGTTTCACCCCTTATAACTCCCGTCCATTGCATAACACAAACCGAAGAACCCAAATTATCAAAAGCTTTAACGAATTAGGAAAAGAAGGAGTTAAAATCTCAAGAAAAAGAGTCAGGAACATCCGAGAGGAAAAGAACCTTTATTGAAGGAAGAACAATTCCAAAAAATAAAATTGAATAAATTCAGGGAAATTTACGGTAATTTTGCCGGTTAAATCAATTCCCTGCTATCTCCATCCCAAATTACTGCTAGTACAAAAGTTTTATCTAATTTTCAATTATCGATTGAGAATAGAAATAATTCGATGATTTTGAGTAGTTTTTCCCTGAATTATAGGACGCAGTTGTTGCACCAGTTCCCTAGAGCGTCTTATTCTTGCTTCCGGTAATAAATGCTCATGGGTATCGGCAAATAAACTAGAATCTGTTTGCAGATTAAGAGTTTTTGGATTGTAGATTAAAGGTACTATATTAGACAATTCTTCAATAGTTTTTTTAACATTTTTTACAGTAGTTTCATCCGTCTTAGCATAAACCCAAGAGAGAGAAACTACTAAATCAGCACCTTTAGCTTTTAACTCCTCTTGAAATTGAGCGATGCGTTTGAGGGAGTATTGAGAAATAGGTTGATCGAATGTTCTAGCCCACCATTTACCTGTACGCTTTTTGACTACGGTAGGATCTCCTTTTTCTGTGATTGGATCTGATAAATAACCCCTAGCTTTTCCTGTTTGCATAACATCAACAGCAGTTTTTACTATAGCGCGTAAACTAGGAACTCCCATTAACCAAGTCTCGGAAACTAATTGTTCTAAGGGTATATTTCCTAAACCCGGTTTTCCAATAGCAACACTAAAGGGAACCGAACCAAATAAACCATCACCATAACCAATACCATCATCATCCAGTAACATCAAATATTCAGGACTGAGAACCACTATATCCCCCGGACGTACCTGTTCTAAAATAATTGGGCAAATAACATTTAATCCCAAATCTCCCTGTAAACCAAAGTTAAAAACTGGGATTTTTAGCTCTTGTTCTAGGAATTGAGAGTTAATACTATATTGTACTCCCGACCCCCCCGCAAAAATTATTCGTCTCGGTGCTTGTATCTGCTTGGCAAAAGAGACTTTTTGTTCGTACATTTGTAGGAGCCACTTTAATTCACCACCGTAGTGTACGTTATAAAAAAAACCCAAAGACCAGGCCACCCCAACGGTAGCTAACCAAGGCCAAAAAGTAAACATTTTCTTCATAAGTTTAGCTCCTAAAGTTGAAGAACCAGGGGATAACTAGAGAATCAGTAATTTTAGTTCAAAAAAGAGATAATTGTCTTATCTTTCTTGCCACAATTGCCAAATAGTCGCCACATATTTCCGTCCTTTTGACAAATAATCCAAGAGATTAATTCCAGTTTTACTCTCACCATAAATGCGGGGAACGCAAAGATAAGGAACTTCCACTAACTTATAACCTAAACGATTGGCACGGGTTAATAAATCAATGCAGTATTCTCCATAATCTCCCTTTAAGCGAATTTTTTCTAAAACCTGAGAACGAACGGCAATAAAACCACTGGTATAGTCGTGAACTTGATTGCCTAGCATCACGATGGCCATGCGATTAATAATCCAGCTTAACATCCGGGCCATCACTCCGTGGGCAACATCATCACCCCCCGGAATCCAACGAGAACCTACGGCCATATCAGCTTTTTTAGCTCGAATCGGTGTGATTAATTGCGGCACATCTTCTGGAGGCATAGATAAATCACAATCCATCCAAGTAATAATTTTAGCCCCATAGAGATTAATCGCGTCGTCAATACCTCTTTGTAGAGCCGAAGTTAACCCTTTCTCGTCGATTCTGCGACACAAAATTACCCCCGATTGGAATTGCGAATCTTGGGGAGGAGTGGGATATTGTTGGGCTAAATCTTCTACTATCTGCCAAGTTTCATCGGGAGAATTATCATCCACCACTAGCACTAAATAAGGACTAGGAACACTAGCTAGTAAACGTTCAATTAATTGACTAATATTATCTCGCTCGTTATAAGTGGGTAAAATCGTACAGACTAAATCATTAGCTGCTGGGGTAATTGTGGGCTTATCTTCGTATTTTTGGGCTAGTAAACCTGTCTGAGTAGCAGATATAACTATTTCATAGAAAGGATATTTACCAATGATTCCAGAGCGATTTATACCAATTTGAAACTTTTGTCCATCTTGGCTAAATTCCAGTTCTTCCGGTGGGGATTCTAAGAGTTGACAAGGGCGATAGGGATAGCAAACGTAGGGAAAACTAGACAATCCTTGACTGACTAATTCTTGGCATAGTTTAACCATGGCTTGACTATCTTCCACGCGGAAGAAAGTTTTTTGTTTCTCCAGACCAAAACCTAAAACTTGTGCCGCATATTGATGAGAAAAGACAACAATAGAATTAGGATTCTCTTCTATGCTTTTGATAGCTGGTGCTATCCCCTGATGGGTTTTATAGAAAAATTCTCCACCTTGATAAATGTTTTTATAGACAGCTATTGCCAGTAAGATTAACAGTAAAACCAAGCTTCCCTTGGCTAGTAAAACTTCTTGGTTCGCTCCTAGAATTTTTACTTGTTCCACCGTTAATAAGGTAACAAAGGGGATAAGAGGCAATAAATATCTCGGTCCCCATTGTTTACCTCCCACCATGACTTCTCCCGGGGCAATATCGACTAAACAAGACACCCCTACTGTGTAGATAAAATAGAGATCATAGACAAAAAGCATTTGTTTATCTAGAGATATATTGGCGATGTCAAATAGATAACAACTGGCTAAAAGTATCAGGAAGTAAATTATATTGCTCTTGACTAACGCCTTGGTTTTTACCATTCCTTGCCAGCGAAGATTGACGAGAACAGCCAAGATGATAATCGCCGTTACACTAATTAAAGTGACGGGAATATCCTTGGCAAAATTCAATTGTTGACCGCTCCAAGTGAGCAAGTAAGCTAAGGGAATTATACAGATAGGAAAATGCAGCAAAAAAGAGCTATTCAACTGATAAAAACTGGTCAGGGCTTCTTGAATACGTTTTTTCCAAGAAAACTCCTCAAGGACTAACAGAGCGTGAACTCCTAGAAAACGATTATAAATTAACTTATTGCAAAACCACAGTACAAACACACTAACAATCATACCTAGTACAAAACTAAAAGCTATTCGATTAGTTAGCAGAAAATCATAAACATTAAGATTTTGCTCGGTTGAATACCAAGCAAAAATTGAGGTTTGTTCTGGAGTTAAACCCAAGAAAACTAATAAAGTTAAAGTTGCCACTAGGGCCAGACATTCGGAGCGGAACCATACTGATAAACCCACTAGAAATCCGCCTAATAAATTGGGCAGCCAGCCACTATTAGCTGTATCGGGTAGAAAAAAAGCGATAACAATTCCCAAAAATCCTAAAGTAACAGCGAGGGTATGTTCACAATATATGGCACTGTATAGAGTTAAGGGAGAAGCAAAAATCAAAATAACTAATCCCAAAAGACCACCCCAACTGTCTAGCGAAAAAGCGGGAATTGCTCTCGAAAAACTGAGCCACAATACCCAAATTGATAGGAGGGGAATCAAGTAAAACCCACGATAACCCCAAAGTTTATAAAAAAGGGAAGTTAGCCAAGAGAATGAAAAAGGAAAAGAGATATAATAACGTTGATTTAAGTAGTAGACAAAAGGGGGACGATAAGTGTATAAACCCTCTTGCCAAAGACGAGTAACCCAAGCTTCTGCGCGCTCAACTAAGTCAAATCGCCATGGACCATTACTTAGCTGACGAGCTAGTAAAGCTTTCAGCGCTCCATCGCCATTAAAAAAAACATCCTTGGGAACTGAAATACATAGATATAGGGAATAAAAGCAACCGGCGGCAATTACTACCCAAGATAAAAACTCCGTGCCAATTATCATAAAAGTCGGTTTTTATTCAAAAAATTTTCATCAATTTTTCATCCCTACTCAGCCTCAGCAAAAACTTGCTGAACTGCTTGGGCCACTCGCTCAATTTGCTCGTCCCTCAGAGCTAAACCGCTAGGCAGATAAAACCCCCTGCGCGCCATTCTTTCAGCCACGGGACAGGAAACATTTTGCAATAATCCCATTTTGTGAAATACCGGTTGTTCGTGCATACACCAGAAAAAAGGACGCGTACCAATCTGATGTTCTTTGAGGCGTTTCATCGCTTCCATAGCATCAAAGTTAACCTCATCTTTGAGAACAACACCATAAACCCAATAAATATTTTCGGCATAATCAGTTTGAGGTAGAGGCAATTCTAGACAGGGGATATTTTGCAATAATTCCCTGTAGCGTCTGCCCATTTTTCTCTTGCGCTGGACAAAAGTTTCTAGCTGTTCTAATTGTGCTAAACCCACTGCCGCTTGCAGATTAGTCATCCTCAGATTCCAGCCCAGTTCTTCGTGAATAAAACGTCGTTGGGGCTGAAAATATAAATTTCTCAGGGAATGACAACGCTCAAAAATATCCTCTTGGTTGGTGACAATCATGCCCCCTTCCCCAGTGGTAATATGTTTGTTGGAATAGAAACTAAAGATGCTGATATCACCGAAACTGCCACAGGGTTTACCTTGATAGGTTTGACCGTGCATTTCCGCCGCATCTTCAATAATTTTTAAACCGTATTTTTGAGCTAATTCTAAAACTGGAGTCATTGCCACCGGTAATCCGTAGATATGAACCACCATTATCGCTTTAGTGCGGGGCGTGATTTTTGCCTCTATCTGCCCGATATCCATGTTCCAAGTCTGCGCTTCGCAGTCCACGACCACGGGAATCGCCCCGGCTTTGACAATGGCAGCTCCGCAGGAAATGATGGTAAAAGTGGGGAGAATCACTTCATCCCCCGAACCAATTCCTAAAGCGACGATGGCCGCTTCTAAGGCCATAGAACCATTGCACACGGAAACGGCATACTTTCGCCCAACAGCGAGGGCAAAATTTTCTTCAAACTTCTGAACGAAGGGACCTTCCGAAGAAATCCAACCGCTATCAATACATTCGTTAAGATACTGTTTTTCCTTGCCCGCAAGTAGTGGCTCATTGACGGGAATAAAGCTACTCATGCTATCTCTGCTCCCGCCATTTTAACCACAGTTTCCTCAATTCCTGTAAAGCGAGTTTTATCCTGATTACCAACGTAGGGACCTTGTTTTACTTCAATCATTTCTACTTCTTCTAAGACTTGGAAACCATGGCCACCTTGTATCAACAAAACCACATCCCCATCTCTCAATATATGACTTTCTAGATATTGTTGGTCGTCATCATAGAAATCTACCCGCAGTTTTCCTCTTTTGATAATTAAGACTTCCTGGGTAAAAAATACTTCCCGTTGTACTTTGTTATGAACGTGGGGCATAATACTTTTTCCCGTCGGGTGTCTCATATAGGCCAACTGTTGGGAAAAATCATCGGGAGTTAGGAAATGAATCCCCTCTTGGTTAAACTCTCGTCGGAGAATTATCGCTAAAACTTTACCCTCTTTCGTGATTTGAGAAATTGGCAAAGAGTTAAATTGACTTTCTGGCTTATTTTTCTGATTTTGTCGGCGGAGAAAATCTAAAGATAAAAAGTCTGAAGCTAGTTTAAACATGAATTTAACCCCCCTAGGGAATGGTTGTGAGAAAGGCTGAAATTAATTGACGGTATAGAAGCTGTGAACCAGTGACTAACTTTTGTCACTCCCGGTAGGCTAACTTAATTAGCTAAAGCTTAATCTAATTAACACGATGTTAATTTAGTTAACAGAAGGTTAATCCCGACTAAGGCAAGATGCTTCTACCATACATTTAAGAAAATACGGGAGCATCTAACTTTAGAAATAAGTAGAAATACTTAAGGGTAAAAAAATAGTATTAAACAGGGGTCTCATTAAGATAAGCGGAACGATGGCGAAGCACTTGTGGAACATTTAGAACACAAGTCCGAACATTTGTACTAAAATATCTAATAGACGGCTAACTGCTATATTTTCTGATGACGATATAAATAGGGTTTGCTGAAAAAGTTTTTCGTGGGGGCAGGGTGTGGGGTGTGGGAAAAAGTACCTGAATTTTCCCCCCGCTCACTCCCAGGTCCGGTACTTTTGGATTGACAAAAAGTCTAAAAGTCTTATCCAGCAAGGTTTTTAGATTTATTCAGCAAGCCCTAAATAGCAAAAACTATAGACGAATAGCTATGAGCTTTGGTGAAGAATTTGAATTACTGCTGCGGGCGCGCTATCCTCTCATCTATATTACCACCCTAGAAGAGGAACGTCTCGAAAAAGCGATCGCCGATATTGCCAAACAGAGCCATAACCGTGCTGTCTATGTCTGGGATTTTGTGGATGGTTATCAAGATAATCCCAATAATGAGAACTTTGCTCGGCGTAATCCCCTCCAAGCTCTTGAATTCGTCGAAAAGCTGCCGACTAACATCGCCGCGATCATAATTTTACGCGATTTCCAGCGCTTTTTAGAAGATATTTCCATCGCCAGAAAATTGCGAAATCTGGCCCGTTCTCTGAAATCTCAGCCCAAAAACCTAATTATCGTCGCTCCCGAACTGTCTATCCCCTCAGATCTAACCGAAGTAATCACCGTCGTCGATTTTCCCCTCCCCAGTGGCGAAGAAATTAAACAGGAAATCCAGCGATTAATCGCTGCCACCGGACAACCCGTCAAAGAACCACTCCTCGATGAATTAGTGCTTTCTGCCCAAGGATTATCCCTAGAGAGAATTCGTCGGGTTTTAGCCAAATGTTTAGCCAGTCACGGCAAAATTGAGCCAGAGGACGTGGAATTAATTTTGGCAGAAAAACGCCAATCGATTCGTCAAACCCAGATATTGGACTTTTATCCCGCCACAGAGCAGATTTCTGACATCGGCGGCCTAGATAATCTCAAAGATTGGCTGATTCGTCGCGGTGGTGCTTTTAGTGAACGCGCCCGCGCCTACGGTTTACCCAATCCCCGGGGTTTACTATTGGTGGGAATTCAAGGGACGGGTAAATCCCTGACAGCGAAAGCTATTTCCCATCATTGGCACTTGCCTTTACTGCGTCTAGACGTGGGGCGTTTATTTGGCGGATTGGTGGGAGAATCGGAATCGCGTACCCGTCAGATGATTAATCTCGCCGAAGCTTTAGCTCCCTGTGTGCTGTGGATAGACGAAATCGATAAAGCTTTCGCCGGAGCGGAGGGAAAAGGCGACGGGGGAACCACCGGGCGGGTTTTCGGGACTTTTATCACTTGGTTAGCCGAGAAACAATCGCCGGTTTTTGTCGTCGCTACAGCTAATAACATCCAATCTCTGCCCCCGGAAATGTTGCGAAAAGGACGCTTCGATGAGATATTTTTTGTCGGACTACCTAGCCAAAAGTCCCGCGAGGAGATTTTTAGCGTTCATTTAGGGAAAGTTCGGCCCCATAATCTAAAAAGTTATGATATAAAGCGACTAGCCTACGAAACTCCCGATTTTTCGGGGGCAGAAATCGAACAAACCATCGTGGAAGCGATGCACATCGGTTTTAGTCAAAATCGCGACTTTAGCACCGATGATGTGCTTGAGGCCGCTAGTCAGATTATCCCCCTAGCTCGGACTGCCCAAGAACAGATTCAATTTCTACAGGATTGGGCAAAGTCCGGTAAAGCTCGTTTAGCCTCTCGCGATGATCGTTTTAATGTCAATTCTAGCAGTTAATTTAGCACCAATATGAAGCGTTTATCTGGTTTATTGCAATTTATGCTCGGTTTTGTCATGGGAGTGGCGATTTTGGTCGGTGGGGCTACTGCTGTCGCCTATATGCTTCTCTCCGGTATGAATTCTAATCCTCCTAAACCCGTCTTTACCGAGGAGAAAAAAGAGGAAACTAAGGAGGAAAAAACCGCCGTCAAACCTTCTCCCATCCCTACTACTCCCGTCCAAGAACAACCCCAAGCTGAGGTGAAAGAGTCTGCCACAGCTGCACCAGCACCAAAAGCTTCCCCGAAACCCAGTCCCGAAGCAAGAAAAAGAGAAGCCACATCCGAGGGTTATCAAGCGCGGGTGACATGGCAAAGCGGTTTAAGTCTGCGCTCTGAACCTACCAGTGAATCGACTCGTCTCGGCGGTCTGGATTATAATACTAAAGTCAGTGTGGTGGGAACCAGCAGCGATGGCCAATGGCAGCGCATACGTCTGTCCGATGGTCGCGAAGGTTGGATTAAAGCGGGTAATATTTCCAGAGTCCAGTAAATAGGGTTTGCGGCAAAAAGTTTTTCCTGGGGGCAGGGTGTGGGGTGTGGGGTGTAGGGTGTAGGGTTTTACCCATTTTCAGGTGGTCAATTACCTAATTTTCAGGGAAAAAGTCCAGGAATTTTCCCCCCGCTCACTCCAATGGCTGGTACTTTTGGATTTCAAAAAGGTCTCAAAGTATTATCGAACAATGTTTTTAGATTTATTCAGCAAGCCCTAGGGCTGGCTGAATAAATGTGAAATGTAGGCAAAGTAAGGGTTTTGGGGCTTTACGAGCGAAACAGGTGCAAGATTTTGAGAGAATCATGTTTCAAAACCTTACATCTTCATCGGCCCGCGTCCTGTAGGGGCGAAGCATTCGGGCATAACCTATCGCTGAAACCCTAGATTTCCTATCCGAATGCTTCGCCCCTACTTTTTGCCGCAAACCCTATTTAGAAGGGATAGATTTTCTAAATCTATCCCTTTCCCTTAATTCAAGAACGATTATCGCGATTAACTTTTCTGATTAACCAATAACTTGCCGCTAAAGCTAAGGTTCCCACGGTGAGGGCAATTAAATCATCTTTACTGTATTTATTGGGATCAAAAATAATAATTTTTCGAGAGATGGCAATCAGGGCAGTAACTACGACTAATTCAACCTGTACGATGTGTTTTCTTAAGTAAGCAGTGACGTTTTCTAATAACTCTAAAGCGATCAAAATATTGAGAAATAATCCGAAGATTTCAATTAAAGTTTTACTAAAAAAACCGACGGGTTCCGTAGTAAATAAATCTTTGATTAGGATAACTACTAAATCATAAAGAGAAACAATAATAACAACAATTAAGGCTACGGATAAAACCTTAGAAACTATGTTTTCGATGAGATGAATCGACCTCATGAAATCTTCATCGCGCCATTGTTGACCAAAATTGATAAGTAGTTTCCGTATCTGTTTGAGCATGATCGATTAAGTAAAAAGTAAAAATTATTATTGTATTTGACTGCTAATTGTTCTATTTAGCTAACAAGTAAGCCGATCCCCCCTTAATCCCCCCTTAATAAGGGGGGTGCTGATCCCCCCTTAATCCCCCCTTGATAAGGGGTGCTGATCCCCCCTTAATCCCCCCTTGATAAGGGGTGCTGATCCCCCCTTGGGGTGCTGATCCCCCCTTAATCCCCCCTTGATAAGGGGTGCTGATCCCCCCTTAATCCCCCCTTGATAAGGGGTGCTGATCCCCCCTTGATCCCCCCTTGATAAGGGGGGTATCTGACAATTTTTAACATCTAAGTAGGGAGGCACAATTATTTGTAGGATGGGTTAGCGGTAGCGTAAACTATGCGGTCGTTGGGTTTCATGCTTCAACCCAACCTACGTTCATCTTATATTTAATTCCACCCACCCACTTACTTACTTAGAAATAATTTTACTTGAAGAAGGCTTCCCTAGAAAAAAAATCTAGGTGCGATCGCTATTAAGTCAACCGCACCCCAAACTAATACAAATGCTCGCATCTAGCTGACATCATCGTGAGCGAAACGATTATAGAGGAAGTCGAGGGCATAGTTACGCAGACGATAATATTCAGGGTCCTCCATAATTCTCTCCCGATCGCGGGGACGGGGGAAATGAATATTCATCACTTCGCCGATTTTCGCTTCCGGTCCATTGGTCATCATTACCAGCTTATCAGCGAGGAAAAGAGCCTCATCGATATCGTGGGTAATCATCAACACCGTACAGCGTTTATCTTGCCAGATTTTCAGCAATTCTTCCTGTAATTCCTCTTTGGTAATCGCATCCAACGCACCGAAAGGTTCATCAAGAATCAACACTTCGGGACGGATAGAAAGGGCCCGAGCGATCGAAACCCGTTGTTTCATCCCCCCGGAGATTTGGGGAGGGGTTTTGTCCATAGCTTCGGTTAAACCCACCATAGCTAAATGATCGCGCACGATCGAGCGTTTTTGTGCTTCCGGAGCATTGGGAGACACCGCATCTACCGCGAGATAGACATTTTCAAAAACACTTAACCAAGGCAATAAAGCATAGTTTTGAAACACTACCATGCGATCGGGGCCGGGTTTAGTAATTTTCTTACCGTTAACTTTAACAATGCCATCGGTGGGAGAAGAAAAACCCGACACCATATTTAATAGGGTCGATTTACCGCAACCGGAGTGACCGATCACACAGATAAATTCACCTTCATTGATGCTGAGATTAACATCCTTAAGGACGGTGTAGGGGCCTCTAGCAGTGGGATAAACCTTAGAAACTCCTTCAATGGTGACAAAAGCTTCTTTACTGGGGGTCTGGGTTGCTCGGTTAACGGTGTCGGTGGTAGTGTACATGATTAGTCTTTGGGGGAAATTAGTTAATAGGAGCAATGGCTAGGGATAATTGGCTAGGAATTATCCCCTTAGTCGATTTTTAGGCAATTTTGCGAGATTCGCTGGCACTAGGACGAGCATCAATAGCCACTTCGGCCATGGTGACGTTTTGTTTGATCTCTAAACTATTGAGATAACCGATCGGATCCTCGGCATCAAACTCGATACCATCGAATAAAAGGATCGGTGTGCGACGATATTTAATATCCCCTAGACCCAATTCCCGGGCCGCGGTACTAAAAACACCCACCCGACAGACGCGTTCGAGAATTTCTACCCAGTTACGGGGGAAAGGAATGTGGCCCCAGCGAGCCATTTGGGTCATCATCCAGAGGTGTTCGGTACGACTGGGACGATTTACCCCATCCCCATAGAACAGATGGTGTGCATATTCTTTCATCGGTCGATCGAGACTGCACGCGTAGGAGTTGGGATCACCCAGTTGGATATAATCGATATTGGTACTAAGGTACTGACGACTGGCGAGGATTCGACGAATTTCTTCCTGATTCCCTTCCTCGGCACAGTAGCGACAACCTTCCAGCAGTGCTTTAACTAAAGCGACATGGGTATTAGGGTATTTATTGGCCCAATCTTCCCGGACTCCCAGGGCCTTACCCGGGTGGCCCTGCCAGATTTCTAAGTCGGTGGCGACGGTGTAACCGATACCCTCCATGGCGGACCTGAGATTCCAAGGTTCACCGACACAGTAACCGTCAATACTACCGGTTTTCAGGTCGGCTACCATTTGGGCCGGGGGAATAGTTTCGAGGTGAACGTCTTTATCGGGGTCAATTCCCGCTGCCGCTAACCAGTAACGCAGGAGCAAATTGTGCATCGAGGAGGGGTGAACAATGCCAAAAATATGGCGCTGATCCCTCGATTCCAATAGCATCTGTCTTAAGGCGTTACCGTCAATCACTCCCTCGTCATAGAAGCGTTTAGCGAGGGTGACACCGTTACCGTTACGAGTCATAGTCAGGGCGCTGACAATCGGCAAAGGTTGCTCCTGATAACCACCGACGGTTAACCAGGTGGGCATTCCCGAAGGCATTTGCGCCCCGTCGAGGAATCCCCCCGCGATCCCGTCCACAACGCCTCGCCAACTGGTTTCCCGGACTAAATTCACCTCATCTAGACCATGTTTAGTGAAGAATCCCTTTTCTTTGGCCACTGCTAGGGGCGCGCAAGCGGTGAGGGGAACAAAACCGATTTCTAGATTGACTTTTTCTAAACCGTGACGGGCAATCACTTCGACTTTGCGAGCGCGTAGTTTTTTGATCCGTTTTTGTTGGTTGAGGAAATAGATAATTTCACTCCGGAGACTGTAGTAACTGGGGTGTTCCACCACTTCCATGCGTTTGCGGGGACGGGGGATATCCACTTCCAAAATACCGCCAATTTTTGAGCCGGGGCCGTTGGTAAGCATGACGATGCGATCGGATAATAGCACTGCTTCATCCACATCGTGCGTCACCATTACCGAGGTCATTTGGTATTCTTCGCACAGCTGCATTAACTGTTCCTGTAGATTACCTCTAGTCAGGGCATCTAACGCGCCAAAGGGTTCGTCTAAAAGTAGGACTTTCGGACGGATGGCTAGGGCGCGAGCGATCGCTACCCGTTGTTTCATCCCCCCCGATAATTCGTTGGGACGTTTATCCACTGCATGACGAAGATTGACCAGATCGATATATTTTTCGACTTCGGCTTTTCTTTCATCTTCTGATAGTTGGGTGAGAACTTGATCGACGGCCAGAGTGATATTTTCTTTGACGGTTAACCAGGGTAAAAGGGAATAGTTTTGGAAGACTACCATGCGATCAGGCCCCGGTTTTTTAATGCTTTGACCTTGCAAAGTCACCACCCCTTCCGTGGGCAAATCTAAACCAGCAATCATGTTTAATAGGGTAGATTTTCCACAACCAGAGTGACCGATAAGGGAGATAAATTCCCCTTTTTTGATCTGTAAATCAATCCCTTTCAAGGCCACATATTCACCGCCACCACTGAGGGGGAATACTTTATCAATGTTATCGACAGCGACAAACAAACTCATAGTTTTTTCTCCTTAAATTTGCTCAAGTTTCAGTTATTTAGAAATGGGGAAAGTTTCCCCATCGATTCCCTATTGACGAACGATTTGAGTTTGCAACCAAGCCATAAAGCGATCGAGTAATAAACCCACACCACCGATATAAAACAGCGCGAGAATAATATCACTGATGTAGTTATTTTGGTAGGCATCCCAGATAAAGAAACCGATACCGACGATACCCGACATAACGATTTCCGCCGCGATAATCGCTAACCAAGCTAAACCGATCGCAATTCTCAAACCGGTGAAGATGTAGGGAAGAGCCGAGGGAATTAATATCTTGAAGAAGAATTTTTTGCTGGACAATTGCAAGACTTGTTTAACGTTGATATAGTCTTGGGGAATTTGTTGGACACCGACGGTGGTATTAATCAAAATCGGCCAAACTGCGGTAATAAAGATAACGAATAAAGCAGCAGGTTGGTTTTGTTGTAAAGCGGCCAAAGATAGGGGAACCCAAGCAAGAGGAGGAACTGTTCTCAGGAATTGGAAAAGGGGATCGAGGGCCTTATTTAAGAAAGAATTTAAACCGACCATAATCCCAACGCCAATACCAACCACTGCGGCAAAAAAATAACCGATTAATACCCGTTGCAGACTCGCTAAAGTTTGCCAGAATAGTCCCTTATCAATGCCCCCACGATCAAAGAAAGGATACATTAAATAAGTACGGGTACGCTCATTGGTGATTAGGTCGGATGGGGGGGGTAATTTGATTAATCCCAGCATCGAGACTAATTGCCAAACAATCAGAAAACCCAAGGTACCGATAATAGGGGGAAGAATGTCATGGGAATGTTTTTTCCAGAATTTACCGAAGTTGAAACCACCTTTACCTGTTCTGCTGACGCTACTTGCCATTTTGCCGTTTTCCTTTGTTGAAGATAAAGTTACTTGATTGGGGAGAGAAGAAAACACTTTTGGGATTAATAGACTAGATATTTTATGCCCCTAGCCTATCGAGAAAAGCTCGCTATTTTTTAATTGCCAAACTATCGAGATAAGCTTGGGGATTAGCGGGGTCAAAAGTTTTGCCATCAAAGAATTTTTCGACACCGCGGGAGGTACTGGTGGGAATATCGGCCGCAGGAACTCCTAATTCTGTAGCTGCCGCTTTCCAAAGATCCTCGCGGTTAACTTTGTCGATTAATGCTGAGGCAGTGGTTAAAGTTTCTTTCGGCAAGAAACCCCAACGAACACTTTCGGTTAAAAACCAGAGATCATGACTCTTGTAGGGATAGGAAACGCTACCGACGGGATCTTTCCAGTAGAAAACTCCTTTATTTTTGTCGGTGATTTCCGGTTTACCGTCACCCATTTTCTGCATTCCTTTGAGGGGACCGGCGATAATTTCTTCCTTGAGGTTGAAATAAGCCGGTTTAGCGAGAATTGCCGCCGCTTCTGCCCGATTTGCCTCCTGATCGAGCCATTGCTGCGCTTCCATAATTCCTTTTAACACCGCTTTGGTGGCTTTCGGGTTTTTATCCACCCAATCGGCGCGGATAGCGAGGTATTCTTCCGGGTGATAGGGCCAGATTTCTGCGGTTAAAGCTGACATAAAACCGATCTGATCAGCCACAATTCTCGCCGGCCAAGGATCGCCGGTACTAAACGCATCCATGGTTCCCGTTTTCATGTTGGCCACGGTTTGGGCGGCAGGAACCGCAATTAGGTTAATATCCGTATCGGGGTTAATACCACCGGCGGCTAACCAGTAACGAATCCAGAAGTCTTGATTAGCTTTCGGGAAGGTATAGGCGGCTTTAAAGGGAGTTCCCGTCGTTTTCATGCCGAGGATGTAATCTTTGGCGGGTTTCAGGTCTAAACCGATATTTTTGCCCTCGTGTTTACCCGCGATCGCAATTCCGTTACCCTGGGTGTTTAACTGCGCCAACACATACATGGGGACTTTAACGTTATTTTTGGTGATTAGTCCCTCGGAAATTAGGTAAGGCATGGGCATTTGCCACTGTCCCCCGTCAATTCCGCCCGCATCTGCGCCAATTTCGACGTTATCTCTAGCGGATCCCCAGTTTGCTTGTTTGGAGACTTCCACATCGGGCATCCCGTGTTTAGCGAAAAAGCCTTTTTCCTTGGCAATAATTAAGGGTGCGGCCTCAACGATAGGAATATAACCTAATTTAATTTTGGTGGTTTCGGGGGCCTCTCCGGGGGCCACCGCAACCGGAGAAGCAACCGGGGAAGCGGGCGCGGTGGTGGTGGTTCCACCCGTAGTGTCGGGGGGATTACCCACACAACCTTTGAGGACAACAGCCCCTGCCGCTGAAACTGCCGCCGTGGTTAAAAATTTCCGTCTCGAAAAATTTGACATAGAATCTCCTACCTGCTTGCTAAAGCAAATATGTGTGCTGAATTATGGGTAAAGGAATCCCTCGCTAAACTTTCCCTCTAGCCCGTGCTATAGAAATTTAGCTATGGAATATCGAGTCTTGATTGAACTTACTAAATAAGTCTAGCGGAATTTGGAAAAAATAATTAATCCGATCGAGAATTTTATTTACAAAAATTTAATTCGATTGATAAGAATTAATTAAGACCATTGATATATCTAGCTTCTAGCCACTTAAAAAGGTTTCCGTAGGGCGCTGGAGCAGGGGTGATGGGGTGATGGAAGTGGGGAGAAACAATAAAATGAGCCAAGGGTGAGTTTTGGGAATGCGGTTCCTTCCGGCTTGGTAGAATGGACAATATGCTTTCACCCCAAAGTAATGACCAGATCTAAAAAGCCGAAATCACCGAACTCCTCTGATTCGCCTACCTCTCCTACCTTAGCCCTCTCTTCCCTACATTTTCGTCTCCAAGCTTTAGAGGAGGAGCATCAGTGGCTCCTCAAGCAGATTGCCAGAAAGCGCAGCGAACTGAAGAAATTCCTCGACCAGATGCGTTCCTTGGCGACGGAGATTTTTCAGAGAGGGCAACCTCTCTATCAAAAACTTACCGACCTCGACCGCGAAATACACGCCCTTTTTGACGAAATCCTCACTGCTAGAAAATTGGGGCAGCAGACAAAAAAAAGGATTCTCGGAATTTACGAGACACTTCAGTTAACGGGGGTGATTAGCCCGAAATTTGAGGATGGAGATGAAGAACTAGACGAACTTTTCGGAGACGAAGGACCGGAAGGATCATCGGAGCAATCCGCGCAGGATTTCTTCTCTGGGGGAGACTCCTATAACCGTCACGATGATGGAACAGAGCTATCACCTGAAAGCTCGCCTAAATCTCCTGAATCTAGACAAATACGCCGCACTTTCCTGAGAATGGCCGAGATTTTTCACCCCGACAAGGTTACAGACCCCGAAACTCGGATGCGTCACAACGAGATTATGAAGGAAGTCAACCGCGCCTATAAAGAGGGAGATATTGCCAAACTGCTGGAAATCGAACGACAGCATCAAATGGGGGACTCTTTCGAGGTTGAAGGCTCATCGGAAAGCGACCTTAAACGACAGTGCGAGAGGGTTGAAACCAATAACGAACTACTCAAAAAGCAGTACGAGAACCTGAAGAGAGAACTGCGATCGGTGCGAAATACCCCGGAAGGCGAGATGGTGAGGGCCAGTCGCGCTTGTGAGAAGGATGGCATCGACCCGATTGAGCAAATGCTAGAGGAGATGAAATTACAAGTTCAATCCACCGAAAAAATCTATAATTTTGTCCGTGACTTCCGCGATAAAAAGATAACGGTTAAAGAGTTTCTGCGCGGACCGGTCAGGATGGGCAGAAGCCCGGAAGAGATGGAAGACATTCTTGATCAACTTCTGCAGCAACTTCGCGGAATCAGCCGTTGAAGAGGGTGCATCTCATTTTTGTAAATCTACTAAGTTGGGATTTTTAAGGGGAAACTTTCTCCTAAAATCGGGCGTTACTTTCGGTTTTATCACTCAATCCCAGCTTTTGGGGGGTTCTACCCCCCTATCCATTAGTCACATCTTTCTTATAGCAGTTTTCATCAGAATGAGGCATGGGCAAGGGGCTTAAACCCTTTGTTAGCAAAACTTGTCGATACCTCAGTAACGTGAAAAGCGCTGTATTGTTTGGAATACCGTTAAAAATGATTGACCATTTTTAGTTAAAGAACTAGAAAAGATTCTGATAAGGTAAAACTTTGGGAAAATTAGCAGAATTTAGATATTGAACTAATCCACTCAAGGAGAGAAACATGAAAGCAATGAAGGTTATGGCAACCATTGATGAACAAGGACAACCAAACCTAGATCATCCTTACTCTTGCTAAGAAATCTCGCAGCATTCGAGATGACATTCAACAACAACCACGACAATTTTTGATTTTTACCAGAGGTCTATTTTTAACGGGGGAGGATGTCAACTCTCACTTCCAGATTCAACAGTATGGCCGACTTCGCTGATCCATTGGGCAATTTCTGCGCGGGATGCGGTGGTTTCTACGGTGACGATTTTATTGGCTACATCCACCGATATTTGGGCTGCCGGTTGCTGATTGTTAATCGCTTTAGTAATTGTATTAGCGCAACCTTCACAGGCAATACTAGGCACTTTTAGGGTAATTGTCATTGTTGTAACTTCAGTAACTTATAAGTAGTCGTGCAAAATTAATTTGGGATACAGCTATTAGGGATCGGATTTGAGTTTTCAGTTCACTGTTTACTGATCACAGCAGAAGTCTGACGGAGTAGTGGCTTAGATGTGTAATTAATTGTGCTTAGATACTTAGCTAAAAAATAACATAAATTATCAGGGGTAGCTGATTTTTTAAGAGTTTATTTACCATTTCAGCACTGCCGCTTCGATCCCCTGTTCCCGACGGAGTTTACTATCTTTTTCTAGCCATTGGATTACCTGTTTATGGGTTAGTTGTTCTAGGGTTACTCCCGTATCTTCGGCGATTATTTTTAGTAAGCGTAGGGAAGAAATCGTTAAACGAGTCAGGAATTTTTCTGGAGAAGTCAAGAGGGCAGCGTCCACATCTGCGGATTCTTCTGGGGTTAAAAATTGTCTGTTTTCGATCATAGTTTTATTTGGTTTCCATCCAATTGTCACCGGCTTTAATTTCTACCAAGAGAGGGATCGTCAAGGAGACAGCTTCTTCCATAGTCGTCTTGATTTTTGACTCTAGGGATGGCCATTCTTCCCTCGGTACTTCCAAGACTAATTCATCATGGACTTGCAGCAGTAATCTCGCTCGATAATTTTGCAGTACCTCGGCCAATTTTACCATCGCTACTTTAATAATATCAGCACTGGAACCCTGAATGGGCGCATTAGCGGCCGATCTTAATAATTGTGCTTCCTCGTTGTTGAGTTTGAGGCTATCTAAATCGATGTCATGTAAGGACAGTCCTCGCAGTCTTTTTAAGAGGGGATTATCGAAGTTAAAATAACGTCTTCTGCCCAAAATTGTTTCCACATATCCCTGAGCGATCGCTTGTTTTTTGCTATTCTCTAAATACTCAAATACTTGGGCATAACGTTGATGATATTTTTCAATAAATTTTCGGCCCTGTTCTACGGTTAATTTTGATTCACGGGCGAATTTTTGCGCTCCCATGCCATAAATAACTCCGAAGTTAATTGTTTTTCCTAAACTGCGTTCTTCGGGGGTAATTTCCCTTTTGTCAAAGAGCAATTGAGCGGTGACTTTATGAACATCTTGATTACTACGATACGCTTCTAATAAAACTGGTTCTTGGCTGAGATGAGCGAGAATTCTTAACTCGATTTGTGAGTAGTCTGCTGATACTAATAAGTAACCATCTTCGGGAATAAAAGCTTGACGAATTCGCTTGGAAAATTCACTGCGAATGGGGATATTTTGCAGGTTAGGATTGGAGGATGATAAGCGTCCGGTGCTGGTGATGGTTTGATTAAAATCTGTATGCACTCGTGCGGTTTTTGGTTCGGCTAATTTCGGTAAAGCATCCACATAGGTTGATTTTAATTTGGATAAGGTGCGATGTTCAAGGATATAATCAATTAAGGGATGATCGCCTTGTAATTTCTCTAAAACACTTTGATCGGTGGAGTAACCTGTTTTAGTTTTTCTCGATTTTTTGCGATTGAGTGCCAATCGATCAAAGAGGATTTCACTTAACTGTTTAGGAGAGCTAAGATTAAAAGTTTCTCCGATGGATTCATAAGCTTTTTTTTCTATATCTGCTAGGTCTATTTCTAGTTGCTGGGAAAAGTTTTTTAGATAATTGATATTAATTTTTATACCATAATTTTCCATCTGCCAAAGCACCATCACTAAGGGAGATTCTATTTCAGAGAATAATTGATACAAAGGGGGAATTTTAGTTAATTCTGCCTGTAATTTTTCTCGAAGTAAATAGGTAGCGTAGGCATCTAATCCGCAGTAGGTAGCAGTAGTGTAAATGTCTAAATCAGCGATGGTTTTTCCCGCAGGAATACCGAGACTTTTATAACTAAGGGAAGTGATACCGTCTAAATAGCGATCGCATAAATCTTCGAGATTATGAGTTAGTTCGGGATGGAGGACATAACTAGCCACCATAGTATCAAAAACTAGACCTTTAACGGTAATTCCTTGATGATAAAAAACATCAATATCAAATTTCGCATTCTGGAAGACTTTCGGATAATTATCACCCGCTAAAATTGGGCGTAATTTTTCGAGGACTATCTCTAGATTTAAATTATCAACCCTCTGGTGGCCGATAGGAATATAGGCCATAGAATTTAATTCTTTTCCCCAACAGCAACCGATCCCGACCAATTTGGCTACACGAGGATTTAAATCCGTGGTTTCGGTGTCCCAAGCGACGGGAAAATGTGGATTAGTGAAAGTTGTTAATTTTGCCAGTAAAGCATCTAACTTAGGAATAGTATCAATAATGTCGGGAGCAATTAGAACCGGTGGAGAAATAGGGGGTAAATCAAACAGAGACAATTGATTAGAATCAGCATCGCTAGTTAATTCTAGGGTAGGAGTGCCACCTAGATACTGTTGAATTTGATCGAGTTTCTGGAGAATTTTCTTTAACTCTAATCTTGCCAATAAAGGTTGAACTAAACGCCGATCAAAACCTCGGAGACGAAATTTCTCTTCCTCGAGAATAACGGGGGCATCAAGGGCAATTTTGGCTAAATAGCGAGAACTTTTGGCGGCGGTTTTTCCCTCTAATAATTTAGTTTTTACCATTCCCTTAATCGATTCCAGATTGGTATATATATCGTCTAAGTTATCGTATTTTTTTAATAAATCTATCGCTGTTTTTTCGCCAATTCCGCGCACCCCGGGTATATTATCAGACTTATCACCGCAAAGAGCTTTAAAATCTACTACCTGTTTTGGTGTCACTCCTAACTTTTCCGTGACAGCTTGGGAATTGAATTCTGTATAACCCTGTCCCGATGTACTTTTGACCGCATTAATATCCAGATAGAGAACCGTGGTTTTTTTCTCCTCATCTACCAATTGGAATAAATCTCGATCGCCTGTTAAAATCTTAACAGTATAACCATGATCACCGGCTTGTTTTGCCAAAGTTCCTAAAACATCATCTGCTTCGTAACCTGGGGAAGTCACAATAGGAATATTCATCGCTGCCAAGAGACTTTGCAGATTAGTTAAATCGGGGCGAAATTCTTCGGGAGTCTCTTGCCGATTAGCCTTATAATTGACATCAGCTTCATGGCGAAAAGAAGGAGCTGCTAAATCAAAAGCAACTGCTAAATAAGTGGGTTTTTGAGTTTCAAGTAACTGCATCAGAGAATTTAAAAACCCAAAGCACACACTGGTGGGAATGCCGCTAGAAGTACGCAGAGGACCAGAACGAGACTTAGCAAAGGCATAATAGGCACGAAAAGCCAAAGAATGCCCATCAATCAGGATAAATAGCTTATTTTGCTCGCCACTGTTCATAATCTAGCCTCAAATTTGCGTGTTATTTCCATTTTAAGGATTACCGAGCCATTATTCAGCCATTAGCCTGGCATCGGCGATCGCTGATAACTGATAACTGATCACTGATCACTGATACTCAACACCCCGTCAAAAAAAAATATTTGCCAAAAAACCAGCGTAAGGGTATTTTAAGAATAATTTTATATGTTTACTTTGCGATTACATGAGAATCCTAGTTACAGGCGGTGCAGGTTTTATTGGGTCCCATCTAATCGATCGCTTGATGGAACAGGGTCATGAAGTGATCTGTCTGGATAACTTCTACACGGGGGTGCGCCGAAACATCGTTAAATGGCTAGGAAATCCTTATTTTGAGCTAATTCGTCACGATATCACCGAGCCGATCCGTTTAGAAGTCGATCAGATTTATCACCTGGCCTGTCCTGCTTCCCCAATTCACTATCAATATAATCCCGTAAAAACGATTAAAACGAATGTTTTAGGGACTATGTATATGCTGGGTCTAGCTAAACGGGTAAAAGCGCGATTTTTGCTCGCTTCTACCTCGGAAGTCTACGGCGATCCCGATGTGCATCCGCAAACGGAAGAATATCGAGGTAATGTCAACTGCATCGGACCGCGTTCCTGTTATGACGAGGGTAAACGGGTAGCGGAAACCCTGGCTTTCGAGTATTATCGGGAGCATAAAGTCGATATCCGGGTGGCCCGGATTTTCAACACCTACGGCCCGCGAATGTTGGAAAACGATGGACGAGTGGTGAGTAATTTCGTGGTGCAAGCTTTGCGCGGTGAACCCCTGACGGTTTATGGTCAAGGTTCCCAAACCCGCAGTTTTTGCTATGTTTCTGACCTAGTGGAAGGGTTAATGCGTTTGATGAATGGGGATTTTATCGGGCCGGTTAATCTAGGCAATCCCGACGAATACACAATTCTGGAATTAGCGCAAGTGATCCAAGGCATGATTAATCCCCAGGCCGAATTGGTCTATAAACCACTGCCAGAAGATGATCCCAAGCAGCGACAACCGGATATCACTCGTGCTAAAACTTATCTGGATTGGAGTCCAACTATTCCTTTACGCCAGGGTTTAAAAATGACGATCGAGGATTTCCGTTCTCGTCCAAGCTAATCCCCAATCAATAAATTTAACTTAATTGTCACTGGAGTAATTATCATGCGTGTTTGTGTTATCGGAACGGGTTATGTGGGTTTAGTCACCGGGGTGTGCCTAGCACATATCGGCCATCATGTCATCTGTATTGACAACAATGAAGAAAAAGTCAAATTGATGAAATCGGGACAATCCCCCATCTATGAACCGGGGTTATCAGAATTAATGCAGTCTTCCGCAGCCTCCGGCAATCTGGAATTCTCCACGGACCTAGAAGCGGGAGTTAAACACGGTGAAATCCTCTTTATCGCTGTTGGTACACCAGCACTACCCACGGGAGAAAGTGACACTCGTTATGTGGAAGCGGTGGCCCGGGGTATTGGGGCCCATCTCAACGGTGGTTATAAAGTAATCGTCAATAAATCGACCGTTCCCATCGGTTCTGGGGATTGGGTACGGATGATCGTCCTCGATGGAGTGGCCGAGAGACAAAAAAATCTCGTGGCTGCGGTTGGCGGTATTAGTACACTAGAACGCATCGAAGCGGAATTCGATGTGGTCAGCAATCCCGAATTTTTACGGGAAGGTTCGGCAGTTTATGATACTTTTAACCCCGATCGCATTGTTTTAGGCAGTAATAACCCGAAAGCCATCGAAATGATGAAGGAATTGTACGCGCCTTTGGTTAAACGCCAATTCGCTGACGATCCCTCCTTGCCTCCCGTTCCCGTGGTGGTTACGGATCTCAGTTCGGCGGAAATGATTAAATACGCCGCTAATGCCTTCCTAGCCACCAAAATTAGCTTTATTAACGAAGTAGCTAATATCTGCGATCGCGTCGGGGCCGATGTCACCCAAGTGGCTAAAGGTATCGGTTTAGATTCCCGTATCGGCAGCAAGTTCCTCTCGGCCGGGATCGGTTGGGGGGGTTCCTGTTTCCCCAAAGATGTGTCGGCTTTGGTACATACCGCGGAAGACTACGGTTACGAAACGGAATTACTTAACGCCGCTATCAATGTTAACAAACGTCAACGGACAATTGCGATCGAAAAACTGCAACAGGAATTAAAAATCCTCAAGGGTAAAACCGTCGGTTTGTTGGGATTAACTTTTAAACCCGATACCGATGATATGCGCGATGCCCCGGCTTTAACTATGATCGAACAGTTAAATCGTTTAGGTGCTAAGGTAAAAGCTTACGATCCGATCGTTTCCCAAAGTGGTTTAAGTCACGGTTTAAGCGGTGTGATTATCGAATCGGATCCGGAAAGATTGGCCGATGGTTGTGACGCTTTGGTGGTGGTGACGGAATGGCAAGAATTCCTCCGTCTCGACTACGGGAAAATGGCTAAAACCATGCGCGAACCCGTGTTAATTGATGGTCGCAATTTCCTCGATCCTGCGGTGGTGACAGCAGCTGGTTTCCGTTACCTCGGGATTGGCCGTTAATCGCAGGAATCCACCTTTTCAGCAGGACTGACGCGGTTGGGGAAGGAGCAAAAAGCACCAACCCTTACCCCTGCTCTTAGGGGCGAAAACTGCCCGATTATGCCGCCTGAAAACCAAAAAATTCCTAGTTGACCATAGGGTTATTGGCTATAGTTACATGATGTGAACAGGAGCCACTAGAATCCAGAAGCGATCGGTAGAATTGAATTGAGAAACTAGAAATCAGTTTTAGCAATACATACATACTTATGGTTAGCTCTGTTCAATACCGCTACACTAACGAACAAGTTAGGGACTGGTTACGGGGATTACTGACAATTGCCTGGTGTGATGGGGATTATAGCGCCAGCGAACAGGAATCGATCGCCCGTTTCGCTCACGAATTAGAATTAGATGACGACCACGTTCTCTATCAATCGATTAGTCCCGAAGAATTGGCCGCAAGTTTCGGTCATGACCCCAAAATATCAGAAAACTTCCTCCGCACGGCGGTCATGGTAGCGATCGCCGATGGCATTTATTCCCCCGCAGAAGCGGCATTACTGCATAGTTATCGGGATGCTTTCGGGTTAGAAATCGAGGCCTTGTCAGCTTTAGAACATACTATCTGTGAAATTCCCGAAATTACCACGGAAGCGCAGAAATCCGAGTTTATCAGTGCCGAACATCCCCACCCAGATCTGCTTCATCCCCTCAAAGATTGGTTAGATGGGGTAGAAATGCACGATCCGCGCTTGGCCCGGTTTATCTGCAAAATGGTTCCGCCTCAATGTCCTTTTGAACGCGATATCGTGCTGTTTGGTCATAAATTAGTCCATATTCCGCCCCTGTGCAAGTTAAATCCTCTCTACGAGCAATTAGTCGGTTTACGCTTCCGCGCCCTATCATACTTAGCCGATGATTGTCAAGAGGATATTTCCGAGTATATTTAGCCAATTTAACTAAAATTGCGGTTAACATGGCATAAATATCCTGCTGACAAAAAATATCTCAGCCTCAAGGCTTTTCCTAGCCAATTCTTCCGTTAAAATTAGGTTAAGTCGCCGTTAAGAGAAAAACTATGAGTAAAAACTCCCGACGAGTCGATTTTCCTGATTTACCCGGGCTAAAAAACCTGCGCTCCTATCAATGGCAGTGGCTAGGCCGAGATATACTCGCCGGTGTCACCGTGGCGGCCTACGCTATTCCCCAGTGTATGGCCTACGGCGACCTGGCCGGGGTCGAGCCGGTGGTGGGATTGTGGACTCTCGTGCCAGCCGCCCTAGTTTACGCCCTTTTCGGCTCCTCATCGCAACTATCCCTCGGACCAGAATCGACCACGGCAGTGATGACGGCGGCAGCGATCGCACCGATGGTGAGCCTTCAAGGAGAAAATTACGGCAGTTTAGCGGCTTTTTTAGCCCTAATGGTCGGTTTAATCTGTTTGGTCGCTTATATCGCCCGCCTGGGATTTTTAGCTAATTTACTCTCCAAACCGATCCTAATCGGTTATATGGCGGGAGTGGCGGTGATCATGATTGCGGGACAACTGGGTAAAATTAGTGGTTTGTCAATCGGTGAAAATACGGTTTTTAAAGAAATTTTAGCTTTTTTTCAGGGAATAAACCAATGGCACTGGCCAACCCTTAGCCTCGCTCTATTGCTGCTACTATTTCTATTTGTCATCCAAAAATATTTTCCCAAAGCACCGGGTCCCTTGCTGGCGGTTTTACTGGGAACCCTCGCCGTCGCCACCCTCCATCTCGATCAAGAGGGGGTGGCAGTAGTGGGGAAAATTAGCAATACTTTGCCGAATTTTGGCTTACCAACCCTAGATTTTGCCCAATTACTACCTCTAGTAACCGCAGCCGTCGGCATTGCCCTGGTGGGCTATTCCGATAACGTCTTGACCGCTAGAGCCTTCGCCGCACGCCATAACCAAGAAATCGATGCCAATCAAGAATTTTTAGCCCTGGGACTGGGGAATCTGGCGGCGGGTTTTTGTCAGGGATTTCCCATCAGCAGCAGCGCCAGTCGCACCGCGGTGGGCGATTCGGTGGGCAGTAAAAGTCAGCTTTACTCCCTGGTGGTGGCAGTGGTGGTGGTGGCGGTCATTTTCTTGCTCGGTCCGGTACTGGCACTCTTTCCCAAGGCTGCCTTGGGTGCGCTGGTGATTTATGCAGCCTGTAAACTGCTGGATATCGCCGGCGCTAAACGACTAAAACGCTTTCGCAATAGTGAGTTTAATCTCGCTGTCCTGACAATGGTGGGGGTGCTAACCACGGGGATTTTAAGCGGGGTTGCTATCGCCATCGGTCTCTCGGTTATAGATTTATTGGCCCGCATTACCCGACCCGATGATGCCGTTTTGGGTAGAGTCCCGGGGGTGATGGGTTTACACGCGCTCCAGGATTGGCCAGAAGCGCAAACAATACCGGGGTTAGTTATCTATCGTTACGATGCCCCCTTATTTTTTGCTAATGCGGCCGACTTTAAACGTCGCGCCCTCAGTGCCATTGCCCGGGAGACAAAACCGGTAGAATGGTTTGTCTTGAATACGGAGGCCCTTGGAGAATTGGACAGTACAGCCGTGGAGATTCTTGAGGAACTAGCGGCAGAATTATCAAGACGGAGTATAGTTTTCGCCCTCGCTAGGGTTAAACACGATCTGTACTTACAATTGCAACGTTCTCGCTTGTTAGATAAAATTAGCGAGGAGAGAATTTACTATACTTTGCCAGCAGCGATCGAAGCTTTTAAACATCGTTAACTGATACTAAATCATTAGGGGTCAAGAATGGAATCGCCCCCATCCCCTCCCATTCAGAACCGTGCATGAGACTTTCACCTCAGACAGCCCCTACTTTGACTGCTCCATTGTTAAGGATACAGCTTGACACTCATCGAGTGCCGTTTTATCTGGACTTCCCCCCATACATACATACTACAATAGCCGCAAACCCTTATCCATTTTTAGGGTTTGCTGAATAATGGTAAAACCCTTTTAAAATAAGGCTTTTGACCTGTTAAAATCCGATGTTCATGCTGCGAAAATCGGATTGAGACCTTCAAAAACCTGGCATTATCCTTCTTGTAGTACATAAACTGGTACTAAAAGAGAGGGCAACAAAGCCTGAAACTCCTGACGACCGACTCCTGACTCCTAACCCCACCAACAAACTTTTTCAGCAAACCCTAATTATTTGCTTAACAAATCCCGAAGAACCAAATTTAACTTTATTTCCAGAAATTTTCGGCTTCCGGACTAAGGAAATCCTTAAGAATTTGGAAAATTTCTAAATTGGCTAGTCCTTGCTTAATTAAGTCAGGAAATTGACTCAAAACTTCGATAATATTATCAGCAAAATTATAATTTTTATCTTGTCCACAATTAACGGTTAAATAAGCCAGTAACTCCACTGCATAATCGGTAAAATCCATCACATCGGCAATACAGGCTAGTTTGAGAATTTGTTCAGGGGTTTTTAGAGACAAGAAATTAGCCGATAAATCTGGGGCAATTAAGTCTCTGTAGTAATAAGCTTCCCCCCAGAGTATTTGCCCTGGTCGCCGAGATTGAATAGGAGAAATACTGCGAATTCGATGGGAAGTTGCTAAATGAAATAGGGAAAAAGATTGTTGTCTTAAAAACTTATCAATGTCAGCAAAAAGAGGTTGATCGAGATAAAGAGGTGAAAATTCTACTTCTATTTGTATACCCAAAACACTGCGGGATAATATCTCTAAACCTCCCTGTAAAACATCTAAATCTGCCCCTTGCACATCAATTTGTAAAAAATCTATAGATGGGATATTTTCCTGTTGACATAATTGATCTAAAGTAGTGGTTTCTAGGTCAAAAGTAAAGTCTAAGTTAGCAAATTCTGGTAAATTTTTAAACCGGTTTAAAAATTCTTCATTGGGATGATAAAGAGAACTACACATCGGATGTTTAGTTACATATAAAGTCTTTTCTCCCCTAGATTTTGCCAGGGCAATGGCTAGATGTTTTTCCTGCCAATTAATATTTCGTCTCACCAATTCTTCATTAGCTTCTTCACAAGCATCTCCATCGGCATCTACTCCTAAAATTGTTAAATTGGGGGCGAAAATCTGCCATCCGCTGCTCCCATAATCGTCTTGAGTGCTAAGTTTTCGTGAACCAACATTACAGACGGTAATCGAAATTTGATCGAGATGACCGCTTTTTTTGAGACTTGGAGTAAATAAGGGCATATTTTTTCTATCTGGCTATGGAGAAATAGGACAATTGCTAAGATATTGCTGGTCTATAGGTAAGGAGGATACTAATCGCAGAAAGCCCCGCGCAAGCGTAAATTTTCCCGTAATTCCTCGGTCATACCCACGTTATCGGCAAACTTTGCCCCCTTCACTTTTGCCCCGCTAAAATTCGCTTGAGTGATATTGACTTCAACCAAATTAGCTCCTGCTAAATTGGAGCCGATTAAATTAGCTAAAGCCAAACTAGAACGGTAAAAATCAGCATAACTTAAATCGGCATTAGCTAATAAGGCTCCGCTTAAATCCGCTCCCTTAAAACTAGCATGACTACCGTTAATTTCACTTAAATCCGCATCGGTTAAATTAGCCCCGCGCAGATTAGCTTGATAGAGATTGGCCATACCCAAGGATATACCACTTAATTCCGCTGCCAGGAGATTTGCCCCAGTAAAATCCCTGAGGGGATCGAGTTCAGCTAATTGGGCCAGTTCGAGAAAATCATCACTAACAGCAGCATAAATTCCCTCGATTTGTCCTGGCAATTTCTCTAAATTTTCTGATGCTGCTGGTTTCGGTTCCACTAGAACAGTATCTAATTCTACCGGCGATGACCCCAAAGAAATACGACTCAAAAAAGCATCAAATTGATTTTCCATCAGGAAAAATGCTAACTTTCGCTCTAAAATACTATGTTTATTGGGACTTAGATCGTGTTTCCATAATCCCGATGTTTCCGTGATACAGATATCGGCAGCTGTCACCGAAAATTGCACCGTCAGATGATAAGGTTCTTCCTCCACACTCACGGTTACTAGGTTAATCCTTTCGATCGCTCCTGTAAATATTGACTGAGGACTTTTGAACGATAACCGCCATTGATGATTATTAAGACGATTTATGTATAACTCTTGACTAGAAAGAGGATTTGGTGTTAGGTGACAATTAACTAAAACAAAATCTAATTTTCCTCCTTTCAGTCCCCATTTAATTTCCCCGCCGAGGAGAGATTGAATTTGAGCTTGTAGGTGTAAAGTTAAATATAAATCAAATTTTTGCGAGTCGGTGGCTACTGGTTCTAGGGTTAACGATACACTATCGGGATAGCGATCAAAGGCAGCTAAAAGACGCATAATCCAAAAGAGAAAAGCCAAAATAAACAGTAAAAAAGTGGTGTTTCTCCGGCCCTAAAGCCGAGAACTCACCCCTATTTAAAACAATAGCTGATTTTCTCGATCCTCGATTAACATTTTTTCGGCGATCGCTGAATGATTGCCCCTGAAAATCAAGGTTACATTAGTTGACTTTCTCTTTTTTGCCGATATTGTCGTTTGCGTTAAAAAACATCGGTAAAAAGCGTTCCATAAACATTTGTGGATCACGATTCCAGGCTTTTTGCGCCGCTTCCACCCGGAATAATTGCAATTTCGGGTCGAGAAGGGATTGGGGTAAACGTTCCATCAGATATTGAGGACGTTCCCAGAGCGGCATAGTGGCGGCGATTTCCATTAAATGACCGACGCGGCGCAATTCTGCCCCCAGGGTGATATCCATACCCGATTCATAGGCGGCCTGTTCGATCGCCGAGTATTTGACCTTAGCTTTTTCGACTTTTTGCCGATGTTCGGGGCTTTTTTGGGCAATTTTGGCTAACCAACGATTACCCCAACGCACATGGCCCGCTTCTTCGGGAAAGATTTTGGCGATCGTTTCCCGAATTTTCAGATTTTCTGGGGTTTGTTCCCCTGCTTTGAGGGCATAAATATGGGCGGCAAAGTATTCGCATCCCCGTTTTTCGGTGACGTTAATTGCCGCTAGGGCCGCAATCAGTCCATCTTCCCTTTGTTCTTCGCCTTGGAATTGATCTTGATCGAGAAGACGTTCAAATTCATCGATATAGGACAACCCCGGCGGTTTCCCCACATCGGCCCCCAATTCGATCAATAAATCGGTTAACCAGTAGGCATGGCGGGCCTCATCGGCGACGTGGTGGGAAAGGTCCTGGATCAGTTCTTTCGGTTGTCCGTCTAAGGTTTCGATCAGTTCGGTCAGGTCTTTACAGCTACGTTGTTCGTTGTAGCGGTAGCGGTTGAGGGTGACAAGATGAATTTCGCGATCGCTAATGACACGCTTCATGATGTCGCGAGCGCTCATCGTCTTCTTGAATTTGCGAGGGTAAGCAACGGTCATGAGTTTGTATCGTTTTGTAAACGGCTTCCCGTATTCTAACGGAGTTTTTTCCCAATCTGGCAAGGGAGCGGCAAGTGGCAAGCTTTTTTCAGTGACCAGTGAAAGATAAGCTGCCCGCGCATTTAAATTGCTTGTGGAGATGAGACACTCTTTACTGTTGGCTCTTGCAAGAGTAAAGAGATTGGGGGAAGATTCGGCTAATCTAAGAATAAGCGGTTAAAATGCGTCTTAGCTTATCAAGGAAAACTAGAATTGTCTATGAACACATTCACTCCCCATCAAATTGTTAGTTTATTCTGCAAAAATCGAACTTTATACGGAGAAGTAATTCAGGTGATCGAAAGTCGTTCGGCTCTTTGGGTGCGTCCTCTTTGGTTAATTTTAGCCGATAATTTTGAGACAATTGATGTGCGGGAAGGTTCCGATTTAATCCTGCCGATGGACTTATTTAAACCTGCCTTAGATACGGAAGTTTTACCCCTATTTTCCCAAGTAATTAAAGATAATTATATCACTAATATCTCCTATCCTCTCCAGGACTTTGTGCGGAAAGTGTGTCAAAATTATCCCGAATATTTTTAGAAAAATTTATGATTGATGAAGGTTACGTTAAATACAATTGTACTTGGATTCCTGACCGTCCCTTAGCAAGCTCAGAGATTGCAGAATTAAATTATTGGCGCAATCGGCTCTATCGACTGGGATTAATCGGTCAATACGATAACGGAATCGGTTTTGGGAATGTGAGTAAACGAGGAAAAATAGACAAAAAAATTATTATTTCTGGCACTAACACCGGGGGAATCCCGGTATTAAATGAATCCCATTACACCACGGTTATAGACTACGATTGGAGAGAAAATCGGGTCACTTGTCGGGGAACAATTGCCGCTTCTTCGGAAACTCTCACCCATGGAGCAATTTATGAAGCGAATCCCCAGATTAATGGGGTAATTCATATTCATCATCGCCCCCTGTGGCAAAATTTGATGTATCGAGTGCCGACCACTCAAGAAAATATCGCCTATGGAACCCCAGAAATGGCCGCAGAAATTATCCGTTTATGTCAAGAAGATCGTCTAGAGGAGCAACAAATTTTAGTGATGAGTGGTCACGAAGAAGGAATTATCGCCTTTGGTCAAGATTTAGAAAAAGCGGGCAATTTATTATTATCCTATTACTGGCAATCTCAAGCATCTTGAAAGTGACCTCCTCTCCAACTCACCACCAGGGAGACAAAAGCGGTTTTGATTTAGTCGTTTTCATGTTAACTTATTCTGTAGATTTTCGTCTTTGAGGAATGCCATCGTGATCGACATCTTCCATCATCTATCTGTCTCGATCGACTTTTCGCCCCTTACCAATGTCTTGATGACTATTTCGGATCAAGACGTGGATATCATCGGCAATGTCCAGAAATCCTTCTCAAATTTCGTCAAAACTGGGCAAGCATGGGCCTTATTAATCGGTTTCATTGCCGGTTATCTGTTTCGAGGTTTTACTTCTTATTAGCTTTTCGCCTATCAGCATTCAGCCAGAGTGAGCAATTCTTGCTATTCTTATGCTTGTAGGGTTGGAGATTTTTCTAACCTGAAGCGGTAATGCTATCAGCACCGGATTATTCCCCAAAATTGTCCAGCATATTTTGGTTAACTTTATACACAATAATCTAACGAAAACAGTGACAGCAAAGAAAACTTGGAGCGATCGCTTTGAAGGTAGTCTCCATCCTACGATCGTAGAATTTAACGCCAGTATTGGCTTTGATATCGAATTAATCGAGTATGATCTCACCGGATCGATCGCTCACGCTAAAATGCTCGCCTATACGGGTATTATCAGCCCCGAAGAAGCAGATAGTCTCGTCTCTGGATTGGAACAAATTCGTCAAGAATACCGCACCGGCAACTTTAACCCCGGCATCGATCAAGAGGACGTGCATTTTGCCGTGGAACGTCGTTTAACCGAGATTGTGGGAGATGTGGGCAAAAAACTGCACACGGCCCGTTCGCGAAACGATCAGGTAGGAACGGATATTCGTCTGTATCTTAGACAACAAATCGATGATATTAGGCAAGAAATTCGCAATTTTCAGCAAGCTTTAGTCAATCACGCCGAAAACCATCTGGAAACCCTGATCCCCGGTTATACCCACCTACAGCGCGCCCAACCGATTAGTTTAGCCCATCATCTCCTAGCTTATTTTCAAATGGCCGAACGGGATCACCAAAGATTAGGAGAAATTCGCGCCAGGACTAATATTTCGCCCCTAGGATGCGGGGCCTTAGCCGGGACGACTTTTCCGATTGATCGTCATTACAGTGCCAATTTACTCGATTTTGAGCAGGTTTATAACAATAGTCTCGATGGAGTCAGCGATCGAGATTTTGCCATTGAATTTATGACGGCCGCTAGTCTGATTATGGTCCACCTGAGCCGTTTGAGCGAAGAAATAATTCTCTGGTCTTCCCAAGAATTTAGTTTTATCACTCTCACCGATAGTTGTGCCACGGGATCTAGCATTATGCCCCAGAAAAAAAATCCCGATGTTCCCGAATTGGTGCGCGGCAAAACAGGGCGGGTTTTTGGGCATTTACAGGCGTTATTGACCTTAATGAAGGGTTTACCCCTAGCCTATAACAAAGACTTGCAGGAGGACAAGGAGGCGTTATTTGATGGCGTTAAAACCGTGCGGATTTGTTTGCAAGCGATGACGGTACTTTTAGCCACCGGAATTCAATTTAAAACCGACCGATTAGCTAACGCGGTGGCGGAAGATTTTTCTAATGCGACGGATGTGGCGGATTATTTAGCCAGTAAGGGAATTCCCTTCCGAGAAGCTTATAATTTAGTCGGGAAAGTCGTTAAAAGCAGTTTGGCAGCGGGTAAGTTATTGAAAGATTTAACCCTGACGGAATGGCAAGAATTACATCCAGCTTTTGAGGCCGATATCTATGACGCGATCGCTCCTCGTCAGGTGGTAGCGGCCCGTAATAGCTATGGTGGCACAGGTTTTGAACAAGTGCGATCGGCTTTAATTCAGGCTAAAGCCATTCTCGATCATGATTGATAAGCTAAACGGCTTTTACTTCGGATCACCGATATAGACGCCAAAAGGGTTATAGCTATTGGATCATGCAGGTTAAGCGCCGTTTAGCTTATTGTTAGGGGTTTTGGGGTTTTGGGGTTTTGGGGTATTAGTTAAAATTTCCCTATCTCCCTATCTCCCTATCTCCCTATCTTCCTATCTCCTAATTCCTATGGGTCGTGTTTGGTATTTTATTAAAAGTGTTATGGGAATTATCTTTCGTCATCCTGTAACTGGGGTGACAATGATTCCGCTGCTTGCTGATGGTACAATTGTTTTAATCCGACGCAGAGACACCGGCAAATGGGCCCTACCGGGGGGAATGATCGATTGGGGGGAAGATATTTTTAATACTGCTCAAAGGGAATTAAAAGAGGAAACAGGATTAAATTTAGTCAGTTTAGGGCGTTTAGTCGGGGTTTATTCCTCTTTTGACCGTGACCCGCGCATTCACTCCATTTCATTGTTAATTGAAGTGACAGCTGCGGGGAATTTTCAGATCAAAGATACATTAGAAGTTAGCGAGGTGAGAGCTTTTAGCGTCGAAACTTTACCTCTAGGCAATCTCAGTCACGATAACGATCGCCAACTAGAAGATTATCTCAGGGGTGCCACTGTAGTGGCTTGATTTTTTCCTAGTATCTGCCACCCTAAGTAGCTGGTTATAATTAAATTAAAAATAGATTTTAGGTTCGATCCCCCCCAACCCCCCTTAAAAAGGGGGGAGAAGAGTTCATAGTAGGGTGGGTTAGACGGCAACAATCTAGGCGTTAAAGTCAATCTAACAATCCGTCGTAACCCACCG
>VYLF01000081.1_pt1 | contig 49839 bp, 37 predicted proteins | sample 5114371 | NCBI WGS metagenome assembly VYLF01 (sample SAMN12291773, study PRJNA351875) | freshwater metagenome | isolation source: freshwater lake | place: USA: Michigan, Kent Lake | collected 2013-08-15 | reverse complement strand
GTGGCAGGGTGGCAGAGTGACGGAGTGGGTGGGGGTCGTAGGGCGGGGTGGGTGGGTTGATAGAATCGGACGCGTGAGCGTACCTGATCCAGTGCCACCGGCGGAGACCCGGCCGGAGATTTTCCAGCGGCTGGACACGACTGCGCACTTTCCGTACCCGTTGCGGGAGTACGTCCGCAAAGCGTTGTGGGAGGTGGTGCAGGCGGTGTTGATTCGGCCGTCGTTTCGGCGTGCGGAGGGGTGGCGGCGGTTTTGGCTGCGGGCGTTTGGGGCGAAGGTGAGCCCGACGTGCAAGATCAAGCCGTCGACGCGGATCAAGCACCCGTGGTTGCTGGAGATGGGGGCATATTCGGTGTTGGCGGAGGACGTGGACGTGTACAACCTTGGGCCGGTGGTGATTGGGGACCACACGGTGGTGTCTCACCGGGCGGTGCTGTGCGCGGGGAGTCATGACTACACGAAGGCGAACCTGCCGCTGCTCAGGCCGGAGATCCGGATCGGGAGCGGGGTGTGGGTGTGCACGCAGGCGTTCGTGGGGCCGGGGGTGACCATTGGGGATAACACGGTGGTGGGTGCGTGCGCGGTGGTGATGAAGGACCTTCCGGGGGGGGTGTTGGCGGCGGGGAATCCGGCGCGGGTGGTGAAGGCGCGGCGGATGGATGGGCGGGAGGGGTGAGGCGGAGGGTGGGTCTGGGAGGGGGCGTTGGGGCGCAGGTGTTGCCTGATGGTTGCCCGACGGGGCATGAGGGGTGCGAAATCGGGACAGTGTCACGCGACGACGTCCGATGAATAAACTCGGTCCTCGGTTCGGGTGGTAGCAGCCTGCTGGGGCGGCAAGGAGATTCTGTGAGCATCGAGAAGGCGGAATACGACAAACTCTGGGGCACCTCCGGCGGGCGGTACAGCGGGGAGGCTCAGGGGTACGCTCCGCACTTCCTGAAGCTGATGGACCGGTGGTTCGGCAAGTTCCCCAAGGGCGCGAAAGTGCTCGAGGTGGGGTGCGGCGACGGGTTTTTCAGTTCGCAGATCGCGCAGCGTGGATGCGAGGTGACCGGCGTCGATCTGTCGACGGAAGGGCTTCGGCGCGCGAAGGAGCGCACTCCCGCGGGGACCTTTCTGTCGCACGACCTGACGCAGCCGATGCCGTTTGCGGACGCGACGTTTGACGGCGTGTGGTGTTCGGAGGTTTTGGAGCACCTGTTTTCTCCGCTGTACGTGCTGGAGCAGATCTCACGGGTGCTCAAGCCGGGCGGGGTGGCGCTGCTCACGGTGCCTTATCACGGCCTGCTCAAGAACCTGGCGATCGCGGCGTTTGCGTTCGAGAAGCACTACGACCCGGAGTATGTCCACCTGCGGTTCTTCACGCCGGGGACACTTGGTCGCCTGGTTGAGAAGGCCGGGATGAAGGTTGTCGAGTCTTCGAGTTGCGGCTCTCAGCTCGGCGTGGTGCGCGACACGCTTTTCCCAACCAACATCCTGATCGCGGCGCAGAAGTAGACGAGGATTGATGACGGACAAGCCACTCAACATCACGATCGTCACGGGGCCTTGGTTCCCAACTCCTCCGGGGCCCGCGGGGGCCGTTGAGCGCGTGTGGGGGGACCTTGCGCGGCACTTTGTGCGGAAGGGGCACCGGGTGCTGGTGCTCTCGCGCGCCCACGGGGACTTGCCCGCGGACGAGACGGTGGAGGGCGTGCGGACGCTGCGGCTGACGAGTTGGAAGCAGGGCAAGAACGTGTACGTGGACATCATGAAGGATGCCGCGTTCTCGTGGAGCATGCTCCGGCGGATGCCGAAGGCGGACATCGCGGTGACGAACGCGTTCTGGCTGCCGGCGATGGTGAAGCTGATGAAGGGGCGTGCGGGTCGCGTGTCGATGAACGTGCAGCGTGTCCCGAAGGGGCATATGTGGCTGTATTCGAAGGTGGATCGCCTGTCCGCGGTGTCGACGGCGATTGCGGACGCGATCACGGCGGAGCGGCCCGCGCTCAAGCCCCGGGTTCGGGTGATCCCCAACCCAATCGACGTGGGGTTCTTCAAGCCACCGGCGTTGCGCGACTACGCGAACGCATCGGGGGGCGGGCGGACGATCACGTACACCGGTCGTGTTCACCCGGAGAAGGGCGTGCACGTTCTCGTCGACGCGTTTCGGGCACTGCACAAGGAGTTCCCCGACCTGCGCCTGCGGGTCATCGGGCCGTGGACGGTCGAGCGGGGCGGCGGTGGCCCGGAGTACGTGGCGAAACTGAAGGCGGCGGGGGAGGGGTTGCCGCTGGTGCTGGACGAACCGATCTACGACCGTGCGAAGCTTGCCGCGGCACTCCAGGAGGCGACGTACTACTGCTACCCGACGCTGGCGGAGCAGGGTGAGGCACAGCCGGTGGCGCCGATGGAGGCGATGGCGTGCGGACTTGCGCCGATCGTGAGCGATATTCCCCAGTTCCGCGACTACCTCCGCGACGGTGAGCACGGCGTGACGTACAACCACCGCACGGGCGATCTGGCGGCGAACCTCGCGGGGACGATCCGCCGGCTGGTTGCCGACCCGGAGCTCGCGCGGCGGCTGGGCGATGCCGCGACTGTTCAGTCGCAGCGGTTCTCGTACGACATTGTCGCGGATCAGTACCTTGCGGACTTCCGAGAGATCCTGCGATCATGACGGAAACGAACAAGGCATATCCCAGCGGGCACGCGGCGCGGATTCGGCAGAAGAACCCGGATCAGAAGGATCGCTACGCCTCGCCGTGGTCGCTGAAGGAGCGGCTGGGGATGCTGGCGTGGATCATTGTGGATCGGGTGCTGTGCCGGACGACGCCCAAGCAGTTGAACGGGTGGCGGCTCTTTTGGCTGAGGCGGTTTGGGTGTCGGATTTCAGGGAATCCGTTCGTGCATCCGTCGTCGATCATCAAGATTCCGTGGCAGCTGACGCTGGAGGACCGGGCGGCGATTGCGCCGGGGGTTGAGATCTACAACCTGGGGCACGTGACGTTGCGGGAGCGGAGCGTGGTGAGCCAGCACACGTACGTGTGCGGGGGGACGCACGACCTGCAGGACCCGCAGTTGCCGCTGCTGGTGGGGGACATCGACATCGGGCGGGACGTGTTCATCGGCGCGAAGGCGCTGATTCTGCCGGGGGTGGTGATCGGCGAGAGCGCGGTGATTGGTGCAGGGGCGGTGGTGAGCCGGGACATGCCCGCGGGGATGATCTGTGCGGGGAATCCGTGCAGACCGATCAAGGCGCGGGGGGAGATGCGTCCGGCGGGGCCGTCCGCGTGAAGCGGGGCGGATGAAACGAAAGCCCCCGCCGATTCGGGCGGGGGCGAGAGGGTTGGCGGTGTTGTGGGGTTCAGCAGCCGGGGCTGCCCGCGCCGCTGGTGTCCCACGATCCGAAGAATGCAATGACATCGTCGCCGTCGGTGCCGCCGGAGAGGTCCGCGTCGGCGCAGGGGCTGCCGGTGTCCCAGTCGGCGAAGAACGCGATGACGTCGTCGCCGTCGATGCCGCCGTCGTTGGTGTAGTCGGCGAAGCAGCCGTCGGCATGCCAGAGGCAGGGCGAAGGGCAGGTGCGGGGGATGTAGCTCGTCGTTCTGTTCGTGCCGGTGAAGATCGACGACGCCGGGATCGAGATGGCGACGGTGCCGAGCACGTTCTCGACGCCGATGGTGGCGTCTGCGTTGGTGAACGCGGAGATCGCGCCGTACCGGAAGTCGATACGACCGGTCGGGTAGAGGACGAGCTGGAAGGTGTTGGAGTCGTTGGTGTTGAACTGCGGGATGCGGTCCCACTGCACGATGAAGCGCTGGCTCGGGCCGGACCCCAGGGAGCGGTAGTACACGTGCCCGCCGGCCTCGGGATTGAAGTCGTCCCAGAGCGCGTAGATCGCGTTGTTCGGCGCGGCGAGACTGGGGATCGGGGTGTTGATCCACTCATTGGAACCCGCGCCGAAGGAGACGATGCCGTTGGAGCTAATGAAGAGGTTCGAGTACATGTTGCCGTAGAAGGGGAAGTCGAACCCGATCGGCACGTTCACCACGCTGTCATCGCCGGTCGGCCCGATGATCCCGGTCCCGGAGATGTCCTCGAAGGGTCCGCCCGCGGAGGAGAAGGTGTACTCCTCGTTTTGGCACGTGGTGCCAACGCCGCTGAACGACCCGCCCGCGGCCAGACAGTTGTACTGAGGCATGATGACGCAGTTCCCGCCGACGCAGCACGCGCCCTGCGGATTCGGAAGGATTTCAAAAGCATCTACGCCGGTTGCCAGGCGGAGTTCTTGGTCAAGCACGTCGACGATCAGGTCCCAGAGGCCCGATGGCGCGCTCAGCGGAATGTTGATCGATGCCGTGTAGGTGAGGTCCCCCGGGTGCACGTCGGGGAAGACGCCGTCGTCGCGGAAGCTGCCGATCGTGCCGGAATCGGGTTCACTGAGGAAGGAGACGAAGGAATAGCTCGTGCTCGCGGGATTGGCCCCGGGAGTGACACGCGCTTCCACGACGCCGGAACCGCCGGGGGCGAACTGGCTCGGCAGGATTTGAACCGAGACCTGGGGACCGATGCTGGGAGGATACGACATGATCACGGCCCACTCCTGCAGCACGCCGACATCCTGGCCCGCGTCGTCGTAGATGTGCAGCGTCCACTCGCCGAAGGAACTGGTGCCGTTCAGCGCCGCGAGGTTCGCGAAGGCGGTTGGGGGAAGGGTGACCGAGCCGGCCCAATCGATCGGGCCACCCTCGGGTCGGAAGCTCCCGGTCATCGGAGCGACCGCGGCGAGGATCGAGTTCGTGGCCTGATCATCGAAGATCGTCCCGAGCATGTTCTGGCCGGCGCCCCCGACATCGCTGCACAGGTGGACGTATCCGAAGTCGTTCGGCGCGACCAGCACGATGTCCAGATCGGAATCGAATGTGTGCGTCAGGTTCAGCCGCACGTTGACGTCGGCGAGGTAGCGGTCGAACTGGCCACCGAAGATCGTGTGCGACGTGGTGACCCCGTCCGAGATCGGCAGGTTGATCGGGCCGGACGAGAAGATTTCCTGAGCGGAAACGGAGGTGGTGATCAGCGCGGCGATGGCGGTGATCAAGGCGGACGAGGGCTTCATGAATCGATTCTCCAGGTTTGAAACACACACCAGTCAAGTGTCACGGGTTCGACGCTGCTCAGCAGCCGGGGATGCCGGAGCCGCTGGCGTCCCACGATCCGAAGAAAATGATCACGTCGTCGCCGTCGGTGCCGCCGGAGAAATCGGTGTCGGCGCACGGGCGGCCCGCGTCCCAGTCCGCGAAGAAGGCGATGACGTCGTCGCCGTCGATGCCGCCGTCGTTGGTGTAGTCGGCGAAGCAGCCGTCCATGTGCCAGGCGCACGGCACGAAGCATGTGCGCGGGCGGAAAAGCGCGAGCCTCGAGGTCCCCGAGCTGACGAAGGATGTCGAGAGTGAGTCCGCGAGATTGCCCGGGCCGTTCTCCAGCCCGACCGTCGCGTCACCCGCGGCGAAGGAAGAGATCGAGAGGTAGTTGAAGCGCACGGTCCCGTCGGCACGGAGTTCGATCTGAAGGGTGTTGGAGTCGTTCTGGTTGAACTGCGGGACGTTGTCCCATTGCACGATGAAGCGCGGGTTGTTACCACCGATATCGATGGCCTGGTGGTACACGTGTCCGCCGGCGGCGGGGTTGAAGTCGTCCCAGAGGGCGTAGATCGCGTTGTTCGGTGCCGCGGGGTTGGGGATTGCGGTGTTGTTCCACTCGTTGGAACCTGCGCCGAAGGAGACCATGCCGTTGGAGCTGATGAAGATGTCGCTGTAGGTGTAGCCGTAGAACGGGAGGTCGAATCCGAGCGGCACCTGCACGACCTGGTCATCGCCGGTGGGCCCGATCGAGCCCGTCGGCGCGATGTCCACAAACCGGAAGCTGGTGCCCGTGATGGCGTACTGGTCAACGTCCTGGCAGCTTGTGTCCGGTCCACTGAAGGTTCCGCCCGAGAGCTGGCACTGAGATTGGAGCATGACGGAGCAGGCGCCGTTGATGCAGCATGCGCCGGGGGCACCGTCGACGACCTGGTAGCCGGCGGTGGTGGTGCTGGATCGATCGCGTTCGTCGTACACGGTGACAAACAGCGTGGCGTTCACGAACGGGGCGCTGGGATCGATCGTCAGGGTGGCCGCGAAGTTGAGGTCTGAGGCGACGGTGTCGGGGAAGACGCCGTCGTCGCGGAACTCGGAGATTCCCGAGACGGTCGAGGGCTCCGAAGAAGAGGCGACGCACGCGTAACCGGTGCTGGGCGGGTTGGTGCCGGGGGTAACCTGCGCGCGGATGATGGCCTGCTCGCCTGGGGCGATCTGCGCGGGCGTGATCGTGGCGGCCACCGAGGGCGGCGTGCTGGGCGCGTAGGTCAGGATCAGCGCCCAGTTGTGGAGCACGCCGACATCCTGCGCGGCATCGTCATCGACCCGGAGTGTCCAGAAGCCCTGTGGCAATCGGCCGTTCAGTGAATCGAGATTCGCGAGCGCGGTCGGCGGAAGCGGGATGGTGCCCTCCCAAGCGATCGGACCCCCTTCGGGTCGAAAGCTCCCGGTCATGGGGGGGACGGCGGCGAGGATCGAGGTCGGAGACTGCTGGTCGAAGACCGTGTTGGTCATGTTGGCACTCGCGCCCCCGACATCGCTGCAGAGATGCACGTACGAGACCTGATCGGGCGCGACGAGGATGATGTCAAGGTCGGAGTCGTACGTGTGCGTGATGTTGACCCGGACGTTGACGTCCGTCAGAGTTCGGAGCGCCTCGTTACAAAAGATCGTGCTGGACGCTGTGGTTTCGTCGGTGATCGGGATGTTGATCTCGCCGGACGGAATGACTTCCTGAGCGGCCGCGGCGCCGGCGAAAAACGCGATGGCAACGGCCGAAATGGCGCAATGAACCTTCATATGGAACCTCTCCTGATCGCGAACTCCCCAATGCCAGACGACGCGCTCGCACCCTTTCGGGAAGTCGATCCTAGCGTGACCCAGCGAAACCAACAGGAAAAACCGATGAGCGTGGCTTGAAACCTCTCGTTAAGGTCCGAGAATGCCTCTTCTCCCGCAACGATCTCTGCCTTTCGCGACCGGCCCTCGACATCATGATCCTCAGCGGGCCCTGGTTGACGACTCCCCCGGTACGCGGCGGGGCGCGTCTCGGGCGATCTCGCTCGCGACCTTGAGCGCAAGGAGATTGTGATCGTGCTCTCCCGCGACGTGCGCCTCCCGAGCCGAAGCCAGAGCTCGAAGGCATCCCCGAGCAGTGCTCAGCATGCGGCTGTTTCCTTGTGCAGGCTCCCAACGGGTACGACCAGACTCCTCGAACCACAGTCGCTCTCGTACGCCATCTTCGCCGACCAGTACCTCGCGGACTTCCGTGAGATCGTCGACCAACCCTGGGCGCGCCACGCGCCAACAATCACACGGTGACGCCGCACGCGACAACCTCCGCCCCTTGCCGCGGCTGCGGGTACGACCTCCAGGGAGTTGAGCTGGCGGTGTGCCCGGAGTGCGGGCTGAAGGTTCCGGAACCGGAGCCGGAGCGGGATCTGGGGTTGCTGAAGCGAGTCGCGACGGATCGCGGGCTGAAGTGCCGGCATTGCAAGCGGCCGCTGGCGGAGCTGCAGGACGGGGCGTGCGCGTGCGGGGCGACGTACCAGTTGGCGGCGGAATCGGGCCGAAGGGTGAGTGCGCGGAGCGCGGGCGGGTTCGTGGATGTGGTGGTGTTGCTCGGGGCGATTGGCGGGGCGGCGGTCGCGTTGATCAGCGTGGTGTTTTCCGGCGTGGCGAGGGCGAACAACCCGCCGTGGCTGGCGGTGGGGCTGGGGCTGGTGCCGGCGGGGATGTTGGCGGTGTGGGTGGTGCTGCGGCCGGTGATGCGCCTGCTGCCGCGCGAGGTAGAGTTGCTGCTGCAGCTTGGGCTGGCCGCGATCAGTCTGTTGTGCCTGGGCGCGGCGGTTGCGAAGCTGTTCTGATGCGGGCGTGCTACGCTGCCCACCAATCAGGGAGTTGGGCTAGGGAGCTGGGCCGCGGAGTTGGGTCAAGGAGTTGGGATGAACGATTGGTTCGACGAACTCGATGCCGACCCGGGACCGCCGGAGGGTGACCCCGACAAGCCGCCTTCGTGGGCGGCGTCGTTGGGTACGCGGGATCGGTACGAGCGGTTTGAGCTGGAGGTTCGGCACTGGTTCAAGGCCCAGGGGATGAGCGTTGTGATCAGCGACGCGGTGGTGCGGGCGCGATCGGGGGACTCGCGCGTGACGGAGGTGGGCCTGGCGACCATCGCGGAGGCGTGCGCGAGCGTGCCCGAGGAGGAGTGGCCCGCGCTGGTGGGGGCGCACTTTGAGGGTCTGTACCGCGTTCACCGTCAGCATCAGGACCTCAAGACGAGCATCGGCGGGTGGAACGAGGTCCGCAAGCTGCTGGTCGCGCGGATCTGGGAGCCTGAGTCGCTGGGCGAAACGCGTTCCGCGATGATCTGCCGTGAGGATTTGCCCGGGCTGGTGACCACGCTGGCGCTCAACCTCAGCGACCACATCCGCAGCGTCACCGTTGAAGAGGCCCAGGAATGGGGTCGCAGCACCGACACGCTGTTCGAGACGGCGATCGACAACGTCGAGGCCCTCACGACGGTCGACGTTTCACCGATTGACCCGACGCAGCCGGACGGGATCTACTCGATCTTCGCGGAGTCTGTGCTTGTCGCGGCGAGGGCGCTGCGATTCGAGCGGTTTGAGCAGCTCCACGGGCAGCTTGGGACGCTGGTGAGCCTGCCGGTGCGGCACGCGATCCTTGCTGTGCCGCTGCGTTCGCGCGAGACGATCCTGCAGAGCCTCGCCTCGCTCATCCCTGTGACGCAGCAACTCGAGAAGGAGGGGCCCGGATCGGTATCGGGCCGCGTTTTCTGGTGGAAGGACAAGGTGTGGCGTGAAGTCGGGTACGCCATCAAGGGCGACCGCCTGGAGGTCGCGCCGCCGCAGGAGCTGATCGACCTTATCGAGGGCAACGACGAGAAGCCTTGACCCACACACGTGCAACCCGCCCTCCCACAACTCGACGTTGCGATCATCGGAGCCGGTGCCGCGGGCCTGATGGCCCTTATCTGGGCCGGGCGTGAAGCACAGCAGCGGAACCACCGGCTGCGTCTGGCGGCGTTCGACGGCGCGACGAAGCTGGGCGCGAAGATCCTGGTCGCGGGTGGTGGTCGCTGCAACGTGACCCACCACGCTGTTGACGAGAATCAGTACGGCGGCTCCAGCCGCAACGCGATCAAGAAGGTGCTCCGCCGCTTCGACGTGGAAGAGACCACGTTGTTCTTTCAGGAGCTCGGCGTCGAGCTGAAGCGAGAGGACACCGGCAAGCTCTTCCCAACGACCGACCGGGCTTCGACCGTGCTCGATGCCCTTCTCGCGGAGACGCGGCGCGTCGGGACCACGCTCTTCCATCCCGAGCGCATCCACTCGATCGCCCGCGCCGAATCGGGCTTTGTGGTGTCCTCGTCTCACGGCCAGCACGCGGCGCACCGCGTGATCCTCGCCACGGGCGGCAAGGCACTGCCGAAGACTGGTTCGGACGGCGGCGGCTACGAACTGGCCAAGGCGCTGGGTCACTCGATCACCCCGCACGTCTTCCCTGCGCTCGCGCCGCTGCTGCTGCAGCCCGGCCACTTCCTGCTCGCCCTCAGCGGGCTCACGCTGCCGACGACGCTCGAGCTGTGGTCTGCATCCGGCAAGCGGCTGCAGTCGTTTTCGAACTCCACACTCATCACGCACTGGGGGCTCTCTGGGCCTTCTGTCCTTGATATCTCGCGGTACTTCACCGCCGCGATGGTGGCCCACGGGGATGCTCCGCCTCCGATGCCGTCGCTCACCATCAACTTCATTCCCGCCCAGACGACCGAATCCATGGATCAACTCCTGCTGGCCGCGGGCAAGCAGGGGATCGCGAACCGACTCGCCGCGCTGATCCCGGACCGACTCGCGCGGGCGCTCGCGGAGCACTGCGGGATCGAGCCGTCGGCACCCGGGCACTCGCTGACGCGCGACCAACGTCGCGCGCTCGCCACGGCGTGCACGCGGCTGGTGCTTCCGGTCACGGGCGATCGAGGGTACACGTTTGCCGAAGCCACGGCGGGCGGGGTTCCGCTCTCCGAAGTCCATCTCGAGTCGATGGAAAGCCGCATTTGCCCCGGGCTGCACCTGTGCGGGGAGATTCTGGACGTCGACGGCCGAGTTGGCGGCTTCAACTTCCAGTGGGCGTGGGCCTCTGGATTCATCGCCGGTTCTTCCGCGGCTCGCGCCTTGATTCCGCCCCCCAACACCCCCACCCTTCCCGCGTGATCGTCGCACAGGACAACACCGCCCTCGCCGCGTTTCGCGCCGCCCATCCTCGGGGCAGCGTGTTCGTACCGACCATGGGCGCGCTCCACGAGGGCCACGCGGAGCTCATCCGTCGCGCGGCCGCGATCGCGCGCGAGCGGGGCCTGGCCGCGGGCTGCAGCGTCAGCATCTTCGTGAACCCGACGCAGTTCGACGACAAGAAGGACTTTGATCGCTACCCGCAGACCCTCGACGCCGACCTCGCGATCTGCAAGGCCGCGGGGGCCGCGTGCGTGTACGCACCGCGCGTGCAGGACATCTACCCGACGGACGCGCCGATCCCGGTGCCCGCGCTGCCCGGTGTCGCAACGTCCCCCAAACTCGAGGACGCGTTCCGCCCGGGTCACTTCGCGGGCGTGTGCCAGGTGGTCGCCCGACTCTTTGATCTCGTGCGGCCTGCCATCGCGGTTTTCGGTGAGAAGGACTGGCAGCAACTCCAGGTGATCCGCGCGATGTGCCCGTCGAACCCCGAGATCATCGGCGTCGAGACCGTTCGCGAAGAGGACGGCCTCGCGATGAGCAGCCGCAACCGATTCCTTTCCGCGGCCGAACGCAAGCTCGGCCTGCGCATCAGCCGTGCTCTCTTCGAGGGCCGCAAGGGGCGCACGATCGAGGAGGGCGAGCGGATCATGCGGTGGACGCTGGCGCGTTCGGGGATCTCACCCGATTACGCGGTGATCCGCGAGGCCAGCTCGCTCGAGCCACGCGCGACGTACGTGAAGACGGAGACCTACCGCGCGCTCATCACCGCTCGCGTCGGTTCTGTCCGCCTTCTCGACAACGGCCCGTGGTCGCCGCTTGCCGAGTAGCGCCTGTTAGGCCTTGAACACCTCGCGAAGCCAGGTTACGTCGCCGGCGGACATCGGTTCGTCGGTTGCCGCGGCGACGTTGCACCTCGCCTGCCGGGCGTTGCGGAAACCGGGGATCACGCTGCAGACGTGGTCGTGGGCGAGCACCCAACGCTGTGCCGCGGAGGAGAGCGTCTCGATGGCCTCGCGACCGGGCTTGGCGAATCGCGCAACGCTTCGCTGGAGTTTTTCGCGGACGGCGCGGAGGGTGGCGGGGGCGAAGTCCTTGCGGTTGGTGCGGTAGTCGCCGGGCTCGAAGGCGGGCGGTTTTTCGGGGTCGAACTTGTCGAGGAGAATGCCCTGATCGAGAGGGCCGAAGGCGACAAACGTGCAGCCGTGCTCGGCCATGAGCTTCTGGAGCACGCACCCGGGACGGATGAAGTCGTCGTAGCGGAGGTTGGCCTTGTTCTGAAGGACGTGCGGCTTGAGCACGGGGATCGCGCGGGCGAAATCATCGTCGCTGTAGGCCGACTGTCCGATGGCGCGGACCTTGCCTTCCTTGGCGAGCGCGTGCATGGTCACGGCGGCATCGTGGAGGTAGTCACGCTGCTTGCCGTCGTAGTCCTGGCCGATGTACGTGCCGTGGTGGAAGTAGTAGATGTCGATGTAGTCGGTGCGGAGGTTGCGGAGGGACTGTTCGCATTGGGCGCGGATGTGCGTCGGCTCGTAGGCGTTGGGGGCGGTGCCCTTGAAGTGACCGACCTTGGTGGCGATGACCTGGGTTTCGCGCTTGACGCCGAGTGCCTTGAACGCGTTGGCCAGCGTGCGCTCCGCGCGACCGTTGCCGTAGATGTCGGCGTTGTCCCAGTGGTTCACGCCCGCCTCGACCCCGACGCGCACGCCCTCGTAGACCTCGGCGTCGTTCACGTCCGACCAGCCGATCGACTGGCCGTTCGAGGTGCTCCAGTTGGGGCCCCCCATGGTCCAGCAGCCGAAGCCGATTTCGGAGACTTTGATGTCGGTACGGCCGAGGGTTCTGTATCGCATATACCCTCACTGTATGGCAGAGCCGCTCACGGAACAGCAGGTCAGGCACATCGCGAAGCTCTCGCGACTCACGGTCACGCCCCAGGAGATCGACGGGTACCGCGTTCAGCTCGCCAACGTCCTCGAGCACATGCGCACCCTCGCGGCACTGGACCTCGACGGCGTCGAGCCCATGGCGCACGTCTCGGACGCCGTCAACCGGCTTGATCCCGACGAACCCGGGCCGTCGATGTCCAACGCACAACTGATGTCCCTCGCTCCCGCCACGGATCCACCGTTCGTCCGCGTACCCAAGGTGCTCGGCGACGGAGGCGGCGCATGAGCATCACCGCCCACGACATCGCCGCCGGCGTCCGCCGGGGTGAGCGCTCCGCGGCCACGGCGGTGCGCGAGTCCCTGGACGCGATTCGCAGCCGAAACGTCGAGATCAACGCGTTCGTCGAGGTCTTCGAGCACGCCGCGCTCCGTCGCGCGCAGGAGATCGACGAACTCGTCCGTGCGGGACAGGCGGAGGGCCTCGCGCTCGCGGGCGTGCCCGTCGCGATCAAGGACAACATCTGCGTCGGGCCCGATCTCCTCGTCCCCGGCGACGGTCGCGGCTTCGGCGGGAAGACCACCTGCGCCAGCCGCATCCTCGAGAACTACCGCTCGCCCTTCTCCGCGACGTGCGTGCAGCGGCTCATCGACGCGGGCGCGGTGATTGTCGGCAAGACCAACCTCGACGAGTTTGGGATGGGGTCCTCGACCGAGCACTCCATCCACGGACCCACACGCAACCCCGCAGATCTCTCACGCGTCGCGGGCGGGAGCAGCGGCGGCAGTGCCGCGGCGGTGGCTGCGGGCATGGTGCCGCTCGCACTGGGCTCCGACACCGGCGGCAGTGTGCGGCAACCCGCCGCGTGGTGCGGGGTGGTGGGCCTGAAGCCGACGTACGGGCGGGTTTCTCGCTACGGCCTCGTTGCCTACGCGAGCAGCCTGGACCAGGTGGGCGTGCTCGCCACGAACACGAAAGACGCCGGACTGGCGATGCGCGTGATCGCGGGGCACGATCCGAAGGACTCCACGAGCGACACCCGCGAGTGGCGGAAGGATGAACCCGGCGTGACCCCGAAGCGCATCGGCGTGCCCACGCAGGCGCGGAGTCACGCGAATCACCCCGAGATCGCGCGGCTGTTCGGCGCGTGGTTGGATGCACGCCGCGCCGAGGGCGCGGAGATCGTCGACGTCGAGTTGCCGATGCTGGACGCGTCCGTCGCCGCGTATTACGTCGTTGCGCTCGCGGAAGCCAGCTCGAACCTCGCGCGGTTCGACGGTGTGCGCTACGGGCGGGCCGCAACACTCGCGAGCGGCGAGGGTTTGATCGACCTGTACGAGCGCAGCCGCGGCGAGGGTTTCGGCGCGGAGGTGAAGCGCAGGATCATGCTCGGGACACACCTGCTCAGCGCGGGCTACCAGGATGCGTTCTACGTCCGCGCCCTGCGGGCACGGCGTCGGCTCGCCCAGGACTACGCCCGCGCGTTCGAACGCTGCGACGTCATCGCCACGCCCACAACGCCGTCTCCTGCTTTCAGGGTCGGCGAACGCGTCAGCGATCCGCTCTCTATGTACCTCGAAGACGTCTACACCGTGGGCGTCAACCTCGCGGGATTGCCCGCGGCATCCATCCCGATGGGCGAGGCCCGCGTCGACGGCGCGGTGCTCCCCGTGGGCGTTCAGCTCGTCGCCCCCGCGTTCGAGGAATCGCGCCTGCTGTGAGCCGGCTCGGTGCGCACGAAAAAGCCCGGCGCACGGGCGCCGGGCTTGGTCTATTCATGCGAACGTACGGTCCTTACCGCTTGCCCTTGCGCGGGCCGAAGGAACGCTTCGCGCCGCCGCCGGGTTTGCCGCCGCCACCGCCGCCGTAACCGGGCTTGCCACCGCCGTACGAGGGCTTACCGCCGCCGGTGGGCGAATCGCCGCGGCTCTGGGCGCGAGGGCCCTTCTTCGGCTTGTTGCCGAAGGGGCGCGACTGCCCGTCGCCACGGGCCGGACCATCCTGCCGGGGGCCGGCGTGGTGGTGGGCGTGCGGGGGAGAGCCGGCGTTGCCGCTGTGGGGCGGGCGCGAGCTGTGGTGGTGCGGGGGACGCTGGTGGTGCTCGGGGATCTCGGTCCGCGGGATGTCCGGGAAGTCCTCGATGCGCGGGATCTTGCGACCGATCAGCTTCTCGACCTGCCGGAGCAGATCGCGCTCCGAGGGATCACAGAAGGCGATCGCGATGCCCGCGGCGCCGGCGCGGGCCGTGCGACCGATGCGGTGCACGTACGCCTCAGGCTCCATGGGCAGATCGTAGTTGAAGACGTGCGTGATGCCGTCCACGTCCAGGCCGCGGGCGGCCACGTCCGTGGCGACGAGCACCTTGGCGCGACCGGCGCGGAACGCGTCGAGGGCACGCGTGCGGAAGTTCTGGGCCTTGTTGCCGTGGATCACGACGTTGTTGACGCCCGCTTCGTCGAGGCGCTTGCCGACCTTGTCCGCGCCGTGCTTGGTCTTCGTGAAGACCACCGCGCGGTTCACGCCTTCCTGCTGCAGCATGTGGTTCAGCAGGGTCTGCTTGTCACGGAACGAGATCATGTACAGGCTCTCTTCGATCCGCGCGGCGGGGGTGCCCGCGGGCGCCGCAGCAACCCGGACCGGGTCCGAGAGCAGCGATTCCGCGAGATGCACGATCTCGCGCGGCATCGTCGCCGAGAACAGCAGCGTCTGCCGCTTCTTGGAGAGCTTCGACGCGATGTACTGGATCGGCTTGATGAAGCCCATGTCCAGCATCCGGTCGGCCTCGTCGAGGATGAAGATCTCGATCGCCGAAAGATCGATCAGGCCCTGGTCCATCAGGTCCACCAGACGTCCCGGAGCGGCGACGAGGATGTCGATGCCCTGGCGGATCGTCCGGACCTGGTGAAACTGGCTGACGCCGCCGAACACCACCGCGCCACGCAGGTGCGAGTTGCGGCCGTACGTCTTGAACGACTCACCGATCTGGGCCGCAAGCTCACGCGTCGGCGAGAGCACAAGCACGCGGGGCAGCACCGGCCCGCGCCGGGTCTTGTCGATCGGGGTGTCCGTCAAACGATGGATAACGGGAAGAGCGAACGCGGCGGTCTTGCCGGTCCCGGTCTGCGCGGTCGCGAGAATGTCGCGCCCTTCGAGGATCGGGGGAATCGCCTTCGCCTGGATGGGGGTCGGGGTTTCGTACCCCTCTTCCGCGAGGGCCCGGGTGATCTGGTCCTTGAGTCCGAGTGCTTTGAATGCCATGCGAGAACAACAACTCCTGCGGGTCGTGCGCGAATAGATGCGCGACGATCCGTGATTTCGGGCGAGACCTGGACCAAAACAGTTGGAACGAGGGCGGCCGTACTGGGGGGCGACACGCCGGGACCCCGAGGGGTTGTTCCGACGCGGCCAGCAGTTTCCCAGCTTTATCCCAGCAGTCCCGATCGGGAGCACTGAGTCTGAGGCCACCGGCGATGAACCACATGATAGGCGCGCTACCCGGCCCCGGGCGGGGCGCAACCCCACCGGTGCCAGACCTATAGTTCGCCCCTCCCGATTCCCGGGAGCAGAAAAGGGCAAGAACCTATGGCAGAGCGCCATTTCAACGTGGTTGTTATCGGTGGCGGTCCCGGCGGGTATGTCGGTGCGATCCGTGCCGCGCAGCTCGGGTATTCCGTCGCCATCATCGAGCGGGCCAAGATGGGCGGCGTGTGCCTGAACTGGGGTTGCATCCCCAGCAAGGCGCTCCTCGCGAACGCCGAGCTTTACGAGAAGGTCAACGGCAAGATGGACGCGTGGGGTCTGAAGGTCGAGGGCAAGGTCTCCCTCGACTGGGACAAGATCATCGGCCGCTCGCGCGACGTCGCGAGCAAGCTCAACAAGGGCGTTGAGTTCCTGATGAAGAAGAACAAGATCACGCACATCATCGGCAGCGGCAAGCTGCTCGCCGGTCGTGGCCCCGCCAACGGGAAGGACGCCGGTCAGAAGTGCCGCGTCGAAGTCCAGGAGTGCAAGGTGCAGGAGGAACTGACCTCGGCACCGGCGACCCCCGGCAAGGCCATCGAGACCATCACGGCCGATCACGTGATCGTGGCGACCGGCTCCGTGGCCCGTGACCTTCCCTTCGCGAAGTTCGACGGCCAGAAGATCTGGGGCGCCCGCGAAGCCATGTTCAACAAGGAAAAGCCGGGCAAGCTCGTCGTCATCGGCGCCGGCGCCATCGGCATGGAGTTCGCCTACTTCTACCACACCATGGGCACCAAGGTCACGGTCGTCGAAATGCTCGACCGCATCCTCCCCGTCGAAGACAAGGACATCTCCGACGCCCTCGCCAAGCACTACAAGAAGGCGGGCATGGACCTCAAGACCGGCTACACCACCACCAACGTCGAGAAGACCGCAACCGGAGTCAAGGTCACCGTCGCCCCCTTCGTCGGCGGCAAGGCCGATGAGTCCAAGAAGGAAACCCTCGAGGCCGACCGCGTCCTCGTCGCCATCGGCGTGAAGGGCCGCACCGACGGCCTCTGCGACGCCTCGCTGGGCCTCAAGATCGAACGCGATCACATCGTCACCGACTACATCCCCGGCAAGACCATCAACCAGCCCGTCGACTACAAGACCAACATCCCCGGCGTCTACGCCATCGGCGATGTCATCGGCCCACCCTGGCTCGCCCACGTCGCCAGCGAAGAAGCCATCCTCTGCGTCGAGCGCATCGCCTGGCGCGAGAAGAAGCTCGGCCACGAACCCATCCCGATGGACTACTCCGGCATCCCCGGCTGCACCTACTGCCTCCCCCAGGTCGCCAGCGTCGGCGCCACCGAGCAGAAGCTCATCGCCGACGGCCTCGTCAAGGGCAAGGACTACGACATCGGCTCCTTCCCCTTCGCCGCCAGTGGCAAGGCCATCGCCGCCGCGCACACCGAAGGCCTCGTCAAGATCATCCGCGGGCTCCCCCGCGGCGAGATCCTCGGCGCTCACATCATGGGCGACCAGGCCACGGAGCTCATCGCCGAGATGACCCTCGCTCGCCGCCTCGAGGCCACGACCGAAGAGATCATCTGCACGGTCCACGCGCACCCCACCATGCACGAGGCCATGCACGAGGCGGCCCTCGCCAGCGAAGGCCGCGTGATCAACGCCTGATCCTCCGGTTCGTACGACCCTTCAAGCCCGGGCACGTCCCGGGCTTTTTCGTGCGCCTGGCGAGCCCCGACGAGAAAGCCCCGACGGTCGCCGACGCGGACTCCACAAGTCATCCCGAACCCATACACCACCTGTTTCGGGCATCCGGGGTTCATCCACCGTTCCGATCCCCCACAACCCCGATTCCCCCGACAGGGCAGGCCCGCGCCGTTTCCATATGTAAAGTGGGCAAAAACCCGCGAAATGGGCCGTGTTTACAGCGGTAATCGCCACACATCCGAACGGCGTGCGAACTGAAGATGCAACAAAATCGCGGCGTCCGGCGGGCGAAATCGTCGCATGTCTCCCTGAAACAGCATTGCAGGACAGAGGCTGATCGTATAGGTTCAGTACGCCGGTTTGGGGTTCGCTGACTTCGAGAGCGGCCGGCGATGAACGTCCTTGTGGAGGGGAACCACGAGGAGGTTGAAGTGAAGAGTGGTTTTTCTGTGCCGGCGACGGCACGCAGGGGGGCTGTGCTCGCAAGTGTGGTGCTCTGCGCCATGCAGGCGAGCGGTCAGGTCACAACCATCGAAAGCCTCGGCGCTGGCGGCGTTCCGGGCAATGGATGGTCTCAGGACGCGAAGTTCGCACGCGGGGACGAAGTCATCGCCTTCGCGAGCAACGCCAACAATCTCGTACCGGGCGACACCGGCGGGACGGACATCTTCGTCCGGGATCGAGCCGCCAACACCATCGTCCGCGTGTCGGTGCGCGCCGACGGTACCCAGGCACCCGGTACACACTGGCACCCGGACATCACGCCCGACGCCCGGTTCATCGTCTGGAGCAGCGACGCGACCTCGCTCGCCCAACCCGCGACGGTCGGGCGGCACATCTTCCTGCGTGATCGTGACGCGAACGGCAACGGGATCTTCGATGAACCCGGGCACGTGACCGTCGAACTCATCAGTGTCTCCGGCGACGGAACCCCCGGCAACGGGCCGAGCTCCATGCCGGTCATCTCCGGTGACGGTCGATTCATCGCTTTCCAGAGCGACGCCACAAACCTGGCCAACGGCGATGGCAACGGAGCCATGGACATCTTCGTTCGCGATCGGCTCTCGGGCAAGACCACGCTCGTCAGCCGCGGACTCGGCGACCAGAGCGGGGCCGGGCTCTCGAACGTGCCCAACATCTCCCGGGATGGCGCGTACATCATCTTTCAGAGCAACGCCCCTGATCTCGTCGCCGGCGACACCAACGCAACCACGGATGTCTTCCGGTACGCCACGGCTACGGGGGCAATCGAGACGGTCAGCGTGACCGCGGAAGGGGCGCCGCTCGCGGGCGGGAGCGTGCTCGGGAGTGAAGCGGTGGTCGGACCGTGTCTTTCCGGGGACGGTCGGCACATCGTCTTCCAGTCCACCGCGAGCAACGCGGTATCCGGCGACGGCAACGGGCAGATCGACATTCTCGCGAAGGACATGACCACCGGACGTGTCTCGCTGATCTCGATGCGCGCCAACGGCGAACAGACGCAGTTCCCCTCCGTAAGCCCCACCATCTCGGTGGACGGCAGGTTCGTCGTGTTCGGCACGCAGGACCCGCTGATCGTCCCCGGCGATACCAACCGCCGCCAGGACATGTTCCTGCGCGACCGTGACGACGACAACGACGGCATCTTCGACGAGCCTTCGCCCATCAAGATCCGTCGCGTCAGCGTCGGGAGCGATGGGATCCAGCCCACGCTCGCGAGCTACGGCGGCAGAATCTGCGACGATGGCCGCTGCGTTCTCTTCACGACCACCGCGGGCAATCTTGTGCCCGGCGACACCAACGGCTTTCCCGACGTCTTCCACAACTCCCTCCTGCAGTTCTGCCCCGCCGACTGGGACCGATCTGACTCGGTGGACGGGGACGACGTCATCGCGTACATCGTCTCGTGGGACGATGGCGATGCCGATCTCAACGGTTCGGGAACAACCGATGGAGACGACGTGATTCTGTTCTTCTTCCACTGGGACCAGGGCTGCTGAAAGCCCCCCCGGGTCAGTTGGCGTCACTCTCGGATTCGGGGACCGGCGGCTCGGCGGCATCCGCGGGCCGCTGGAACTCCGCCTCGCGAGCCTCACGACGCATCCGCATCTCGTACCGGTACTGGTCTTCACGATCCTGCTCGGGCATGTAGTAGATCTCAGGCACCGGATAGGCACCCGGTTCCCAGGCGCGACCATGAACGACTCGCCACGGCTCAAATCCGCCCTTCAGCGTCACCGTGATCATCTGGTAGACGCGCCCGCCCATCCCGGGGCGCTCGTCGATCTCCGGCATCGGGCGGAACACGTCCACCTTCGCCTCGTGAGCCCGCACCCACACCCGACCGACGTGGTACACCGGCTCACCGCTCTGCTCGCTCTCGGGAGTCATCGGCATCACCTGCGGCCCGCAGTTCTTCGCGATCCGCTCGTAGAACACCTTCCGCGTCCCGATCGGCAGGTTCAGGACCATCGGCCACCGCACCGTGATGTCCCCCGCCTCCGTCGCCGTGGTCGCGTTGATCCGGTCGTTGCGGGGCGGATACCGGTCCGCGACCCAGCGGACCGCCAGCGTCGTACACCGCTCGATCGACGGGGTATTCGGGCTGTCGGTCGTGGCCTTCGATCCCTGGACCGCCGGATAGTTCGAGTTGCCGTAGCAACCCGCGAGGCCGGCAGACGCGACGAGGCAGAGCAGAAGCGGTGTGATGCGCATGGTGGTCGGTATCCTTGTATTGCAGCGAAACTGTATCGGCCATCAGCCCCGACGACGGCGATACTGCGCCGGTCGTGTCGCGGCATAGAGCCCCGACAGGGGCCGAGCCACCGGGCCCCGGCGCCGGGGGGTCGCGATCACACCCCGCGCACTGGGCCCAGGCCCCACCAGCGAAGGGGCTTCCTCCAGCCGACAGTACCACAGCCGCAGCCGGCGCAGGTTCTTGGGGAACTTGGACTTGAATCGTCTTTGTCTCACGTGCCCGCTATCGTATGGCGGGGTGGGGGTCCGTCGCGACTCGGGAAGCGACGGTGGTTTCAGGGGTTCGGCGTTCACGTGCCGGCGGGGGCCGGAGGCGGGACGCGTCAGTCAGGGGACCGGGCCGAAAGGCTCCGGGATTTGCCATGCTTGCAGAGAGAATTGTCGGAACGACGGTTATGTCACTTCCCAACGCCATTCGGGTTGTGACCGCCTGCCGCGCTGACGCGCGCCAGGCCTTGTCCCGCGAACCGGAACTCCGGGTCGTGGGTGAACTGCAGGACGCCCGCGCACTCGCGGGACTCGTCCAGCGCCAGCAGCCATCTGTCGCCGTGATCGACGCCTCAATGATCAGCGAGGTCGCCCGGATCCGTGCCGCCAGCGCCGGCACGCGTGTGGTCGTGATCCTCGAATCCGGCGACGACCAGAGCGTCAACCGCGCGTTCGCGGCGGGCGCGACCGCCGTCGTCGGTGGCTCCGCGGTCGTCCGAGACCTCGGCATGGTCGTCCGGGCCGCCGCGAGGGGCTCTTCCATGCTCGTCATGGGCGGGCCCGAAGAGATCAACCACGTCCTGCGGCCCACCACCGCCGACCCGGGCACGGCCGTGGCCTCCCTCTCCGACCGCGAACGCGAGGTTCTCTCCTTCATCGCCCGCGGGCACACCAATAAGCAGGCCGCCGATCAGATCGGCGTCAGCGTGAAGACAGTGGAGAGCTACCGGGCCCGCATCATGCAGAAGCTGCAGCTCACGGGCCGGGCCGAGCTCACCTCGCTCGCCCTCCGGGCCGGGATCATGCAGACCAAGGCGGAGTAAGCACCGGACCAACCGCGCGTCCTCGGCCCTCGAAACAGCGGGCCGGACGCGCCGCGCGCTCAGTAGCCCTGCCGCTGAACCTCGCGCATCAGGCTGATGAACGTCCCCGCCTCGCTCAGCGCGGGGTCTGGTTCGTCACCGGTCGGCGCCAGCCGGTCGTACCCGCCGTCCGCGCGCAGCTTCCACGCGTGCCGCCTGTCCGCCAGCATGATCTCGACGATCTTCAGCAACCGACGCCGCAGGTCCGTGTCCCGCACCGGCACCGCCGCTTCCACGCGGTTCGACAGGTTCCGGTACATCCAGTCCGCGCTCGAGATGAACCACTCCCCGTCCAGCGGATCCTCCGCGCCGCACGCGAAGTGGAAAACGCGGCTGTGCTCGAGGAACCGGCCGATCACCGAGATCACCTCGATGTTCTCGCTCAGGCCCGGCACCCCGGGCTTCAGGCAGCAGAACCCGCGCACGAACAGGCGGATCTTCACCCCCGCCTTGCTCGCCGCGTACAACCGGTCCGTCATGTCCCGGTCTTCCATGGAGTTGATCTTCGCGAAGATCCGCGCCGGGAGCCCCTTCTTCGCGTTCTCGATCTCGCGCTCGATCATCTGGTTGAACGTCTGCCGCATGTTGAACGGCGCCACCAGCAGCGTGTCGTACGACTGCGTCGCCGCCAGCCCTGTCAGGTAGTTGAACAGGTTCACAAGGTCGCTCGTGATCGCCGGGTCGCACGTCAAGAGCCCCAGATCGGTGTACAACTGCGCCGTCTTCGGGTGGTAGTTCCCCGTCCCAAGGTGCGCGTAGCACCGCAGCCCCTTGTTCTCCTTCCGCACCACCAGGCTCGTCTTGCAGTGCGTCTTCAGCCCGAGCACGCCGTACGCCACGTGGACGCCGGCCTTCTCGAGCTGGCGCGCAAACCGCACGTTCCGGCCCTCGTCGAACCGCGCCCGCAGTTCCACAAGGCACGCCACCTGCTTGCCCTGCTCCGCCGCGCGCACGAGATGCTCGATGAACGGTGAATCCGGCGATGTCCGGTACAGCGTCTGCTTGATCGCCACGACGTCCGGGTCCGCCGCCGCCGCCGCGATGAACCGCTCCACGCTCGCCGAGAAGCTCTCGTACGGATGGTGCACCAGGATGTCCTGCCGCCGGATCGCCGCGAAGAAGTTCGCGGGCGTCCGATCCGCGGGCGTCTCGCTGACCAGCCGCGGCGGCACCACGGGCTTCCACACCGGCTCCTTGAGGTCCGGCCGGTCCAGGTCGCACAGCTCCGCCATCGCGGAGAACTCCGCGTCGCTCGGGATCGCGTACACGTCCTGCGGATCGAGATTCAGGTTGTCCTGCAGCCAGCGCGACAGCGTTGACGACGCCCCCGCCTCGACCTCCACACGAACGGCCCGCGCGAACTTCCGCTGCTTGAGATCCGCCTCAACCGACTGCAGCACGTTGTTCGCTTCGAGGTCATCCTTCTGAATACCAGCCGAGCGCGTCACCCGGAAGATCGCCTGCTCGTGGATCACCATCCCCGGGAACAGACCCGCCAGGTTCTCGCGGATGATGTCCCGCAGGAGCACGTACCGGCACGTCCGATCGCTCGACCCCGGCAGCTTCACGAAGCGCCGGATGTTCGGGATCTTCAGGCGCGCATGCTGCATTTCCGCGCCGCGATCACCGGTCGCGCGGTCCGACTGGGCCGTCTCCGCGTCTCGCGGGTCCTGCGCCAGAATCGCGAGGTTGTCCGAGAGGTTTGAGATGAACGGGAAGCGGTGGGCCGGATCGACCGCCAGCGGTGTCAACGCCGGGAACACGTTCTTCTCGTGCCACTCGGTCGCCCACTGACGTTCCTTGTCCGTCAGCTGAGACCACCGAAGGATGTGCACCCCCTCCTTCGCCAGCGAGGGAAGCAGTTCCGCCGTCCAGATCCGAGCCTGCTCGAGCTGCAACGACGCCGACATCTCGCGGATGACGGCCAACTGCTGGCGAGGCGTCAACCCGTCGTGCTGCGGCGAGTCCACCCCGGCATGAATCTGCCGCTTCACCAGCCCCACACGCTTCATGTAGAACTCGTCGAGGTTGCTCGTGAAGATCGCCAGGAACCGCGCGCGGTCCAGCAGAGGCACCCGTGAGTCCGCCGCCTGCGCGAGAACCCGTCGGTTGAACTCCAGCCACGAGATGTCCCGGTTGAAGAACCGAACCTCGTTGTCCGCCGCCTGCGCCCGTACAGAGCTTGTCCGATGTGGTGCCATATCTCCCGCCGCCTGTGCAATGCCCGAAAACCCGGGCCAGAAGCCTACACACATCGGCGACCCTCGCCCTCCCCCGACTCAATTTTGCTCGGTTCGGTCGCCGTGCGGATCCCGGTGCCGCCCTCAACACCCGTACACGCCTCACAACCCGCACAGCCCTCACCCGCCGCAACCGCACAGCCTCCATTTTGTGGTCGCACCCCGCTCCCCGCGGTAGTTTCCAACAGAGAGAGAGAACCGGGCGCACCCCGCCCCCGGTGTCGTTGGAACAAACCCCTTGAGGAGAGAAAAGATGAAGAACTTTGTGATTGGTATGGGCGTGTTGCTCGCCGCCGCTACCGCGGCAAACGCGCAGGTCTGGAACGAAGTGGGCGACGCCGGCGAACTCGCCGCCTCCGCTCAGGTCGTCGCGGGCTCCGGCCCGCTGACCACGATCCTCGGCAGCCTCAGCGACAGCGACGTCGACATGTACCAGATCCGCATCGACGACCCCTCGCTGTTCATCGCTCAGCACACGAACACCTTCAACTTCGACAGCCAGATGTGGCTGTTCAACATGGACGGCACGGGCGTCGCGTTCAACGACGACACCAACGGCCTCCGCAGCCAGATCAGCAATCCCGCCGTCGCCGCCGGTAACTACCTGCTCGCCATCTCCGGTTACGACCGCGATGCCAACGACAGCAACGGGGATGCGCTCTGGGCCGACCAGCCCTTTAACAACCAGCGCTCCCCGGACGGCCCCGGCGCAGCCAACCCCGTCGCCTCGTGGTCCGGCGCCGGCGGCGCTCGCGGCGATTACGAGATCGCCATCCGCGGCGCCTCGTTTGTCCCCGCCCCGGGCGCCCTCGCGCTCGCCGGCGTGGGCGGCGCGCTGATCGGCCGTCGTCGTCGCAAGTAAAGACCTGATCCCGAACACGCTGCCGCAACCAGCTCCACGTTCACAGGCCGTCCCCATCGCGGGGACGGTCTGCTTTTTGCAGGACCTCAAACGGCCGCGAGCGTCCTCATCGCGCGCGGCCGCGTGCTCCTGGTATCCGTTCGACGTCGACCCCCGAATGCCTGCGCATCAAACCACCCTCCCCTCTCTGTCGGTGGGGGCTTGCGTGCTGCCGCGGGAACGAACGAACCCTCGAGCGTCGGCCCCGAAGAACCCGGGACCGTGTGAACAACACTCTTCCCTACGCGAGCCGGCGGACCCGGTTGCAGACACCCCCGCAAATCCACTCCCCAAGCAACCATCAGCCACGGCGCCTGCACGCCAGCGCAAGCACCGCCATCCCCACCACCGCCGCGACCGATGACCCACCCAGAATGCCGATCTTCGCCGCGTTCAGTTGATCGGGGTTCACCTCACCGCCCTTCACAAACGCAAGGCTCGCGATGAACAGCGACATCGTGAACCCGATCCCGCCCAGCCACGCCGCGCCGTGGATGTGACGGAACGTCACGCCCGATGGCAACACACCAAGCCCGAGCTTCACCGCCAACACACTCGCAACAAAGATCCCCACCGGCTTGCCGATCACCAGCCCCAGCACGACGCCCACGCACTCCTTCGACGACAACAGCGCCGACACCGGCGTATCGCCCGTCGACAACGGCACCCCCGCGTTCGCCAACGCGAAGATCGGAACAATCAAGAAGCTCACCCACGGCACCAGGCTGTGCTCCAGCCGCTGCACGGGATTCTGCGCCTTCTCGCACGCGTCCTCGATGCCGCTGATGTACGCGTGCTGATCACCGCTGAGCAGCGGCGACGAGGTGGCCTTCGACGAAGCCGCGAGCGCGTCCGCCGCATCGCGCGTGAACAACGCGAACGAACCGACGTCCTCCCTGCTCTTGCTCGGGATCGCCATCGCCGTCAACACCCCCGCGATCGTCGCGTGAACCCCCGAGTGATGAACGAACCACCACACCACAGCGCCCATCAACAGATAGAGCACAGTCCACCGCACCCCGCTCCTGTTCATGACGAACATCACACCCAACGCACCGAACGCAATCAACAGGTTCGTGACCGACGGGCTCTCCGTGTAGAACAGCGCGATCACCATCAACGCGCCCAGGTCATCCGCGACCGCCAGCGTCGTCAAGAACACCTTCAGCCCCGGCGGCACCCGCGATCCCAGCAACCCCATCACCCCCAACGCAAACGCGATGTCCGTCGCCGTCGGTATCCCCCACCCGTGCATCCCCTCCCCACCCCTGTTCACCGCCGCGTAAATCAACCCCGGCACCGCCATCCCACCCACCGCGGCAATCAACGGCAGCGACGCCCGCTTCAGCGAACTCAACTCCCCGAACAACACCTCACGCTTGATCTCAAGCCCCACCATGAAGAAGAACACCGCCATCAACAGGTCGTTGATCCACAGCAGCAGCGGCGCATCCCATCCAAACCCCCCCAGCTTCACGTTCAGGTGCAGCTTCTGGAACAGCCACACGTAGCTCTCCGCCCACGGCGAGTTCGCCCAGATCATCGCCACCGCCGCCACCCCCACCAGCAGCACGCCCCCCGCCGCGCTCAACGACGTAAACCGGCCGAACGCGAGTGAAATCCGGTCCGCCGCCGTCTTGGACGACGTCCGCAATCTGATCTTCCGTGTCTCGTGCGCCACAGCCCGTCTCCTCCCAATCACAAACCGAACAAATCAACAAACTACTCGCAGAGGATAGCGACTCGCTCAACACCCTCTTTCAAACCCTCAACCCGGGGGATCCTCCCGCCGATACCTCGACACCCAGAGAAGCCCGAGTGCACACACCCGACCCCTCACTCCCCGCCCCAGACGCCACACGAGGACCCAGCCGCCTCGGCTGGCGGTCTCTTCTCGTCATCGTCCCCGTCTTCCTGCTCTGTCTCGGGCTTGCCGGCGGCGCACTGAGCTCCCTGCTCGTCGCCCACCAAGCCGGCCAAGCCCTCCGCGAACGCGAGCTCGACCGCGGCCGCACCATCGTCTCCGCCATCGCCGCCGCCGGCCAAACCGTCGCCGACGAGTCCCACACCCAGCAGTTCGTCGAACTCCTCGCCGCCGAACGCGGCGTAACCCTGATCATCGTCGCCGTCTCCGACCCCGACGGCCCCCGCGTCGTCGCTTCCAGCCGCCCCGAGTGGGCAGGCAAACACCTCGACGAACTCCCCACGCACAACGTCGCCGAAGACATCCGCGAAGCCCTCGACCACGGCGAACACCACGGCGTCCACCTCCACGAATCCGAGATCGACTTCACCGCCCCCTTCTCCTACCAACGCAACGGCGCAACCGTCCACGGCGCATGCATGGTCCACCTCGACCGCTCCCTCATCGACGCCGCAGTAGACACCGCGTCGGCCGCCACCACCCGCGGCACCATGGCCGCCGTTCTCCTCCAATCCCTCGCCGCCATCGCCCTCCTCTACGCCCTGGTCTTCCGACCCCTCCGCTCCCTCTCCGACACCATCAAGCAACGGCTCGCCGGAGATCCATCCGCCCGCGTCACCGTCCCCGGCCACGGTGAAATCCGCCTTGCCTCGCTCGAGTTCAACCGCATGCTCGACGCCCTCGAGAGCCATGAATCCGAGCTCAAGCAGAGCGGCCGCGCACTCGCAGACGCCGAGCTCAAGTTCCGCTCCCTCGTCCAGAACATCCCCGGCCTGACCTATCGCCAGGAACTTCGCGACAACAACCGCTTCAGCTTTGCCAGCGACCCCACCCGCGACATCCTCGGCGTCGAACCCGACGAACTCCTCGCCTCCCCCGACCTGCTCCCCTCCATGATCCACGAGGACGACCGCGCCTGCCGCGAAACCGCGCGCCAGACCGCCCTCGACGGCCTGGGAGTCTTCGAACTCGAGTACCGCGTCCGCCACAGCTCCGGGCAGTTCCGCTGGGTGCACGAGAAGGGCCACGTCGTCTTCGACGACCAGGGCCCCTCGTTCATCGACGGCGCCATCATGGACATCCACGATCGCCGCGAGGCCGAGCAGCGCCTCGTCAGCAACGAGGCCCGCGTCCGCCGGATCATCGACACCGCCCTCGACGCCGTCGTCTGCATGGACGCCGCCGGTCGCGTCACCGCGTGGAACGCGCAGGCCTCCCGCACCTTCGGCTTCACCACCGAAGAAGCACTCGGCCAGGACATGAGCGAACTCATCATCCCCGCCGAGTTCCGCGACGCCCACCGCGCAGGCCTCCGCCGCTTCATCCAGACCGGCGAGTCCCGCGTCCTGGGCCGCCGCATCGAAGTCCCCGCCGTCACCAGCGACGGCACGCCGCTCAGCATCGAACTCGCCATCACCGCCAACCACGACGCCGACGGCACCACCTTCAGCGCCTTCCTCCGCGACATCACCGCCCGCAAACACGCCGAAGCACAACTCCTCGACGCCTCACAGCAACTCGAACAGGAACGCGAACGCTTCGAGCTCGCGCTCTCCGGTGGTGAACTCGGTTCGTGGGACCTCAACCCCCTCACCGGCTACGTCCTCGTCGACTCCCGCTGGCTCACCCAACTCGGCATCGCCGAAGAAGCCGCGCCCATCACCTTCAACGACATCCTCGACCTCATCCACGAGGACGACCGCTCCTCAACCACCGCCACACTCCAGTCCCACCTCAGCGGCTCCACCGAACTCTTCGAAGCCGTCTACCGCATGCGCCACTCCGACGGCCAGTGGCGCTGGCTCCTCTCCCGCGCCCGCGTCATGTCACGCGATGAAAGCGGCGCCGCCATCCGCCTCGTCGGTACCCACTCCGACATCACCGACCGCGAACTCCAGCGCCTCGAAATGGTCCGCCTCCGCGACGCCGCCGAAGCCGCCAGCCGCGCCAAGAGCGAGTTCCTGGCCAACATGAGCCACGAGATCCGCACCCCCCTCACCGCGATCCTCGGCTACTCCGATCTCCTCCGCGAAGAGAACGCCGGCGAATCCTCCGAACGCCGCCGCGCCGAACTCGTCGAAACCATCAAGAAGGCCGGCGACCACCTCATGATGGTCGTCAACGACATCCTCGATATCTCCAAGATCGAAGCCGGCCGTATGCAGGTCGAAAGCGTCGAAACCGACCTCCCCGCCCTCCTCGCCGCCGTCGAGTCCCTCATGCGCCCCCGCGCTCAGTCCAAGGGCCTCATCTTCTCTGCCGAACTCCTCGCCCCAATCCCCTCCTCCGTCCTCACCGACCCCACACGCGTCCGCCAGATCCTCATCAACCTCTGCGGCAACGCCGTCAAGTTCACCGAACGCGGCGAGATCCGACTCTCCATCAACAACGTCAACGACACCCTCGTCATCGACATCACCGACACCGGCCTGGGCATGTCGCCAGAACAGGCCGGCCTCCTCTTCCAATCCTTCACCCAGGCCGACACCAGCATGAGCCGCCGCTTCGGTGGCACGGGCCTGGGCCTCTGCATCTCCCGCCGCCTCGCACAACTCCTCGGCGGCGACGTTCAACTCGTCACCACCGCCCCCGGCGTCGGCTCCACTTTCCGCGTCACCCTCCCCCTCTCCCCCTCTCCCTCCGCCTCCCTCATCCACTCCATCGACTCCGTCCGCCGCCCCACCCCGCCTCCCGCCTCCCCCACCTCCGCCTCCACCTCCGCCTCCGAACCCCTCCGCGGCCGCATCCTCCTCGCCGAAGACGGCCCCGACAACCAACGCCTCATCTCCTTCCACCTCCGAAAGGCCGGTGCCGACGTCACCGTCGCCGAAAACGGCGCCATCGCCCTCCGCCTCCTCGACGACGCCTCCGCCGCCGGCACACCCTTCGACCTCCTCATCACCGACATGCAGATGCCCGAGATGGACGGCTACACCCTCGCCACCACCCTCCGCAACCGCGGCTCCCGCCTCCCCATCCTCGCCCTCACCGCCCACGCCATGGCCGAAGACCGTGCCAAGTGCATCTACGCCGGCTGCGACGACTACACCACCAAGCCCATCGACAAGGCCCACCTCGTCGCCACCGCCCGCAAGTGGCTCGGCGCATCCGCCAACACCCCCAACGCCGCCTGATCCCTTTTCCGCTTCCACTTCCCGCCGCCCCGCGGTACAGTGAAGCCAGATGCGACACACCCCGATCTGTGCCCACGCCGTCACCCTCCTGGCCGCGACCGCCCTTGGTTCGCCCCTTGATACCTCGTGGCCCTGGTCCGGCTCCCCCCTCTCCGCACCCCCCATCACCGCGGCCGCCCCGCTCGCTGGCTTCTACGCCGTCGCCGACCCCACCTCCGACCGCGTCGAGGTCCGCGACCTCCGGGGCACCCTCCTCCGCGCCATCACCCGCGACCAGATCACCCCTCTGGTCCCCTCCGTCGCCCTCTCCGACTCCCTCGATGGCCCCGCCGCCCTCTGCTTCTCGGACTCCGGCCGCCTCCTCTTCATCGCCATCCGCGACGACGCCAACGGCTCCACCGGCGACGCCATCCTCCGCTACGACACCCACACCAACGACCTCCGCCTCTTCACCTCCCTCGACCTCGGCAACGTCTCCGCCTCCCAACGCCCCGCCCTCTCCTTCTACCGCGGCCGCCTCTTCGCCACCGAACCCCTCCAACTCCGCGTCTTCCGCGCCAACGCCAACGACCTCGCCGCCATCTCCCAAGCTTCCACCGCCCTCCAGGGAATCCACTCCCTCACCGTCGACCGCGACTCCGCCACTCTCCTCGCCGAATCCGGTGGCACCCTCTACCGCGCCTCCGCTCTCTCTACGCCCATCACCTTCACCCCCGGCCCCCTCATCAGCCCCACCGACGCCATCACCTTCGCCGACCACTTCGGCACCTCCCCCGCCGGCATCTTCTTCACCAACACCCTCTCCCCCACCACCATCCGCTTCGCCCCCCAAACCCAGGCCGTCGGCTCCGCCACCTGGAACCCCTCCGTCTACTTCACCTCCTCCTCCCCAGTACCCTCGCTCGCCGCCACCGCCGACGGCGCCCTCCTCCTCGCCAACTCCCTCGGCCCTCGCCGCCTCTCCGAGTCCGCCGACGCCCGCCTCTCCTTCGAAGCCTTCGCCCAGGACGAGTTCAACCAGCACATCGCCTTCGCTCGCAGCCTCATCAACCCCGCAGGCTGGGTCATCGATGCCGACGTTCAACTCGGCTTCTCACGCTTCCACCCCGCCTCCCCCGATGCCGCGGCATGGACCGTCCTCATGCTGCTCCTCTCCGACCGCATCAACGCCGACCCCAACGCCCAAGCCGACATCGCCCGCATCCTCCGGCGCTACGCCGACCGCGCGCCCGACGGCATCGGCCCCCTGCGCAACGCCGACGGCATCTTCTGGCACTGGATCAACCCCGCCACCGGCGGCGACGCCGGCTGGGGCGACGGCTACGCCACCATGAGCACGATGAAGATCGTCCTCGCCGCCGACCGCGCCTGGCAGCGCTTCCCCAACAACCCCGACATCGAGGCCTCCGCCCGCGCCATCATCTGCTCCATCCAAAACTGGGACGCCTACTTCACCCCCGGCGACGCCCGCATGGCCCTCCTCGCCCTCGCCTCATCCGGCCCCGTCTCCACCTCGTTCAGCGCCGGCTGGCACGAAGGCGTGATGTTCGCCGAGCAGGCTGGTGCCTTCGGCGGCCCCAACGGCGACAACGCCGCGACCCGCTGGACCACCCGTTCCAACTGGGCCCTGGCCTCCATCGTGACCGGCCGCCCCGTCACGGTCAGCGCAGGCTTCTCCCACCTCCCCGCCTTCATCACCGCCTACGGCGCCACCACCAGCCCCACGTTGCGGGCAAACTCCGCCTGGCAGACCCAGGTCGCCAACCTCCGCCTCTCCAGCGCCGCCTGGACCGACGACAACGCCCCACGCTTCTTCACCGTCTTCAGCGCGGGCACCACCCGCTCCGATTGGGGGGGCTACAACGCCGACTCCTTCAGCAACCACCCCGGCGACCTCACCACCTTCCCCTCACTCCTCGCCCTCTCCCTTGGTTCCACCGGCGCACGCCCCACCGAAGTCGCCGCCGCGTACCACGCCTACCGACGCGGAGCACGCCAGACCTTCCTGGGCGGTGCATCTATCTTGTACCGCCGCTCCCGCGTCGACCCCGCCTACCAGCCCAACTCCGCCGGAATCCCCGATGTCACCATCGGCGGCCTCGCGCTCGGCGAGTTCCTCTCCCCCGGTAGCCTCGACGCGGTCATCGCCCGCCCGCTCCGCGGGTGCTGGTGCCCCGGTGACTTCAACCGCGACTCAGGTGTTGATGGCGACGATGTTCTCGCGTTCTTCCAGGCCTGGGACCTGGGCCTCATCGAAGGCGACTTCAACGGCGACTCCGGCGTCGACGGAGACGACGTTGTGGAATTCTTCGCCCGCTGGGATTCCGGCTGCTAGTCGCCCCGCATTCTGGTACAACACCGCCATGGCAAAGAAGAAGTCCAAAGCCGTCAAGAAGTCCGCGCCCGCGAAGCCCGCCGCCAAAGCCCCCAAGGCCGCCGCGAAAAAGCCCGCCCCAAAGCCGGCCGCGAAGCCCTCCAAGAAGCCCGCCGCGAAGGCCAGCAAGAAGAACGCCAGCCTCGACCCCGTCCCCGTCTCCACCGGAAAGGGAATGGGACCCGACGAAGTCGGTGGCGCACTCGTTGCCATGTTCAACGCCGGCAAGCTCGCCGAAATCGAGAACAACTTCTGGTCCCCGGAGATCGTCTCCTGCGAAGGCAGCGCCAAGCTCGAATGGCGCGGCCGCCCCGCCGTCGAAGCCAAGAACAACTGGTGGCTCAGTGAAAACGAAATCCTCGGCGCCACCGCCGAAGGCCCCTTCGTCGGCGCCACCAGCTTCGCCGTCCGCTTCAAGATGCAGGTCCGCGCCAAGGCCAGCGGCACCGTCTCCAACTTCGAGGAAGTCGGCGTCTACACCGTCCACAACGGCAAAATCGTCCGCGAAGAGTTCATGGGCCGCTGCTGATCCTCAGCAGCCCGAATCCCACGCCGCAAAGAACGCGATCACGTCGTCGCCGTCCACCCCGCCGCTGCGGTCGATGTCCGCGCCGCCGTTCGTGGTGTCCCACGCTCCAAAGAACGCGATCACATCGTCCCCATCCACCGACCCGTTCAGGTCGTAGTCCGACGGGCACGTCAGATCCGCCACGTCCCCCGTCGCCACCACCGCATACCCCTGCGCTCCCTCGTTCACCGAGGCACCCAACACCCGCACCGTCCACATCCCCGCCGTGGGGCTCGTGATCAGCACCTGCTCCAGGTTGTTGAGCGTGTCGCCAATCCCGCCGGGTGCCGAGACACCCGCGTCAAACACGTTCCCCAGGTAGATCTCCCCGCCCGGGCCCTCCACCACAAGATCGATGTTGTTCACCGGCGCAAGGCTCGCGTTCACCTGCGCCGCCGCGTCCGCCCACGCCAGCGTCACCTTCAGCGACTGACCCGCCAGCACGTCAAGGTTCCACACGTGCTCCACGCCGCTCACCAACCCGCGCGTGTCCGCGTTCCGCACCTCACGCACGGCCAGCCGACGCGCGTCACCAGCAAAGTACGCCGAGTTCCCCGCGTTCACCCGCCCCCAGCCTTCGCGCGTGTTCGGGAAACCGGCCACGCCCGTCATGTCCGTCGCGCCGTTCACCAGCATCGCCTTGATCAGCTGCCCGCCGGGAACAAACGCATCCGCCGCGCTCGCCGCGCCGCTCGGATAGAAGCCCTCCTCAAAGTACTGCCGCAGCAGCACCCCCGCGCCCGATACCCCCGGCGTCGCCATCGACGTCCCGGTCAGCAGCGTCGTCCCGCACGTGGTCGTGTTGAGCGCTGACGATACGTTGCACCCGATGCTCGTGATCTCGGGCTTCCGCCGCCCGTCCGCCGTCGGGCCCGCGCCACCCACGCACATCGTCTCCTCCGCACCCGCCGAACCCGCCCCGCTTACCCCCAGCGAGTTCTTCGCGTTCTCCGGGTTGTACACCACCGAAAGGTTCGATACCGCGTGCACCACAAGGTTCTCATCCTGCTCATGCAGAAACGTGTCGATAGCGCGGCAGGGGCCGTCGTACGCCCGCACGCCGTCCGCTCCCCAACTGTTGCTATGCACCCGCGCACCCTGCGACGCGTGCAGGTCCAGCCGCGAAAACATCGACGTCTCGTTCGAGTCCGGATGGATGTTGTACACCAGCTTCGCCAGGTACGCGATCCCGCGCGTATCCGCGAGCGTCCCCGCGTCCCCGACGAGCGTCCCCGCCACGTGCGTCCCGTGCCGAACGCTCCCGAACGTCGTGTTGTACGCGAGAATCTTGCGGTGATTCGGCCCCGGCGCATCGCCCTCCGGATCCGAGAACGAACAGTGGTCCTTATTCACCCGGCTGTCGATCACCCCGACAATCTGCCCCTCCCCGTGCAGACCGCGGTCGTAAAAGGGCGTCAGCGTCGTCGTCCCGCTCTGCACGTGCGCACGCACCTGCGCATTGCTCCGGGGCAAGTGCTCGCTCATCTCCTCGACAAACTGCACCTCCTCACGCGCCGCAAGTCCCGCGACCGCGCCCTCCGGCACGTGCCCCGAGATGCACCACGTCCCACCGACCAGCTCCCGCGAGGTCACACGCCCGCCCGCCGCCACGACCGCAGCCGTCGCGCCGTCCGGCACACGCCCCGCAAAGAGCCAGCAACTCACCACCCGCACCCCGGCCTCCGCCAGGGCCTTGCGGTCCTCACTTACCCACGCACGCTGCGGCGCACGCAACTCGAGACCGAGCTTCCACTCGTCCCGGTAGGCCACCACCCGACGCACGTCCTTGATCCGCCTCAGCTCCGCCTTCGGAACCCCTCCAAGCTCCGCCAAAAACCCGTTGCTCGGCAGATACCCCAGCAGCCGCACGCCCACGCCCTCCAGCGCAGCCCGCCGCCCCGGTGTCATCCCACCCGCCACCTCCACCACACACACGCCCGCCGGAAACTCGCCCTCCTCCGCAAGCAAATCCGGCAACCCGCTCACATCAACATCACCGGTCCTCAGGTTCAAAACCCCAACCCGCGCCACCACCCCGGCGACCTCGTCGCCGTACGCCCCACTCCACACGCTGCCGGCGCACAGCACCAGCAACGCGGCAATCCGACCATGTTGGCTTCTGGGGTACGTCATCGGTGCTCTCGCGGGCGTTCCGGGATCCCGGACGCATGGACCAGGCAGACCCACCGGGCCCTCAAGCCCGATCGACCCCACCATAGTCCCTTACGCCCCGCGGGTGTGCCTGTTGCACCCCGCCGACCCTTCACGCAGCCTTCTTACGCCGCCGCCCTGATCGCGACCGGAATATCCAGAAGACGCGCAACCGCCAGACGCCACGGCGCCACCGTCGGGAGCCCAAACTCCCCAAGGGCATGATCCGCCGAAGTCACCATGTGCAGGTGCTTGTCCAACCCCGTACTCGCGAACAAGTCTCTCGCGTACCGCGGGACCCCCGCAATCATCAACTCCCCGCCCAACGTCCGGCACCGCCGCGACAGTCCAATAAGACAGTTCACCCACGCGCACGTGAACTGATCCACGCGCGAGGCGTCAATCACCATCCGACCGTCGTACTCGTCGCAAATCGCGTTCAAATGCGGCTGCAACGCCGCCGTCTGCCGCTCCCGGACAGATCGCGCCGTCATGCTCACAAACCCGACCCCGCTCCGGCAGGTCGTCTCGCAAAGGGACTGTGGAAGTGGAAAGGAATCAACCTCGTTCGTCATGTTCGTGCTCCACGCTGGGGGGACCCTCCAAACATCCAAACCAGGCCCGCCAGGGTCAACCCTTCTCCTCACTCCTTCTCCCCCAACCCCCCGTCTGCACCGGTCGCACCGGTCCTGCCGCCGACGGAAACCCCCTCCCCACGCATCGTTGAGTCCGGTTCACTGTTTCGTGTTTGGATTCTATCAGGTGTAACGCCTACCCTTGCCCGCGGCTCGTCCCCGGGGAATAAATATGGCCCCGGGCAGCCACCGCTCCCCGGTTGATTGTGGAGGCCCAGTCTCATGTCCCAACCCCTCATCGAACTCAAAGGTCTCACCAAACGCTTCGGCGCCGGCGACGGCATCCTCGCCGTCGACAACCTCAGCTTCTCCGTCGCCCCCGGCGAAGTCCTCGGCTTCCTCGGACCAAACGGCGCCGGCAAAAGCACCACCATGAAAATGGTCACCGGCTACCTCGCCCCCACCTCGGGCACCGCCCTCGTCTGCGGTCACGATGTCGCCGCCGAACCCATCAAGGTCAAGGAACGCATCGGCTACCTCCCCGAGGGCGCACCCCTCTACGCCGAAATGACCCCCGACTCCTTCCTCCGCTTCATCGCCTCCGCCCGCGGCCTCCGCGCCGAGCAGGCCCAGCAGGCCATCGACCTCGCCGTCCGCCGTACCTCCCTCGGCGGCGTCCTCCACCAACCCATCGACACCCTCTCCAAGGGCTTCAAGCGCCGCGTCGGCCTCGCCCAGGCCATTCTTCACGAACCCCAGGTCCTCATCCTGGACGAACCCACCGACGGCCTCGACCCCAACCAGAAACACGAGGTCCGGCAACTCATCCGCGAACTCGCCGCGCAGTCCGGAAAGGCCATCGTCCTCAGCACCCACATCCTCGAAGAAGTCGAAGCCGTCTGCACCCGCGCGATCATCATCGCCAAGGGCCGCATCGTCGCCGACGACACCCCCGCCTCCCTCCAGTCCCGCAGCCGCTTCCACAACGCCGTCAACCTCATGCTCGTCCCGCCCCCCGGGACCCTTGTCTTCGATGAACTCCGCGCCGTCGAAGGCGTCGCCGATGTCCTCGACCGCGGCCGCTCCGACGACGCCGGCGATGTCCGCGTCAGTTGCACCCTCATCCCGCGCCCCGGTCGCGACATCACCGACGGCGTCAGCCGCCTCTGCCGCGACCGCGGATGGAAGGTCGACCAGATGCGCATCGACACCGGACGCCTCGAAGACGTCTTCCGCGATCTCACCGCCCCCACCAAGTAATCACTCCCAGACCTGAAAGGGACCCCTCATGCAAGGCTGGTTGCCCGTCCTCCGACGCGAACTCACCGGGTACTTCGTGACCCCCGTCGCTTACGTCTTCATCGTCATCTTCCTCATCCTCGCCGGCGTCTTCACCTTCCAGTTCGGCGGCTTCTACGACCGTGGCCAGGCCGACCTCGCCTCGTTCTTCAACTTCCACCCCTGGCTCTACCTCTTCCTCATCCCAGCCGTCTCCATGAGACTCTGGGCCGAAGAACACAAGGCCGGCACCACCGAACTCCTGATGACCCTCCCCATCACCAAGCTCGGCGCGGTCGTCGGCAAGTACCTCGCCGCCTGGCTCTTCACCGGCCTCGCACTCCTCCTCACCTTCCCCATCTGGATCAGCGTCAACGTCCTCGGTGACCCCGACAACGGCGTCATCTTCTTCGGCTACATCGGCTCCCTCCTCATGGCCGGCGGGTTCCTCGCCATCGGCGCCGCCGTCTCCGCCTCCACCCGCTCCCAGGTCATCGCCTTCGTCATCACCGCCGTCCTCTGCTTCATCTTCCTCCTCATCGGCCACGACTCCATGCTCCAGTTCGTCTCCTCCTGGGCCCCCTCCAGCCTCGTCGACACCCTCTCCTCCTTCTCCTTCCTCGCCCGTTTCGAAGCCATCTCCCGCGGCGTCATCGACCTCCGTGACCTCGTCTACTTCGCCTCCCTCATCCTCGTCTTCCTCGCCATCAACACCATCGCCCTCGAAGCGCGAAAGGCCTGATCCATGCGAACCTCCTCCCTCGCAGCCACCGCCCTCCTCATCGTCCTCTTCCTCGGCATCAACATGTTCTCCCTCTCCGCCCTCCGCGGCTTCAAGCTCGACGCCAGCGAAGGCAACATCTACACCCTCTCCAAAGGCTCCCGAAACATCGTCGCCTCGCTCGACGAAAAGGTCCGCCTCAAACTCTTCTACTCCCGTGACCTCGCCCGCGGCGAACCCACCCTCGCCGCCTACGGCGACCGCGTCCGCGAAATACTCGAAGAGTTCGCCGCCGCCTCTCGCGGCAAGCTCGACCTCGAAGTCATCGAACCCCTCGCCTACTCCGAAGCAGAAGACGAAGCCTCACAGGCCGGCCTCGAAGCCGCTCCCCTCCGCGGCGCCAACTTCTTCCTCGGCCTCGTCGTCGAAGGTTCCACCGACACCCGCGTCACCATCCCCTTCTTCAACCCCATGAAAGAAGGCTTCCTCGAGTACGACATCGCCAAGGCCATCCTCTCCGTCGGCACCCCCGACAAGCCCGTCGTCGGCCTCATCAGCGGCATCCAGCTCCAGGGCGGCTTCACCATGGACCCCCGCACCCAGCAGCCCCGACAGGCCCAGCCCTGGTTCATCATGCAGGAAGTCGAAGGCCTCGCCACCATCAACAACCTCGGCACCACCGTCTCCGCAATCCCCGACGACGTCGACGTCCTCTGGGTCGTCCACCCCAAGAACCTCTCCGACGAAACCCTCTACGCCATCGACCAGTTCGTCATGAAGGGCGGCCACGCCCTCTTCTGCGTTGACCCCCTCTGCGAAGCCGACACCCCCCCCAACCCCGCCGACCTCTCCGCGCCCCGCTCCAGCAACCTCACCAAGCTCCTCTCCGCATGGGGCGTCGAAGTCCCCACCGACAGAATCGCCGCCGATGAATCCGTCGCCCTCCAGGTCAACACCCAGCGCAACGCCAACGCCCGTACGCCCTACGTCATCTGGCTCCGCCTCGACGGCAAGAACGTCGACACCAAGGACCCCATCACCGGCCAGATGAGCATGCTCCACTTCGCAAGCTCCGGCTTCATCCGCAAGGCCGCGCCCCCCGCACCCGCCTCAGACGCAACAGGCCCGGCCCCCGCCGCGTCCGGCCCCGTCGCCGACATCATCCCCCTCGTCACCACCACCGACAAGGCGATGCAGCTCCCCACCGCCGCGATCTCCACCCCGCCCGACCCCGCCGCGCTCCTCGCGGCTTTCGTCCCCGGCAACGAAAAGCTCACCCTCGCCGCACGCCTCACCGGCAAGGTGAACAGCGCGTTCCCGCAGGGCAAGCCCGCAACAGCAGACTCGCCCGCCGACCCCGCGGCACCCTCGCTCAAGGAATCCACCCAGCCCATCAACGTCATCCTCGTCGCCGACACCGACATGATGGCCGACATGTTCTGGACCCAGCAGGACCGCCTCTTCAACCAGGTCATGAAGATCGCCGACAACGGTGACCTCCTCTCCAACATGATCGACAACCTCGCCGGCAACGCCGACCTCATCTCCCTCCGCGCACGCGACACCGCCTTCCGCCCCTTCACCCGCGTCGAAGAAATGCGCCGCGAAGCCGCCAAGAACCTCCTCGAACAGCAGAAGGCCGTCGACGAGGAAGTCGCCCAGACCGAACGCGAGCTCCAGGAACTCCAGGCCGCCCGCGGCCAGAACGCCAGCAGCCTCGTCCTCACCCCCGAGCAACAGAAAGCCGTCACCGACCTCCGCGCCAAGCTCGCCGACTCGCGGCGCGAACAACGCCGCCTCAGGCTCGAACTCAACAAGGACATCGAGTCCCTCGGCACCACGCTCAAGCTCGTCAACATCGGCATGATGCCCGCCGCCGTCACCCTCCTCGCCGTCGCCCTCTCCGTCGGCCGCCGCGCCCGCCGCAAGTCCGCCTGACCAATCCCCACCCGGGAACTCACGCCATGAACGCCAAAAGCCTCTCGATCCTCGCCGCCGCCTCCGTCGTCGTGCTCGGCGCCGCGCTCATGATGAACAAGTCGCGCGCAACCAAGCCCACGGAGTCGACCCGCGCCCCCGAGTCCTCCGCTCCGCTCCTCCTGAAGGATCTCGCCGGCAAAGCCACCTCCGTCGCCAAACTCTCGCTCAAGCAAGGCACCACCGAAGTGGTCCTCACCAAGAGCGGCGACGAATGGCTCCTCGCCTCCAAGTCCAACTTCCCCGCCAAGATCAAGAACATCTCCGACGTCGTCGACTGGGCCGCCCAGGCCCGCATCACGCAGGAAAAAACCGCCAAGCCCGACCTCCACGCCAAGATCGGCGTCGAAGACCCCGCCTCACCCGACGCCAAGAGCACACTGGTCACCTTCAGCGACGCCTCCGGCGCCGCGATCGCCAGCGTCATCGTCGGCAACGCCGACTCCGCCGCCTCCGGCCGTTTCGCTCGCCTCGCTGACTCTCCGCAGTCCTACCTCGTCTCCGGCACCGTCGATGTCCCCGTCAACCCGCTGAGCTGGATCGACTCCAAGGTCATCCAACTCGCCTCCAGCCGCCTCGCCGGCGCCACCTTCACCCTCCCCAACCCCGCCGGCGGCGACCCACTCGTCACCTCCATCCGCCGCACCGACCCCAACGACAACAAGTTCGAACTCGAGAACATCCCCGCGGGCCGCAAAGTCAAAGACGAGTTCGCCGCCGCCCGCGCCGCCCAGTGCCTCGCCTTCGCCAACTTCGAGGACGTCCGCCCACTCTCCGAAGTGAACTTCGACGTCCCCCAGGCCTCCTTCGCCGAGTTCAAGACCCTCGACAACCTCGTCGTCCGCGCCACCGTGGTCCTTCAAGACGACAGACGCTGGATCCGCTTCACCGCCGCGCACCAACCCCCCGCACCCCCGTCACCCGCCGCGCAGCCCGCGGACCCAACCCCCAGCGCCAACGCCGCCGCGAGCATCGACGACCCAGCCCCCGCCCCGACCACGCCATCCACACCTCCTCCCACCGACGACCCCAAGGCCGCCGAAGTGAAGAAGGAAGCCGAAGATCTCAACGCGCTCTTCACCAAATGGGCCTTCGCCCTCCCCGAGTTCACAACCTCCCGCCTCCAAACCAAAATCGAAGACCTCCTCGCCCCCCCCGAATCCCCCACCGCCGAAGGCCCAAACGCCCCATCAGGACCAACGCTGCCCCAGTAACGGCGGGAGGCGCGGAGGTGTCTGCTCGAGCGTGAGGAGTTTCCTGAACTTCATTCGGATCATCCCCACAAGCAGCACGAAGGACGGACGACTGCGACACTGTTTGCAGCCTTTGTTCCCGCATAGACCTCACTTTGGCGCTCGGAGCCTCGTTCAAGCGTGACCCTGACCCCAGGAAATGCCGATACCCAAGTGCTTGTCAAACCGGCGGCTTTTGCTATGCTTCTGGCAACATACTCGCCGCGCCACTCTCCCTCACGGGATGACGCGCATCAAGGGCGAGTTTTTTCATGCGCCCGCGGCGGAGATCGCCATTGAGCCGCCTTCCCTCCTCACCAGGACCCGGCTCGCCCGGAGGCCCTCCCCAGAGGATTCCTTTCACCAAGCCGTGGCAGAGTTGGCCGGATCAGCTCAGGACTCTTGAGGCACGCGGCCTCGTCGTGACCGATCGAACGGTCGCCGAGGCATTTCTTTCCCACGTCAACTACTACCGCCTAAGCGGGTATTGCCTTGCCTTCGAGCAATCCCGCCACGTCTTTGTGCCGGGCACCACTTTCGAGCAGATTCAGGGTGCGTATGAATTTGACCGAGTACTCCGCGATCTGATCACCGAGGCACTCGAGATCATTGAGGTCGATCTACGCACCACTATCGCGTACCACTTCGGACAGCACTACCAAGCCTTCGGCCACACCAGCGCGGGGAACTTCTACGCCGCCTTTCGGCACCAAGACTGGCTCGACAAACTCCACGCAGAAGCACTTCGCTCCAACGAGCAGTTCGTACAGCACTACCGCAACACCTACCTCGGTTTCCCCGACCTTCCAGTGTGGATGGTCACCGAGCTGATGTCGTTCGGTGCTCTGTCTCTTATGTACAAGGGCATGATCCGCCAAGACCAGCGAGCAATCTCGCAGCGCTACGGCGTGCAATCTCGTTTTCTTGCGTCATGGTTGCACCACCTCGTCTATGTCCGCAACGTCTGCGCCCACCACGCTCGCCTGTGGGACCGAGTGTGGGCGATCAAGCCGGACGTGCCACCGATTCCCCCATGGCGCCCACCGATCCTGCCTGGAAACGACCATCTCTTTGTCACACTGCTTATCCTGCGACGGTTGCTGGCCAGATGCCCGGCGATCGCTCCATTTGACACCGTCTGGAAAAGCCGTGTGGAAGCTCACCTGCGAACGCCGCCAGCAGTATCGAACCCCAACGGTCGCTTGGGCCTTCCCGCATCCTGGACTGTCCATCCCTTGTGGGCTTGACAACGCTCACAGTGCCTGCAGAGAAGATCGCGACCCTTCACTCTCTCCACACCACACCGTCTGCCTCCTCCAGCATCGAAGGAAGACGCCGATTGCGACGACCTGATTCGGTTCACTCTGCTCGCACGTGGTGGCGAAGGGACGCTAGGCCCGTCACAGTATTTCTAGCCCGCCCCTCAACCCGTCCCCCTCGCGCAACGCCACACCATCAGCCGCGCTGATTCGATTCCGCACCAAAAATCAACCCATAGGCGAAAAACACACCGCGATCTAATCAGCCGGCCGCCCCCGTCACCCCTTCGCCTCCGCCCGCGCCTCGTCCTTCAACTGCTCGTCCGACCGCGCCGCCTCCAGCCGCACACGCGTCACCCGCGTCGGCTCCGCCGCCACCACCGTTACCGTCGTCCCCTCGTGCGCGAAGCTCTCGCCCGCCGTCGGGATCCGCCCCAGCGTCACCGTCACGAACCCGCCCACCGTGTCGTAGTCCTCGCTCTCGGGAAGCTCGATCCCCAGCGGCTTCAGGTCCGCGTTCACGTCCCCGATGTACGCCCGCGCATCCACCTCCGCCTGCCGCTTCACCGTGTCCAACCTCACATCGCTCGTCGTCTCCTCCGGCAACTCATACTCGTCCTGGATATCGCCGAACACCTCTTCCACGATGTCCTCGAACGTCACCAGCCCCGCCGTCCCCCCGTACTCGTCCGCCACGATCGCCATGTGAACCCGCTTCGCAAGCAGCTCACCCAGCAACTCCCGGATCGTCTTGCTCTCCGGGATGAACATCGCCGGCCGCAACAACCCCCGCAAATCAAACGGCTTCCCACCCCGCGCACCGCCGTTCTCGCCCGCCAACCACCGCATCAAGTCCTTCACATAGAACACGCCCACGATGTGGTCCATGTCCCCGTCGTACACCGGTATCCGGCTGTGCCCGATCGCGCGGATCGTCTGCGTCACCACCCCAAGGTTGTTCGACAGCTCCATCGCCTCGATCTCGGTCCGAGGCGTCATGATCTGCGTCACGGTCTTGTCCCGCATCCGCACCACCGCCTCGATCATGTCCCGCTCTTTCTGATCGAACGCCCCCTCGTCCTCCGCATCCGCCACCGCGCTCAGCAACTCCTCCTGCAACTCCTCCGCCTCGTCCTTCTCCGTCCGCCCCGCCAACCGCCGGACCATCTCATCCACGCCCCCCGCCAACGTCTTCAGCGGCCCCGTCACGATGTACGCCGCCCGCAAAAACCCGCTCCACGCGTACACCGTCGTCTCGCCCGCGTGCCGCGCCACACTGTGCGGCAACACCACACCAAACACCCACAGCAACAGCGACGAGATCAACACCCCCACCAACCCCTCCACCCACGTCGGCGCCGCCACCCCCCGCATCAACGTAAACCACATCACAATCCCGACCACCACCACCAGATTCGCCAGGATCCGTGGCAACGCGATCGCCGTCGCATGCCCCGCCACATCATCCAAAATCCGCCCCACCCGCGCCGTCGCCCCTCGCTTATTCCTGATCGCGGCAATCTCCTCCAGCCGCGCACGCGACAGCTCCCGCAGCGACTGCGACAACGCCGAGAACACCGACCCAGTGCCCAGCGCCACCACCGCAATCCCCAGCCACATGCCGCCCGTCACCGCGTACCTCCAGTCACTCCCGAACCCGATCCCCAAACGTCGCCCCCACCCCAATCGCCGTCAACACCGCATCCTCCATCTCATGCATCGCCGCGAACGACTCCTCATCATGGTCGTCGTACCCCAGGCAATGCAGCACCCCGTGCAGCACATACAGCAACAGCTCCCGCTCCACAGCGTACCCGCGGGCCGCCGCCTGTCGATGGGCCTCGTCGTAGCAGATCATCAGATCCGTATCAAGCACAAACACACCCCGCCCATACCCCGACTCAAGCTCGCCAATACGACACCACACCACTCCCTCAACAGCCCCCTCCGCCGGATCGCTCATGTCAAACGTCAGCACATCCGTCGTCCCACTCACCCCCGCGTACTCCTCGTGCGCCGCAGCCATCTCCGCATCCGCGATCACCCGCACCCGCACCTCCCCCGCCGCGTTCACCTTCCGAACCGCCGCCACCGCGTGCTTCGTCAGATACTCGAGCGCCTCGCGCCCCAGCCGCCCCGTGTCATCCAAGATCTCAACGCTCAACTGGCTCATCGCGTAACCCCCGCGCGGTACGTCGCCGCGCACCCGACCGACTCCGTCACCCGAACCGCGCTCACCCGCGCCCCACGCGCCAGCTTCCCCCGCATCGCCCCCTCCACCCCATCAAACACGTGCCGCGCCACCAGCTCCGCCGTCGCGTTCGTCGCGGCAAACGCCGCCGCCGTATTCAGATCCCCGTTGTGCAACGGCCCGATCACCCCGCGCAGCGCCCGCTCCACCTCGTGGAAGTCGCAGAGCAGCCCGTCGCCATCCAGCTCCGGCCCCTCGACCGTCACCGTCACCCGCCAGTTGTGCCCGTGGTTCGCCTCACGCACCCCCGCGATCACGATCGCGTGGGCCGCGCAGAACTCCCCCTCAACCGTCAGCTCGTACATCACCCACCCCCCCCAACGCCAACCCCTCCAGCCCGCCCCACCCCGACGTGCCCCGTGACCTCCAGCCCGAACGCCGTCAACCCCGGCATCGGCCGCGGGTTGTTCGTCAGCAGCCGCATCCGCCGCACCCCCAGCGTCCGCAGGATCTGACCCCCCACCCCGTACTGCCGCAGGTCCGCCGGCACCGGCGACCCCGTGTAGTCCGGCGCATCCAGGTCCCGCGCCCCACGCCGCAACTGCTGGATCATCCCCTCCAACCCAAAGTCCCCCGCCGACCGGTCGTTCGTCCTCAGATAGACAATCGCCCCGCGCCCCTCCCGCTGGATCGCCCGCATCGACTCCCGCAGCACCGCCCCGCTCGTCTCCCCGCTCGAGCCCACCTCGCCAAACACGTCCCCCAGCAGGTTCCGCCGGTGCATCCGCACCAACACCCCGTCCCCCTGCTCCTCTCGGAACACCCCATCCACATCCCCCACCGTCAGCACCACGTGCGGCAACGGATCCACCACGCTCTCAAAGAGATACGCCCGGAACTCCCCGTGCTCCGTCACCAGCCGCTGCCCCCCGTGCGGCTCGATCCGCTTCACCAGGCTCTCCCGCGCCAGCCGGTACTCGATGATCTGCTCCACCGAGCACATCTTCAGTCGATGCTCCGCGCAGAACTTCTCCAGGTCCGGCACCCGCGCCATCTCCCCGTCCGGCTTCATGATCTCGATGATGCACGCCGCGGGATACAGCCCGGCCAACCGACACAAGTCGACAGACCCCTCCGTCTGCCCCGTCCGCACCAGCACCCCGCCGTTGCGCGACCGCAGCGGGTTGATGTGCCCCGGCCTCACGAAGTCGTCGGCATCAAACCGCGGGTCGATCGCCATCTGGATGCACCGGGCCCGCTCCTTCGCCGAAACCCCCGTCGTCCCCCCGTGCTTGTGGTGCAGGTCGATCGAGACCGTAAAGGCCGTCCCCCGCACCGTCGAGTTCACCGTCGACTGCGGGTGCAACCCCAACCGGTCGCAGTCCTCCTCCGTCAGCGAGAGGCACATGTACCCCAGCGCCTTGCTGAGCATGAAGGTCACCGCCTCCGGCGTCACGAACTGGGCCGGCAGCACGAGGTCTCCCTCGTTCTCCCGCGATTCGTCGTCGGTCAACACGACCATCCGGCCCTGCCGGAGCTCGTCCAGAATCTCCGGGACTGGTGTAAATGGCATGTTCGGAGGGTAGGTTCCGCCGCTTGCCGCGCCAACCCCCCGCCCCGCCTTTCCCCACCCCCAGACCACTCCAAATCGATGGTTATCGGAACACAAGGCTCCGCATAACACACCAAACAAACCAATAAAACAAGGTCGTGCCACCAAAATCAGAGAAAATCAACATGCATCCACTTGTGGAAATCCACCTACCCGGGTATTCTCATCCTCGTTCCGCCCGCAGTTTGGAGAGAGACTGAGAGACGGACATAAAGGTCGACCTCACCGCCCGCCAGAGGATTGACAACGAACAGCAGCCTTTGGAGAGAGAGGCTGCTGTCTTCGTTTTTACACTTCGCCATTCCCAGTCCCCATGGTACCATCCGGGCCCGTCAGCCATCCCAGGAACACCCCCATGAACACGCGCCAACTCCTTGCCATCGCCGCCTTTGCATCCATCACCCCCCTCGCCGCGGCCCAGGCCTGGGACTTCACCGTCACCCCCGCCTCCACCCTCTCCGGCAACTTCAGCGGCTCCGCCACCTTCGCCGGTACCTTCATCGGGAACTACAACCAGACCACCAACCCCGGCGGCACCCGGACCCTCAACTTCAGCATCTTCGGCACCCGGGCCCCCGCCCCCACCAACCTCACCCGCACCATCTCCGGCAACGGCAACTCCTCCGGCCCCATCACCGGCCTGCCCGTCGGCTCCTACCGCCTCGCCCTCAACCTCCCCGCCAACTCCATCGAGCTCTCGGCCCTCTCCACCAACCTCATCGGGACCGGCGCCCGCCCCACCTTCCCGATCAACACCTCCATCACCTACCAGTCCTTCCTCACCGCCGCCCCCGACTACTCCTACCCCTTCCTCGCCCCCATCCCCCTCCCCCTGGGCAACGCCGAAGTCACCGCCATCAACGTCCTCCAGAACTCCCCGGCCACCTCGACCCTCACCCCCGCCGGCCCCAACCAGTACTCCTTCTCGATCTCCGTCCCCGCCACGGTGACCACGGACATCATCTTCCAGGGCTCGCCCAGCCAGAACGTCCAGACACAGACCATCACCGTCACCGGCACCATCAACACCGCCACCACCTCCGCATCCCTCAGCGTCGCCGTCAGCGACACCCAGTCCAACACCACCCCCGTGCCCCTCGAGCCCAACCTCCCCTTCGACCTCCCCCCGCTCTCCGGCACCGGCGCCCCCGCCCAGCTCCTGATGTCCCTCACCATCAACACCCAGCAAACCTCCCTCTCCGGCAACGCCACCCTCCCCGCCACCGGCACCCCCGTCTGCACCGCCGACTGGGACGGCTCCGGCGGCGTCGACGGTGACGACGTGATCGCCTTCTTCGGCGACTGGGACGTGAGCGAGGCCGATTACAACGGCGACGGCGGCACCGACGGCGACGACGTCATCGCCTTCTTCGCCGACTGGGACGCCGGCTGCTGATCCGCACCAACCCCCGCGCCGTGATAGAGTCGGGCGCATGACCTCGCCCTCGCCTCAACCTCTGATCCTCGCCGGCGGCGGTGGCCACGCCCTCGTCGTCGCCGAGTCCGCTACGCTCGCGGGCTTCACCATCACCGGCTGCTACGACGACGCCCCCGCACCCGCCGTCACCCGCCTCGCCATTCCGCGGCAGGGCCCACTCAGTTCCCTCCCCGATCTCGCCCCGTGGATCCTCACCCTCGGCTCGCTCGACGCCCGCCGCCGCGTCATCGCCGCACACCCGCACCCCGCCACCACGGTCATCCACCCCGACGCCACCATATCCCCGACCGCGTCCATCGGCGCGGGCACGTTCATCGGCCCGCGCGCCATCGTCCACACCCTCGCGCGCATCGGCGACCACTGCATCATCAACTCGGGCGCAATCGTCGAGCACGAGTGCGAGCTCGGACCCAACGTCCACATCGCCCCCGGCGCAGTCCTCGCGGGCAACGTCCGCATCGCCGCCGACACCCTCGTCGGCCTCGGCGCCCGCATCCTCCCCGGCATCACCATCGGCCGCGGCGTCACCATCGCCGCCGGCGCAGTGATCCTCCGCGACGTCCCCGACAATACAACCATGATCGGAGTCCCCGGCCGCCCTCGCCGGTAGCTTTGGCTTTCCAGCCAAAGCGTTCTCGCACGCCTCCGGCGTGCGGTTGCACTCCCAACCCCACAACGCCGCGCCCAAAGCACAGCGCCCCACCGCTCCTCCCTATGGCCTCTCTTCCGCCCGTTTCGGGCGCACGCCCCGTTGCCGGTGGCGCGGCGAGGCTTTGCGAGCAAGCCACCGGTACGCCCATGAGTTCCTCTCCGCCCGGCTGAGGGCGGACGCGTCTTCACTCTACCCCCAACCCCACACCGCCGCACGCAATCCACAACGCCCCCACCCGTATCCCTTAAGGCCTATGCCCCATGGCCCTCTTCACAGCCCGAAGGGCTGAAAGTAAGTAGACGGGGCGTGGAGGAGGCTTTGCGACGACACCCCCGGCAGGCCCGACAAACCACCCCTCCACGCCGAAGGTGTGGAAGACACCACAGTCTCATCTACATATTGCGTCCTTCACCCACCCCACCCCTCTTGCCCGGCCCCGACCTGCCCCGCGAGGGGCAGAGGAGTGAACAACCCGACGACCAAACCATCCTCACAACACGCATGCCTCTGGTTCACCCCTTTGAGCCCAAAGCAGTTTCAACGGCACCCGAGGTTGGCTCCCGGTTCAGGACGTGTTCGGCCCAAGGCCTCCAAATCTCCCGCCCGCACCGCTTATTCCGACACTTTGCTGGCATCACTCCCCACCGTGTGGCACTCTCTTCATGGGCCCTCGTCGTAGGAGACCGCTCATGCTGCGCAGACACAGATTCGCATGTACCGCCATGATGATGTTGCTCAGCGGCACCGCCCTCGCCCAAGTCGATCCCCTCAGCGGCATCGACTTCGTCACGGTTGGTGCCGTGGGGAACGCACCGTGGACCGGCCCGACCGGCGACAACAACGGCTTCGGTCGTGTCGACTACGAATACAAGATCGGCCGCTTCGAAGTCACGACCTCACAGTGGGTCGAGTTCATGAACGCAGCCCTTGATCGCCCCGCATCCGACGCCATCCCGCACGTCGGCGCGCCTTCCTGGGGCGCGGTCGCGACTACCCCGCAGAACGGCGGGCGCCGATGGACCGTGCCCGAAGGCCGGGAGATGCTGCCGGTGGGCGGCCTTTCGTGGCGGACGTGCGCGATATACTGCAACTGGCTCCACAACGACAAGAGCCTTGATCGCTCCGCGTTCCTCAGCGGTGCTTACGACGTCAGCACCTTCTACTACGAAGGCACCAGCAGCGGCTTCTACGATCAACTGACCCACAATCCCGATGCACGCTACTGGATTCCCACACAAAGCGAGTGGTTGAAGGCCGCCCACTACGACCCGAACAAAGCGAATACCGACGGCACGACCGGCGGGTACTGGAACTACGGCAACAGCTCCGACAGCCCGTTCATCTATGGCCCACCCGGCGTGCTCGTCAATGGCCAACTCGCCACCGCCAACGCCGGCTGGAACTCATTCCAGTTCCCGGAGTACAGCCCAGGCTCCATTGCGCTCGGGGCCTACGACGTCACAAGTCCCTGGGGCCTGTACGACGTGGCCGGCGGGTCGAGCGAGTGGCTGGAGCGGTTCGTCTGGAGTGCGAATGAGGCGCTCCCTACCAGTCGAATCTTCGACGGCAGCGCGAGAGGTAGCTCCAGCATCGGAATCGCGGACCACGTAAGAGGGCCTGCTGGAAGCGCCTTCCCAAGCCTCGCCAGCGCATCGATGGGCTTTCGCATGGCGTCGAGCATTCCATCACCGGCGAGTGGTTCGCTGGTGTGTGCGTGGATCTTGAGTCGCCTTCACAGGCGACGTAGGAGGTACGATGCGACTGCTCTCAATGACGGCGGGCGTACTGGCAATCGCTGGGGTCGCGGCATGGGGCGGCACGGGCACGTGGGCTACAGCGTCGCCCAATGAAGACGCCCCACCGTGCACTTCGCCACTCCCCCACTTCGCCACTTCCCCCCACCCTTCCCCCTGCTTTCCCCTCCCAAACTGACATACTGCTGTCAGTGGCTCAAAACTCGCCGCTGCTCACCTCTTGATCCCCGCCCACGCCCCGTTATGTTCGGGGCATGAACACCAAGAACATCGATCAAGACGCGTTCCTCACCCTCTTCCTCACCCGCGAGCCCTCCCTCCCCGAGATCGCCAAGAAGCTCGGGGTCTCCACCGCCGCGCTCGTGGCCTACATCAAGTCACCAGAGATCAAACAACTCCTCGCCGACATCGAGCAGATCACCCACGACCGCAACCGCCTCCTCGCCGCGGAAGCCATGCTCGAAACCGTCGCCGAACTCCGCGAGCTCTCCCCCCTCCCCGAAAACCCCACCCCCGCCGACCAGGACCGCCGCCGCAAGACCATCGACGTCACCCGCCGCGCCGCCGAACTCATCCTCAAACTCTCCACCCCTCCCTCCACCCACCCCCGCGCCC
>VYLF01000094.1_pt1 | contig 50319 bp, 58 predicted proteins | sample 5114371 | NCBI WGS metagenome assembly VYLF01 (sample SAMN12291773, study PRJNA351875) | freshwater metagenome | isolation source: freshwater lake | place: USA: Michigan, Kent Lake | collected 2013-08-15 | reverse complement strand
GTGTAAGACAGTACATGGTTTTTTAACTGTGGTATGCGACGGTGGTGGAAGCAGAAACTTAAATCGTGAGGTTTAGGAATCGCCGCACTTTTAGGGCGGCGAGGATGTCAACGTGGATAAAAACACGCTATTTTATTAACCTATACTAACCGCGCTTTAGGAGTCAGCAGTTTTCATGGATTCCGTGACAACCCTCCAATGTCAAAACCTAACCTGTCTATCCCCGAACGCTCTCACTAATAGATTCTGTGAAAAATGCGGTACTCCTTTAGTTAAGCGCTATTTATGGATGATGAGTGATTGGGTGAGAACCTATTATCATGTTGGCGAGCTAATTGATAATCGTTATTTGGTCAAACAACCACAAATTGTTCTTGATACTAAACCCGCTCAAGCACCCCAAGCGCCGGACGAACCTCCTAGCTGGATTTCCCTCTACCTAAAATTGTTACCCTTCCATCTCCACATTCCCCAAGTCTATGGCTATATTCCCAGTCCCGATGAACGCCTAAATATGGACATCTGGCTGTTGGAATACGGCAATATTCCCCTCGATGAAACGGGAGAATTAATTTATCCGGAACTATTGCCCACTCTGGCCGAGGTTTGGTCGCAAGCTTCCGATTTAAGACAAATTCACTGGTTATGGCAAATGGCCAAACTCTGGCATCCCCTCCAGAAAAAAGCTGTGGTCTCTAGTCTGCTCAACCCTTCTCTGACGAGAGTGAATAATCAGCTGCTGCAATTGCTAGAATTAAGCAAAGACGAGGCTACCGCTCCCAATTTACGAGATTTAGGGTCCCTGTGGACCGGTCTGATGCCGACGGCAGCCGCTAATATTCAAGATTTTCTCGCATCCCTAACCCAAGAGCTAGAATCCGGTGATCTCGATCGCCCGGAATCCCTGATCGCTATCCTCGATTATGCACTACAGCACTACGGTGGAGGTCAAGAACGCAGCTATGAGATTTTTACCTGCACTGATACCGGTCTGATGCGGGAACACAACGAGGATGCCTGTTATCCCCCGGCTAATCAGGCCATAACCCTCGCTCATGGTCAAAATCCCCTGGCGATTGTCTGTGATGGCATCGGCGGTCAGGAAGGGGGCGAAATCGCTTCTCAATTGGCGATCGAAACCCTGCCTAGGGAAATTAATCGCAGTCCCACCACTGATATTGAACTCTATCCCGATAGTCACAGTCTTGTCCTCGAACAGGCGATTCGTGTCACCAATGATCTGATCAGTCAACGCAATGATCAGGAGTCAAGACAAGATCGTCAGCGCATGGGTACGACTCTAGTTATGGCTTTTGCCCACGCCCAGGAAATGTACGCGGCCCATGTGGGGGATTCCCGTATCTATTGGATTACTGCCCACGGTTGTCATCAAGTGACGGTGGATGATGATCTCGCTTGCAGGGAAGTGAAATTAGGCTATCTCCTCTATCGTGATGCCATACAGTATCCCAACGCCGGGGCCTTGGTGCAAGCTTTGGGCATGAGTAGCGCCACTAATCTCCATCCCACTGTTCAGAGGTTGATTATTGATCAAGATTGTGTTTTTCTCCTCTGTTCCGATGGTTTGAGTGATTATGATCGGGTAGAACAATACTGGGACAGTGAAATTCTGCCTCTTTTGCAAGGGGAGAAAACTGTAACCGCCGTGGGGGAAAGTTTATTACAACTAGCTAACCAGAAAAACGGTCACGATAACTCCACCATCGCCCTAGTTTATTGTCGGGTAGTTCCTGCGGCTGAACCTGTCACGCCTTTAGTTTATGCTGAGGCCAAAGAACGGATTATTCCCGATCTTTATGACCAAGATTTTGATCACAGCGAAGAAACCTACTCCGAGGAAGAAGTGGTGACGGCAATACCCACTCCCCCCCCCGCATCTTCTTCGGTTCCCCCCGCGCGCACTACCATTTCACCCCTCCTCGGAGCAGCGATCGCTGTCGGTGTTCTCGGTTTGCTGGCTGCGATCGCTGGGCAATTCCTGAGTCGTCATCCCGCTTCCAATCCATCGATTTCTCCCGCACCTGTCACCAGTCCGAGTCCCACGACCGGGACGACACCTTCCGCACCTGTCACCAGTCCCACGACCGGGACGACACCTCCCGCACCTGTCACCAGTCCCACTCCCCCCAATGCTTCCCCTAACTAGGGTTGGCTGAAAAAGTTTTTCGTGGGGACAGGGTGTGGGGTGTGGGGTGTGGGGTGTGGGGTTTTACCTGACGATTAATCGGCTTGTCGGGGGTTGCCAGAGCGAGTTAAGATAAAATGCCCGATTAACTGCCGAGTCTATCCTATGGTTGATGCTGCGACGTTCTCCTCCGACACCTCCGCGATCATTGATGCCTTTGAAACGCCTCTAGAGTTTAACTTTCAACTGCCAGATCCCGAAGATGAAACCATCCAAGATCATGACTTTCAGCAGCAACTGGATTCTTTTTGGAAAGTTTGCGATCGCTTTGATTTGCAAACGGAAATCTGGCGGGGGCGAATTTTGCGAGCTATTCGCGACCGGGAAAAGCAAGGCGGTGATAGTCGCGGTACAGGCTTTTTGAACTGGTTAAAACAGCGAGAAATCACTAAAAGTCAAGCTTATGCTCTGATTCAATTGGCTAATAGTGCCGATACTCTCCTGGCGGAAGGACAACTGGATCCCGATAGTATCAATAATTTTAGTAAACGCGCCTTCGTAGAAACGGCCAAATCTGCCCCCGAAATTCAAAAATTAGTCAGTGATGCAGCCCGACAAGGGGAGAGAATTACCCGTCGGGAGGTGAAGCAATTGGCCGATGAATGGACGGCGATGAGTTCAGATTTACTACCCGATGAAGTGAAAGAAAAAGCCAGCGACGGCAGTTTACCGGCGCGTCATCTCGCTCCCTTAGTGAAAGAATTAGAAAAGTTACCCGATACTCATATCGACACTCTCCGTCAAGAAATCGCCGCTAATCCCGATGTGGACACGGTAAAATTAATCACCTCGGAAGCACGCAGTTTAGCCAAATATCTCGATGCGGCAGCCCAAGTACAAACTCTCCGACGGGGTAATTTAGATATCGAAATGGCTCTAGAAGAAGCTTTGCGCGTCGATTGTCTAAATACGGCGGCGGATCTGGTTAAACAAGCCACACAATTAGAGCAAGCCGTAGCTAAACTTTATACTACTTGGAAACGTTTGGGTAGTTTGTCCGATCGCCTCTATGTGGATACGGGAGCAAGTAATCCCCATCTGCGATCGATGTTAACCTGTTTGGAAAGTTTAACCAGTGAAGTGATCGAAGTAGAACTGGATGAAGGTGGACAAAAAATGGTACGTTTACGCATTATCAGCGATGGGGGAAGTTAGATGCTTTGTTGGTGGTTGGATGTTGGGTGTTGGGGTTTGAGGGTGTTGGGGTTTTAGGGTTTTAGGGTTTTAGTGGAAATTCCCCTATCCCCCCCCATTACCCTATTCCCCTAACGGCTTGCTGCTATAATCTCTGAATATCCTCAACTTTTATGAAAACTTATTAACAGATACTTGACTTTATGCTAAAAATCAAGGGAAAAAAACCAATAATTAGCATCGGTTCCATAACTGCGGCGATCTTGCTCAGTTTAACCCTAATTCCTGCCGCTATAGCCAAGGATGTCCTTCTGAGAGTGGGCATTGTCCAACGTTTTGGCGATGAAGCCAAGGAAAAATTAACCCTGAGTAGTACCAGTGGTGATAATCTCACCCTGCGCGTGGTGGGAGAAGATGGCCAATCCCAAACCCTGCAAACCAATCGCCTACAATTAGAAGTTATTCCCCGTCCCCTCGCCTCTCCCATCCTCCAAGAAAAAGTCATTTTGAGCGACCACGCCACCTTTGAAACCGCCGAAAATAGTGCCAAAAATTGGGCAAAAATGGGCATTAAAGTCGAAATTACCCAACCCGGACGCTGGCAGGTCTGGGCAAAGCGAGAAGTTTATGAAAATCCCCTAGTGCGACGTTGGTTGCTGACCAGTTTGCAAACCAAAGGCCACAATCAACCCTATATTAATAGTGTTTTACTCAAAGAAAAGCCGCAAGTTTCTTTCCAGATCAACGGGGTGCGCTATTTTCCCAAAGAATTAGAAATCGAGAGCCAAAAAAACCTGATTCAAGTCACCCATAGCTCCGATCAGGTACGTTTGTACGGGGGAACCATGCGCCTACAGCCCAACGCCTACGGCACTTTTACCCTAGTTAATAACGTTCCCCTCGAAACCTACCTGCGCGGGGTTGTACCCCACGAAATCGGTCATGATGCCCCGGAAAGCGCCACCCGGGCGCAAACTATTATCGCCCGTACCTACGCCCTCCGCAATCTCCGCCGTTTTCAAGCCGATAATTACGAACTCTGTGCCGATACCCATTGTCAAGTTTATTATGGATTGACGGGAACTAATCCCCGGGCTGATCAAGCGATCGCGTCCACGCGAGGCCTGGTTTTAACCTACCAAAATGAGTTAGTGGATGCCCTTTATTCCTCTACCACCGGAGGAATAACTGCCCTCTTTAGTGATGTTTGGGATGGGGAGGAAAGACCTTATCTCCGGGCAGTGGTGGACTCCCCTAATCGAGTCTGGGATCTCTCGAAACAATCTCTCGCTAATGAGACAACTTTTCGCCAGTTTATTAATCTTAAAGATGGTTTTAATGAGACGGGCCGACGGGTTTTTCGCTGGCAAAAACAAGCTTCTTTAGCTGATTTGAGTCAAGACCTAGAAACCTATCTAAAACGCAGAAAACATCCCCTCGCTCATTTCCAGAAAATCCAATGGATGGAAGTGACTAAGCGCTCTCCTTCCGGTCGGATTCTGACTATGACTATTCAAACCGATAAGGGGATTTTGGAACTGCATAAAAATGAGGTGCGTAGTGCTTTGGAACCGCCTCGCAGTACCCTATTCTACATCGATCCTATCTACGATACCAATCGACAGATCCAGGGTTATAACTTTATTGGTGGCGGTTTCGGCCACGGGGTAGGATTAAGTCAATTTGGTTCCTATAATTTAGCCCGTTTGGGTTGGTCTCCCGAACAAATTCTCGCTTTCTATTATCCCGGCACCATCATCCAACCTCTCAATAATTCGATTGTCTTTTGGCGAGGAAATTAATCAGTTATCAGTTATCAGTTATCAGTTATCAGTGAACAGGGATATCAGGAGAAAAAGCGTTCGACTGACGGCTAAAAAATCGCCTTCATCTATTTGACTAAAATTTACATCGGTAAACGCTGAATATCTCGGTTAGAACCAATCACCACCATTGCTAAATCCTTGTATAATCTTTCTTGGGGATTGGGGTTAATCTTGAATTTTTCCGCATTACCGACAGCGACAATATTTAACCCATAACGATTACGAATTTCTAACTCTGCTAGGGTTTTGCCGTGAAAAGCTTCCGGGACTTTTAACTCGACAATACTATGTTCGGGATCGAGATCAAATCGTTCTAAAATTGATGGTCTAGTTAAACGGTGCGCTAACTCACAACCGGCATCGTATTCGGGAAAAACTACTAAATCTGCACCAACTTTTTTGAGTAATTTTCCATGGATTTCTGTGGAGGCTTTAGCGGCGACAAAATTAACCCCTGCTTCCTTACAATTGAGAGTAGTAATGATACTTTCTTCCACGTATTTACCAATAGCGACAATCACCGTATCGGTTTCAAAAATTCCCGCTTCTCGCAGGGCGTTAGGTTTGGTAGAATCAAGCTCGATCGCATTATCTACTATTCGATCAGATAACGCTTGCGCTACTAATCCTTCGTCAATATCTGTCGCTACCACTTGATAACCTTGTTTGCGTAAGGTTTCACAGACGGCGCGCCCAAATCTGCCTAATCCGATGACGGCAAATTGACGATTTTGGGGACGCATACTACTAAAAAATTTAATTGATTGCATAATTTGAAGTTAAACTGTTACGCATTTAAAATGCTAGTGTCAATGAGTGAGGAGACAGGAGAAACTGATAACTGATAACTGATAACTGATATTAATTATCCCACTAAAAGGTTTTCTTCGGGGTAATTAATAACTGTTGGTTTCGGATCGCCGATAATAGCCGCTATTAAAAGTATAACTCCCACCCGTCCCAGATACATCATAAAAACAATAATTAACTTAGAAATTGGCGATAAAGCGGCGGTTATACCCATAGATAAGCCGACAGTTCCAAAGGCAGAAACTACCTCAAAAAACAGTTGAATCATTTGAAAATCTGTCTCCACAAATGAGATAGCTAGGGTGGAGATAATAATCGCTATAACCGAACCAAAAACCACCGCCATTGACTTTAAAATTAACGGCATAGGAATGCGCCTTTGATAGAGAGTTACTTCTTCACGACCTCTTAAAACCGAGCGGGTACAATTATATAAAATCCTAAAAGTTGTGGTCTTAATACCTCCCCCTGTACCGCTAGGACTGGCACCAATAAACATCAAAGCCATGGTAATTAATAAACCTTCGACGGAAATTTTACCAATATCAATGGTATTAAATCCTGCTGTTCTCGATGTTACCGATTGGAACCAAGCAGCCAGCAATTTATCTTTAATTGATAAATTAGCCAAAGTGTCACCATTTCCCTGTTCAGTAAGTAAAAAAGCTAATGTTCCCATCACTAATAAAAATATAGTTGTACTGATAGCAACTTTATAGTTAAGAGAAAAAACAAAGCCTTTTCGTTTATATTGAAAGCGGTAAATAAACCAAGTGTAAAACTCGATAATTACCTGATAGCCGATACCTCCAAAAATGATCAATCCTGTGATAGATAAGTTAATAATAATTGAAGACTGATAGGACATCAAGTTATCTTTAAACAAGCCAAAACCCGCATTATTCCAAGCACTAATACTATGAAATAAAGATAACCACACTGCATATCTAAAATCATACTTTTGGGCGAAGACAGTTAACATAACCAAAGTTGCTGTTAACTCAAAAACTAGAGTAGTAGCAATCACTGATTTCATTAAACTTTGACTACCTTGTAGGAAAGGTCGATCAAAGGATTCTTGAATCGCTAACTTCTGTCTCAGGTCAAATTTTCGCCCAACTAATAACATTAAAAAAGTGGTAGTGGTCATATAACCCAAACCCCCCACTTGCACTAATAAAGCAATAAATAATTGACCCCAAAAAGAAAAATAAGTACCCGTATCTACTACTGCTAAACCCGTAACACAGACAGCAGAAGTGGAGGTAAAGAGGGCAACAATTGGGTCATTCCAAGTGCCGCTAGTGGTAGAAACAGGCAACATCAACAGGGAAGTTCCCGCTAAAATTACCGCCATAAATCCCAAGCAAATTGTCCGGGCAATTGTCATATAAATTACTTAGTGAAAGTAGCTAAGAGAAGATTGTTTTTTGGCTAACACTTCTTGATAAACTAACTGTAAGCGATCGATATTTTTGCTGAGACTGTAAGAGTCTAAAACTCTTTGACGGGCTTTTTGTCCGAAAATTGTTGTTAATTCGGGATGATCTCGTAATACGGGCAAGAGAGTTTTTAATTGGGTAATTAGTCCTTTAGTATCTAGAACTATTCCCGCACCTTTTAACACTTCCCCATCGGCCCCCACATCCGTAGCCAGACAAGCAACACCGCAGGCCATCGCTTCTAAGAGGGAAATCGATAAACCTTCCACTAATGAGGGTAAAATAAAGCCGTCAACCCCGCGCAAAATTTCAATTCGTTTATTTTCATCGCCGATAAAACCTAACCAGATAATACCATCTTCTTCTCCATAAAAAGGTTTAAGGGAAGGAGTTAACGGACCATCGCCCACAATGAGCAGTTTGCATCTATCACCTAAACTGGTTTTTTTCCAAGCTTTCAATAAAGATTCTACATTTTTCTCCGGCATGATCCGACCGAGATAAACAAATAAACAATCGGCATTATATTGAGCTTTAATATTCGAGGGTCCTGGACAATACTTATTAACATCAACCCCATTGGGAATAATTGCTAATTTTTCTTCGGGAACTCCCAATTTAACTAAAAAATCCCGTTGAGAGGTGGAAAAAATAATTACTTTATCGTAATTAGCTAAAAAAGGGGCGTGTAGTTGGTAGGTTAATAATTGGGTACTAGAGATGAGATTGCGAATTTTACTATCAAAAGCCGGGTGAAAAGTCGCCACCAGAGGCAAATCTAAAGACTCACAAATTTCTGGTAGCAGAAAATCGAGGGGAGACAGGGGTAAGGACGCATGAACTAGATCGGGTTTCAGTTCCCTGAGTTTATCCTGTAGAACCCGACTCGATTTCAGGGTGGGAATAGTATAGACTTGGGAACTATAGAGACGTGGCAGGGTGATTTCGTCGTAAAAGTCGGGCCAATCGCTTACGGTGGGTTTTTCGGAAGAAAAATGCAGAAAACTGACTTGATAATCTCGATCGAGCAGGGAATTAGTCACTTCTCGCCCATAGGTAACGTTACCGCAAAAAGGAGATTTTTTTCCTAACCAGGCAATGTGCATTCAGATTCTCTTAAGAAAAAGTTAATTTAGCCAAATATCAGCTTACTAAATTAGCCGTAAAATTAAAAGCTAATAGAGTACCTAAAACAATAGAGTCAGTAGCCAGTAGTCAGTAGTCAGGAGAATTAAAAATGAGCATTAATCAATTAAATGGTCTATTTACAGATTTTATGCCATTTAATCCTTATTTTTGCCGTTTTTGAACCATAAAAAATTAATTATGCAAGAGGTTTAATTAATTATCCATCTAAACCGTCAGCCGTCAGTCGAACGCTTTTTCACCGGATCAGTAAACAGTGAACTAAAAACTCAAATCTGACCTTGATAAGCTGTCTCCCGTCTCCTGTCTCCTCACCTAAGGGAAGATTTTTGCTGTTTGCAGGAGATCTACTGATTCACCGAGGACTTGCGACGACGACAGCGTTCTGAACAGTATTTGACCTCATGCCAACAGTTTTGCCACTTTTTGCGCCAAGTAAAGGATAAACCGCAAACGGGACAAATTTTACTGGGAAGATCGGACTTCGATATCTGACGTGCCATGATTAAAATTAAAAAGTCAAAAACTGCTCCTTATCTATGAGTGTAGATGAAAATAATCAGAGTTCCCCACTCGATCGCCTGAGAATTATTTTAGTTGAACCAGCCGGAGCCTTAAATGTGGGTTCCACCGCCAGAATTATGCGGAATATGGGCTTAAGTCGCTTAATTATCGTCAATCCTGCCTGTGATATCCTTGCAGAAGAAGCGCGACGCATGGCAGTACACGGGATTGAAGTCCTAGAAAACTGTTCACGGGTGGCCACCCTTGGGGAAGCTTTGCAGGGTTGTCATCGCATCATTGCCACCACCTCGAAACCCCGTCACCTGAATACTCCCCTCGAAACACCCCGGACCGCCTTACCCTGGTTACTCACCCCTAACCTGGAATCGGCCCTAATTTTCGGGCCAGAAGACCGGGGTTTAAGTAACAGCGAACTGAACCACGCCCAGCGTTTTGTCGGTATTCCCGCTAATCCTCAATATTCCTCCCTCAATCTCGCCCAAGCGGTGGCGGTTTGCTCCTACGAACTGTACCAAATGGCGACGGAAAATAGGCTCGAACCCCGGTTAGAAACGCCCCCTAATGCCACTTTTGAGGCTCTAGAAGGCTATTATCAGCACTTGGAGAGCTTTTTGCTCAAAATTGGCTATCTTTACCCCCACACCGCCGCCGCTAGGATGGAGAAATTCCGGCAATTTTATCATCGGGCCCGGCCCACGGTGGAGGAATTAGCCCTGCTGCGGGGCATTATCGGTCATATTGAAAGTATCGGGCAACTTTTTCTCGGTCTTGATAGTCTCAAGGGCAAGAAAAAAAATTCTCCTAGCGATCGATAATAAATCTGGATACCCTTGAGGAAAACCGTGACTCGTCAAGTAACTCGTCGTCCCACTAAAGTCCAATCCGGCCCTGGGTCCCCTAGGTCCATGGACTCAAACAATAAAAAAAGGTCTTTACCGGTTAAAAAGTCGAAAAAACAGCGTAAAACTAACCTAATCGCTTCTTTTCTCCTTCAGGTTCTTCGCTTCTCTATCCTTGGTGTCGGTTTAGGTGCGATCGCTGGTACGGTTTTAACCGTGGTGGATCCGAGCAAATTACCTCTACACCCAAAACCCACCGCTACTAATTCCCCGACTCCCAAACCCGTCACCCCAAAACCGACCACGTTAGTTTTCAACGAAAATCTCAGCAGCCTCAACCAGAAATTACAGGCTTTAGCGGTCAAATATCCGAAATTACAGGCGGGAGCTTTATTTATTGACCTCGATAACGGTGCTTACGCTAATTTTCGCGGAGATACTATTTTTGCCGCCGCTAGTACGATTAAAATCCCGATTCTGGTCGCCTTTTTTGAGGATGTGGACGCAGGAAAAATTCGTCTCGATGAAACCCTTGTGGCCACTAAGGATGTCATGGCCAGTGGGTCCGGGGATATACAGTATCTAGGAGTGAATAAAACCTATACTGCCCTAGAAACCGCCACTAAAATGAACGTAATTAGCGATAATACCGCTACTAATATGTTAATTAAGCGCATGGGCGGCAAAGAGGCTCTTAATCAGCGTTTTCAAGCTTGGGGTTTGACCAGTACGGTAATTAATAACGCTTTACCTGACTTGGAAGGAACCAATACCACAAGTCCGAGAGATTTGGTGACAATCTTAGGAAAAGTTAATCAAGGGGAATTACTCAGTTTACGTTCCCGCGATCGTCTATTGAATATTATGCAGGAAACGCGCACTCGCACCCTGCTGCCGCAAGGTATCGAGAAATCCGCCGATATTGCCCATAAAACTGGTGATATTGGCTCGATGTTAGCGGATGCGGGGATTATTGATATGCCCAACGGGAAACGCTATCTAGGAGCAGTGATGGTGAAACGTCCCCACAATGATAGTAACGCTAGGACTCTGATTCAACAAATATCGCGCACGGCCTACCAACACTTTAAATGGTATCAAACTCAACCCGCAGCCAAACCGCAACCAGTCGCCCAGTCTTCTCCCTCTCCGAGTCCGGTCGTTATTCCTAGTCCGGGTAATTAGCCCCTAGGTTAAATTATTGGCTAAAAGACGGGCCAATTGTTCGGCATTTGCCCGGGGGGAAAGACGAGGAAGGATTTTTTCCCCCGTGGCCAGTTTTTGACAGAGGACGGGGATTTCGTACTGATAAGCGTTAAACCAATCCTCTCGACTGGTAATGTCCCTAATTTCTAACTGCCACTCCGGTTGACGGATTTTTTCTAGTTTCTCTAGCAACCCTTCGCAAAGATGACAGTCCGGTTTACTGTATAAAATTAGTTCTATGGTAGTCATAAATATTTATGTTCATTACCTCCACGATTAGTCTCTCATCAACAATTCTACAAACTCCCACACCCACAACGACTTTAAATAATAATTTAGTTAATTCAGGTACTCAAGATCTAGTCTATATCGGTGTGTTTCTTCTGGCAATTACCCTGGTCATGGTTATTGGTATTATCAATAAAAAAATTGAATACGCTCTCATTTTTGCCGCAACTCTCACCGTTATTTTAGTTGCTTTCTTCTGGTTTTTATAAGTCCTTCAACCAAGGGTATTGAGGGCAAACCCCCCTTAATAAAGCTTGACGGCTCTCGTTGATTCACCTTCACCGAATTGTTAAGTAATTCGAGTTCAGACTTGACAAAAATCTCCCTAGGACCGAGCGGAAGATTAAGGGCTGCATCCCACATTTGCAGAAATACCGACAATTAGCAATTATCAGTGACTATTAAATTGGTACAAAAATATGAACAATCGCGTGTAAGCATCTCACCGAAAAACTAATGCGCGGTAGGGTTGATTCATGAATCAACCCTACTATGAATCAACCCTACCCTGTTGGGGGGTAGAACCCTCCAAAAGCTTGGATTTAGTGATAAAACCGAAAGTAACGCCCGATTTTAGCAGAAAGTTTCCCCTTAAAAATCCCCACTTAGTAGATTTACAAAAATGAGATGTACCCCAAGCAAAACGATCGGACTTATAATATAATTGTATTGATTGTGGCTTGTTGCTAGAATCACCCCAAATTGACTCAATGGGTTTATAAACGATGACAACCCTAGATATTGCTACTGATATTGTCTGTCCTCCCACCGATTTATGGAGTGATGAACCACCCGTGGAAAGTGATCTGCATTTACAACAAATTATTTTATTATTATCTTGTCTTGATTGGCTCTGGCAAGATAGAAACGATTACTATGCCTCGGGCAATTTGACTATTTATTATAACGAAAGACAACTGAAACAGCGATATTTTTGTGGACCAGATTTTTTCGTAGTTTTAGATACAGAGAAACGTCCCCGGAAAAGTTGGGTCGTCTGGGGAGAAGGGGGTAAATATCCCAATGTAATCATCGAAATTATCTCCGATTCCACCGCTAATGTGGACAGAAAAGCCAAAAAGGAACTATATCAGCATACTTTCCGGACTCCTGAGTATTTTTGGTTTGATCCCAATACTTTAGAATGGCAAGGATTCACTTTAATCGAGGGACAATACCAACCGATTACCCCCAATGAAAACGGTTATTTATGGAGTAAGCAACTAGGATTATATTTAGGTATTTTTGCCAATAAATTGCGCTATTTCAACGAATCGGGTGAATTGGTTCCCACCCCTCAAGAGTCGGCGCAACAGGAAAGATTAGCCAAAGAACGGGAAAGATTAGCCAAAGAAAGAGAACAACAACGGGCGGAAAAATTAGCCCAAAAGCTGCGAGAATTGGGCATTAATCCCGATGAAATTGCTTAAATATCCGGTTGGGGGTGTTAGGGCAGAAACCATGGCGCAATTTTTCCTTAATTGCTAGGCATTAACACGAGGAATCCGAAGGTTAGCCCTATTCTTCCCTAGAAATCATGGCAAAATCTGCTTAACCCCCACTGATGTTATAATAATGACCAAGGGCAACAATCTTCAAATATAATTAATGCCATGGTGCAAAAAATAGCTTTTTTTAATCATAAAGGTGGAGTCAGCAAAACTACAACCACTTTTAACCTTGGTTGGATGCTTGCTGAGAAGGGCAAAAGAGTAATTATTGTCGATACCGATCCCCAATGTAACTTAACTGGTATGGCTTTGGCTAAAGAAAGTGAAGATAGGGAGGAAAGACTACAAGCCATCTACAATACTTACTCTAATATTAAAACAGCTTTAGCACCTGCTTTTGAGTCTCAACCGAGATTAATCGAAGCTGTGAACTGTATTCCTATTGATGGTCGTGATCGTTTATTTCTATTGCCCGGTCATGTGGGGTTAGCTGAATATGAAGTTACCCTAGGTATTGCTCAAGAACTTAGTGGGTCAATTCAGGCTTTAAAAAATCTCCCCGGTGCGATTACATATTTATTAGACAAAACTGCCGAAAGATTTCAAGCTGACTATATTTTAATCGATATGAGTCCCAGTTTGGGGTCAATAAATCAAAATATACTGATGACCAGTAACTTTTTTATTGTGCCAACCACGCCGGATTTTTTCTCGGTTATGGCTATCGATTCTTTAGCTAAAATCTTGCCTAAGTGGCACCAATGGGCTAAGGCAGCTAGTGCTTTACCAATTCTCAAAACAGCCAACTATCCCTTTCCCGAAGTTGACCTACATTTTTTGGGAACTATTGTTCAGAAATATCGAATCATAGGTGGACAAGAAACAAAAGCTTTTCAAAACTGGATTAACACAATCGAGGAAAATATCGGCAATAAAATGATTCCAGCCCTAGAAAAAAATGGCATGATGCTACCGAAATTTATCTACGATCAGAATGGTGTACCAGCTTGCTGTACTCTAGTAAAAATACCTGATTTTAATAGTCTTATTGCCTTATCTCAAGAGCATCAAACGCCCGTTTTTGCGCTAACTGCTGAACAATTAGGATGGCAAGGTACAGTGTTAGAGCAAGCCCAAGAAAAACAACAAAAATTTAAAGATATTTTTTCTGACTTAGCAGACAAAGTTATCGGTCTTACCTCCGAGATTTATGCAGTTAGCAATTGAACAATTTCGCCTTAGTATTACCCGCGTTCGTGACTTGATCGCTATCCACAATTCCCTCAAATCTCAGACTACTCCCGCCCTAGATGCCTCGGATATCCTCAGAGCGGCTTTAGTCCTGACTGTGAGCGCTTTAGATTATTATATTCACGAAGTGGTTACTCTAGGAATGCTAGAAATTTATCGAGGCCAACGTTCAGAACCTTCTCCCACTCCTAACAGTTCTCAATCTGCCTTTTCTCGTTTTAAAGTCTCCTTGAATGGCGCACGACAAGAACGATTGATAGCTATTAGTATTGGCTCTTGGTTAGAGAACGAAATTCAACAAAACTACGGTTCTTTTTTTGGTCAAGAATCTCGCTCAATTTCCGAGGTACTACCAATGATTGAAAATCTTCTCACCAACAAACTTAATAGTAATCATTGGCTAGAAGCTGAAATTAGAGAAAAACTCAGCTATGAAAGCTATCAACAACCGAACAAGATAGCGGATGCCATTAGACTAATTTCAGCCAAGGAATTGTGGAAAGAAGTGGCCAGCAAACTAAATAAACCAGCTAAAGATATTAAAAACCAACTTAGCGCAATTGTTGAGCGAAGGAACAAAATCGCCCATGAAGCTGATATAGACCCGAGTTATGGCATTGGCAGTCGCTGGAATATCGATGAAAATATGGTTAATGATGCCGTTAACTTTATAGAACAGCTTGTTGAAAATATCCATCAGGTACTTGAGGACATCCACTAGCCGAGAATTTCCCCAGCAGTCTAGTTATAAATACTTATAATTTCTCAGGGAATTATAACAATTATTAAATAATGTGTAGTTTTGTATACTGATGTCAAGAACTTAGCTACAATATGAAGTGGCGTAAGATATATAGAGATTAGCTAGTGAGTCGGCATCAAGACAGTCAAACTGACCGGAAACGAGAAGAAACACAGTTCACTCCTTACAGTGCAGCAGCGATCGCTCAAGAATACCGTTACAAACCTTGGCAATTGTTCGGTCGCGCTTTCGTGATTATTTGGTCTTTAGGATTATTTCTCCTCAGTCTCCTCTGGGACAAATGGACAAAGCAAGAAGAAGCCAATAAATACCAGCGTGCCAGCGAACTTAGGCAAATTCTCACCCGTTTGGGTCCCACCTTCATCAAAGTCGGTCAAGCTCTCTCTACCCGTCCCGACCTCGTTCGCAGAGACTTTTTAGACGAATTAGTTAAACTGCAAGACCAACTTCCCCCCTTCGATAACGACATTGCTTTTGCCATTATCGAGACAGAATTGGGGATGCCTGTAGAAAAAGCCTATCGAGAAATATCCCCCACCCCGGTAGCTGCCGCTAGTTTAGGACAGGTTTACAAAGCTATTCTCCCCACCGGCGAAGAAGTAGCCGTTAAAGTGCAACGGCCCGGGCTGCGGGCGCTTTTAAGCCTCGATTTATACCTAATGCGCTGGGCCGCCCAAAAATTCGGTCGTTTATTACCCCTCAATCTCGGCCACGACCTCACCCTGATTGTCGATGAATTCGGCACCAAACTCTTTGAGGAAATCGACTATCAAAACGAAGGTCGCAACGCTGAAAAATTCGCCACCAACTTCCAAAATAACCCCGAAGTTAAAGTTCCCAGTATCTACTGGCGTTATAGTGGTCGCCGCGTCCTCACCCTAGAATGGATTGATGGCTATAAACTCACCGATACCGAGAACATCAAAGCTTTAGGATTAGACCCCAATAATATCGTTAAAATCGGCGTCACCTCCGGATTACAGCAACTCCTCGAACACGGCTTTTTCCACGCTGATCCCCACCCGGGTAATCTTTTCGCCACTTTTGATGGTCGCATGGCCTATATCGATTTTGGCATGATGGACCAGTTAGAGGAGGAAACTAAAGAAACCCTCGCTAGTTGCGTCGTCGATTTAATTAACAAAGACTACGAAAACCTGGCCAGCAACTTTGTCAAACTGGGATTTTTAACCCCAGAAACGGATATAAAACCTATTATTCCAGCGCTAGAACGAGTTTTAGGCAATGCCATCGGTCAAAGGGTCGGTGACTTCAATTTCCGCACCATTACCGATGATTTCTCCGAATTGATGTACGAGTATCCCTTCCGGATTCCCGCCAAATTCGCCCTGATTATTCGTTCCCTCGTCACCCAAGAAGGGGCAGCCCTCACCCTCGATCCTAACTTCAAAATCGTCCAAGTGGCCTATCCCTACGTTGCTAAACGTCTCCTGACCGGGGAATCACCCCAACTGCGGCGGCGTTTACTGGATGTGCTGTTCAAAGACGGTAAATTCCAGTGGCAACGCCTAGAAAACATGATTACAATGGCTCGCTCGGAAAGTAACTTCGATTTACTGCCCACCGCACAATTAGGCATCACTTTTCTTCTCTCGGAAGAAGGTCGTTATCTGCGTCGTCAATTGCTATTAGCTTTAACGGAAGATGACCGTCTCCATACTGCCGAAGTGCAACGTCTCTGGGGTTTAATTCAAGGAGAATTGCAACCGCGGCGACTCTTGGATGTGGCCATGAGCGCTTTTCGGGAATTATCGTCCCAAGGTGTGGCCGCTGTCCTTCCGCGAGAAACCAGTTCGCGTTAAAGTGTTTAAGGTCAACATCGGTTAATCACTTTTTCTATGGATTATTATTTTCTGCCCCAACCGCCCTATTTTCTAGTTTTTGCCGGTTTATTTATCGGTATTACCTGCGGGGCCGCTTTTGAAGCTAGTCTCAAGCAAGTGGTTAACAATTGGTATAAAAATAAGGGTTCAGACGATCAAAATCTTTTAAAATCTAGTTCCTTACAAATTCCTTTTATCGGTATTTGTGTAGGAATCTGTCTTTTCCTTGCCTCGGGATTAGATATATTTATTCTCAATGGTTGGGTTGCCTACGCTATCTCTCTCCCGATGACTATCTTTATCGGTGGTTTGGTTTGGAGTCAGTTAGGGGAATTATTAGGCCAATTACAGCGCGGCGGTTCTAAAGAAATTGACCTCGATTATCGGGGATAATTAGGAGGAAGCAAACATTTAGGACTAAGCGAATAGGTGTTAGCAGATAGGAAAAATCAACTACCCCACAACTAACACCAAACCCCTAGTTATACCCAATTTCACAGCTATTTTGGCCCGCAATTTTAGATGCAAAAACCTTTAGCATGGCATTGGCGATCGCTTCCTCTGCATCAGCGCACCGGTTCCGAGGTTTTTGCCTGCTTATTCTCCCAAGATGCGATCGCTACTTTACTAGAAAGTCCCTATCCGGGTAATTCCCTCTCCCGTTACTCTCTTTGTGCTGGTTCCCCGCGTCAGCTTTGGACCCCCGCACTAGGGGAAATTTTGCCCTTTTTAAGCAGTTTACTCCCCCAAACCCGATCTGATGTTCTTCCCGATCATCTTCCCTTCCATGGCGGTTGGTTGGGGTGGTTAGGCTACGATTTAGCTTGGGAAATAGAAAAATTACCCGACAGGAAAGCTGATACTCTCCCTTTTCCCGTCGCTTATTGGTATGAACCGGATAGTTTTGCCATTCTCGATCACCAAGCACAAATTCTCTGGTTAGCTGCCAGCAAACCCGAAGATTTAGATAAATACGAACAATCTTTAACCACTAACCCCGATTTTGAGTTTATCGATCCTCGTCCCTCTCCCTTAATCTTTTATACTTCTCAACTCGACTACGAAAAAGCTGTTAAAAAAGCCCTAGATTATATCAGAAAAGGTGATATTTTTCAAGCAAATTTATCCCTAAGATTTCAAAGCACAACTAGGGCAAAAGGATGGCAAATTTATCGCAGTTTACAACAGATTAACCCTTCTCCTTTTGCCAGTTATTGGCGCACTCCTTGGGGCGAAATGATTAGTTGTTCTCCCGAAAGATTGGTGAAATTAGAAAGAGGAATAGCCAGCACTAGACCGATCGCTGGAACTCGTCCCCGGGGTAAAACCGAGGCACTCGATCGACAATTGGCCGAGGAACTATTAACTAATAAAAAAGAACGCGCCGAGCATATTATGCTAGTGGATCTAGAACGTAATGATCTGGGTAGAGTTTGTGAATGGGGATCGGTTGATGTTGATGAATTACTGACGATCGAGCGTTATAGTCACGTTATGCACTTGGTCAGTAATGTTCAAGGAAAATTAGATAAAAAGTATCATGCTATTGATTTAATTAAAGCTCTTTTCCCGGGGGGAACAATTACCGGTTGCCCGAAAGTTCGCTGTCTAGAAATTATCGAAGAATTGGAACCAGTGCGACGCAATTTATTCTATGGTTCCTGTGGCTATATTGACCTACGGGGTCATTTAGATTTGAATATTCTCATCCGTACCCTATTAATGACTACTCAAGGGAATTTAAACACCGTTTGGGGACAGGTGGGAGCGGGAATAGTTGCCGATAGTGATCCCGAAAAAGAATGGTTAGAATCCCTTCATAAAGCTGAGGCACAATTAATCGCTTTACGTTCTTTTTAATTTTTGATTTCAACAAACTAACCTATTGTTGCATCTTGCATGAGTGCCTTTTGCATGAGTGCCTTTTGCATGAGTGCCTATCCTAACCAAGAAATTAATTTGGCACGACTACTTACTTTTTACCTTATCTGCTATTTTGTAGGATAGCTTCCGATCTTGAACCCTATTCATGAATCAAATTTCTATCGCTGTTACTTTTTTTCTTAGTTTAGTCTTGACCTCGCTTCCCTTTTTACTTTTCGGGACGGCCGTTTCCAGTTTTTTGCTGGTTTTCGTCAATAAACAGCGATTAGCGGCGATATTTCCCCGTAATCGACTGTTAGGAGCGATCGTTGGCAGTGCCATCGGATTAATCCTACCGGTCGGACAATACGGCACGATTCCCGTCGCTAGAAGATTCTTATTAGAGGGAGTACCCCCAGGGGTGGTGTTTAGCTTTCTCACCGCTGCACCTACCCTAAATATCGTCACTCTTTGGCTAACTTGGCAGACTTTCAGCTATTCTAGTATTTTCTTCTATCGATCGCTTTCGGTGTGGTTAATGGCAATTTTTATCGGCACTCTCTTTAGTTTCTACCGGGAAAAACCCCGCACCGATAGCGAAATTCCCCTAGAATCGAGTTTAGTTCTTTCCGGGAGTTTTTTACCGGAGGAAGCAGCCAGTCAACCCCTACAAAGAGTCGGCAATCTTGTTTATGAGTATAAAACTAGAGATAGGCAAGCTTGGCCAATTTCTCTGCAGCTATTTCTCGATAACTTTATCGATGAAGCACTGGAATTAGGGGGATTATTAATCATTGGCTGTGCGATCGCTAGTGTCTTTCAGCTATTATTACCTCAGAGTCAATTAATTGCCTGGGGGAATACTCCCGTTACTCAAATTCTCGTGCAGTTGTTCTTTGGTTTCACCCTCGCTGTTAATGCCAGTCTTAGCACTTTTGTCCCCGGTTCTTTAATTACTAATCTGTCCGTGGGTTCCACTCTAGCTTTTTTACTGGTCGCTTCCCTCATTGATATTAAAGCTTTTATCCTCCTCCTATCAGCTTTCCGTGCTAAAATCGTCCTTTATTGCGGAATTTTATGGCTGTTAATGACCTTTTTAGTGGCTCTGATCCTCAGTTTTTATCTAGGTTGAATTCCTTCCGGGTCAAAAAAATTTTCTCTTGACAAAAGCCCCTTGACATGATATTATATTCATAATGGGAAAGCCCTGCGCCTGCGAACCCTATTTTCCCAAGCATTTAAACTCTAACTCATCCTGATTCTGCTTGCCGGAGTTGCGACAACATAGTTTTATAGTTCTCCATAATTGTTTGGCTATCGGGATGATTGTCTCCTAATACTTGGGTAGCAATCTTAATCGCTTCTCGATAGAGAGGTTCCACTTCTGTGTACCTTGTACCTGCCTTGGCAATCGTACAATGGTGCTAGGTTGTTGAGAGATACCAATTTTCATAACTAAGATTGGGAATATTTTGAAAATGCTTAATGTTAGCTGTAATCAGAGTATAATTGCAATAAATAGCAGTCGCAGCAATAAACAAATCAATCGGGGTAATTAGTTGTCCTTTTATTCTAAGATTAACGTATATTTGAGTAGCTATATCACTAATTTCACGATCATAAGCAATTACTTCACTGACTTCTGCAAGACGTTCAAATTGTTGTTGTTGATTTCGTGCATCTTTATACAATAAGCCACTTTTAATCTCGTAATAGGTAAAGATTGAAAACGATATATAGGTATATTGTTGTCGATAGATGCGGAATTGTTCAATTACTGCGGGATTACCTCGTAAAAAATAAGAGAGGATATTGGTATCAAGTAATGCTTGTTTCATAAGTCATTTATCTGTCTTAAATCGAGTTGACGATTAGCTTCTGCTTCTTCGACAATCTCTTGCATAGTATTTTCTATATCTGCTGCCATACCAGCAAATTCCATAAAGTCAACGTCTGGATGTTTTGTTTTTATAGATTGGACAAAATGCAGGATTTCTGGTAGCAAAGAAATGGGAGTTGTTTCAATTTCTTTAATAAGTTCTTCTTTGAGTGTCATAGCTTGATCAGTTATCAGTTATTAATTCAATTATAGTCCATCAAATGATTATACCATAAGGGCGTTGGGTTTCATGCTTCAACCCAACCTACGTTCATCTTATATTGAATTACACCCACCTACTTAGAGGTTCAATAAGCATCTTTTCGATGAATACTACTCAATATGATAATCAGCATTTCTTGATCTTGAATTTTGTAAATGATGCGATAATCCCCTATTCTAATTCGGTAGGTTTCATCATATCCTTTGAGTTTCTTGACTCCGCTAGGACGAGGTGTATCGGTAAGTAGTCTAATGACAGTAATTAAGCGTTCGCGTTGTTGTTTGGGTAAGTTGTTTAGTTGTTTTTGAACTGGTTTCGGAATAATAACTCTGTAGTTCACGCTTGAGTTGCCTCATATTCTTCGAGGGTTAGATAGTCTCCTGCTTGATAAGCTGATTCAGAAGCGATTATGTTAGCCTGCTCTTCTTCTGTAATTTCTATTTCAGTATGTCGTTCTTTGATAAAGAGCAAAAAGTCAAGTAATTGAGTCAAAAGGGTGTCAGGTGTCTGCTCGATTTCTTTAATTAGTTGTTCTTTGAGTGTCATAGCTTTATCAGTCATCAGTAATCAGTTATCAGTGATTAATTCAATCATAGTCGAAGATTGGTGGTGCGTTACGACGGATTGTTGGCTTTAAGTCAAAGCATAAATTTTTGCCGTCTAACGCACCCTACGTTTTACTTATCACTAGGTAATAGGTGTAGGGCTAATTCATGAATTAGCCCTACAATAGGCTACGTTTTTCTGGATGTTGTCAAAATTTCTCTTGACAAAAGCCCCTTGACATGATATTATATTCATAATGGAAAATCCTTGCGCCTACAAGCCCTATTTTCCCAAGCATTTAAACTCTAACTCATCTTAATTCTGCTTGCCGGAGTTATGGTGATAAGAAAGGGCGTAGGCTGCATCTCGTATTTGTGATCTTCTCTCACATATTGGTGAGCAGCAAAAGTTATTAGGGGCGAATGCAATCCGCCACTACAATAATATTATCGCGCCAATGGTAGGGTCGAGATGCTTGCGCCCAAAATTTAACCCGTTTAGTTGTCCTGTTTATTTGACTTGTTAGATTTAGCTAGGTTGTGCTTCAAGAAAGCACCAAATCCTAATACACCTAAGCCGAAAATTGTGCTAGGTTCGGGAACGGATACAGATTGGGAGACGGTAAGGTTTAATTCCCCTGTATTATCGGCGAAGATATCGTCGTTAATTCCTAATTGAAGTTGAGTTGCACCCACTGGAATGGAAACTGTACGTCCTAACCCAATAGCAAAAGGTGTACCGATGATGGCTCCAGTTGCATCAGCAAACGTACCTACTAGCTGATTTAGGTAAGTATCCCAATCAGCCGTCATATATTTGCTGGGAAACCCTAATCCGCTACTCCCCCCAAAGCCATTTGTGGTGTAAGAGCCGAAATAACCTTTTGCCTCTACTTCAGGAGAACCTCCAAAAGCATTGGTCTTCCCGTTGAGATAATTAATTGTCAGAGCATTTCCGGCGGCAAAATCTAACCCAGAACTGCTATTGATTGTACTTGGAGCTATGTTATCCCTCACTCCATATTGATAAGCTGTATTCAGAGTCGTATTATCCCAAAGCCAAGGAGCAGCTTTGCTGTTAACGGTCACCGGAATTGTAATAGTTGCCGCTTGTACTCCACTGGCGACGGAGAGACTGATAAGTATTATCCCCCCCCACGAAGTTTTTGATTAGTTTTGCTAATGTCACAACTAAATGCCTCCTAAAAGTGTTGTTGCGCTTGAAATTGCCCAGTAGTTTACCAAAAATGACCGGCGTTGTCAAGTTTATTTATGGCGCGTCAGAGCAGACTTGACAACGCTTTAAGAGCAAGGCTTTCGTTGTGTCGCAATTCATTCTTCATATTCTGATCTGACAACGCCAAAATTTAGGCACTTTTTCCCTGAAAATTAGGTAGTTGACCACCTGAAAACTGGTAAAACCCTACAGCCCACACCCTGCCCCCACCAACAAAATTATTCAGCAAACCATATTTAAGCGGGAAAAATCAGCTTTCTGTAGTCTGTGATACTGTTTTTGGGATTGACATCGTCTAAGGTCAAAGAAATTGCTTCTAGGGTTCCGATTTAAACTTCTTTAAATGTCAGGTCCGAGAGGAGCAAGCTAGTCTTAAACGAGCGGATCAAAAATTTTTTCCATCTAAGCTGGCTACACGGCGGGATAAAAGCCCGGGAGACTTTAAGGATAACTGTTTTGAGGCAGTGTCTTTGAAGACTCCCGGGTTATTGTATTTTGAGGTAAAATGATGTCCGAGGAATCTACTTTTCAACCCCCTCATGTAACTGAAGCTCAACAGGCCCTAGAAAAAGAACGCCATTTGCCCCTAACCGGTTGGCAACAGGAAGTTTCTCAGGGGTTAACCTACGGTTTAGAGGCGGCCGATAGTATTCGCGATCGCAGTATTCCCACCTTTTCCAGGGGTGAGTTACCCCACTATGCGGGAATTAACACCTTTATGAAGGCCCCCTATTTGGAAGATGTGCGGAATGTGGGCAATTATGACGTGGCCATCGTCGGTGTTCCCCATGATTCGGGGACAACTTACCGACCCGGAACTCGTTTTGGACCCCAGGGAATTCGGCGGATTTCGGCCCTTTATACGCCCTACAATTTTGAATTAGGAGTAGATCTGCGCGAACAAATTACGCTCTGTGATTTGGGGGATATTTTCACCATTCCTGCTAATAATGAAAAGTCCTTCGATCAAATCTCTAAGGGGGTTGCCCATGTCTTTAGTTCCGGCGCCTTGCCGATTATTTTAGGGGGTGATCATTCCATTGGTTTTCCGACGGTGCGGGGTATTTGTCGGCATTTAGGGGATAAAAAAGTCGGTATTATTCACTTTGATCGCCATGTGGATACCCAGGAAACGGATTTAGATGAACGGATGCACACTTGCCCCTGGTTTCATGCCACCAATATGAAAAATGCTCCTGCTAAAAATCTCGTCCAATTAGGGATTGGTGGTTGGCAAGTTCCCCGTCAAGGTGTTAAAGTTTGCCGCGAGCGGGCCACTAATATTTTGACCGTCACCGACATTGTAGAACGAGGCATTGATGCGGCCGCCGAATTTGCCTTAGAACGAGCTTTAGATGGTACGGATTGCGTTTGGATTAGTTTTGATATTGATTGCATTGATGCTGGTTTTGTCCCCGGCACGGGTTGGCCAGAACCTGGCGGTTTATTACCCCGTGAAGCCTTAGCTTTATTAGGTAAAATTATCCAAAAAGCTCCCATTTGTGGTATGGAAGTGGTGGAAGTTTCCCCTCCCTACGATATTAGTGATATGACCTCTTTGATGGCTACCCGTGTTATTTGTGATGCCATGGCCCATCTGGTTATTTCAGGTCAATTACCCCGTAAAGAAAAGCCCTATTATATTCATCCTGAAGCCAATCTGGCCGTTGACGAACCCTGGCAGTAATTTCCTATGCACGAAACTGATATGACCAAGGCGTTAATTATGACAGTTCGAGATTGGTATGATAGCCAACCTGAAAAGCTCAAAATTGAAAAAATTCATCTCATGGTTGGTGAATTTACCTGTGTTGAACCGGTCAGTTTACAATTTGCCTTTGAAGTTCAAACTGCCAATACTTTTCTTGCCGGCGTGGAATTAGCTATTAAAAATATTCCCCTAATTGCTTATTGTCATTGCTGCCAAAAAGATTATCAACCCCAAATTGGCCAGCAATATTCCTGCCCAACTTGTCGATCACCGATGGAGGATATTCGTTCAGGTCGAGAGTTAAAAATTGACCACATTGAATATTCTTTAGTTTCTTAAACAAAGTTGGGCGATCGCTTCTACAAGTTCGATGATCAATTATTCATTCTCAACTAAAATGCACCAAACTTTTGACGCGGCCCTAGAAATTAATCTACTTCATGCCAATCAAGCAGGAGCCGATCACAACCGGGAACATTTTGACGAGTGGGGCATTACCTGTTTAAACCTGATGAGTAGTCCCGGTGCGGGTAAAACTGTATTATTGGAAAAAACCCTCGCAGCCTTAAAAGATCAATTAAAAATGGCTGTTATTGAAGGCGATATGACTACAGAACTAGATGCAGAGCGCCTGAGACAATATGGAGTTCCCGTGATTGCCATTAATACGGGTCGCTCCTGTCACTTAGATTCCAAAATGGTAGCTGGAGGAATTCATCGTTTCAAAGAAGATTATAACCCCAAAGAGTTTGATTTATTGTTGGTGGAAAATGTGGGAAATTTAGTTTGTCCCGCCGAATTTGAGGTAGGGGAACACGCTAAAGTTGCTCTATTAAGTATTACTGAAGGAGAAGATAAACCCCTCAAATATCCAATTATGTTTCAAGAAGCGGATTGTCTGATTATTACCAAATTAGATCTGGCTCCTTATTTAGAGATTGATTTAAAACGTTTAGAGGCAAATGTTCGCTCTATGAATCCCGATGTAAAGATTATCGCTCTTTCTGCTCAAACAGGAGAAGGTTTAGAAGAGTGGTTAAATTGGCTAAAAAGCCAAGTCAATAGGACTAGGTTCTTGAATTGTTAATCAGTAACAGTTTTTGAGATTTATTTCTGTTTTACTAGCTGTCATCTCTAAAGGCTATTACCTATGAAACGGCGCAATTTTTTCTCCTTACTTCTCGTTTTTTTTAGTAGCTTACTCCTGACCGTTAGTTGCAATCAAGCTCCTCAGCAAACCCCCAATGCAAGTAGTTCTCTGAGTAATACTGCCCCCATTGTCATCGGTTATAGTAACTGGGCCGGTTGGTGGCCCTGGGCGATCGCTGAAGAAGAGGGATTATTTGCTAAAAATGGGGCTAATGTTCAAATGAAATGGTTTGATGGTTATCTTGAATCCTTACAAGCTTTGGCCGCCGGACAATTAGATGGAAATAGTCAAACTCTCAACGATACAATCGCTTTTGCGGGAGATGCAGTGAATGGTCAAGTTGCTGTTTTAGTCAATGATAATTCGTCAGGAAATGATAAAATTATTGTCACAGAAGAGATTAAAACTATTCAAGATTTAAAAGGCAAAAAAGTTGCTGTCGAAGAAGGCGTTGTCGGTGACTTTCTCCTCAGTTTAGCCCTAGAAAAAGAAGGAATGAGCCGTAAAGATGTGCAAATTGTCCCCATGGAAACAGGGGCTGCTGCTGCCGCTTTTGCATCGGTAAAAGTAGATGCAGTTGGTGCTTTTCCACCTTTTTGGTCAACAGCCCTTAAACGAAAAGGTTCTAAAGAATTAATTAGTTCTAAAGCTTTTCCCGGTGCTATTCCTGATTTGTTAGTTGTCAGTGCCAAATTGGTAAAAGAAAAACCAGAACAGGTTCAGGCTCTAGTAAAAACCTGGTTTGAGGTTCGAGAGTTTATGACTAAAAATCCCCAAAAAGCCGATGAGATTATGGCCAAGCGTGCCGGCATTAGCACAGAAGAATTGGCCTTATATAAAGAGGGAACGAAGTTTTTCACCTTAGAAGAAAACTTAGAAGCCTTTAGTCCTGGTAAAACCATGAAAAATATGCCCTTTGCCGCTCAAAAAATGGCTGATTTTATGATGGAAGTTGGCTTTATTAAAAAAGTCCCCGATCTAACAACCATTCTAGATGCCCAATTTGTCAAGGCGTTGGCAAATCAAGACAAAAAACCCTAATTAGTCCCTCGATCATTGACTACAAGAATTGTTTGATAACTGGGTGATATTGGCTATCAAAATTATTCTTTTCTTTGGCAAATCCCATGACCACAACACATAAAACGCTTCCTCAAAGCACTTTTTGGCGGATTACCGAGGATATTCCCGAATCCCTCAAATGGACTTTAATGGTTTCCTCTATTATTGTCCCGCTGATTTTCTGGTTACTAATCTCTAGTTTTGCGGGCATTGAATCCGTATTTTTGCCTTCTCCTTTAGCCGTTATTCAGGCCTTAGGAAAATTGGCAGAACAGGGCTTTTTAATTCAAGATACTATTACCAGTTTTTTACGAGTAGTTGGAGGCTTTTTTTTAGGAGGATTGTTTGCTATTCCCCTAGGGATTTTAATGGGAACTTTTCCGAGTATTCGTAGTTTAATGGAACCGATCATTGGCGTTGTACGTTATATGCCCGCTCCTGCTTTTATTCCCCTATTGGTTATTTATTTGGGTATTGGAGAAACGTCAAAAATTATGCTGATTTTTATCGGGACAATTTTCTTTAATACCCTGATGATTATGGATGCGGTCAAGTTTATTCCCCGTGAATTGATCGAAGTAACTTATACCCTTGGAGGAACTCGAAAACAGGTTTTATTTAAAGTGATTACTCCCTATATTATTCCTAATGTTATCGATACTTTTCGTGTTAATATGGCGGCCGCCTGGAATTTGGTAGTGGTGGCGGAATTGGTGGCGGCTGATAATGGATTAGGCAAACGGATTTTATTGGCCCAGAAATTTCTGAGAACCGATGAAATTTTTGCCTGTTTAATTGTCCTGGGAATTATTGGCTTTGCCCTAGATTTAAGTTTTCGTTTGTTTTTGCAGTGGACTTGTAAATGGTCAATTACTCGTTAACTTAAAAACTCAATAACAGAGTTTATTCTGTCACCAGTAAAGTTATTTTAATGATAAGAGAAGAACCTTCATGCACTTAGAAATTACTCAACTCAATAAAATTTTCACCACTAAACGAGGTGCTGTGGTCGCTCTGAAAGATATTAATTTACACGTTGAAAGTGCTGAATTTGTCTGTGCGGTCGGGGCCTCTGGTTCGGGAAAATCAACTTTGTTGCGAATGATTGCGGGTTTAGAGCTGCCCACTTCTGGCAAAATTACCGTTGATGGTGTTGAAGTGACAGGGCCAGGAGCCGATCGCGGCATGGTTTTTCAAAATTATACACTCTATCCCTGGATGACGATCCAAAAAAATGTTGAATTTGGCTTAAAACTACAGGGATTATCGACAAAAGAATGCTGGGAAGTGGCCTGTTATTATCTGGATATTGTCGGTTTAACTCAATTCGCTAATGCTTATCCTAGAGAACTATCGGGTGGGATGAAACAACGGGTAGCGATCGCCCGCTCTCTTGCCTGTCATCCCAAAGTCTTATTAATGGACGAACCCTTTGCCGCTTTAGATGTACAAACCAAAGAAAGAATGCACGAATATTTAATTGAAATTTGGCAAAAAATTAGGTGTAGTATTTTAATGATTACCCATGATGTGGATGAAGCGGTTTTTTTGGCTCAACGTATTTATGTTTTGAGTGCTAGGCCGGGGACTATACAACGGGAATTAACAATTAATTTACCCCTAGATCGTAATTATAAAATTAAACGACAAGCTCAGTTTTATGACTATACGGATGAAATTTACGGCCTGCTACGGGGTGAGAAATACTAGAAAAAACTAGGGAGCATCAAGAGTATTCCCGGGTTGAAAACGAGTTAGAGCAGCAAAAATCATCCTCAAACAGCGATCGCTCGCTGCTGCCGCCAACCCTAAATAAGTGATGGAACAGTTGTTCAACCATTAAGATTTGGTGATAATCCCGGGCAAGTGTGATCTAAAGTACAGCTTTTTTTGGGAAAGTTTCTCCATCGGTGCTGCCTTGGGGCGCAAATATGATAGAATGAGAGTAAATTGATACAAAACTTTACTTCAAGGTGAATCTATGCCGTTTACGATCGAATCAGCGCGGAGCATTTTCCCCAACACGCTATCAGCGGATGTGGTTCCTGCCACGATTGCGCGTTTCAATCAGCTGAATACCGAAGATCAACTAGCCTTGATTTGGTTTGCCTATCTAGAAATGGGCAAAACCATCACCGTTGCCGCCCCCGGCGCTGCTAGTATGGTGTTTGCCGAAAAAACCATGAATGAAATTCGGCAGATGTCACCCCTGCAACAGTCGCAGGTGATGTGCGACTTAGCGAACCATGCTGACACCCCGATTTGTCGTACCTACGGCACTTGGTCTGCTAATATCAAGCTGGGATTCTGGTATCAATTAGGACAATGGATGGAAGATGGCAGTGTTGCCCCAATTCCCAAGGGTTATGAACTATCTGCTAATGCTACCGCCGTTTTAGACGGGATTAAAAAATTAGAGTCTGGACAACAAATCACCGTTCTGCGGAATTGTGTGGTCGATATGGGCTATGATCCCAAGAAACTGGGCGATTATAACCGTATTTCCGAACCCGTGGTTCCTCCCCAAAATATTGCCGAACGGACTAAAGTTAGCATTGAAGGCGTTACCAATGCCACCGTCCTCAACTATATGGACAACCTCAACGCCAATGACTTTGATGTATTAATTGAATTATTCACCCCTGACGGCGCTCTGCAACCACCTTTCCAACGTCCCATCGTCGGTAAAGAGGCAGTATATCGCTTTTTCCGCGAAGAATGCCAAAATTTGAAATTAATCCCCGAATGCGGCGTAGTGGAACCCGCCGATGACGGTTTTACTCAGATTAAAGTGACGGGAAAAGTACAAACCCCCTGGTTTGGTGCGGGTGTGGGTATGAATATGGCATGGCGCTTCCTCCTAACTCCTGATAATAAAATTTTCTTCGTAGCGATCGATTTATTAGCTTCTCCGAAAGAATTATTAAACTTTGCCCGTGGCTAAATAGCTACTGAGAGAAATCATTAAAAATTCTGATGAAACTTATTAGAGTTCCTTGTCAAGTGAACTCTTTTTTTTCTACAATTAAAAGGCTGACTTAAAAAATTGGGAAATACACCGGTTTCTTCTCTGATCTAGGTAAGAATAACTAAACAATCATTCTTAACAGATGTCGGCGAAAAGAGTCATGGTAGTTCAAAAACCCAAAATTATCATCCCTAAAACTAAAATCATGCCTATGAGTGAAATAATTTGGTCAGATACCGAACAAGAAATTGCTCAAACTGCTTTCCAAAAAGCCTATCAGCGAGAAACTAGCACTTTAATAGAACATATTAAAGAACAGTCTGGTCAGATCACGGTTTTAGATGATATCTGGCAAATGCACGATTATCTAAGCGCCCGACGACATCAGATTGATGGTAAATATGACTATCGCTATACTTCCCTAATTTTTGTCTTTGCTCAACTGTTAAAGGAAGGATGGTTAAAGCTAGAGGATCTCAACGGTTTGGAAAAAGATAAACTAGCAAAAATCGCTGCCCTCTCGCGAATGTAAATTAATGATTGGCATTAAGCTATCAGCTTTCTGCTTCTAGTTGGGTGACTAAAAAATTCATCTCTAGATAATCAACCCCGTCTTAAGTTTTTCCTAAGCGGCAACCAATCCCGCTAGAATGAGTCAATCATCCCGACCGCTTTTCGCTTGTTTTGCACTTTTGGTTTATGTTCAAAAATCTTTTACTTCCCCTAGGAATATCTATCTTTCTCGGTGTTTGTCAGTCTTTGTCAGCCGCCGAATCAGCTATCATCAAATACTACATCTTCCAAGGGTCTGTATCGGTATCAGAATTAAAGCAATTGAGCGAAACAGGCGAATTAGCTCCCGCTTTAGCGGCACAATTAAAGATGGCTAACCAAAAACCCGAAGAATTCCGTAAAATCCTTAATCGTCGGGTAGCGGTGGATGCCGTCTTTCTTTCCAAATTTCTTAATAGTTTTTTTGGCGAAAGTTTGCTAGATTATGCCGCCGAAATTGTCCACACCCCCAATCGGGCTGCTAGTCGGCAAGCTTTACGGGGTTCCTTAGTCACTTCTGCCCTCAACGATAACGAGATTCAAATCATCGAAGTCCTCGACAATTATCCCACCAGCGAGGTTCATGTGGATGGCAATCGTCTGCTGGATTTAATCAACCAAATTGAATCAGTATTGAAAAAAATGCCCCGTTTACCTTTCTGATATCTAATAGATAAGTAGGTAGGTGTTAAAAATTGTCCGATACCCCCCTTATTAAGGGGGCAGGGGGGATCAAAGCCAAAATCTATCTTCAATTTAATTATAATCAGTTACTTATATTGGATATTCAGATGCGTTAGCCCAGCGTAACGCATTCTCTGCTCAGGTTTTCGTGAATTGCGCTGTAAATTGAATAAATTAGGATAATCTGGTAGGAATAATGACCACTTCTTTGTCTCAAAGGAAAACAGTTAGCGGCAAACCTTTTTTAAAGTGGGCGGGAGGCAAAACTCAACTGGTTCCCAATATTCTATCTTTGATTAATTCCCAGATTTCTCAAGATTGTCAGTTTAACTACATTGAACCTTTTGTCGGAGGTGGGGCAGTTTTATTCTCAGTCTTAAATAATTTTTCTTCTGTCCAAAAAGTCATTATTAATGACATCAATCCTGATTTAATCAGGGCTTATAATGTTATTAAAAATAATGTCAAAGAATTAATAGTCAAGCTTAAAAAAATTCAGCAGGATTTTTATGAACTTAAAAATCTAGAGGAACAACAAAAGTTTTTTTTGGATAAAAGAATAGAATTTAATTCTCGCAGCTGCGATGACGATCTAGAAAAAACAGTTTTGTTATTATTTCTCAATAAAACTTGTTTTAATGGACTTTATAGAGTCAATAGCAAAGGACTCTTTAATGTCCCTTTTGGAAAATATGTCAAACCATTGATCTGCAATGAAGAAAACTTATTAGCTGTCAACCATCATTTACAAAAAGTAACGATCCTACAAGGAGATTTTGTCCAAACCCTAAATTATGCCAATAACAAGACTTTATTTTATTTTGATCCTCCCTATAAACCGATTAAAAAAACATCAGCTTTTACCTCTTATACTAAAGAAGATTTTAACGATGAGGAGCAAATAAGATTAAAACAATTTATCGATCGAGTCGATCGGGCAGGTTATAAATTTATTTTAAGTAATTCCGACGTTAAAAACTTTGACTCTGACAATAATTTTTTTGATGATTTATATAAAGATTATAATATTCAAAGGGTAAAAGCCCGACGAAATATTAATTCCCAGGGCAATAATAGGGGAGAAATCTGGGAATTACTGATCAATAATTGACAAAAATCAAGTCTAACAGAAAAGACGACATGAATAAAAATATTTCTTCAAGAGATCGAGGGTGGCAAGACTATTAATATACTTGATCATGAGTTCCAATATCGATTAAATTGATTTCTTCTTGCAAGGTTTCTTGATTTTGCTCAAAGCAAAAGACAATACGACAATCATATTCAACCGAACAAGCCCAGGCTCCTGATAATTTCCCTTTAAGTTTATGAGTGCGTAATATAGGATTATAGGGATCCTCAGCAAGTAATCTTAATTTAGCCTCAATTTTGCTTTTTAAATCGGGTCGGCTTTTAATGATTATCTTAAAAGCTCGTTTAAAGGATGAGCTTAGAATTAATTTAGTCATTGTTTAATTCTGCGATAATATCATCAATGTTTCCCCGAAAGACTTTCCCTTGTTGGTAGTCTTGACGCGCTTGATGGATATTCTTGGCGATTTCTTCTCGTCTTTTTTCAATTTGTCTATGTCGAATAATACTGATTAAATCATCTTGTTCATCACAGGAAAGATTGTCAATCATTTCTAAAATTTGATGAAATTGAATAGTTTGTGACATTGTGGCTTTTCCTTTTTCAAATTAAAGAATAAATTTATTATCAGTACCTAAGTAAAATTAATTACACAGAGCTAACTACCTCTTGCATGAGTGCCTATTTTTTTAGCTTTCCTTGGCTTCTTCAATGGTTTCTCCTTGACCATTTGCACCTGGGATTTCAGGACAAATCGCCCAGTATCCCCCTTCTGTTGCCGCTTCAATGATAGCAGTAAACTCCCCTTTCATGATAGTCTCCTTCGATAATATATTAGATATAGCACCCATGCAAAAGTGAAGTGCAACCCCCTGGATTGACAGAGGTAAGCCCCTAGAGATAGTCTGAAGTTTCTGACAAGAGAAAGACTATCCGATCGCCTATATCCATCTTAAGCTAAAAATTTGCTTTGACCATAGTATCCATCTCACCAATGGCAATTAATTTGGCACGACTACGTTTACCCTTCTGAGTATGAATTTTATCTGCAATCATCCCTCGATCGAGCATTGTTTAAAACAACAATTAATTAATATTTTTCCAGAAAACAACCATAAATTAACTTTCTATCGTTGCCCAAAAACTGATATTATCCTCTATCGTTCACCTCTGTTTTATTATTTTACGCCCGCTCAATTTCAAACCATATTTAACCATTTAATCGTCCTTTTTCCGCAAATTCAGCTTAAAGAAGGATGGCTAGAATTATTATTAGATCAGCAATTTTTGTCCTTTTGGTTACTGAAACTAAACGATTTAATCGATCAATTTTTCTCGGATGAGCTTCCTCTCCATCCCAGAGGAGAATTTTTCTTTTTATTTCAATACACTCACGCTCGCTATTCTAGTTTGTTACAACTGCTCAATAGGGAAAAAATTAGATTAATCGAGTCTGAACTATTATCGTGGCATCATCCCGCCGAAATAGCTTTAATCCTGCAAATTTTAACCGTTTGTGATTGTTGGGAACGCCAGAAACCCTATCCCCTAACCGCAAATTTTTGCGAGGCAATGCTCAATTTTGAGCGTAACTGTCGCATTATCGGAGAATCAGCCTCAATTCAGCGATCGAGATTAATCCTGATTAGCGTCAGTCAAAAACTACTTAACCGTCTTCTCCGTCAAAAATGGCAACTGCTGCCAATGACGGAACTATAAAAATATTAACTTTTACGAATTTAGTGGACAAAACCATCAGCTTATGATAGATTTTAATTAGTGTGAGGAGCGAACCAGAATAGAGAGCCGAGACGAAACATGGACAGTCGCCGGCTCTCTTTCTGTTGTTTAGGAATTATTTTCTTCTTGGCGATATTTAATAAAAGTGGGCAAATCAACCCGAAAAGAGGAATATTTCGGGGAAGGGGAGATGATAGGTGCGGGCCAATCCCTATCTTTCTTATTTAAGGATTCTACTGGCTCAATTGTCTCTAATTCCGCTAAAAACTCATCGATGGGAGCCACTTCATCCCTTTCTTGATTCTCTGTCTGAGACCAAGGCTCGATTGCGGCTGCCTTGGCGACAATGGCTAAATCCGGGGGAGAATTGCGATCGCTACCGCGCTGGAAATACTGGGCCAAGGCCGCTTTATACTGGAGGGTGTAGCGTTGCTGACGTTGAAGACGGGTGCGTAATTCCTGCAATTGCTGGTCATAGTTGCACAGTTTTTGGCTTTTTTCCTGATAACTTTCCTGAATTAAGGCACATTCTCGCTCTAAACGGGCTAATTGTTGACGCGTGCGGGTCAATTCTGCGGTCAAATTGGCAATAATCATCGGTTGCCGTTGTTCTGCTTGACGATACTGTTCGATTTCTCCTAAAGCTCGCTGTAATTGTTGCTTTTCGTATTGCAGTTCCTCGTTTTGCTGCTGGATTAGGGTATCGCAACTTTGCCAGCGACGATGTTGCTCGGCTAACTGCGATCGCAGTTCCCCGAGAGCTTGCTCCCGTCGCCAGATCTCCGCTTGTAATTCTTGATTTTGTTGACGTAAATGAGAGGATAGAGCTGCCCAATCTGTCTCATCTGTTGATTGACTCTCATGCTCGACAATTTCAGCAGTAATGACAGTATCCGCATGGGTGAGATGATCGAGGTACAGGTCGGAATTATCGTTCATAAAAGCCAAAGGATGAGGAAACCTAGAAGTTTAGAGACGTTAAAAGCCTTCTATCGTTCCCCAAAAAAAATGGGAACCGCATTGTTAGAGACTGCCGCGCGGTTCCACTGCCGATCCTTAAGAGGAGAACACTATAAATAACTATAAGCTTATTAGGAATTTTTGTCAATACTTAATGAGAACTTTTTTCAATAAGTTGGAGGGTAGAGGGGAATCGACTAATTCGTAGATAGCTGTAGTGCGGGTGTCTGGCCCTAGGGCCAGGGAAGAATTAGCCACAGCAAAATTGATACCAGCATCGGTCGAGCGGGTTAGCGGCTCGATGTGCTTCAATAATTCTATAGTTTTTATTTTCCTTGTCGTATCATGCCACGTCCCCCGAAGAAAACCCCTAGCACCCCTGAACCCCCCGAAGAGCCAATTAAAGCCACTCCTCCCCTACAACCTCTACAAATTATTAAAAAGGGTTCTAGGGCCGCAGTACCCCCCAAACCCCCGGAAACCCCTTCAGAAATCATCGAGGAAAAACCAGCCGCAGAAACGGTAAAATCAGTCAGTAGCGAGATAAAATCTCCTTTCCGTCCCCGTTCCGATTCGGCTCCTCTATTCCGAAAACCAATTCCCAAAGCAGAAATTCCCGTCATCGAAAAAGCGACGGGAGCTAATGGTGAAGTATTTAATCTGACCGATTCTGTCCTGATTACCGAACCTTTCGGTACTCGTATTGCCGCTATTATCGATAGTTTTTATGCCGATGATCAAGGCGAAATATGGGCGCGACTCAAACCGGTGGAAGTTAATCCGGATTGTCGCTGGGAACAGGCCTGTATTCGCTCTCAGGGTTTGGTAAAAGCCGAGTAAGACAGTTATCAGTTATCAGTTATCAGATTTGAGTTTTAAGTGTGCAGTATTAACAAGTAATTTTCTTGCATAATTAATTTTTGAGGGTTCAAAAACGTCAAAAATAAGGATTAAATGGCATAAAATCTGTAAATAGACCATTCAATTGCTTATTATTCATTCTTAATTCTCCTGACTACTGACTCCTAACCCTAACAACTTTTATCTGATATCATGTTGAGAAAAATTCCCTCTCTAAATTTGGGTTTAAATTATGATAACTACACTCATCGAACGAGAAACAGAACCAATTTTAATTAGTGACTTAACTTGGAGAGAATTTAAAGCTGTTGAACAGCTAATCGAGCGTCTAGGGTTAAGTTTATCTTTTTTAGATGGAGTTTTGGAGATTAGAAAAATGCTTCTTTAGTAGAAATTTATTGAGAATTTTTGGGATTAGATTTTACTCCTACTGGTTCTGTCACCTTAGAAAATGAATTTGAAAAGGTTAAAAGAGAAGGTGATAAATCCTATGAGTTGGGAGCCAATAGAAAACATCCTGATTTAGTGATTGAGGTGGTTGTTAGTAGTGGAGGAATTAATAAACTGGAAGCATACAAACATACAAACGCTTACAAATTCCCGAACTTTGGTAAAGAGTAAAGAGTAAAGAGTAAAGAGTAAAGAGTACAATGTAAAATGTCAAATGTAACCTACCTTATTACTGGTTTGAATGCAGTTCCAAATGTTCAGTTGTTAAAAAGTATTAGGCATTTTCTACAATTTCTGCTCCTGGTTCATCTCTAAGATAAGCTAAAAAGGCAGCAGCATCTAACACAAATTTATTCACTTAAATACTCCTGTCTGCGTTCTTGAATAAGTTCATCTACTAAATTTCTATCAGGTGATTTATCTTTTAATAAACCTCTTAATTTTTTAACTTGTTGTTTGAGGCTGACTAATTGGAGGTTGCCGCTATCTTCCAGAGTTAAGATTAATCTATCTCCAGATTGTAAATTAAGAATTTGTTGGATTTCTTGGGGTAAAGTTAAACGTCCTTCTGGTTCAATATCAAGTATGTATTGTTAAGAAAGTGATGAATTAGCAACTGTCATAGCTTTATATTTCCTTGTTTTCTATCTATTTCTAGTTTAGCAAAATTCTAAAAGTTAATCCTGTAGGGTGCGTTAATGAAATGTAACGCAAACAGTGAGTTTTGGAAACACTCAAGCCCGAATCACAGTAATTCTATATTGATTTTCCGTCAGCACAACCTCAGTTGATAACCTTTCTTCCATTGGTAAAGCATTTTTCCGTCTATCGAAGATAAGTAACCAACCAAAATCTAAACCTAAACGTCTTAAATAAGATTCTAATTGTTCAATTCCATCAGCTTGCGGATCGCGTTTTTTATCCCGCCATACTTTTAATTCAATACCTAAAATTACATCTTTATAACGCAGACATAAATCCATTCTATCACTACCAATTGCATATTCCCTTTCTAAAACCCCCCCACCATTAACCACACGATGTAAAAAAGCCATTAATACAATATGGGGGGCAATTTCATGGTAAGCAGCACTACTTAATAATGGTTCGACCTGTTGTCGCCAAAATTTGAGAAATGCTGTTAATAAAGCATCTATATTTAATTCACCTTTTGCCGTCAACCAACTAGGACTAATTAAAGGTAAACTATCCTGAGTTCCTTGTACTAAAACGCGGGGAATTACTTCACGATATATGGGGTTAGAAATAACTAATCCCCCCATTGGATCACGTCTTAATAATCCTAAATCTATTAAATATTGCCTATCATCTGCTAAAGTATCAGGTAATGTTTGCCCTGCTAAAATTGGTTCAATAATGTTTTTAACTCGTTTTTCCCTGAGTTTTTCCGCTAAACTATCTAAATGAGTATCTTGACGAGCAATTAATATCTCCTTAGCTGTTAAGATATGTTCTTTAGTAATAGCAATAATTCTATCTTTTACCATTTTTTCTACAATTTCTTTAGCTAAAGCATTGACTAACCAAGGTTGTCCTTGGGTTAAATCAAACGCTGTTTCTATAGCTTCTGGTGTGAAAATTTGTCCAGTTGCTGCTGTATGTTGTTGATATAATTCTCCTACTTCTGCAAGATTAAAATTTCGCATAGTCAGAGAAGCAACTTTTATATTAAAAGGACTAGATGTATTTAATCTATCACTACCCCCAGATGCTACTTTATAATCTCGCACATCTCGTAAACCAATTAATCCTACTGAGGTCGGGAAATTTTCTGGACGATTAGGAAAACCATCTCTTAACTGTCGTAAAACTGATATTAATGTTTGGTCTTGTAAAGAGTCGATTTCATCTATAAATAATACTATGGGACGATTGATAGCTTTTGCCCAACCTGTTAAAAAATCATTAATTCTATTTCCCGGTTCTTCCTGTTGCCATTGTTTAGCAGGTGGTTGCAATTCTTTCGGTAAGCGGATATTTATTGTATTATACCAAGTTCCTAAAATTGCTAATTCTGCGGCAGTAGGATCATGATTAAATGCACTTCCTACTTCCACTGACACCATGACTGCGGCATAATTTCCAGTATGGGTAAGTTGTTTTGCTAGGGATAACATTGCTGTGGTTTTCCCTGTTTGTCGTGGTGCGTGAAGGACAAAATAACTACGTTGTTGAATTAACTCCTCTAAATCTGGTAATCTGACTGTGGGAGAGAGCATATAGTGGATATCGTTGGAACAGGGACCTGCAATATTAAACCAGCGAGTCATAGAATTTTGGTAATAGATGAACTCTTTAAGTTTAGACATTTTTTATGCTCCCGATACATTATTAAAACCACTAAATTTGCTAATGAGAGTTGGTTAATTCGGCAATTAATTGTTCAGGAGTGATAATTCGTGGTGTGACAATGGGGAAATCTTGAGGATTACGGGTAATAATTGCATCCAATTTATTAACTACCGCGGTAGAGTATTGAATAGAATCTTCAAAATCCTGAAAATTGGTTGTGAAAGCCATTATAATTGCATCCTGATTTACTGTAGCAATTTGACAAAAAGTAATTAACTGCTTTAAATAAGTAAGCGTCCAATCTCGACCTCTTGCCTTACGGATAATATAATACAAATCACTAAAAGTTGAGGCGGAAATATAACCTGCAATTGTGCCTTTTTCAATTAGTGATAAAACTTGTTCACTTGCATTCCAAAAAGGTTCTCTTTCTAAGGCATTATCAATAATGATATTAGTATCTATCAGGATTTTCACAGGTTATATTTCTCCTTTAAATATTCATATTTAGCTTGATCTGGATCAAAGTCTGCCGGAATGGCAGGGGCATTTTCAAATAAACCCTGAAATGCTTTGATCCTAGATTTTCTTTTTGGTGCTTCTGGTGCTGGTTCAGTGGTTGGGGTTGTGGTATGATCAAGGGTATCTGTGGCTGCCCAAACTACAATTTCCACATTTCCGGGGGGTAAATTCAGGGGTTCGGTAATCAGCAAGTTACCAGATTGATCAATTTTTCCTTTGAGTTTGTATGCTTGCATGATGTTTTTTATGATACTCTGTTTTTATATCATATCATAGTGAACAAAATTCACGCTCTAAATTTGGGTTTAAATTATGATAACTACACTCATCGAACGAGAAGCAGAACCAATTTTAATTAGTGACTTAACCTGGAGAGAATTTAAAGCTGTTGAACAGCTAATCGATCGCCCAGGGTTAAGGTTATCTTTTTTAGATGGAGTTTTGGAGATTAGAAAAATGCCAGGGAAAAAACACGAAACTATCAAAGAACGTATTGGTGCTTTACTAGAAATTTATTTAGAATTTTTGGGATTAGATTTTACTCCTACTGGTTCTGTCACCTTAGAAAATGAATTTGAAAAGGTTAAAAGAGAAGGTGATAAATCCTATGAGTTGGGAGCAAATAGAAAACATCCTGATTTAGTGATTGAGGTGGTTGTTAGTAGTGGAGGAATTAATAAACTGGAAGCATACAAACGCTTACAAATTCCCGAAGTTTGGTTTTGGATGAATGATGAGTTATTGTTTTATAGTTTAGGAAATGAGGGATATGAAGCTGTTAGTAAATCGCAACTTTTACCGAGTTTAGATGTAGGCTTATTGATGCGCTGTATTAATACAGAAAATCATGCTCAAGCACTGCGGGAATTTAGAGCAGGGATAAAAATTATTGAATCAACATAACAATATAAAATGGTAATTTTTTCTGCCTATCTAAAGATTATGGGTTAACTTAACAGTTGCAGAATGCCAAGAATTAAATTTTCAATATTCCAGCGAAAGGGAACAAGTTTTTAACCGTTTCATCGCCTCCGTATTATTAGAAGAAAGACGAGCAGGTAATACTAAATCCGTTGAGTATATGTTACATATCAGGACAGGCAAGAGGCAACCCCCCCAACCCCCGCCCCCCCCGATGTCGGGTAGGGTTGATTCATGAATCAACCCTACCTTGAATCAACCCTAGGACAAGGGGGGGTAGGAGGAATAGATAATCAGTCTTTAATAACTGGATTTAGTATAAGTATTTCATATATGTTGATTGAGAAACCCTTACCCGGTAATACTTCTATGTTTAGTCATTGTCAATAAGGTTGTCCTTATTGCGGTGACTAATTACCTGGCAAGTTCGCAGCTTTCTTTTCACTGATTACTGTTTACTGTTTACTATTCACTGATTACTGTTCACTGAAAAATCAACTCAATAACCAATCTAGATGATTCTGTAAACATTGCTTGAGGTCGTAGCGTTGCTTGATAGTTTCCCTGGCATTTAAACGCAGATTTTGCCAACCCTGGGGATAATCTAACACTTCATCCACGCGATCGGCTATTTGTTGGGGAGAAAAGAAATCCACTAATAAACCATTTTCCCCATCAGTAATTAATTCTCGCACGGGGGGAGTATCGGAACCAATCACGACGCAACCCATGGCCATAGCCTCTAACATTGACCAAGAAAGCACAAAAGGACGAGTAAGATAGATATGGGCCGCTGATGCCTGTAAAACCTGTTTATATTGACCGTAGGGCAGAGAACCGGTAAAATGCACCCGGGATAAATCCAAAGAAAGGCTTTCTAACATCAATTGTTTATAGGTTTTGCCGTCCGGTAGAGTTTTCCCATAAGCGACCCGATCCTCACCGACAATCACGATATGACAGTTAGGCCGACGGGCTAAAATTAGGGAAACAGCCGTCATAAATTGGGGAAAACCGCGATAGGGTTCCATTCCCCGGGTTGCATAGGTGACAATCTCCTTAACACCGGATAAATCTAAACCTATCTCTGGAATGACTAACTGCACATCGGGACGGGGACAAAAATAGTCCGTATCGATGCCATCGTGTAAAACCGTGAGTTTTGAGTGAAATTCGCGGGGAAATTGTTGTTTTTGCCAGATAGTCGGCGATAAACCTCGATCGCAACTGACCAGATCGATGAGGATCGGGGCATTTTTAATTCTAATCCGGGCTTCGGCATCAGCATTAAGGGGATCCGCCGGATCAAAATCAGCATCGGAACCATGGGCATGATAAAACCATTCAAAATAGGCTAAAAACTTAGTTTTCGGGAAAATATCCTTGATAAATAGGCCCGGCCCCCAGCCAGAATGTGCATAGACAATATCGGGATAAAATCCTTGATTTTTCAGTTGTTGGCAAACACCATAAACCGCTTGACCTTGCAAAACCGCACTTTCAAGGGGACGGACATAATGATGGGTTTGGGGAGAAACAGCGCGACTTTCCTGGTAAATAAATTTTTTTACCCCCGGTATCTCTCCCTCTTGCCGGGTAGTGCCGAAAATCACTTGATTTCTAGGGTCTTGAGCCAAAACCGTGATTAAATGGCGAAATTGGGCGGGAAAATTGGCATGAAGGAATAAAAATTTCATCGCAGGTAAAGGTTTAGAAAAAGCGATCGCTAATCGTACATTGTCCCTGAAAACGGAGCAGATGATCGCATAATACCAAAGCCATCATCGCTTCCACCATGGGGACGGCCCGGGGTAAAACGCAAGGATCGTGTCTTCCTTTGGCTGCCAGGGTGGTTTCTTCCCCGGTGCGCGTCACGGTTTTTTGTTCTTTACCGATAGTCGCGGTCGGTTTAAAAGCGATGCGGATAATAATATTTTCACCGTTACTGATTCCCCCTTGGATACCCCCCGAACGATTGCTAGTGGTGCGAATTTCCCCGTTATCATCGATAAAATACTCGTCATTGTGTTCGCTGCCGGTTAAGAAGGTTCCCGCGAATCCCGATCCGATTTCAAATCCCTTACTCGCGGGTAAGGACATCATCCCCTTAGCTAAATCGGCTTCTAGCTTATCAAAAACGGGTTCTCCTAGACCTTTCGGCACATTTCTGGCTACACATTCCACCACACCGCCGATCGAGTCCTTATCCTGGCGAATTTGGTCGATCAGGGCGATCATTTTGGCGGCCGTTTCCCCGTTGGGACAACGCACTATATTACTTTCCACCTCGTCGAGGGTGACGGTGTTGGGGTCGATGATTGCCTCAAGATCTTTAATTCGCTTCACATAGCCGATAATCTCGACATTATAGACAGATTTAAGGATTTTTTTAGCGATCGCTCCTGCGGCCACCCGGCCGATGGTTTCCCGGGCCGAAGATCTGCCTCCTCCTTTCCAGTTGCGAATGCCGTATTTTGCTTCGTAGGTAGCATCCGCATGGGAAGGTCGGAATTTCTCGGCCATTTCGTTGTAATCTTGCGAGCGAGCATCCTGATTCCGCACTAAAATAGCGATCGGTGTACCGAGGGTTTTGCCGTCAAAAACGCCCGAAATTATCTCACAAATGTCATTTTCTCGGCGCGGGGTCACGATTCTGCTTTGTCCCGGTTTGCGACGGTCTAAATCGATTTGAATCTCCTCTTCGGAAATTTCTAAGCGCGGGGGACAACCATCGATAACCACTCCTACCCCACCCCCGTGAGATTCTCCAAAAGTGGAAACCCGAAATAGTCGTCCGAAAGTGTTACCCATAATCTCAATGTCTATTAAGCCTCAAGGTTTTATTGTACCTGAACGGTTATCAGTGATCAGTTATCAGTTATCAGTGATCGGATGTGAGTTTTTAGTGGACAGTCTTAAGTAGAAAATTGCCGTTTTCTTGTCACTGATGCCATTTTTCAAAAGTAATCGCAGAGATGGTTAATTTCCCTTACCCCCACAACCAAAGGGAGAGGGGAGTAAAATGCCGGCTCTCTTATTCTTTGTGTGATAAGTTTAACTTATATAAGACCGATCAATCTTTGTGTCCTTTGTGTCTTTGTGGTTCGTTCCATTTGCTCGCCAGCAGGAATGTATTTTAGAATACATTTTACCCACCAAACCCAAGAGAGTAAAATGCCTGCTACGAATAAAGGAAAATACTATGATTACTGTTTACTGATCACTGTTCACTGATAACTGAAAGGTCTCCTGTCTTCAGGTTAAGCTCCCAAAAAAAGGCTATTCTTTACCTTATATAGCCTGGCGAAAATTTGATGACTTCTTTGTTAGTTCACACATACCCTTCTCTTGTCAAGGGTATTTTAATTAAACGTTACAAACGCTTTTTTGCCGACATACAACTGGACAACGGAGAATTAATTACGGCCCATTGCGCTAATACCGGACCGATGACGGATGTATGCGTAGAGGGTCAACCGGTTTATCTTTCTCGCAGTGATAACCCGAAGCGAAAATTAGCTTACACCTGGGAGATGATTCAATTGGGGGAGACTTGGGTGGGAGTTAATACCAATCTTCCTAATCAGGTGGTGAAAAATGCCCTGTTGCAAGGAGTTTTTCCCGATTTGGTCAAAAATGACACCCAGGTGCGATCGGAAGTGGCCTACGGTCAAAATAATGGCAGTAGAATTGATTTTCTTTTGACCCATGGCGATAATTCCCTCACCTATATCGAGGTTAAAAATACCACTTGGAATCGGGGAGAAACGGCACTTTTTCCCGATACTGTCACCACGCGAGGACAGAAGCATTTAAACGAATTAATGGCTTTATTGCCCGCAGCGGAAGCGATTATGCTCTACTTTATCAATCGGGGTGATTGTGACCGGTTTGCTCCGGGGGATAGTAAAGATGCTAAATACGGGCAGTTATTGCGTCAAGCAGTGGCTAAAGGAGTCAAGGTTTTACCCTGTCGCTTCCAAGTGACACCCACGGGAATTTATTATTTAGGTTTAGCAGAATTGCAGCTGTGAAACGAATAGTTTAGATCGGCCAGCTTTTAACAAAATCCTCGAACCGCAACTGACCTTGAAAAGCTTAGAGACACAGTTACCTGTGCCTCTACTGGGGATTTTGTCGATACATATTTGAGGTAATTTGTCAAGGTTTTTGATAACTAATTCCGTGGCGCATTTTCTCTAATTTCTGTTGCACCTGAGCATCGAGAGAATGGAATAAAAAACGCCCTTTGGGACTTTGAGAAGAACTCTGGGATTTTCTCAGACGACGACCGGTTAAATCCACCTCGATTTCCAGACGTTGAGCGGAAATCCACTGGGCCCCATAACCCATAACGGTCATTTTTTGGGCATTATCAGAAGTAGCGACGATAATCCGTCCGATAGCTGGGGCGCGATCGTGCCAAAAATCGGCGCAGGTTTTCTCGATATAGGTGTCGGCGGTTTGAGCGTGAGCAGTAAAATAAACCGATAAATGGTTAGTGTAGCGTTCTTGGCTGCCGGGGGTATCTTGAAGGTAGGAATCGAAGACGATTTGGGTTTGATAACCCTGGTGGTGGGTGTAACCGATTAGGGTTTCAATTAACTTGTCTCGCGCCGGTTCGAGACCGTGGCGATCGCTAATTTTTTTCAGGGACGGCCAAGCACCGATGACGTTGTAGCCGTCAACCAGCAGAAGGGAACGATCAGAGGAATTAACCATGGCTTTGAGAGTAATTGGTGTAGCATTAAGGGCAGTTCTAAAAAACAGCATCCTAATGATATTAACAAAAATTTAGGATTCAACCGCCGCACTTGCCAATAATCTCGCTTTTAAGTCTAGGGGATTTCCCCGATCCGTTACCTTGCCCCCCTCTAATAAAAATGCCCCATCGCTGTAATCCAATTCCTCCAGGCGATGCGTCACCCAAAGGGCCGTAATCCCCCGGTTTTTGACCAATTTCTGCACTTGAGAGACTAATTCTAGCTGGGTATCCCCATCCAAAAGGGCGGTGGGTTCATCAAAGAGCAAAACCTCGCAATGACGAGCTAAAGCCCCCGCAATGGCGATTCTTTGCTTTTGTCCGCCACTGAGAGCATATATCGGTCGTTTTTCCATTTCTAATAAATTCACCGCCCCTAGGGATTCCCGCACCCGCGCCCGAATTGCCGGCGTGGATAAACCCTCGGATACCAACCCAAAAGCCACATCTGCCCCCACTGTTGGCATCACTAACTGATGGTCGGGATTTTGAAAAACAAAACCGAGGGGGTTAGGTATCTCTATTTCCCCGCGACTAGGTTTTAATAATCCCGCTAAGAGCCGCAGCAGGGTTGATTTACCGCTGCCATTTGTCCCCAACAACATCCAAAATTCTCCTCTGGGAACTTGCAAAGAGCAGCCATTTAATACTGATTTCCCATTCGGCCAGCTAAAGCAGAGGTCTTTTACTTTTATAGTCATGAATTATCAGTTATCAGTTATCAGTTATCAGTTATCAGTTATCAGTTATCAGTTATCAGTTATCAGTTATCAGTTATCAGTTATCAGTTATCAGATTTGAGTTTTTAAGTGTGCAGTATTAAATAGAAGTTTCCTACTGTCTTTTTACTGCTCACTGATTACTGTTTACTGATTACTGCTCACTGATAACTGATTAAAGAACTATTCTGTGGCTAAAGCGACAAACCCCGGCGCTCTACCAGTGGAGGCAGCCCCGGATTTTTGTGAAACAATCACCGCACTGATCTGATCGCTCAAAACCGCCACCTTTTTATCGGTTTGTTTTTCGCAGGTTAATTCTAATAATTCCGGATTCGGCGATCGCATAGCGTTAATAATTGTTTGATACAAAGCGTCTGCTGCTGCTTCTTCCTTGCGCTGCACGGAAATGGGGATGGGCGAGAGTTTCAGGGTAATATCGATCGAATACATAGTTTAGCGTTCCCTTCCAAAAAACAAGTCAAAAACCATTGTATAGCAGGGCTTGGGTGTTGGGGTTTTAGGGTATTAGTGATCAGATGTGGGTTTTCAGTTCACTGATTGCTGTTCACTGTGCAGATAACCCTAGCATCATCACCGATTAACTCTCGGCAGTCGGTGTGCAGAGGCGTTGTTATGCCCCAGGACCGAGCAGGAATATCAAGCGACCGATCTTGTTCTGGGTTCGGGAATCACTTCACCTTCTGTCCGCCAGGCTTCCAAGTACATTTCAATCACTTCTTCACCGTTGTGGATGGCCTCTTGACGAGTTTTGCCATGAGTACAAGGCATGACGACAAGATCAGAAAACTCTGGGATCGTTACTAGGAAAAGCTGATCCTCATCAGACCACTGAACAATCATGCTGTATCTATTCATTAATCTCCATCCTCTCGCAACTCTTTCAGTTCAGTCAGTAGTTTTGCCAGTTGTTTTTCTAGGTAAAGTGGGACATCATCTCCATCTTTGCCCGGGATTGTCAGTGTTTTTCCGATCAAAGGATGTCTCCAACGTTCATGGCTACCCTTGCCCCGTTTGGGTAAGTAAACAAATCCTTCACGGACAATTTGAGCTTTCAACTCTCGGATCTTTCTAGGCATGGAAGCATCTGATCATTCCACTCTATTCTCTCACTTCTCTCTTCTTTAAGCCATGTTTAGGAAATGGAACAGTAGTTGCACGTCCATCTTCAGGACAGAATTGTTTATGGGAGCCTTTCTGACGTACCTCAACAAAGCCAAGACTTTCTAAGATACGAACCACTTCCTGTGGTTTCAGAACAGGTATATTGCCGATGGTTACTGTGTACCAACAAATACTGTTTTAAATTTTGTTTGTTCATCCTCAAGGAGCATTTCTATCACTTCACAAAGATTTGTCTGTAATTCATCTAAAGTTTCACCTTGAGAATGTGCTCCGGGAAAACCAGGGACATAACCAACATAGAGATTAGTATCAAAATCTTTTTCTACAACAGCAGTAAATGTGTTCATAACCGATACCTAATTTCTAGGTTGACCAGAATACAAAATAATTATGACATAAATAGATAAGGAGATCGCTCGCACGTGCTAACTTTAGACTGCGATCGCTTGCTTAAAGTCGATAATCTTGGTGCGTTCCCAGGAATTTATTGGCGGAGTAATTAGGCGTTGTCGTGGGGAACGCTCCCTACAGCGATGGCTAATCTTGGTAATGATAGCGACAGGAAATAATTGTTAGATAATGATCATCGACAACATAGACAAGACGATTAGCTTCATCCGTACGGGACCAAAAACCTGACAAATTCTCTCTCAAGGGTTCAGGTTTACCGATTCCTTCAAAGGGATTGGATAGAGTATCTTAGATCAGCAGATTGATTCTTTTCAGGGTTTTCTTGTCCTGAGATTGCCAATAAAGATAATCTTTCCATGCTTTACTACCCCAAGCCAACTTACGCATCGATTAAATCATGTTCTTGTGTTTTACCTGCTTGATATTCTGCGATCGCTTCTTGCAAATGTTGAGCATTAGCTGCAGATCTTAAGAGATAAACTGTTTCCATCAGACTGTCATAATAACTTTTAGACATGATAACAACATCTTCTGCATCTCCTCTGATAATGAAAGTACAGTTTTTATCATTGGCTACTGTATCTATTACAGATTTAAAGTTTTTTCGGGCTTCACTAAAGTTGACAATGTTGACGCTCATCAGAGTTGTACATGGTTAAGTACAATTGTTATTATAGTTCTGTCCAAATCTGGTTGGCAAAACCCAAAGGCTTCGGGGAACGCACCCTTAAGCTGCGATCGCTTGCTCAAAGTCCATAATCTTGGTGCGTTCCCAGGAATTTATTGGCGAAGTAATTAGGAGTTGTCGTGGGGAATGCAGCCTACAATATCGGCGATCGCACTACTAACGCTTCGATTAAAATAATATAAATATAATGTAGCTACAATATCGGCGATCGCACTACAGCGATAGCGATCAAACTTAGGCTGCGTTAGATTTGGTTAATGCACCCGACAAGATCGGCGATCGCTCTAAAGTAACCACCCCCGCTCTAATCCTTGTTCTACCCCACCTTCCCAATCTTTTGTAAGGTGATTGCGGACAGTTTGATACAGATGCCATACGACATTGGGATCAATAGGTTTCTTGTGGTAACTGTCAGCAAATCGAAATTCCCTGTCTGTGTTTTTCTGTTTCCGAAAAACGTATATTTGATCAACCTCATACTTGCGGAGATTGACGGCACTGGCAAGCTTAAGCCATTCCATGACAACTATGTACAAAGAATTAGGGTTACGAGCTTTCAATTGTTCAGCAGCACGCGATGACCCTTCAAGCATTGTCTTATCCAGATACGTTTTGCATTCAATAGCTACAGCAGCTATATCAAAGTAGTGTATTTCAGAGTTTTCTTGCCAACGCGCAGTATATTCGCCCGGTTCCTCGGCAATTCTCAATTGCCCATCATTTTCATGGTCGCGATTTGTCTTCAAATCAAGGTTTGCCGATATGGTTACCCCAATTACAAAGTCATGATCTTTGCGCTCAATGCGAGCATGAGCACGTTCCATCATGCCTTGATAATTAGGTGGGGCAAAAAATATGTCCTTGAAGGCATGGGATTTGCCGATAAGTGCGTTTTCCCCAAAGTCTGCTACTAAATCACGGAACAAGTAGTACAAAAATTCTTCCAGAACAGAGGAATGAAGATTAGAGCGAGAGTCAAACTTTTCTGCATAATGTTGTTGATCAAGAAAATCTTTATACTCTTCAAGCAGAACAACACGTTGTTGAACTATTTCTTGATCCTGATCTAGGCACTTCGCAGATGGCCCAATTAACTGGGTATTGGCTAGATGCCAAGCATTGTATTTTTCTCTAATCTCAGCGAGATATTGACGGCTCTCTGCGTCCAAGTATTTCGTCTGATGTGCTTCTTTTTGAAGCAGATTGGAACCGTGTACTAACATCAAACAACTCCTTGCGTAAATGAATTGCTATCGCTCTGGCTAACAAAGGTGGAACGGCATTGCCTATTTGGTTATATTGGCATAAATGGGCATCTTCCAACCGCCCTTCGCGTTTTAGTAATTTATGGGAAGGAGTTGTTTTCTTGCCCATAAATCTGTACCAATCAGGGAATGATTGAAGGCGTGCTCCTTCTCGTGCCGTAATATTTCTGTGTTGAAAAGGATGTATAAAGTTGGCATAGAAAGAAGCGGCAATGGTATGAGACGGTTTATAAGGATGCAACCTGCGATTGTTCTGGTCATAAGCCTGATGAGACAGATTGCCATTGCCGTTACGCGTGCGTGGCATGTGTTCTGGAGGGACATCTGCGCTTGATTCCCCCCATCCTATATGTTTGAATCTTTCGACCAGACGAGGTGAATGATTCATTGCTACATGATTGAACAGCGCATTAGAATTTTCTCTTGCCCATTCCTGATAAGAATTTGTCGGTCTATGCAAATATGCCTGCACCTCGCACCCTTCACTAGCTTGTAGATTTGGCAAGTCAGATATTGCGTCCCACAAAGTTATCGCGGGGACAAGAGAAAATTCTCCCTTTGGGAATGATGATAATTGTTCATTTTGTTCTGGATAACCTGTGATATCTAGATTATGGTTTATTTGGGGTTCCCCGATTTTATCTATACCTAAATTGTTTCCAACAATGAATATTCTTTCCCTAGTTTGAGGCACACCGAAATTGGCGGCATTCAATACCCAAAGTTCTACACTGTAACCAATATTTTCAAATGTGTTTTGGATAATGTCTATCACGCGCTCATGTGCCGCATTTTTTCGTGACAATAACCCTTTTACATTCTCCATTACAAAGGCTGTAGGTTGTAAATACTCAACCCATCGAGCAAAATCAACAAACAAGCTGTTTCGAGGATCCTTTGGATCTTTTTGCGCTGGACCAGCAATACTAAAGCCTTGACAAGGTGGCCCTCCAATGATTAAGTCAGGCGTAATAGAACAAACAGACTTGATTTCATCAGGTGCTTGGAAATCACAAATATCTTTCTCTACAACAACGTGCTGTTTATCATTCTCTCTTAAGGTATCACAAGCCCATTGATCAAATTCCAGCGAGCATAATAAATCATACCCAGCCAACTTAAACCCTAGACCAAACCCACCCGCACCCGCAAAAAGGTCGATCACCTTTAACTGCTTTACATCCATTCTCAATCCCTTTTCATTTTCACCTAAAACACAACCATAATTAGAACGTGTATTCTACCACTTAAGAAGGGATTGTGGGAAGACATGGCTGCGCTAACCATCAATTATACCGCCTGCTGCGGTCGAGCAACCCCCTCTATTATAGTATCCCACTGCCATCGGTCTAACACCCCTTAATAGGACTTAATAGCGCACCGTGCGCTTTAATCACCTCAATTTGAGGATAATTACCGCACAGAGGTGTCCAGCATTCCACTCAAGACGTGAAGACGACAATACCAAGCAATTGAGGCGGCATATCTCCCCATCTCCCCAAATCCCCATCTTCTCCCGCAACGGCTCGACTGAGCTTCGCCGAATGTCGCCCAGCAAGTGGTCTCCCCGAAAAATTTTAGATTTTCTTAAGATCGACCTGAAAAACATTAGCTATTTTTTCCAATATAGTGTAAGTTAAGAAAAGTAAAGATTTCTCACAATTCTTCCACACATCTGCTCGCCTGCTCAGATGGATGGAGGAGAGAGCGCGGAATCTTAGCAATAATATACATTTTTCGGAGAAAACCCCCATGACCATTGCTGTCGGACGCGCCCCAGAAAGAGGGCTGTTTGATGCTCTCGATGACTGGCTCAAAAGAGACCGTTTCGTCTTCATCGGTTGGTCTGGTTTACTACTCTTC
>VYLF01000077.1_pt1 | contig 50632 bp, 38 predicted proteins | sample 5114371 | NCBI WGS metagenome assembly VYLF01 (sample SAMN12291773, study PRJNA351875) | freshwater metagenome | isolation source: freshwater lake | place: USA: Michigan, Kent Lake | collected 2013-08-15 | reverse complement strand
TGCACTTCCACTTCTTGTTCAACCGCGTCACATCCCGCTGCTTCAACTTCCCCATCGCCAACCCTCTCTCCCCCTCCCCGCGGCAACACGCCAAACCACCAACAATATCCCCCCACAACCCACGCAAACCACCCCCCGCTCAAGCTCGAAGGGCTGGTCATCAAGAGCCGCGACCTGGAGGAAGCTTTGCGACGACACCCCCCCCAGACCCCGCCCACCAAAGCGCTGCCCCACTTCGAGTCACGCCCAACCCACCGAGCCCGGAAAGGGCGCCACCCACTATCATCTTCTTCATGCCCGCTCGTTTCGAACTCACATTCGACATCACGCAAGCCGAACTCGCCGCCGCGAACGAAGCCGCCATGCGCGTCCAACCGGAATGGGAACGAGCGAGAAAGCTCGCGCGCCGCTCCGTCCGCAACTTTGCGATCTTCGGCGTTCCCGCCGCGGTCTTCCTCGTCGCGGCGTTCGTGGGGCGCGGCTCGGGCACCCGTGGAATGTACCTCGAGGGCGGCCTGGGCGGGTTGCTGATCGGAGGGATGATTGCCTTTGGTCTAAGCCGCCTTGATCCGGTCGGTCAGGAGATCGAGCGCACCGCAAAACGCATCCGCGCCGCCGACTTCTCCGCCGACGCCGGACCCAAGACCGTCGTCATCGAGGAACACGGGTTCCAACTCACCTCGTCGGCCGGATCGCTCAAAGCCGCCTGGACCAATGCCTGGCCAAGCAGACTCGGCGGCTTTCTCTACATCAACACCACCGCCGGAGGAATGGCGGTCATCCCCACTCGCGTCTTCGCCTCCGAAGCCGAAGCAACCGCGTGCCACGAGGCCGCCACGGGCTGGTGGAAGGCCGCCCAGGTTCCTCACGCGCAGCGCCTCGAGCGATACCTCGCCGACCGCGACCTCCCATGTCCCCGCTGCACATACCCGCTCCGCGCTCTCCGCGGCGAAGCCTGCCCCGAGTGCGGCGAACCCATACGACTCGAGCGACTGACCGGGTACTGACCCGCGCCCACCCCTCCGATGCACTCCCGCCGTTCCACCCTCGCCAGCGCTTCCCTCGGCCGCGCAATCGCGCGCCGCGTTCGCGATGATCCGGTGCGCCAAACCGACCGTCTCCTCCGCGCCGCCGCGCGGTGGTCCCCGGCCATGCTCCGCCGCTACGAGGCCCGCATGCGAACCGCATGCGACAACGAGTTCCGGCAATCCCCGCGCCGCATCGCCCGCGAACTCACCGCTCTCGCCGCGCTCCCGGCCTGGTTCGTCCTCTACAACTCGGCCAGCGCGCTCACCGCGAGCGCCAAATCATCAGGCGACTCGCAACGCATCATCTTCTTCTTCCTCTTCATCCCGACCATCACCGTCTACGCCCTCATCAGCACGATCTACCACTCCCGCCGGCGTGCCATCATGCGAAGGTGGCACACCACAACATGCCTCCGCTGCCACTACCCCATCAACACCCCGCCCTCAGCCCGCTGCCCCGAATGCGGCATTGAGTTCCCCCACATCCTCTTCCCCCCGTGACACCACGCCGCGCGACATCTCTCGCGGCCAAACCTCGCATCGTTCACAACCACCACCGCCTCTTCAGGCCGCTTCAGCGGTGGTACAGCGACACCCGCACGCATCTTTGCTTCTTCTCTGTTCAGCCCGTTTCAACGGGCTTCCCCCGCGCCGCCTTCGGGCATCGACGACACCGCTCCGGTCCCACCACGACACAATGACGTCGAGTGCCACGGCGTTCGCCAACCTCGCGATCATCCGCCGGGACCTGGGCCCTCTTGCGGCGGATGATTCGTCCGACAGGCTCTAGGCCAGTCCAAAGTAGAACGCCAGAATGCTCGATGGCTTCGCTGGCTCATCCATTGCGAAAGAGAAGCGCTCTGTCGATTGGGGCCCGAGCACTTCCGGCGGGAGGCCGAGACCGTCGTTGCCCCGCAGAAGGAGGTACGACAGGGACTCACAATCAACCAGGCTCTTCGGCAGCGTCGTCAGCTTGTTGTCGCGGAGATCAAGCGTACTGAGGGCGGTCAGCTTCCCGATCGCCTCGGGGAGCGTTGTGAGCTGGTTTTCGCCGAGCACGAGCGCCGTGAGGGCGGCCAGCTTCCCAACCGTCTCGGGGAGCGTCGTGAGCCGGTTGCCTGAGAGCACGAGCGTCGTAAGGGCGGTGAACTTCCCCACCGCCTCGGGGAGCGTGCTGAGCTGGTTGCCGTCGAGGAATAGATCCGTCAGGGCGGTGAGCTTCTCCACCGCCCCGGGGAACATCGTGAGCTGGTTGTCGCTGAGGTGTAGCGCCGTGAGCGCAGTGAGCTTCCCCACCGCCTCGGGGAGCGTACTGAGCTGGTTGCCGCGGAGGAAGAGCGTCGTGAGAGCGGTGAGGTTCCCAACCGCCTCCGGGAGCGAACTGAGCTGGTTGCTGCCGAGCGATAGCGTCGTGAGGGCCGTGAGCTTCCCCACCGCGTCGGGGAGCGTTGTGAGCCGGTTGTTGTCGAGGTCGAGCTCCCTTAGGGCGGTGAGGCTCCCCACCGCGTCGGGGAGCGTCGTGAGCCGGTTGTTGCTGAGGTCGAGCGTCGTGAGGGCCGTGAGGTTCCCAACCGCGTCGGGGAGCGTCGTGAGCCGGTTGTTGCTGAGATCGAGCGTCGTGAGGGCCGTGAGCTTCCCTACGACCTCGGGGAGCGTCGTGAGCCGGTTGTTGTAGAGGCCGAGCGTCGTGAGGGCGGTGAGGTTCCCCACCGCCGCGGGGAGCGTCGTGAGGTGGTTGCCCCAGAGGTCGAGCGTCGTGAGGGCGATGAGGTTCCCCACAGCCTCGGGGAGCGTCGTAAGCCGGTTGTCGTAGAGGTCAAGCGTCGTCAGGGCGGTGAGCTTCCCCACCGCCGCGGGGAGCGTACTGAGCTGGTTGCTGACGAGGAATAGCTCCCTGAGGGCGGTGAGCTTCCCGATCGCCTCGGGGAGCGTCCTGAACTGGTTCCCGCGGAGGTCGAGCATGGTGAGCGCGGTGAGCTTCCCCACCGCCTCGGGGAGCGTCCTGAGGCCGCAACCAGTGAGGTCGAGCTCCTCCAGCGCGGCGAGGCGGTCCGCGTGGGTATCAAGAAGCGCGAAGAACTCCGCGGCATCGGAGCGATCGATACTCAGCCTGCTGACTTTGCCAGCAGCGACCGAATCGAAGCGTTGGAGCATTCCTAGTTTCGACATGCCGGTAGAATACACGCCACGTCGTAAGCGAAACCGTTCAAGAATGAGGCTCAGCCTCCTCGGCGCGGAGACACCACGCGTCCGAGCTGGGAATCTGATCCCTCCTGACCCCGGCGGCGGCCGCGGCAACAACCTGCCCTCAAAACAAACCCGAACAACGCAAACGGCCCCGGATCACTCCGGGGCCGTTGTCACGTTCAACACACTGCGTGGACATCCCCTCGCGCTGATGCCGCCACCACCCCTCCCACGCCAGCCGCGGCAACGAGTATCCCCCTCGCAGGACGCAGGTTAAGAACCACCTCCGCCGCACCCACGCCGCGTCAGGAATCCCGCGCCAAACGTCACGCACGTCCTGCGTTGGATGGCGTGGTGCCTCGACGATGAAGTTCGAGAGTGCATCGACGCGGGGTATGGGTTGCTTAAGAAGTGGGCGAGAAAGATCGTCGCTGAGTGTGAGCTTCAGAACGTCTTCTGTCGCGGTGGGCAGTGAATGTATGACGGCCGCGCGCCCATGTGAGTCCTCGGCACTTGTTGTGTGGAGGGAGATGTCGGCTGGAGTGGTCGGGGCGCGACGCCCCAGGAACATGAGGCCGCGGGAGGCGACGTGCCCGCAGATGCGAGAGGGCCAGCCCACATCGGCTTCGTCAGGTATGGCGAGATCGCGCGTTTCGAGGATCAACTCCGCGCGCGACGGCCCGAGCCCAGACCCGCGACACCCGACATTGCACAAAGGTTGATCAAGAGAGGCTTTGGTTTGGCATGGAACGTGCGTAGCATGAGCGGGACCGAAGACGCCACTACGGCGGTGATGATACTTTTGCAGCATGGGGATACAACAATGATCGGCGAGTCGTTGGAGAACTGGAGTCTGGGAGCGCGCACGGGCAGCCGTTTGGTCGGTATGTTCTGCGCTGGGGGTTTGGCTGCAGCGGGCATCGTGGGGCTCTCCGGATGCGACAACCTTGCGCGGTCGCGCGGGCAGTTCCAGTTGGTGGGCTCGTTCGGAAGTGACGCTATTGGCACGGAAGGCTACCCGCTGAATCAGGATCTCTACGTCTACAAGGTGGACGAGAAGAGCGAGGTGGTGTCAACGACGGAGAAGGTGCCACTGGTCAAGGTGGGTTTTCGTGATCCCTGGTTCGGCGAACTCATCTCCATGAATGACGAGAAGACGTGGAGCAAGCAGAGCTCTTACATGGTGGTCGACGTGACGAACGTGCTGCGCGACCCCACGCTCGGCGCAGGGGGCGACACCGCGGCCTTCCAGAGGAGGCTCAAGGCGCTCGCCGACCTCCTGCTCGTCGCGGCTGACGCGAACGGCGAGGTCTATTGGAGGCACCTGACAACGTACCTCTCAGTGCACAACACCGTGAGCCGCACGGGGCAGGTCGCGGTGGGCGCGGGATCGGCGGCGAGCTTTATCTCGCCAGTAGTGGGGGCGTCGATCGCTGGCACGGGGCTCTTGGCCGATACGCTCTCGCGAGAATGGACCGAGGGAATCAATGTCGAGTCCTACGCGGTCATTCGCGAGGCGACATCCCTGCACCGCAATGTCCTGAGGCAGATGGTCTTGGACGCGGCGGGAGCAGCCGAGCCCGGGAAGGCGTCGGTCGATCTCGTGCTCCGCCGCTCGTACGACTACGCCTTCAGCTATTCGATTCAAGGAGCACTCGCGGGCGTCCAGGCGCAGAAGATCGAGCTCCAAACGGTGCTCATCTCCGGCGAATCAGCATGGGCGGGCATATTGGCCCGACAGGACATCGATGTCCTCCGCGCCCGAGTGAAGGCCGGCAAACTGACGGGCGCGGACAAGACCGCGGCAGAAGCCCGGCTCGCCGCGTGGGACAAGGCGGAGCAGGACCGTGCGACGCACGCGGCCGCGCAGGAATCGGCGGAGCGTGCGCACAGCGACCAAGTCGCTGAGCAGCGGCGCAAGGCGGCGCTGGAACAGGAAAGGGCCAAAGCGATCCAAGCACAACTCGATGCAGACGCGCTCCAGAAGAAACTCGAAGCAGAAACAAGGCCTGCCTCGCCCGCCACCCCCTCGACGACCCCCGCCCCAGCCCCCACGTCGCCCTCGACAACTCCCGGCGGCGGGTGATCGTAACAACGGCTTTGGCCTGTTCCCTTGTGAGCTTCCATCGTCCTTGGCCCGCTCGCTTCTCTCCTCGGAGCCTTCGTCATGCCCCCTCTCCCCCGTCCCACCTTCCCGCGCGGCGAGCGCGGCCCCGCCACGGTTGCTGCGCCGGATCCCACGATTACGGATCGGCGCGTCTTTATCGGCGCGCCGATCCCACGCGGGGCCGCCACGCCTCCGGGGCAGGCGGTGCAGGTGACACGGCACGACGGCGTCCTCTCGATTTTGACGCAGGGGCTGACGCTGGAGTTGGGCGGGACGCGTCCCGGGGCGGGCGAGTTGGCACTCTCGTTCGACCTGCCCATGACAGCCGATCCTGCCGTCTGGAAGCGAGTGCGTTTCCAAGTGCGAGGAAGCTACCTTCGCCACGCTTTCGACGCGAGCGCCCGCGTCGTGGTGCGATTGGGAAAGACCGTCAACACCCTGACACTGCGTGCTGTTCCGCCCGGCACGAATCCGAACTCCCCCACAGCGGACCTGGGCAGCAAGGAGTTTGCAATCGAGTTCGGTGTGCTCTCGCCCGGGCGACTGCCGCGCGTGGTGGTCGATGGCAGCCCGGGCGTTCTCCTGCGGGTGGAGGTGCGCGCGATCGTGGACGCGGGCCGCGACAACGTCGTCGTGCCCGACGACCCCAACCCTGAAGCCACCCTGGCGATCGACTCCATCGACGCGATGGACGTGGTACCCATCCCCAAGAACCCGTAGCCCGCGTCAGTTGCACGCGTGGGTAACTTCAACAGTTGGCGCGCAAATGCGCCGTCAAACATGAGATTCAGCACGCTGGTGGGCTTGTGCAGCACTTCTCTTCTCACATCCAGCACGCCGACGGCCGCATGAGGCACTTCTTTTGTGGTGTTCAGCACTTCTTTTGTCAGCTCCGGCACGTCGACGGTGACGTCCAGCACGCGGGCGGTGGGGGGCGGCACTTCTTCTGTGGGGGGAGGGGGCCAGGTGGGTGTCGCATACTTGGAAACAGCGAAGTTGGCGTTGTGGAGGCGGGCGAAATTGCCTGCCTGTGGCGCGGATGGACAGCGAGGTCAGGCAATGCCCGGCGTGGGCGGCGCCCAGCGGGAGCGCCCCACGGGTACTCTCGCCCCCGCGCGCCCGGCCCCAATCTCGGCGCCCGACACTCCAATCCGGTATGCTAAGTGCACTTGGAAGTGGTCCCACCGAGCGGCACGCAGGAGGCAGATATGAGGTTCATCATCCTCCGGGTTTCGCTACTCCAAGCCGACCCGGGCAGTTTGTTTGCGAAAGCCGATCTGGAAGACGGCGCTCGATTTGAGAAGATCCGCGTGGCGCTTTCAGATTCGGTTGAGGCAACCCACAGGGGCAAGGCATACCGGACATATGACGTTGCGGGGCAGGCTGTCAAACTTGATGATCAGGAACTTCCCTGCGTCGTCGGCAAGATCGGAACGCCCGCGCAGGCTGAACTGACGCAGGAAGACGACCTGCGGCCGGGGCACCTGGTTGCTAGGTCAGCGCCTGATACCGAGTGGGTCCACTTCGCGTTCTGCGGTGTCGGGCGGCAGTACATGCTCGTAGAACGAAAACAGAGTTTTTTCAACGGTACGCCGAGGGGCATGGCAGAGATCGTGAAGAAGATCATCAGTCGCCACGTCGAGGAGGACGGCTGGGAGGTGCAGGTTGAGCCGATTGCGGTGCGGGGCAGCTTCTGGGAAACGATCGGCGAAATGCAAGGGCTCGAGTCGGTGCGGCTTGAGGTGTTCGCCCCAAACATGTTCCGCAATCGCAGCGAGATTGCGGCAATCGTGAACCAGCAGGTATTGCTGCACAACGCGAACAAGTTTGCGATGGAGGTAAGCAGCGAGAACGGCACCCTTCGCTACCCCAAGGCGCCCTCGACTGAAGATGAGATCGACTACATCGAGGGCGGCTGTGGAACTTGGACAGTCGTTGGGCGGGACCAAACCGGAAGTAGAGTAACCCGGAGTTCCGGTGTGGACGCTGTACTGCATGTCGATGTCCCGGACGCAGCCGGCGAGCAGGAGGGCATACTGACGAGGCTGAATGAGATAATCACCGCCGCGCTAAGGCTATTCAGGCCATGATCCCCTTGATCCTGCGAATCTTGGGCATGCTGGCTGCCGGCGCGTTGCTCGCGAGCTTCCTCGTAGTTCGGGACACAGCCTTGCTCGACGGTGCGGGCGTTCAACTGCTCAGCATCGTGGCTGGCGTCGCGGTGGCTGGAGCATTCTTCTTCTTTCAGGGGGCAACGGTAGCCGCGGAGCGAGCTATCGAGATTCTGGACGTCCTTAGCAAGAGGGCGGGTCTGTCTCCCTTGAGTGATGTATACAAGCAGAGCATTCGGGATAGGTACAAAGGAGCGAAGATAGGGACCTACCGAAATGCCGTGGCCATTCTCATCTACTCGGCGGTTTACGGTCTGGTGCTGTTGTGGTGGCGGATGGACATTCCGGTCGCCAGCTGGCCAAGCTGGGTGCACTATTCCAAGTGCCAAGCGGTGCACACAGTTGCGTTTGCGTGCTTTGGTGCTGTTCTATACTGCACCTATGACATCATCTCGACGTGCTTCAGTACAGTGCAGGCGTCGGAGGCGCCACCGGACTCCAGTCGAAACGGGCCCAGGGCGCCATAACCCGACGTCGTCCCTACTCTGGGAGGCCTCCGAGCACGACGGGGCCCCGCCCGCAGGGAAGCTATCGCGGTGCATCGACAGCCCGGGCACCAGAGCGATGGATAGTCGACGAGCCGACGTCGGCGGCGTGCTGGCGCTCATATGGATATCCACGGAGGCAGCCTCGCCAGCAATTTCCACCTCCAGAGTGGCGCTTCCGACGTCCTTCGATCCTAGCCGTCCGTTGAAAACCCCCTTGAACCCGCAACATTCAAAATAGCCGCACCGCGCGCCCGTGCGAATGTTGTGGCATGAGAGGCCACCCCGATCGTCAGGCCAATGTCTTCGTCAAGATCAACCTTGAGGAACTGGTCCCCGCCGATCATTCCCTCCGAAGGCACGCTGCGGACTGCGGTATCAGCGACCCAAGAACGCCGCGAGCGGCAACTTGTCGGGGTGGGCGCCGCACCGCGGGCAGTTGAAGTGGAAGGCCTCGTGCATGCGTGGCTCCTTCGGCGTGGCGCTGTCGTGAACTGACGCAAGAATGGCACCACGAATGGACTGCGGCACCGGTGGGCCACGTCGCGTGCCAGAATCTCGCGCCGCGATCCGGCGGGCATCGGGGTCCCCCAACGACTACACCTCCGACCCTCCGGGGCGGCCCAGATTCTTGAGAATCGCCTTCTACGGGCTGCGCGCCACTCAAGGCCGCAGTGCTTCACCCGTGGCGACATTCCTTCGCCGCTTTCGGGCGAAGCGATTGGGGCTTGTGTTGTAACACTCCCCGTGCGTGCGCTCCGTTGCACAACTTCTCGCCGCGATGATCGCCAACCTTTCGCTATAAGGGAGCGACGGGCTGTGGCCACGGGTGCAGCGCCTGCGCGACGGAGCCCGCCGAAGCGAAACGTGTGGACATATAATGAGAGACACCCCCCTCGGCCCGGGCGGAGGGGGCGTGCTTACCGCCTCCTTTTCCCGGCAGGACAGGCTCTGTCGCGTCATCACGATGGCGGCGATCGGAGAATCTCAGTCAGCTTCCGCTTCTGATCATCGGTTAGCGGTCGCTTAGTGGCGATGAGTTCGCGAAAGATGTCGCCGAATATCGCCCCAAAGTGGTAGAGCAGAGACGTTCCGGTCGCCTCACCAATACGCCGAGCCCAGAAGGATACCTCATAACCGATGCCGGACTTTGCGTCGAACATTCCCGATCTCAATGTGACCGCCTTGTTGTCATCGATGCTCAAGTGGGCTTTGGGAGAGTCGAACACCGCTTCGCAACACCCGACGACAACGGCCACGCCGACGTCTTTCAATCCCGCATCAACGAACTGTTGGTAGCGTCGCGTAGCTACGTCGTTGCCGGTCAATCGGATCTGAACCATGACAGAGAACTTTTCCTTCGCTGAAAAGCTGACCCCGTCGAGTTCCATCACAAACCGGCCATCGCGAACGATCCAGTCCATTCCGTAGTCGGTGTGATAGTCAGTGCCAAAGCGTCGTCCAAGAGTTGGATCGGCGGCATCTGCGATTGCCTCCTTCAACTCTTGGAATCCTTTCTCAAAGTCCCTAGCAAAATTGGCGTACTTCTTGTCTAGCAGGAAGGCTGGGCGGTCGCATTGCTCCATTAGGAGAGGCAATACGACAACTCGTTTCTCGGCCAATTGACGCATCAGCCCCGCATTTAGTTCTTCCCGACACCAGGCAGACGCAACTGACGCTTTCGAAAGCACCACAGCCAAGTAGTCGGCCTCGGAGATCGCGCCTTGGATTTTCTCCAGCAGCGAGTCACCTACCTTGATTCCGATTCGGTCCCACCAGATTGCGACTCGTTCCTCTAGCAAGCGCGCAACGAGACGGTTGGCGAACACCTCGTCCTGATGTGAGTAGCTGATAAATAGCAATGTTAATACCCTCGATCATTAGCGAGTCGCTCGCGGAAGCTACTAATAACACAAGTGATGCTATGGAATAGCCTAGTCGCCTTGGGGGAAGATGGTTGCCCCAGAGTGCTCCAACTCCGTCATCTTGGACACGAGCTCTTTCTCGGCTGTGGGCTGGTTCGCGAGGGACGCCTGTACTTCAACGGCCCGAAACGCCCCTCGCTCATCGCGCCCTAGTGCGACCCAATTCCAGTCTCCGTCGGTCTTGTCGAGCATGACTGTCCCGATCACATTTCCGGCAGTGTCGCTAAACCAACTCATCTCTGTCGCGAGTTTTACCATCATGGGGTTTCGCGCGGGATCAAACCTGTCGAACTCGACTTTCGTGATTCGCTTGATTGCCATTTGTTGCCTCCAGTTTGATGAGTATAGGAAACCACCGCCGCATCGAAGCGGCATCGAAGGTGCGGTGCTACCTCCGCCCCTCCGGCCCATCCCAGATCCTTCGTCCCTCTTCCAGAGGTCTCGCGCCTCGCACCGGCCGCATCGCCGCACTTAGGCGCCCGTAGCGACACCCCTCCGCCCCCGCTGCACCAAAGACGCGGCCCTCTACCACTCCTCCCCCCACTCCAAAATCACCGCCATCATCTCCCCCAGCACCTCCGATCCACCAAACCCCCTAAACGCCTCACCCTCCACACACCACATCATCCCCTCCGCGCCCCGCGAGTTCGGTCCCCCGTAAAAACACCTCCAGCGCCCACCCCGGATTGCCCGACCCGCCAATCCTGATAGCGCCCCAAGGCCCCCCAAAAACTCCAAAAATCCCCCAAACACCCCCTTGACAAGCCCGTCCCATACCAGTACCTTACCCCCATGGACACCACTCAAACACCAATCGATCTCGACGACCTCCTCGACCGCTACTTCGAGCCCGACCAGTCCCTCCACAACCTCGCACGCCACCTGGGCATCTCCCTCCGGGCCCTCTCCGCCTTCCTCGAACAACCCCACGTCAAACAGGCCATCCGCGACATCCGCCGCATGTTCCGCCGCCGAACCCCCCATCTCATCGAGGCCACCCTCGAGCGAAACCTCCAACTCATCAACGCGGCCGCGACACTCCCCGAAAACCCCACACCCGCCGACCGCGACCGCCTCCGCCGCGAGCTCGATACCTCCCGCCGCGTCGCCGACCTCATGCGCCGCATGGGCACCTCCCCGCCCCGCCAACGCTCATCGCGGCAAGCCTCCCCCCATCTCCCCTCACACTTCACACTCCCCACCACACCAACGGACGCAACGGCCGACACAACCGCCGAGACAACCACCGAACCAACCGCCGACACAACACCCATCCAGGCGCCCACCACAACCCCCTCCACACCCACCGCACGCCTCTCCGACGCCGAGTTCGACCAAACCCTCGCCGCCATCGAAGCCAAAATCGCCCAAGCCATCAAGTCGAAAAACCAAACCCACCACCGCCAAGCCAGCTAACCCCGCGGCACCCCCCTCCAGAACGACCAGCAAGTAAACTGAAAAGTGTCACCTATGTCGTGAGCACAACCTGTCACCCATGTGCTGAGTCAAACAGCCTCTTCCCCATTGCCCATTCCCCATTGCCCATTCCCTACCCTCCCCAATCGCCACCATCCTCCACATCTCCACCCGCCTCATCCTCGGTGGCTCCCAAGAGAACACCGTCTTGTCCTGCGAAGGTCAGGCCCGCCTCGGGCATGACGTCCACCTCGCCTTCGGCCCCATCTACGGCCCCGAAGGTTCACTCCTCACGCGCGTCGAAGCCTTCCGCTCTCCCGCCGACGCTCCCATCACCACCCACGTCGTCCCCGATCTCTGCCGCGAAATCAGCCCCATCCGCGACTTCCGCTGCTACCACCAACTCCGCCGCCTCATCCGCACCCTCAAGCCCGACATCGTCCACACCCACAGCTCAAAGGCCGGCATCCTTGGCCGCGCCGCCGCCTGGGCCGAACACCAGGCCCAACACGGCACCGGTCTCCCCGTCGGCATCGTCCACACCATCCACGGCCCGCCCTTCATGCCCGTCGAAGGCTCGCCCCTCGCCCGCCTCAAAACCTCCATCACCAACCACATCTACACCCGCTCCGAACGCTTCGCCGCCGAGCGCTGCCACGCCATCGTCAGCGTCGCCGACGCCATGACCCAGCAGTTCCTCTCCCGTGGCATCGGCGCTCCACCCCTCTACACCACCGTCCGCTCCGGCATGGACCTCGCCCCCTTCCTCAATCCCCCCGCCTCCGAGTCCCGCGCCGCCCAACGCGCCGCACTCGGCCTCGCCGATTCCGAAATCGTCGTCGGCACCGTCGCACGCCTCGCGCAGCACAAAGGCCACGACGATCTCCTCGACGCCCTCGCCGCGCACCTCCGCACCAACCGCACCCTCCGCCTCCTCTGGGTCGGCGACGGCTGGTGGCGCACCCGCCTCGTCGGTCGCGCCAAGCAACTCGGCCTCACCGTCTGCGAACTCGACAAAGCCGGCGTCCACCCGCGCTCCAACATCATCCTCACCGGCCTCGTCCCCCCCGAACGCATCCCCGGCCTGATGCGCGCCATGGACATCCTCGCCCACCCCAGCTACCGCGAAGGCCTCCCCCGAACCGTCCCCCAGGCCCTCCTCTGCCACGTCCCCCCCGTCGCCTACGACGTCGACGGCACCCGCGAAGCCTGCATCGACGGCCAAACCGGCCTCCTCGTCCCCCTCGCCGACCGCACCGCCCTCGGCCAGGCCATCCTCCGCCTCGCGGGTGATCCAAACCTCCGCCAAACCCTTGCCAACACCGGTTTTGCGTTCGTCCGCGACGCCTTCTCCGCCGAACGAATGGTCGCCGACCTCGAATCCGTCTACGCCCACGCCCGATCCATCGCCGGGAACTCGATTCCCCGCTGATCGTCTACCATTCCCAGCAACGGTCCCGCCCGATCAACGAACACTGTCGGCGGAACCATCGAGTCCCACCCTCCCCCGGCGTCAGTGGGGGGGTGCACGACCCCGGAGTATGCCTCAATGAACACGCGTGCCCTCGTCGGCGGTGCGACCCTCCTCTCCGCAGCCCTCCTCTCCGGCTGCGCCCAACCCCCCCGCGGCGAGCCCGTCGGCCGCGCCGATGTCTACGACACCACCCCCGCCGAACGAAACAGCCGCGAGATCCTCCCCGCCGCCCTCGCCGAAAACAGCGACCAGGTCGCCCAGCACCTCGCCGCCGACATGCAGCAGATCCCCGAACTCAACGGCGCCGACCGCGCCACCGTCGTCTTCGGCGACATCGTCAACAAAACCGGCATCGTCCCCACCAGCGACTTCGAAGCCTTCCGCACCCGCACCCGCCAGAAGCTCATGCAGAGCTCCTACATCCGCTCCCGAATCAACTTCGTCGAAAACCGCGCACGCCTCGAAAACCTCCAGGACCGCGAACTCGTCGGCTCCGGCCGCAAACCCCTCGACGCCGACCGCACCTTCTTCCTCAACGGCGCCATGTACCGCATCACCCGCGGCAACTCCGAAAGCGTCAACCTCTACGAGCTCTCCTGGGAACTCACCCGCGCCTCCGACGGCTCCATCGTCTGGAGCAGCGCGCCCTACGAAATCAAACAGGTCCGCTGAGCACCCAACATGATCGCACGCCCACTCATCGCGCTGCTCGCCGCCGCGGCAGTCTTCGGTTGCGCCGCCAAGCAGTCCACCCGCATCAGCGTCGCTGATCTCGAGGAAACCACCGCCGCCGTCGCCAACAAGCTCCGCGCCAGCGACCTCCTCGCCCAGCGCACCCCCGACTCCCCGCCCATGATCGTCGCGATCCACAAGGTCGAGAACCTCACCAGCGACATCATCCCCGAGGGCGACCGCTGGTGGATGATGCAACGCGTCCGCGCCTCGCAACCCATCCTCACCCTCTCGCGCGACAAGAACCTCCGCTTCGTCATCCCCGCCGAACACCTCCAGGGCGGCATCGAACGCGGCAACCTCGAGGACGACTTCGCCAAAGACCGCAAGCCCACCCACGAAATGTCCGCCACCTTCCTCTCCGCAACCCGCGCCGCCGGCAAGCACCGCACCGACGCCTACCTCTGCGAGTACCGCATCACCGACCTCGCCTCCGGCTCGCTCGTCTGGACCGAGATCTTCGAGTTCAAGCGCGCCGCCTTCGGAAAGGGATACGACTGATGCGCCCGCTCGCGCCCCTGGCGGCACTGCTCATCACCCTCGCCGGGTCGCTCGGCGGCTGCGCATCCGCGCTCGACCCCAAGCTCACACAAGCCGTCGCCGTCGGCCGCTACGGCGGCGCACGCGAGAAGCTCCAGGATGACGTCCGCAAGGGCGGCAACCTCGGCGACTACGACTACATCCTCAACCGCTCCCGCCTCCTCATGCTCACCCTCGCCGACGGCCAGCCCGACGCCGCCGAGGAAGTCGCCAACCAGACCTTCTCCTTCCTCCGCACCCAGGGCCTCAACGCCGACCGCACCATCCGCTCCACGATCATCAGCGACGGCGTCCGCATCTGGAAGGGCGAGCCCTTCGAGCAGGCCATGGCCTACACCGCGATCGCGATCCAAAAGGCCCAGCGCAACGAGTGGGACAACGCCCGCGCCGCCGCCCAGGCCTCGCTGTTCCTTCTCAAGGACTTCAACGAGGGCGAGGGCAAGCGCATCATGAGCTCCACCGAGCTCGCGCAGCGGGCCGCGAACAAAGAGAAGGTCGGCGTCAACAGCGACGCCTACCTCGACAACGGCTACGCCGCCGTCAAGACCAACTTCGCGCTCGGCTACATCCTCGCCGGCGCATCCAGCAAAGCCCTCGGCCGCGACGACGAAGCCTCCGACTACCTGCGCGAAGCCGCCAACGTCGAACCCGCGCTCGCCGAACTCACCGACGCGATCCGCTCCGGCCGCTTCAACACGCTCGTCGTGATCGACGAAGGCCGCGGGCCCACGAAGGTCGCCAGCGGTCTCGACGGCGCAATCGCCGAGTGGATGTCCGTCGGCCGCAGCGCACCCGCCGTCACCATGTGGACCCAGGCAGAGGCCTCCCGCGTCTCCGCTCCGCGCACCATCGACGTCGCCGAACTCGCCCGCGACCACCGCTGGAACAACCTCGAAGACGTCCGCCGCGCCAAGAGCCTCATCGGTAACGCGCTCCTCGTCGGCGGCGCGGCAGTCGCCATCGGCGCAGAAGACGACGAGGCCAAACTCGTCGGCGCCGGCGCCGCCCTCGCCGGCCTTCTCCTCAAGGCCTCCTCCAAGGCCGACACCCGCCACAACGAGTTCCTCCCCCGCGCCACATACGTCGGCGTGCTCGATGTCACCGCCCCCGACACAACCATCGGCGTGCAGGTCGACAACCGCCCCGAAACCCGCCTCATGCTCCCCTCCATCGCGCCCCCGCGCGAAGGCCAGCGCATGCAGCTGCTCTACGCCCGCATCCCACCAGCCGGCGCGCCCTGGGCCTCCTCCGGCCAAGTGATCTACGCCAACGACCGCACCACCACCGACATCCCCGGCGACGATCTCCCCTACATCATGGGCGGCCGCTGCGTCCGCACGCCCAGCGCCGCGACCATTGCACGCTACCACGCCAAGGGCCGCCTCAAGAACATGACCGCCGTCGAACTCGAGAACCTCTACCGCGAAGAAGGCATCGCGCTCGCCGTCGAAGACCAGCGCGGCGAGAGCCGCAAGCACATCCTCGAAGGCGGCACCTCGCTCGTCTGCCCGCTCGCGGGCTCAACCGGGTACGCCCGCCTCTTCTGCCAGACCCACCAGCCATACCAGCCCAAGTCCGAGGCGCTCCGTCGCGCCATCGAAGAACAACGAGGGGAACAAGGAGCCACACCATGAAGACGTCCGCTCTCGCACTCATCGCCATCGCCGCCGCCACACTCGGCGGCTGCGCCCACGACCCCAAGGCCCCCATCGGCGCCGGGCCCGACACCGTCCGCCGCGACCAGTGGCCGCAGATCGAGCTCGAACCCGCGCTCGCCGGCTGGGTCGTCGCCAACCAGCCGATCGTCGAGAACGGCCCCGTCATGAAGGTCCAGGTCCCCGTTCGCCTCCTCAGCGACGGCGGCCAGTTCGCCCGCATCCAGTACCAGTACACCTTCTTCGACGCCAGCGGCCGCCCGCTCCGCGATCAGATGGGCTGGCAGTACGTGCGCCTCGAGCCCCGCACCCCCACGTTCCTCGCGGGCAACTCCACCGACGCCGCGGGCGACTGGCGCCTCGTGATCCGCATGAGCCGCTGACCGCGCAGGGCCGCGCGTATTCACCTACGCTTGGCCATGGCGACGGTCTTCCTCAACGGTGATTTCGTAGGGCGCGACGACGCCCGCGTCTCCGCGTTCGACGCGGGGTTTCAGCACGGCGTCGGGCTCTTCGAGACGATGCTGGGTATCGGCGGCGATCAGCCGCGGATCCTGCACCTCCACGAGCACCTCGGCCGGCTCGCGGAATCCACGCGCACCCTCGGGCTCACCGAGACCATCCGCGTGCCGCCCCTCGCCGAAGCTTGCGAGCGCACGCTCGCGAAAGCAGTGGGGGACTCCAACGCGCGCCGGTTCCGCCTCCGGCTCACGCTCACCGGCGGCGACCTGAACCTCCTCGATCGCTCCGGTGCCGCGTCGCCCATGCAGCCCACCCTGATGATCGTCGCGCAGCCCGCGACCGAGTACCCCGCGGAGATGTACGAGCGCGGCGTGCTGCTCGCCGTCGCCGACTACAAGGCCAACCCGCTCGATCCCCTTCAGGGCCACAAGACCCTCTCCTACTGGGCTCGCCTGCGCGAGCTGCAGCGTGCCGCGGGCAAACGCGCGGCGGAGGCGCTGGTGCTGCAGGTCTCCAACCACCTGTGCGGCGGGTGCGTGAGCAACGTCTTCCTCGCGCGCAAGGGCCGCCTGCTCACGCCGATCGCGCGCGGCGAAGAGGCCGAAGTCGCGGGCGAGGGGCAATCGGCGACGGTGGGGGGCGCGGAGCTCGAGGTCAGGCAGGGCCCCGCGGTGATGCCGAGCCCGGTGCTGCCGGGAATCGTCCGTCGCTGGGTGATGGACTGGTGCACCGCGATGGACGTCGGCGTCGAGCGTCGCATGCTGACGATCACCGACGTGCTCGAAGCCGACGAGGTCTTCCTCACCAACAGCAGCTGGGGCGTGCTCCCCGCGACGCGCGTCGAGGGGCGGACCATCGGCGCGGGCGCACCGGGCCCGATCACGCGCGAACTGGTGAACGCGTGGCAGGAACTGGTGGAGTAGGCACGCCGCTCACTTGGGCGCTGGGGTGTTCGGAACGTCGGGCTTGATGAGGCCGTCGGGCAGCTTGAACTGATCGCCGATGCGCTTCTTGAGGAGTCGCTGCAGCAGCTTCTGCCAGCCGCCGTTGCGCTCGAACTCCTGCAGCAGCAAATCACCGTCGGGAACGAGCGAGGACTTGGGGCTGGCCATCGGACCCTTGGTGCGATACGGCACCATCGGCACGAACTCGCGGATCGCCGACGTGAAGTCGCCCATCGAGAGCAGCGGGTTGGAGCCGCCGGGGAGCAGGCCCGCGAGCGAGCCGATGGCCTCGTCGGCCAGGAGCGTCGCGGGGATCCAAGTCACGATGTCCACGCGCTCGCGCACGAGGTCCACCTCGCCCTCGACCGCGAGCGTGAACTCACCGAGCGGCAGGTCGTACCGCTGCATCGCGCCCACGCCGTCCGTGAACGCAACGTTCACCGGCTGCAGCTTCTGGCCCAGCACGCCCTTCTGCTTGAGGAACTTGTCTCCCACGAGTTTGCCGAAGCCCTCGCTCATCTGGAAGTTGAGCTCGCCCGGGTCGAGCATGACCTTGCCGTTGAGCTTGGACATGTCGTTGTTCAGGGGCACCTTCAGGTCGTTCGCGGTGATCGTCGCGGGGCGCTGGGACTGCAGCTTCTCGATGGACTCGACGACAGGCACGCTGCCGATGTAGCGGGCAGCAAGCGCCTTGGTCACTTCGAGGACCGACACCGTCACGGGGCCCTGCGAGGTGAAGACGTTCTCGCTCACGCCGCCGATGACGTTGGCCGTCGCGCGGGCCGAGGTGGCGCGCACCTTGATCGTCGGGCCACCCTTGCCCTGCAGGCCTTCCATCGGGACCTTCTCGGCCTCGACGAAGACGTCGACCGTGGGGCCGAGCGCGTCGACGAGCATGCCGTCCTTCTTCGCGAAGGCATCGACCAGCGCGGTGGGGATGCCCTTGAGGTCGCCGCCCATCGAGAGCGTGCCCTTCTTCACATCGAACGCGCCCTGCGCGTTGATGACGTTCTCAAGCTTGCCCATCAGGCGCAGCGGCTGCGTGGTGGTGTACTCGGCGACGCCCGCGGAGGCGGCTTCGATGAGGAACGTGAGCGGGGGCGAGGCCTTGCCGTCCTCGGTTGCCGCGCGGATGTTGAGACCGGTGAGCTTCACCGCGCGGCCGTCGCCGTCGCGCAGGTTCAGGCCCGCGGACTGGAGCGAGGTCTTGACGGCGAACGTGGCGTCCTTCGTGCGCGGGAGCGTGAAGGAGTCGATGGTGAGGTTGAAGCTCGCGGGCGCGGTCATCGTCAACTGGCTCGACGCGGAGGGCGCGGGTTCGCCGGGCTTGGGCTTGCTCTGCAGGAGCGTGTTGGCGATCTGCGGGTCCACGCGGAGCGTGAACTTCGCGGGCTCCTTGATCGCGATGGACGCCGGGCTGATCACCGCCTTCAGCGGGCCGTTGGTCTCGAGGTTCGCGGCCTGGAAGTTGGTGGTGACGTCGATGGTCGCGGCGTTCACGTCGAACGCGCCGCGCGAACCGATCGGGGGCGTGAGCTTCGCGTCGATATCGAGGCTCGCCCGCGCGCCCAGCGCGCCGGAGTACAGGCCGTCCTGGCCGAGCACGCCTTCGAGCTGGCGCGTGTCGAGGCCGGTGAGCTTCACAGAGACGGTCGCGGGTCCGGCGGGCTTCGCGGCTTCGAGCTCCGCGCCCGCGTTGATCGCCAGTGCGCAGAGTTCGGTGTCCGCGGGGCCGATGATCTTGCCCGACATCGTGACCGTCGCGGTGCGTGCGCCGGGTTGGCCCGTGCCCATGATGATCGCCATCGGGCTCGTCGCCGTGAGCTTCAGCCCGTCGACGCCGACGCGGCCCAGCGGCTTCGACACGCCCTGCGCGTCGGTCATCTGGAGGCCGTCGACGATCGTGCGGCCCTTGGCCTCGATCGACACGCTCGCGGTGCCGGCCTGGTGCCACACGGGCTTGGACGTTGAGTCGAGCGGCACGGTGATCGGGCTCACGCCCAGCTCAACCTGCGTGACGCCGAGCAGCTTCGGCGCACCGGTGATGCCGGGCGCGAACTCGCGCAGGATCGCCTGCACGGCCTGCTCGTTGAGCGACGACTTCACCGATGCGCTCTTGAGCGCGACCTGCGTCTTGTCCACGCGTGCGGAGACGCCCGCGGTCATGCGTTCGGCCTGCGCGTTCACGCCGAAGTCGTACCCCGCGCCGCCCTCGACGGGCTGCGAGTTCACCGTGACGGTGAAGGTGGGTCCCATCGTGCCCTTGAGGAGCGAGGGGAGGTCCATCGCCTTCTCGCCTTCGGGCGCGGGCTTGGCGAAGAGCCCGGCGATCTCGACGGGGACGTTGGAGAGCGCGAGTGATCCGACGGGCTTGACGGACGCGAAGTCCGCGAGGAACGTCGTGCCGCCGCCCTCGACGGCGCGGGGAGCCACGATCATCCCGGGGATGTCGGCGGAGCACTGCACGTCGAACCCGCGCTGGCCGAGCATCGCGTCGGCGCGGACCGCGAGCTGCACGGTGCCGTTCTGCGCATCGGTGCTGATGTTGAGGCGATCGATGCGGACCGGATCGGAGTTGGCGTTGAGCGAGCGGGCGGTGATGCCCTCGAGCGTCAGCACCGTCTGCGTGCGGAGTTGTTCCATCAGGTAGCGTGAACCGTCGGCGGCTTTCGGGAGCGCGAGGCCGCGAACCACGAGCGTCGCCTTGCCGCCGTCGGTCGCGGAGAGCGCCCAGCCGGTTTCGGGCTTCACGAAGCGTGACGCGATGCGGCCCGCGCTGGCGATGTCCACGCGCACGCCGTCGGCCTTGGTCTCGATCCCTTCCTTCAGGAGCGAGAGCTGCGCGTCGGCGGTGAGTTCTCTGCTCGTGACCTTTAGCACGAGATCCGTCGGAGGAACGCTGTCCCCGGAGGTGGTGTCGGCCTGGGCCGTGACCTGCACGTCGAGCGTGGGGCCGATGTCCGCGGCGAGATCCATGCCCGTGCTCTGCACGAAGGGTTGGAGGATCGCGGTCGCGATGTTGCGGACCATCACCGAACCGCGAAGGCCGGGTGGGATGCCGCCGACGGGGACGCCGACCTTGTCGAGCAATCCGCCGCAGGTGGCGTCGATGGCTACTTCACCGGCGCGGGTGCCTTCGATCGCGAGATCGGTCCGCGCGGCGACGGTGAGTCCCTTCGCGAGGTCCGCGGAGTCGACCGTCACGTTCAGCGGCGAGAGTTCGAAGGGCTGCGAGGGGCGATCGGGCGCGAGCTTGAGCGTGCCGCGGGTCGCGGTGGTGGCGAGCGTGATCTTCGCGCCGCCGCCGCGGAGGTCGATGGGCTGGCCTTGTTCGAAGGGCAGGTTGAGGCTTTCGATGCGGAAGGTGACATCGGGGAGCGCGGAGATCTTGGCAGCGTCCTGGCCGTCGAGGCTCTTGCGGATGGAGGGGACGAGTTCCCAGATCGCCTTGCCGCTGAGCATGGCTTCGATGGGCGCGGCGGCGGTGATTGCGCCGTCGGCCCACTTGATGTCGGCGCTCGCGCGTGCGCCGGCGGTGGTGAGCATGGTCTTCGCGGCGAGGTCGCCCATGGTGCCCTGCACGTCGATCGAGAGCGAGAGCGAATCGCCCAGGCCCTTCGCGAGCGCGGGTGCGGGTTGTCCGGGCGCGGCGGGCACGAAGGCCTCGAGCAGCGCGACGGGGAGATCGGAGATCTCGATCGTGGAGGTGGACTTGGCCTTCTTGATCGTCAGTTCGCCGTCTTCCTTGGACCACTTCTCGATCTTGATGTCGGCGGCGAGGCCGCCGTTGCGCGACGGGTCCGCGGCGTTCGATGCCTTGCCCTTGGCCTTGAGCGTGAGCGGGGTGCCGGGCTCGATGTCGGCCTTGATGTCCAGGTCGCTGATGGAGACGTCCGCGCCGTTGGCGGTGGAGCGATCGGTGTACTGAACCTTGAGATTCTTGACGTTGATCGCGGCCTTGAGGCCTTCGGGGACGCGGGCCTCGGACTTTGAACCGCTGGAGGAACCGCCGGACGGCGCGCCGGGCGCAGCCGCGTTGGGCGAGGCGAGGAGCCGCTGGAGGTTCAGCTCGCCGCCCTGTTCGCGAACGATCTTGACGGAGGCGCGATCGACGACGACTTCACCGAGGTTGAGGTTGCCGCGGATGAGGGTGAAGAGGCCGGCGTCGACGGAGAGTGACGCGGCGACAACTTCCTTGCCTTTGTCGAGGAGTTGGAGGCCTTCGATGCGCTGGGGGCCGGTCCAACTGAGGCTGACGGAGGCGACCTTGGCTTCGCCGGAGATGTGCTTGGAGGCCTGGCCCTCGATGATGCCGGGGGCGATTGCACCGGCGATGGTGGGCGCGAGGGCGAGGAGGAGTGCACCACCGACGACGACCACGCCGCCGGAGATGAGGATGAAGCGGAGCTTGCGGGACTTTTTGCGTTCGGCGACGGCCCCGGGGTCACGGGCATCGGCCTGAGCGCGGGACTTGGCCTTCTGGGCGTTCTCCCAGACACTTTGCTCACCCGGCTTGGGCTTCTCTCCACCGTTCCAGAACTCACCGTCCTTGTTCCCGGCCATCGCACGCCTCCTGATGTTTGCGTAAGGGGGGATAGTAGGGGGGTTGGGGGGGTGATCACGCGGGGAGCACGGCGACGGTGAAGGGCAGGATTACCACGCACAACACGAGCGGGCGCGGGTCACGCTCACGAGCAGGGAACGGTGCGTGCGGATCTCGTCGGTCGGGTGTCGCCTGAGTTTTGGAGAACGGATGACGATGGGGCGTTGTTCGCACGGAGTCACCGGCTTGTGGTTGGGGTGGACCGCTGTCAGGCCACGTTCCTCTCACACAGACGCCTCCTACATGTCGATCACCCACGACATCTTCTTGCTGTCGTACGTGACGGATGGGTATCCGTAGGGAGCACCTACGACTTCGAGTGTGAAGCCGTCACCGTCCACCCTGTAGTGCCAACTCCGTGTGCCGAGCGGCGCACGGGTCTCCCCGTGTCCCACTGTCTGCAGATCCGGTGGCCAGGCTCCGTGAGCCTTCTTGTACGCAAGAATATCGTGCACGATGCCGTCACCCTGCAACTGCGCGGATGAGATGTTGACGTCAGTCCAGTCCCGAGGCCAGTAGTACCTCCACATCAACACCATCGTCAACACGATCGCACCAACGCACACCAACGCTGCGATGGCATACTGCCTGCGAGTGCTCATCTTGTGCTCCGACAACCAATCGATCGCGCCGAGATGGTATCAAACGCTACCCGCTGTCGCGCCCGTCTGGTGCACGCACGCTCCGGCCTTCTCCAAGCACACAGTGCATCGCGACTCGCCCGCCAGTATCGCGGCGTACCTTCGCTTCCAGAGCGGCAGTCCCCACATGTGTACATACGAGTTTCGCACTCCGATGATCAGCATTGCCGCGAGAAGCGGCACCGTTGCTGGGTGGATCAAGGTGATCTGAGCGAACAGCGCTGCGTAACCGACTACGGCCACCATGGCCGCGATAGCCACCATCACGTACGTTCGCCGTCGCATCCCGCGGTGCACGTCGCCAACTTTCGTATCACACCCGCCGTGTACTTGTTCGCGAAACAGTGGATCCGGGTGGGCATAGAGATCGGTCGCGAGCGGAACCCACGTTGCATCAGCGATCGGCAAATAGACTTGACCGCCGATGGCGGCGCGAAGCACTCGATTCAGGAGCGATGGTCTGATTGGAGCACCTTCATCGTTGCCCATACATCGACCTCATGCCGTACGCCACCAAGGCCCAGCGACCGAAGGACCGGGATCGGGTCGGGCGACGCCGTACTCCCTCTCTCGGTCACGCATGACCAGTCGGCAAATGTAACTGGAACTCCCCCTTGCGGCAAGGCACGGCCCCGGCTGCCGGGGGCGCCCGAACCGTTTCCGGAGGTACCGATCGTTGCCCCTCTGGCGGTTGTCGGACCACCGCCGGCGGGTTTCGGTTGGGGTGGGTTTGCGGGTTGGGCCCAGGGGACGCGTGGAAGCCCCGATATCACGCTTGTGCGATCCGCGTGAGTGGATACGCTGCATGCCGTTTGACTGGAGCTTCCCGGGAGAATGTTCACATGACGATGCGTATCACCGCCCTTTCGCTCGCCCTCGCGGCGGGGACGACGTTTGCTCAGACCGTGGTGTTGACCTCCAACACGACGCTCAATCCGGGTGCGACCACGATCGGTGGCGTGCCACTTGCAACGGCGGATGTCGTGGTGCAGGGCGCGACGCTGACGGTGAACGGGGCGCACACGATCCGGTCGTTGGAGGTGCGGCGGTCGGGGACGACGGTGCCGGGCGTCGTGACGCACGGGCCGCAGTTCACGTACACCGATGGGCTGGGTGCGCAGGCCTACGGGGCGGCGCTGACGGTGACGGGGAACTGTGTGGTGGAAGGTGCGGCGGGGGCTTCGGTGGCGAGCGCGATCGATGTGTCGGGGAAGGGGTACCTCGCCGGGCAGGGGCCGGGCTCGCGGAGTTTGAACTCGGGCGGCCAGTGCGGCGCGACGCACGGCGGGCGCGGCGGGTTCGGCGGGACGCACGAGAGCCCCGTGTGCCATGGCACGGTGGGAGCGCCGACGCTGTTTGGCTCGGGCGCACCGATCGACTGCGGGGGCGGACAGACGGGTGGCGGGGCGCTCATGCTCACGGTCGGCGGCACGCTGACTGTTGACGGCGCGATCCGCGCGAACGCGAGCACCACCGGTGGCATCTGCGGGAGCGGCGGCGCGGCGGGTGGCTCGATCTGGATCACGGCGTCAACGCTCGCGGGAACGGGCACGATCTCGACGAACGGCGCGAACGGGAGTCGATCCGACTCGGGCGGCGGCGGCGGCGGGCGCATCGCGGTGTACTACACCTCGTCGAGTTTCACGGGCGCGATGCAGTCGTTCGGCGGGGCGGATTCGCTGAACCAGGCGCTCCGGCGCGGGGGCGCGGGGACGGTGTGGGTGAAGCCCGCGGCGACGCCGGGCACGCTCTCGGTGAACAACAACGGGAACACGGGTGGTACGACGGATGTGAGCGGTGCGACAATTCTCAACGGTGACCTGGTCGTGCAGGGCGGCGCGGAACTGAGCCACTTCATGGGCGAGGCGGGCACGCACCTGACGGTGACGGGGGACGTGTTCTTCGGTGCCGCGTCTGGGATTAATGTGGATGGCCGCGGCTTCGGCGCGGGGCAGGGGCCGGGCGCGTACAACGTGAACTCGGGCGGGCAGGGCGGCAGCGGGCACGGCGGTCGCGGCGGCGACGGCTCGATCGTGCTCGGCGGCGTGTGCTATGGATCGATCGAGTATCCGACGGATCTGGGATCGGGAGGCGGGATTGACTGCAACGTCGGCGGGCGCGGCGGCGGTGCGTTTCATCTGACGGTGGGCGGCACGTTCACGAACGACGGGTACGCGCGTTCGTCGGGGATCACGAAGGGCGCGGGTTGCGGCTCGAGCGGGGCGACCGGCGGGTCGCTGCTGATCGAGACGGGCACGCTGGCGGGGAGTGGGTCTTTCGCGGCGAGTGGTGCGCCGAGCAACCGATCGGATTCGGGTGGGGGCGGTGGTGGGCGGATCGCGGTCTACTACGAGGACTCGGAGTTCACGGGCTCGATGGTTGCGCAGGGGGGGAACCCGGCTTCGGTGTTCAACGCGGCGAGGCGGGGCGGCGCGGGGACGATCTGGCTGCAGCCGGGATCGGGGTTGGCGACGCTGATCATCGACAACAACGGCGTGCTCGGGCAGCGGACGGAGTTGAGCGGGGAGCAGGAGTTTGGCGCGCACTTGATCATCGACAACGGGGGCTCGCTGTCGTGCCCGCCGCTGGCGGAGGGGACGCACCTGACGTTCCTGGGGGACATCACGGTGGCGGATGATGCCGAGATCAATGTGGACGGGCGCGGGCATCCCGCGGGGCAGGGACCGTCGTCGCTGAACTTCAACGGCGGCGGGAAGCCGGGGGCGGGGCACGGCGGGCGCGGCGGCGACGGGGCGTCGATCGCAGGGCTGGGGTGTTACGGCTCGGTGGATGCGCCGGTGGATCTCGGATCGGGCGCGCCGATGGACTGCAGCTTGGGCGCGCGGGGAGGCGGCGCGATCCGCGTGACGAGCGGGGGGACGTTCACGATCGATGGACGCGCGACGGCGAACGCGAACACGTTCGGCGGGACGTGTGGTTCGGGTGGCGCATCGGGGGGGAGCGTGTGGCTGGAGGCGGAGACGTTCAGCGGGAGCGGCGTGGTGTCGGCCGATGGTGGGCCGAGTGCGCGGTCGGACTCGGCGGGCGGCGGTGGCGGGCGCGTGTCGATGACATGCACGACGAACGACTTCACGGGCACGGTGCGCGCGTACGGCGGGACCGCGAACACTGCCGCGGCGGACCCGGCGCGGCGGGCGGGCGCGGGAACGGTGTGGATCAAGGCGGCGGGCGCACCGGCGAGCCTGATCGTGGACAACGGGGGGAATCGGCACCAGACGACGGACTTCGTCGATGTGCTGCGGTTTGATGCGAACATGCTGGTGACCAACGGCGGCGTGGTGTCGCACGGGCAGGGCGATGCGGAGAACGCGCTGGAGCTGACGGGTGATGTAATGATCACGAGCGGCGGCGCAATCTCGCTGACGGGGCGCGGGTACACGCGGGGCGAGGGGCCGGGGTCGTATCCGACGAACTCGGGAGGCCAGGGCGGCGCGGGGCACGGCGGGCGCGGGGGCAACGGGGCGGCTGTGCTGGGTGGTGCGACGTACGGGAGTGTGACGTCGCCGATTGAGTTGGGCTCGGGCAGCGGGCTTGACTGCAACGGCGGCGGAACGGGGGGCGGCGCGCTGCGGCTGTACGTGGGCGGGACGCTGACGGTGGACGGGGAGATCAGCGCGAACGGTTCCACGGTGGGCGCGGCGTGCGGTTCGTCGGGCGCGGCGGGTGGTTCGATCTGGATCCACGCGATCAACGTGACGGGTTCGGGGATCATCACGGCCAACGGCACCGTGAGCGCGCGGACGGACTCCGGGAGCGGCGGCGGTGGGCGGATCGCGATCTACTCGTGCAACAACAGTGTGCCGCTGGCGAACATCGTGGCGCTCGGTGGCGCGGGGGCTCGGCCCGGGCAGCCGGGGACGGTGTTCTTCGGCGCGGGGAGCATCGACATCACGGCGCAGCCGGTGGACGTGCTGTTCACGAGCGGGCAGGTGGTGGAGCTGACGACGGAGGCGGTGAGCTCGCAGTCTCCGTCCACGATCACGTATCAGTGGCGGAAGCGGCAGCGGTTCGGGGAGTACACGCCGATCGTGGAGGGCGAGGATGGGCGGTACTTCGGTGTGACGACGCCGACGCTGACGATCGCGGACATCAACTGCGACGACGGCGGGTACTACGACTGCCTGATGACCGACGCGTGCGGCGTGTTCCCGACGGTGGGGGCCTTCGTGTCGGTGCGGTCGCTGGCGGACTACGACCTGAGCGGCGGGGTTGATGGAGATGACGTGATCGCGTTCTTCAGCGACTGGGATCGCGGGCTGATCGAGGCGGACGTGAACCAGGACGGCGGCGTCGACGGTGACGACGTGATCCTGTTCTTCGCGATCTGGGATCGGGCCTGCTGAATTAGGAGAGCGCGGAGCCCCAGGTGCGCCAGTGGTCGTTCATGGCGTCTCGGCGCGTGGCGTGTGGGCAGTCGGTGATGATGCGGGCGAGGGCGTCGTGCAGGAGCACGACGTCGGCGGTGGCGACGCGCTCGGGCTGCGGGGGTGTGCCGGCGTTGTGCATGTTGCGGATGGGGTAGAGGATCGCGCCGGCTTCGTGGCCGAACGCGGAGAACGCGGCGGCTTCGGTGCGGTCGGCGGCGGCTTGGTCGGTGGGGGTGAGGCCGAGGGCGGCGAGGTCGCGCGTGAGGGACGCGGAGCCGGCAGCGAGGATGCCCGAGCCCGGCGCGGCATCGCGGGCGTCGACGGTGAGCACGCGCGCGCAGGGGCCGAGGAGACCGGCGCGGCAGAGGGCGAGGGCGCCGAGCATGCCGAGTTCTTCGGCACGGGTGAGGAGGAGACGCACGGGGCCGTGCGGGCGGTGGTCGCGGGTGGACTCGAAGGCCGCGAGGAGCGCGGCGACGCCGATCATGTTGTCGCAGGCGAGGCCGAAGAGCTCGGAGTCGGTGCGGCCGGGTTCGCCGACGTCGTAGGAAGCGACGTCGCCGGGCGCGGGGGGGGAGTCGAAGGAGGCGCGGGCGCGGACGGAGCCGGGGGTGGGATCGGTGATCTCGTGGAGCGTGCCCCGGATGATGCGTGCGTGGGAGCGGATGATGACGGGGGTGTTGGTGAGGAGTTCGGAGGGGTGGCCGCCGCGACGGAGGAGGAGTGCTTCGCGGGGGGAGTGGGGGAGGGTTTCGACGATGAAGTTGGGGTGGTCGAGGTGTGCGGCGAGGTAGAGGGGAGGGCCTTTGGGTTCGCGGGCGGCGCGGAGGATGAGGTTACCGGAGTGGTCGCGGCGGGTTTCGCACCAGGGGCGGGAGGCGGTCCAGAGGTTGATGAAGTCGATGGCGGGTTGTTCGCGGCCTGGGGCGGCGGCGATGGCGAGTGCGGAGGATGCGAGGGAGATGAGGGGCGTCAAAGCGGCTCCGGGCGCGGTGGATTGACTCGCACGATGCGGTGAATCATGCTAGGGTGTTTGGCGATGGAACATCCCGGCATAGCACCAGAACCGCGAGAGGACGACTTCGGCACCGACATCATGGTGACGCCGAGCGTGGTGATTCCATCGGAGGTGCTGCACTACAGCTTTGCGCGGAGTTCGGGGCCGGGGGGGCAGAACGTCAACAAACGGTCGACGAAGTGCACGCTGCGGGTGGCGTTGGCGGAGTTGCCGCTGGGGGCGGATCAGCTGACGCGGCTGTGCGCGATGGGTGCGCGGTACGTGACGGATGACGGGGAGTTGGTGATTTCGTGCGACGAGCACCGGAGTGCGCCGAGGAACAAGGCGGGGTGCGGGGAGCGGCTGCGGGAGTTGGTGGCGCGGAGTCTGGTGGCACCGCGGGTGCGGAAGGCGACGCGACCGTCGCGGGGCGCGCGGGAGCGGCGGCTGGGGGACAAGAAGGCGAACTCGGATCGCAAGCGTGGGCGGCGTGGCGGAGACGATTGAGGGGCTAGAAGTCGTCGTCGCTCGAGCGGCTCTTGGACCACTTGGGTTTCTTCTCTTTTTCGACGACCAAGCCGCTGACGCGGACGGTGCCTTCGCCGAGTTCGGCGACGAGGTGTTCGACGAACTCGGAGTCGGGGGTGACTTTGATGCGGGGGTCGGTGGCGAGGGTGGCGACGGCGCCGTCGACGCCGATCATGAGTTCAACGGGGAAGGTGAGTGCGCGTTCGTCGGCGTTTTTGGCCTTGGCGGAGTCGGCGTACTTGGCGACATTTTCGTTGAGGAGTTCGGCGACGCGGGAGAGGGCGCGGGGTGCGCCGCCGTTGAGGGTTTTCTCGTCGACGAGGACTTTGAAGCGACCGGGCTCGACGGGGACACACTCGATGGGCGCGAGGCGGTCGACGATGATCTGGGGTTCGCCCTTTTTGGTATCGATGCGACCGAGGACGAAGACGACCTTCTCGGCTTCGGCGAGGTGGCCGTAGCGGGCGAAGGCTTCGGTGAAGACGACGGCTTCGCATGCGCCGCTGAGGTCTTCGACGGTGAGGATGGCCATTTTCTGGCCTGCGCTGCGGCCTTGTTTGACGACGAGGGTCCGGGATGACTGGACCATCGCGGCAAGGACGACGCGGGTGTCCTGGGTGAGTTCCTTGGTGCCAGCGGTGGTGGTGGTGGTGAACGCGCTGCTCCACTTGCGCCAGCGGTCGAGGGGGTGGCTGCTGACGTAGAAGCCGATGACTTCCTTCTCGAAGGCGAGGGTTTCGGCTTCGTTCCACGGGGTGGCGCGGGCGAGGGTGCCGGCGGCGGGCTTGGAGGCGGTGGCGACGGGTGCGCCGAGGCCGAAGAGCGCACCCTGGCCGGCGGCCTTGTCGGCGGCGAGGGACGCGCCGGCGCTGAGGGCCTGCTCGATGGAGGCGACCATGGCAGCGCGGTTTTCGCGGCCGTGCTGGCGGTCGAACGCGCCGCACTTGATGAGGGATTCGAGGCCGGCCTTGTTCATGGTGCCGGGGGGGAGGCGTTCGCAGAAGTCGAAGAGGCTGGTGTAGGGGCCACTCTTCTGGCGTTCGGCGACGACGGCGGCGACGGCGCGTTCACCGACGCCTTTGATGGCGCCCATACCGAAGCGCATGTGGCCGTGGTTGGCTTTGTGTGGTTCGTTTTCGTCGAAGACGACGGCGAAGTCCTGCTGGGAGAGGTTGATATCGGGAGGGCGGACTTCGATGCCGACGCGGATGGTGGCGCCGGTGGCGGGATCGATGGCGCGGGTGCGGCGGCAGTCTTCGAGGTAGGGGATCCACTCGCTGACCTTGTTCGCGCCGGACTCGTAGGTGAGGAACGCGGCCATGTACTGGGCGGGGAAGTAGGTCTTGAGGTAGGCGGTCTGGTAGGCGACGATGGCGTAGCCGGTCGAGTGGGACTTGTTGAAGCCGTAGCCGGCGAACTTCAGGATAAGCTCGAAGAGTTCTTCGGCCTTTTCCTTGGCGAGACCTTGTTTCTGGGAGCCCTCGACGAACTTGGGGCGTTCCTTCTCGATCTTGTCGTGCTTCTTCTTGCTGATGTTCTTGATGAGCGTGTAGGCGTCGCGGAGTTTGATACCACCGAGGCCGTGCACGATCTGCATGACCTGTTCCTGGTAGACCATGACGCCGTAGGTTTCGCCGGTGTATTTCTCGACGATGGGGTGAACGAGGGGAACTTCGGCCTGGCCGTGTTTGCGGCGGTTGTAGTCGGGGATGAGGTCCATGGGACCTGGGCGGAAGAGGGCGTTGGCGGCGATGAGGTCTTCGAGTCGGTCGGGCTTCATCTCGACGAGGAGTCGGCGCATGCCCCCGGATTCAAACTGGAAGACGCCGGTGGTCTCGCCGCGGCGGAATAGTTCCAGAACCTGTTGATTCGAGTACTCGAGCCGCTCGAGATCGAGCGGGTGGGAGAAGCTCAGATCACCGAGGCTGGGAGCGTTGGACTTTGAGCTGTGCTGCTTCGCGGCTTGGAGCTTTGCGTATTCCTCTCCACGGCCCACCGCGGTCCAGATTTCTTCTTCCGAGAGCGTTTCGCGGATGAGCTTCTTGGCGCGTTCGATGACCGAGAGTGTGCGGAGGCCGAGGAAGTCCATCTTGAGGAGGCCCATCTTCTCGCAGGTGGGGCCGTCCCACTGCGTGATGATGTCGTTTCCTTCGGTGCCGGGTTGCTTGTAGAGGGGGACGATGTCCGAGAGTGGGCGGGTGGCGACGATGACGCCGGCGGCGTGGACGCCGGCGTGGCGGGTGTGGCCTTCGAGTTGGATGGCGTTGTCGAGGAGTTGGCGGACGGCGGGCTCGGTGTCGTAGATCTTCTTGAGGTCGGGTTCCTGTTCGAGGGCGTCCTTGATTTCGATGTTGAGGGTTTCGGGGACGAGTTTGGCGATTCGGTCGACTTCGGGGATGGTCATTTCGAGAACACGGCCGACGTCGCGGATGGCGGCGCGGGCTTTCATGGTCCCGAAGGTGATGATCTGGGCGACGTGGCCGTACTTGTTGCGGACGTAGTTGATGACGTCGCCGCGACCGTCTTGGCAGAGGTCGATATCGATATCGGGGTATTCCGAGCGGTCGGGGTCGGTGAATCGCTCGAAGAGCAGGCCGTATTGGACGGGGCAGGCGTTGGAGAGGCCCAGGACGAATCCGACCATGGTGCCGACGCCTGATCCACGGGCGTTGGCGGGGATGGCGCGCTGGCGGCCCCAGTTGACGAAGTCCCACACGATGAGGAAGTAGGCGGAGATGTTCTTGTCGGCGAGGATCTTGAGTTCGCGTTCGAGGCGGGCGGTGAAGTCGTTGGGGCCTTTGGCCTGGGCGTGGCCGTATCGCCAGATCATGCCTGCTTCGGAGAGCATGCGGAGCGCGGTGTCGCAGTTGGTCTTTGATGCGGCGAGTTCTTCGGGCGTCGGGGGCTGGCGGAAGGGCTGAACGTCGAAGCAGGCGCAGTAGGCCTTGTACCAGGCGGTGAGATCGCCGCCGAAGGCGGGATCGTCGTGGCGCGGGAGGGAGGCGGCCGCGGGGATGGCGATGTGGACGGCGGGGGAGTTGTTCTGGCCGAGGGGGAGTTCGACGTTGCAGCGTTCGGGGATGATGGCCGCGGCGTCGAGGGCCTGGCGGCCGGCGTCGCCGTACTGCGCGAAGAGCTTCTCCATCTGCTGGGGGCTCTTGACGTAGAGCTCCGGGGTGTAGCGCATCCGGTCGGGGTCGTTCTTGCCCTTGCCGGTTGAGATGCAGATGAGGGTGTCGTGGGCGTCGTGGTCTTCGGCGCGGAGGAAGTGGGCGTCGTTGTCGCAGACGAGGGGGAGGTTGAGTTCCTTGGCGAGCTTGATGAGCAGCGGGTTGATGGCGTTCTGCTCGGGGACGTGGTGCTGCATCTCGATGAAGAATCGGGATGTGGCGGGGTCGGGCGTGCCGTTGAAGGTCGCGGCGTGCCAGCGGGCGCTCTCCTTGGCGAGCTCCCAGTACTTCTCGTCGCCGGAGCGGTGGTAGGAGAGGAGGTGGTCGCCGATCTCGCTGCCGAGGTGGCCGTTGATGGCGATGAGGCCTTCGTTGTGCTTGAGGAGGAGCTCGCGATCGACGCGGGGCTTGTAGTAGAAGCCGGTGAGGTAGGCCTCGCTGCCGAGGACCATGAGGTTCTGCCAGCCCTTGAGGTTTTCGGAGAGGAGGACGAGGTGGAAACCACCTTCGCCGCCGCCGGAGTAGGTGCGGTCGGTGCGGGGCTTGCCGGGCGGGGTGACATAGGCCTCGCATCCGAGGATGGGCTTGATGCCTTTGTCTTTGCAGGCGAGGTAGAAGGCGGCGGTGCCGAAGAGGTTGCCGTGGTCGGTGATGGCGCAGGCGGACATCCCGAGTTCTTTGATGCGCGCGACGAGCTTGTCGACCTGGTTGCCACCGTCGAGCAGCGAGTACTCGGTGTGGAGGTGGAGGTGCGCGAAGGTGGCGGGAGCGGGGCTCCCGGGGGATGCGGGCTCTGCGGCTGGGGGCATGGGAGAAGCTCTCCTGTTGGGGGGCATTGTACCGGAGGGGGCGTGGTTGTGGGGGGTTGCGCAGGCGGCAGAGACGGAACAGGCGGGTGTGACCGGAGTTGGGGAGTTGAAAACGGGTGGCGGGGAGTGGGGGGGAATTGGAGAGTTGGGGTGCAGTCAGGAAGCCGCGAGGCCGGGGCACCAGTGCCGGCAGACTCGCGGGAACATCAATACATGGAGGGTTTGACAATGGGTACGAGTAAGTTGATCGCGTCGGTGGTTGTTGTCGCGGCGGCGTCTGTCGCGACGGCGGATACGGTCCAGATGAACTTTGTGGGGACCGGCTCCGGCCGCAACGTGCGGATTTTCACCGACAGCGGCGCGCGAAACGTGTTCGCGGGCCAGCTGATCCACAACTTCAGCGGCGGCACCGGAAGCCTGACCTCGATGACGGGGAACCGGTTCACGTACTGTGTGGACATCGACCAGTTCGTGAGTGGCTCGTCCCGGACCTACGACCTGATGCCCATCGCGAGCATGACGCTCGCCGATCCCATGGGCGCTGATCGGGCGCAGGCGATTACGGACATCTTCAACGCCCAGCCGTTCTGGCCGACGCAGGCCAGCGTTTCGAACGACTACGCCTCGGCGCTTCAGCTGGTGATCTGGGACATCATCACGGACTACAACAGCACTTCCGGGTTGAGCAGCCTGAGTCTCACGTCCGGCACATTCCGGGCGACGAAGACGGATGGCGGGGCGTTGGGTCTTGGAATCGTGTCTCACTACAACACCTTCGTGAGCTACATCGGCACAAGCGCGAGCGCGGGAGTCAGCCTGCTCGGTTTCGGCAACTCGTCCCATCAGGACCAGATCACGCCGACGAGCATTCCCGCCCCGGGCGCCGGCATGTTGGCCGGGCTGGGAGGCCTTGCCCTTGCTCGCCGCCGCCGGTAAGTGATGTTTGAGTGTGTCGCCCGGATGGAGAGAGAGAGGCGCACAGCGCATCACACCCTTAGCAGACGCGATGAACCCTCGGCCGAAAGGCCGGGGGTCGTCGTTTTTGGAGGCTGAGTTGCCGAAGCTGGTGGCGCGGGCCATGGAACGACTCCGGTTACGCGGCGAGGTACGAGACGACGCGGTCCTGCGGGGTGCGGAGCGCCATGACGAGGTACCGCAGCGCATCGCAGAGGTGATCCGCGCCGGTCTTCATCGGTGGGCCGCCGTTCACGCCGTTGCGGTACTGCTCGAGGCTGTTGATGAGCGCGACGCACGTGTCGTCGATGATGATCGAGGGGCCCGTCGCCACCGCGGGCGCGAGCATCGCACGGACGGTGTTGATGCCCGTCGCGAGATCGTGGCGCGGGGTTGAAACGGTAAGGCCGTTCTGCCGCAGCACCTGGACCGCGGAGATGCCGGTCTGGTGCGAGCGCGCGAGGCCCGCGGGGTCGACGCCGATCAGATCCGGGCGGGGCGCAACCTGGCCCCCGATGAGCATCGCGGCCTGGTCGTCGAGGCGTTGCTCGGAGCGTTCGTACTCGCAGAACACCCACAGAGCGGCGCGCGGATCCTCCACGGCCCAGATGATCGCGGTGGGATTCGCGAAGCCGAAGTCCATGCCGGCGACGACGCGGTAGCGGGAGATCACGCCGCCCTCCGCGCACGCGCGGACGTGGTGCGGAAAGTCGGCGCGGGAGCGCGTGTGGATGCCGCGGGTGAACTCGGGGTAGACCGCGTCGGTGCGGCGGGGCTCGGTGCAGAGCATCTCGGCTTTCCAGGTGGCATCACCGACGCGACGCTTCAGGGCGATGGCGTCCTTGATGGTGAGGTGGCCGGCGTCGGCGGGGTCGATGTTCTTGGCGCGGCCCTCGCACTCGGGGAAGAGCTCGCAGTCGCGCGCGGGTGCGCGGCAGGGTTTGTCGGGTGGGCAGAGGGCGAGGACATCGAGAACTCCCCACCGGAAGAGTGCTCGTTTGCCTTCTTTCGCTTCGGCGACGATGCGGCTCATCATGCCGCCCTGGTTCTGCATGGTGCTGAGGCACTCGATGGTGCCGACGATGTCGTGGGGGCCGCAGCGCGCGGAGATGGTGGTGAGCTGGACGGCGTCCCAGATTTCGGGCTTGAAGAGGTCGACCTCATCGCAGCGGAGTTTCTGGACGCGCGTGCCGCGAACGGAGGTCTGAGCCTGCGAGAGGACTTCGGTGTTGGAGCCGTTGGCGAAGGTGACGCGGGAGGAGGCGAGTTTGGGCTGCGCGGCGTCGACGATCTCGGGGTGGCGCGCGGGGTCGAGGAGTTTGCGGAGGTGGGCGAGCATGAGGCGGGATTGGTGTTCGGAGCCGCCGAGGATGCGGATGGAGATGCCGGGCTTGAAGAGCATGTCGAGGAGGGTGGCGACGGCACCGAGGAAGGTCTTCCCGCCGCCCCGGTTGGCCCAGACGACGCCGTCGGGCGGGCGAGGCGCGTTGAGGCGATCGCCGAAGAAGGCGTGGTCCAGGTAGTCCATCGGCGCGGCGTGGGACGCGATGAGCGGCGCGGTGCGCACGCGAACGCCGAGGTACTTCTCGATGAACGCGCGGAGTTCGTCGCGGGTGCGGGGCTCGGGAAGGGTTGCGGGCGTGGTCATGGGGTGAACCTCAGGCGGCGAGGGCGAGCGTGGAGGCGGTGGTGTGGGCGTACACGCGCGGGGGGCAGACGAGGCGTCGCGCGGCGAGCGAGGCGATGGCGGGGAGGGAGTCGTCGGGGGTTGAGCGCAGGGCGCGGGTGGCGCGGGAGTCGTTGGCCCAGCGGAGGAGCGCGCCGTGGACATCGCGCGAGCGCGCAAGGAGGCCGGGGATGGCCGCGAGGCGCAGGAGCGTGAAGGGCGTGACGCCGAGAGCGGTGAGTGCGGAGCGGAGGCGGTCGTCGCGGGCGGCGCGGACTTCGCCCAAGGGCGTCATGCCCGCGCGTTCGAAGAACGGTGAGACGTGGCCCATCGCGGCGATGGCCTCGGTGATGGGGGTCAGTGGATTCAGAAGGTACTGACGCACGAGCGCGGTGGCGACGCCGAGGCCTCGGTAGTCGATCGCGACGATGACGCGGGAGATGGTGCGGACGTTGTCGTTGATCCACGTGACGTGGTTGGCGCGATCGGCGAAGCCCGGGAGCTTGCGTCGCCACTGGCCGTTGAGGGTGGGGCGAGAAACGGCGAGCACACCAACGTCGACGCCGGATTCGGCGGCGACGATGACGCGTTCGGGCGGGAAGGGGTCGTTGCCGAGGTAGTGGCGCTCGGCGAGGCTGCGCAGGTCGTGGGTGGTGCCTGTGCGGAAGGAGAGATCGAGGGCGGTGTTCATGCGGCGGTCTCCAGAATGGGGGCGGTGGTGCGGGAGCAGTTCACGGTGGTGCGTGCGGGGAACCAGCGGGCGACGTCTTCGCGCGCGGTGATGGCGATGAGGGCGCAGGGAGCGCGGGCGCAGAGGCTGAGGCAGACCGAGCGCGCGAGGCGCGAATCGAGGGCGGAGCAGAACTCGTCGACGACGAGAATGTCGGGCTCGCGGGCGAGGGCGCGGGCGATGAGCAGACGGAAGGACTCGCCCTCGGAGAGTTCGCGGATGCGACGCGGAAGGAGTGTCGCGTCGGCGAGTCCGACGCGGCTGAGCAGCGACCATGCGCGCGGGATCGGCCCTGGGATCACGTCGAGCATCCGGGCGTCCCCGCGCGAGTGGGGTTGCGAAGGATCGATACGCACGACGCGCCGGCCTTGCAGCGCGGCGACGGCGGCGATCGCGCGGCCAAGACGGGACTTGCCGCTCCCGCTGGGGCCCGTGATGAGCACGCGGTCGCGCGACGCGAGGGCCTTGGCGAGGGACTCGGCGAGCAGTGGGGGAGTGGCGTCGCGGGGCTCGGAGGTGATGCCGAACGCGGCGAGGGCGAGCAGCGTGCGGTTGCTCACGCGGGCGGCGGGGTTCATGCGGCGACTCCTGCTTTCACGGGCGCGGCACGATTCACGAGGGAGATCACGCGGGCCCGGACAAGGCGCACGCGGTACACGCTCGTGCCGAGTTTGCGGGCGACGTCGCGGAGGTGGTACCCCTCGCAGAAGTGCGCGTGCGCGATGCGGGCATCGAGGCGGCCCATCCGGGCGGATTCGCGGGCAACCAGCGCGTACTCGCGCGAGCGAACCCGCTCGAGCAGCCCGTGGACGCGCCGGGTAACGCTGCGCGACGAGACGCCCAGCTCCCGCGCCAGCGTGCGGGTGGGGACGCAGTCGATCAGGTAGCGGAAGAGGAGGGTGCGGTCCTCCTCGAGGATGTGAACCGTGAGGTCCTTGAGCTCCCGCGAAAGCTCGGACCGCAGAAGGGTGGCTTGGCGGCTGAAGCGGGCACCAACCCAGCCACCGGGCAGAAAGTCATAGATGTGCATTCCCACGAGAGACTCCTTTCGGGGGCCAAACTGCGGCCCCGCGGGGATGATCTACGCGTGGGAGGATGCGGTAAATGGAGTTTGTTTGGTATACCTGAAAATGCGCGCACGGAGGCGTCGCGGCGTGCCGCTCACTGACAACAGTGTGTCAGTTTGCGTAGCCCGATAACCGTTACTGGGTGGGGCTGGCGGCGCGGATGTTGGCGAGGATGTGGTCGCGGTGGTTGCGGTAGTTCTGCAGGTCGGTGTGGACCTGAGGATCGGAGGCGTCGATCGCGAAGCAGCGCTCGAGGACGGCGATGGTCTCGTTGGCGGCGGCGAGCGCGGCGGTGAAGTCGCGCCGTGCGATGGCAACTTCCATCTGGCGACCGGTGGTATCGCGCATGGTCCAGCGGGCGAAGTGGTCGTCGGGGTCGGTTTCCCAGATGGGATGAACGACGGCGGTGGCTTGGTTTGCCAGCGTTTGCGCCTTCACGTCGTTCCCCGCGAGAAGTTCGCAGCCAGCGATACGCGCAAGAGCGCGGGCGTACGCGTGAACACTCCGACGGTCCTCGGGAGCGACGGCGAACATCCTCTCGGCGGCGTTGAGCGCCGACTGGGCGAAGCAGAGATGGTCCTCTGTGTAAGCCTCAAAGCAGGACGAGAGGAGCGCCTCGGCCTCGGCGAGGTTGTAGAGGACCTCGGGGTTGTCGGGGAAGCGTGTGACGAGGTCGCGGGCGAGGATCGCGCGCTCCTGGAGCAGCGTGAGTTGCTTGCCGGGGTCGATGCCGCGAGCTTGGTGGGCGAGGCGTTCGAAGCTCCAGCCGAGGGAGGTGTGTGCGGAGATGAAGTCGGGGTTGTTGCGGGCGATGGCGAGGTACATGTCGTGGGCGGCGCGGTAGCGATCGATCTTGGAGGGTTTCTCGTCCGGGGCGGCGCGGTCACCGACCCGGACGATCTGGGTGGCGAGTTCGAGTTGAGCGCGTGGGTCGTTGGGGCGGCACTCCGCGACGAACTGGCGGTCTTCGAGGGATCGCCGGTAGAGGACCCGCATGGAGTCAAAATCGCTGCTCTGCGCCGCGATTTCGGCGGCGTGCTGAAGGGCCTTGCCCCGGAGCGCGCGGAGATCGGGATCGTTTGGTTTGCGGAGGACGTCGTTCTCGATCCGTTGGAGTGCTTCGTTGACGATGCGGGCGCGGAAGTCGCGGGTGGCGGCGCGTTTGGCGGCGTCGTCGACGAGGCGATCGAGGAGGAATGCGTAGTTCTCGATGGAGCGGGCGTACTCGCGCCGGTCGGCACGCCACGCGCTCACGGCGCTGACCGCGGCGGTCGCGAGGAGCAGTGCACCGGCCGAAACGAGCACAACCGCGACTCGGTGGCGGCGGGTCCACTGGAGCGCGAGTTCGAGGGCCTTGGGAGGACGGGCGATGGTGGGGCGGCCGTCGAGAAAGCGGCGAAGGTCGTCGGCGAGTTCGGAGGGCGAGGCGTAGCGGTCCGGGGGGCTCGGGGCGAGGGCGCGAGCCGCGATGGCGTCGAGGTCGGGCGGTGTGTCCGGCGCGAGGGCGCGTGCGCGGCGGGGTTCTTCGCGCTGCGCACTGTGGAGCCACGAGGCGAGTTCACCGGGAGATTTTCCGGGTGAGCCCAGAGGCAGGCGACCGGTAAGGTGCTCAAAGAGCAGGACACCCAGGCCCCAAACGTCGGTGCGGGTGTCGATCGCGGCGGAATCGCCACGCGCCTGCTCGGGCGCCATGGTTCCAAGGGTGCCGAGCACAACGCCCGGCAGCGTGGCCTGGGCGGCGAGGTGATCGTGCGCGCGGGCGATGCCGAAGTCGACGACGACGGCGCGGGATGGTTCGTTCGATGTTGCGGGGGTGACGAGCACGTTGGCGGACTTGAGGTCGCGGTGGATCACGCCGCGCTGGTGCGCGTGCTGAACGGCCTCGCAGACGGCGATGAGAAGGTTGAGGGCGTCGCGTCGGGGGAGCTTGCGGGTCGCGGCGGCGAAGGGGAGGCCGACGACGAGGTCCATGACGATGAAGGGGCGTGAGATGGCGTCGACACCGAAGTCGCGCACGCGGGTGAGACCGGGGTGATCCAGTCGAGAGAGGAGGCGGACCTCGTGCTCGAAGCGCCAGCGTTCGCGCTCGGAGGGCGCGGTGCGCTGCAGGAGCTTGAGGGCGACGGGGGCGTCGAGGCCCGGGCGTGTAGCGGCGTACACGGTGGATGTGCCGCCGACACCCAGGACGCTCACGATCTCGTAGTCGCCGATGCGTTCACCGTTGCTCACGGCGGGACCGGTATCGGCGGGGACGTGGTCGACGATGGACCAGAGTTGATCGCTGCGGAGCGCGGAGGAGTCGCTGTCGCGGGCGATGAGGGACTTCACTTCGCGGATGAGGGCCTGGTTGCCGTCGCAAGCGGTTTTGATATAGGCATCACGATCGCCGGGAGGAACGGCGAGGGCACCGAGGAAGACTTGCTTGAGTTTGACGGCACGCACGCAGGGAGTCTAACACACCGTGCAAGTGGGTCCATCGTCCGAGAGCCTTTCGGCCAGCCAGGCCCGGGCGAAACGCCAGTCGGCCTCGGCGGTGGAGAGGGAAACCCCGAGAAACTCGGCGATCTGGTCGTGCGTGAGGCCGCCGAAGAACTTGAGCTCCACGAACCGGGCCGAGCGGGCGTCCACGACCTCCAGTTTGGTCAGCAGTTCGTCAAGACCGACGAGATCAAGCTGGCGATCGGGCGCCGCGGGTTCGGAGTCGTCCAGTGCCACGAGGCTGAGGCCCGGCGAGCGCTTGTCGGCGTTGCGGCGGCGCGCGTGATCGACCAGAACACGGCGGAAGACGGTCGCGGCGGCCGCGAGGAAGTGGGCCTTGGACTGCCACGCGGGGTTGGCGCTGCTGGCGAGGCGAACGAAGGCTTCGTTGACGAGCGCGGTCGGCTGGAGCGTGTGACCGTCGCGTTCGGCGCGCATGGAACGCTCGGCCTGAGCGTACAGCTCGTCGTACAAACGTTCAATCCATCCTGAGGCCGAGTGCGCGGTCATGGCGCACCATTCTAGCTCTTTCTTACTGCCCCGTGATCTCGACGGGTATCATCGATTCGGTCACCGCGCCCGAGTTAAGATCCTTGAGCGTCACCTTGAGGTTGTAACGTCCGATCGCGAGCGATCGGTGCAGCTCGATGATCTGAATAAGGTAGAAATCGCGACGTTTCACGCGGCTGGTCTCGATCACACGCTGCGGCGGGCGGTGCCACACCTGGTACCCGTCCTGCTGGAAAAGCGTCAGCGACTGCTCGAGCTCCACCGACACCTGCTCCGCCACGTCGCTGCCTGCGGCAATCGGATCTCCCCGTCGGGCGGGACGCGTCGTGAACCCGTCGATCTCCGTGTACACGATGGCCTTCGAGCCCTTGCCCGCGGGGAACGCGCTGGTCGGGAACGCGTCGTACTGGCCGAACCCACGAACACGCATGCACAGGCGAACCTGCGGGATCTTGAGTTCCGACGGCGCGGCGATCTGCGCGAGTGCCGTGCGGATCTCCTCGCTGCTCGCGGCGGGCGTGGAGGCAACGCGGTCGCGTGCCGCGATGAGCGTCGCGCGGTCTTCGGCGTTGAGCCTGGCGTTGAGCAGCGCGCCGGTGGTGTCGAGCCCGCGGAGTGCGCCCGGTTGGAGGGATTCGATCATCGCGAGCGCAACGGCTTCGGGCATGACTTGCGAACCGTCAACCGGGCGGTCGCGGATCAATGTCGCGACGCGCGCCGCGAGCGCGACGACCTTGTCGTCGTTGGTGCTGGTGGCGGGTTTGCTGGCGTTGGTGGCGTCGGCGGCCTGGGAGCTGGAGGGGGTCGCGGTGGGAGAGACGGTGGTGGGGGGGTTGGCGGGCGGAGGCGTGGCCGCGGCGGCCTCGCGCGACCAGGCTTCGTCGGCCTGACCGAGGACGTAGGGATCCTGCGTGATGGCCTGGGGGGTTGCTGCGGCGAGGGAACTGAGTCCGGTGGAGGCCTCGGAAGCGGTTGCGTCGGACGGGGAAGCGGAGGGCGACGGGGTGGGGGCGGCCTGCTTGCGTCGGATCGCTTCGGCGTACTGCTGCTCGATGAACTCCGCGTTCGCGAGGAGGGTCTCTTCGACGCTCATCGGGCGGTCGTTGATTTTCGGGTTGGCGATGAGCACGCCGTCGGCCTCGCCGGAGCCCAGCGCCATAAGAGAGGTGTTGACGCCGTCGGAGGGCCCGGATTTGGAGGATGAGCCGCAGCCGTGCAGGAGGGGGATCGTCGCGAGTGCCGCGAGCAGGGCGTGTGGACGGGAACGTGGAGCGTTGAGCATGGGGGCCTCCGTGCTGGTGCTGCCGCGCGCGGCGACAGCCCGCCCTCCGGGCGGACGGGTGAGTATCGGCGGGAAGGGGGCGTAAACCGGAAAAACCGCACCGATCGAGGGCCGAACGCGGGAGCGGGGCGTGCCGGGCGGGGTAGTTCGCTATGCTGAAGGCATGAAGAGCGGGCTGATGATCCTGTTGGTGGGCGCGATGGGTCTCGTCGGATGTCGGGCCAAGGGTCCGCCGACGTTCGAGGTGGGCGCGGGCACGTACCCGGACGCCTTCCTCGCCGGGCGCGAGGTCCTGCGGGAGTACCGATTCGCGCTCGAGCGGGTCGACGCCGAGGAGGGCGTGCTCTCGACGGACGCGAAGGGGTCGTCGGGGCTCTTCACGCCGTGGGACGCCGAGCAGAGCACCGTCCGGGCCGAGTTGAGCGACACGATCAACCACCAGAACCGCCGGGTGCGGATCACCTTCGACCCCCCCCACGCCACCCCCGATACCCCGCGCACCGGTCGCGTCGAGGTCGTGGTGTACCGGATGCAGAACTACAGCCTCCGGCCCAACCCGCGCGTGATCTCCATGTCCAGCGGCACACTCGACCCCGCGATGTCGGACCGCGGCGTGTGGCCTCAGTATGAAGTCGCAACCACCCGCGACGACGACCTTGCCGTGCGGCTGGCCCGAGCGATCGAGAAGAAGCTCGCGGCACCCAAGTAACGCACGAAAGCCAACGAAGGCGGCACGGCCGGGCCCCACGGGGTTCTGGTTGTGTTATCACCCCTACAGACAGGGAAAACGACGGGATCCGGGTGAATTCCATAGTGACGGGACCTTTTGCGTGAGTAACTTGGGGTCGTTTCCGTTGGCGGACTACGCAGAGGGATCTCCGGGCCACGAGCGACGGTCGCAATGGGACCTGGGATCAGAGAAAGGGAATTGGGGTCCTATGAAGTACGGCGTATTCGCATGTCTGGCCGCGGCGGGGTTGGCGGCCACAGCCCAGGGTCAGTTTCAGAACACCTACGGCCTCGGCTTTGACGAGCGGGCCGAGTCGGTGATCAACACGAGCGACGGCGGCTACCTGATGGCCGGTTCGCGAAACATCAACGGCAACATCCAGATGTACCTGGTGAAGGTCGATGCCAACGGGCTCTTCCAGTGGGACAGCGTCTTCGGCGGCCAGGGTCGCGACAGCGCCAACCGCGTCGAGGAAGTTCCGGCTGCCTTCGGCGGCGGGTACATCGTCGCGGGTGAAACCAACAGCAGCCCCCTGGGCTTCGGCGCTGCGCTGGCACGCGTCAATGCCGCGGGCAACCTGATCTGGGCGCGTGCGTACACGGGCACTCCGTTCGTTGGCGGCGCGGCCGGTCCGACCGGCCTTACCGTCTGCGGGAACGGTGAGTTCGTGATGACGAGCCGACTGCAGGCCCCGGGCGTTGCCGCGCAGGGCTTTGTGATGACGCGGACGACCAACGCCGGCGCGGTGGTCTTCTCCCGCGTGTACCAGGACAGCCGCTTCGGCGCGACCACGTGGGCGTCGCTGACGGACGTGCACGAACTTCCGGATCGCAACCTGGTGGTGACGGGGTACACGAGCCGACTGGGCACCGTGGACACCGACACCGTCGTGTGCCGCTCGGACAACATGGGCAACTTCTTCCTGGCCCGGACCATCGGCCCGGCCCAGATCCCTGACTTCGGGACCAACCTGGTTCCCGGCATTCAGGCCTCGCTGTTTGTGACCGGCCAGCGGTCCACCGCAGCGACCGGGAACAACAGCTCGTTCGTCTTCCGCACCGACCTCAACGCGAACCTCGCGTGGTACCGGCAGTACCAGAACTTCCTCGCGAACAACGCGATCGAGAACGCCGACACCGTCGGCAGCGTGATCGTCGGCGGCACCACCGCCAACATCGCCAACAACGGCGCCTCCATGCTGAAGGTCGGCTTCGCCGGCAACTTCCAGTGGTGCTCCGTCTACGGCGGCCCCGGCACCGACATCGGTGAGTCCATCGACGTCACCCCCGCCGGCGTCCTCGCGCTCAGCGGCTTCACCAACTCGTGGGGCTCGGGCATCAACGACTACTACCTCGTCGAGACCAGCCCCACCGGCGACTCCACCGAAGTCTGCCAGCGGTTCATCGATCTCCCGCAGAACGATGTCCCCCCGCCGGTCGTGAACTTCCAGATGCCGCCCGTCGACCGCCCCGAGCTCTTCACCTTCCAGTGGCAGTCCACCCCCGGCGACACCCGCCGCACCGACGCCTGCCCGACGCCCTGCGTGCGTCCCCCCGGCGGCATGTGGGCCTGGTTCCCCTTCGATGAACTCGCCGGCCCCCGCGCCAACGACATCGTCGTGAACAACGACGGCTTCTGGGCCGGCGGCCCGACGCCCACCCCGGGCGTCGTCGCCGGAGCACTCTGCTTCGACGGCATCGACGACCGCGTCCGCGTTCCCGATGCTCCCTCCATCGACCTGGGCACCGGCGACTTCTCGATCGACGCCTGGATCCGCACCACCAGCACCAACGGCGTTGAAATCATCTGCGACAAGCGCGTCAACACCCCTCGCGTCCAGGGTTACTCCTTCTACATCGCCAACGGCCAGCTCGGCCTCCAGCTCGCCGACGCCGCCGGTCCCAGCGGCTCCTGCGCCTGCAACCCGACCGCGGCCTGCACCAACTGGGGCTCCGGTGTCGCCGGCTTCGTCGCCGACGGCAACTGGCACCTCGTCGCCGTGACCGTTCAGCGCAACTCCACCACCGGCGGTCGCTTCTATGTCGACGGCGTCCCCGTCGCCACCTTCGACCCCACCTGCCGCCCCGGCAACGTCGACAACAGCAGCCCCCTGCTCATCGGCCGCCGCTCCTTCAGCAACGACGGCTACTTCCGCGGCTGCCTCGACGAGCTCGAGATCTTCAAGAGGGCCCTCACGCCCGCCGAAGTCATGGGCCTCTTCACCGCCGCCGCCGCCGGTAAGTGCAAGGACACCGTCGCCACCAACTGGGACACCCCCTTCTGCCTCAACCAGCAGCAGGTCTCCACCTACGTCACCATCTGCAACAACCACGCTATCCCGCAGACCTACATCGGCTCCTTCTCCGGCCTCGCCGCCGGCCCCGGCTGCTCCGTCGCTGGCCCGACGACCTTCACGACCTCCGCCGTCTTCCCCATCACCATCGCCGCCAACACCTGCGTCAACATCCCGGTCGTGATCGACCGCCCCGCCGGCCTCACCGCCGCCGGTCTGACCTCCTGCTACGAGTTCGTCGCCACCAACACCTCCACCGGTGAAACGATGATCGGCCGCGGCTCCGTGCAGGACCGTCGCGACCTGTGCGCGGTGCTGAACCCCGTGCTCACCGACACCATCCTCCGCGTGCCGCTCGATCTCGGCACCAGCACCCGCTTCGCGCTGGTCAACACCTCCGGCGGCCCGCTCCAGGCCCCGCTCCGTCTCCGCGTCATCGGTCCGGACATGACACCCGACATTGAGTACATCAGCCTCAACGGCCTGCCCCCCGGTCAGCCCGTCCTCCGCACCCTCAACCTCCAGCAGGGCGGCACCGAAGTCGTCGAAGTCTCCCTCCAGATGGCCCTGCCCGACGTCACCACCACCTTCACCGTCATCATCGAAGCCGATACCGACGGCGACGGCGAGTGGGAACCCCTCTCCTCCTTCAACGCCCAGGGCATCTACGCCCCGCCCTGCACCGGCGACTACAACCGCGACGGCTCCGTCGACGGCGACGACGTGATCGCCTTCTTCCAGGACTGGGACAACGGCATCATCGAGGCCGACGTGACGGGAGACGACGCTGTCGACGGCGATGACGTCATCTTCTTCTTCAACGCCTGGGACCAGGGCTGCTGATCCCGACTCCGGGCCACCAAGCCCGCGTCAGGAACTCCATAAATCAAAGGGCCCCGAGCACTCGCTCGGGGCCCTTTCTTCTTTTCACTTCACACGCCCCCACCCGTTCAGCGACGCTCCGCCAGGATCCGATCCGGCAGCCCCTCGATCAGCGTCGTCGTCTGCTGACCCGTCGCCAGATCCTTCACCGTCGCGCTCGCCGCCGACTCCAGAATCACCGCCACCCGCGCCCCGCTGTCCGCCGCTTCCTTCAGCAGCTTCCCAACGTTCCGCGTCGCCTTGTACGTGTGACGCGTGTGCATCCCCAGAGCACGGCACCGCGCCACAAACGGCTTCAGCAGCGCCTCCGTATCCGGTGTTCCGTTCGAGATCACGAAAACATCCGGCGCACACCCCGTCCGCCGCATGATCTCCGAATCCGGCGGCATCAGCCCCCGGTCCTGCAGCACCAGGCTCAGCACCACGTCCCCCATCCCAAACCCCACCGCCGGCGTCGGCGGCCCGCCGAAAAGCTCGACGAGGTTGTCGTACCGCCCGCCCCCCGCGATCGCACGCTCCGCGCCCGACGCCTCGTGCACCTCGAACACCATCCCCGTGTAGTACGCCAGACCGCGCACAATCGAAAGATCAAAGTCGATCCAGTCGAGGATCCCCGCCGACGCGAACTCGTGCGCCAGCGGCGCAACCGCCTGCGAGAAGTACGTCAGATCCACCACGTACTCCGTCTTCCGCCCCGCCGGATCAACCTCGTCCACCGTCGTACGAATGATCCCCTTCTGAAACACCTCCGCCTGCTCCAGCGTGAACCCAAACGCCGAAACCTCGCGCGCAAAGTCCGCCGGCGGCATCTTCCCCTTCGCGTCCAGCAGCTTGAACAACCCCAACTGCCGCGACTCCTCCAACCCACGCTGCGACAGCCACTCGCTCAGCGCCCGCCTGTGGTTCACCTTCACCCGCACGTCCTTGGGCGTCAGCCCCAGGCTCCGCAGCAGCGAAACACACGTCGCGATGATCTCGCAATCCGCCCCCGCCGAATCATCCCCCAGAATGTCCGCGTTCCACTGCAGAAACTCCCGCAAACGCCCACGCTGCGGCTTCTCCGCCCGGAAAAACGTCGGCGTGCAAAACCACTTCGTCGGCTTCGGCAGCGACCCCGCCTTCGCGGCGTACATCCGCGCAAGCGTCGGCGTGAACTCCGGCCGCAGCGCGTAGTCCTTCTCGCCGCCCTCGCGCCGGAACGAAAATAGCTCCGACACGATCCCCTCGCCGCTCTTCACCGTGTACAGCTCGAGGTGCTCGAACGTCGGCCCGTCGATCTCGTCGAACCCGTGAATCACCGACGAACGCCGCCACGCTTCCGTGATGTACCGCCGACGCGCCGCGTCCAGTGGGTAGAAATCACGAGTCCCCTTCGGGGATTGCATCTGCTGTGCCATGAGTTCAACCTTCCGCGCCGATCGCCCGCTCGCTTACTGCAGGTTCACCGGCATCACCACGTACAGGAAGTCGTTGCCGCTCTTGATCAGACCCGGCTTGTTCGGCGCCTTCAGCTCCATCACGACCTCGCTGTCGGTGATCACCCGCAGCGCGTCCGAGATGAACATCGGATTGAACCCGATCTCCACCGCCTCGCCCTCGTACGCCGTCAGGTCCGCCTTGATGTTCGCCTCGCCCATCTCCGGCGCACGACTCGAAAGCTCCACCTGCTTGTTCTTCGCCGAGAACGAGAGCTTGATCCCCTTCGACTCCTCGTTCGTCAGCAGCGCCGCGCGCCGAACCGCCGAGCCCAGCACGTCCCGGTCGAACGTCACCTTCTTGTCCTGGTCCTTCGGGATCACGTCCTCGTACGGAGGGAACGTGCCTTCCACGAGGTTCGAGATCAGCACCGCACGCCCCGGACTCGCCGCCGTCCCGAACGAGAACAACGCCTGGTTGTCCGTGATCGCGATCTGCACCGGCTCGTCGTGGTCCCGGATCAGCTTCTGCAGCATGCTCAGGGCCTTCACCGGAATGATGCACGCGATCGCCTTCGCGTCCTTATCCGTCGTCGTCAGGTTCGCCCGCGCGAGCGCCAGGCGCCGCCCGTCCGTCGCCACCATCTCCAGCCGCTTGCCGTCACGCTTCAGCAGCACCCCGTTGATCGCGTACCGCGAGTTCTCCTTCGCCGTCGCAAACAACGTCCGCGCCACCAGCTCCGACAACGACCCCGCCGGATGCGAAATCACCGCCTTCGCCTTCCCCATCTCCGCCGTCCCGCCCACCGCCGACTGAAAGTCCGGAATCGGCGGGAACTCGGCCGCCGGATAGCCAAACACCTTGAAGAAGGCGTCCCGCCCCCGGATCGTCATCGCGTCCCCCTCAACCTCCAGCGTCAGCGTCGGCTCCGAATCCTCCGCCGACACAATCTGCCGAAGCTTGTCCGCCGGAATCAACGCCTCCCCCGGCGTCTGCACATCCACCTGGCTCAGACTCAGCTTCAGCGCAATCTCCGCGTCCGTCGCCGACAGAATCAACTCCCCCACCCCAGACGACTTCGTCGCCGTCAGCTTCACACACGTAAGCTGCACCCTCGGCGTCCTCGCGGCAACCGCGCCGGAAACCAAGTTAATACCCTCCATCAGTGCCGCGCGATCGCAAATAACCTTCATTTCGCTCGAGCTCCGTCTTTGCCCCTCCAAGCCCAAGTGTATCGAACAAATACCGAGAAGGCGAAAACCAACCCCCTTCCACGCGCAATCTCCCGCACCCCACTTCCACCCCTGTGCACCCCCTGTGTACGCCCTGTGCACGCGCTGACAACTGCGCCGCGACCTCCTCTCCACAAACCACTTGCACCCGCCCCCCGCTGTGCATAACCCCCCGGGCCGGGGAACCCCCGGCTCTCCCGCCCGCAGGAATCTCACCAAACCTGCCCCCATTCCTCCCCGTTGGGTTGTCAGCGGAGACCAGATGCCAGATACTCTCGGACCACGAGAGGTGGGCCCCGGAGGGGGCCGGGGCTGTCGTGCTGCCCTCATTCCCCCGTCCGGTCTTCCGGCCGGGCTCTATAAGGTAGATACACGGGTCCGCCGCCCCGCTCCCCGCGGCAACGAGACGACCGTTCAACAGTTCGAAGGAGGGACGGAAGACAAGGGGTTGGAGGGGAACTGGAGGGGGTTGGAAGGGGGATTGGAGGGGGGATTGGAGGGGGAGGAGCGCTGGTGCTCCGACGCGATGGGTGCGCGACCATCGCGTATTTGCAGTTCAACCCGACCGCCAGCGCCGGCGGTCGTCTCCCGGGAAGGAATCGCACCATGTCGTTCGACGCAGCCATTCACGCTCAGGCCATCGACCTCGATCGTCTTGTCCTCGAGTCGTGTGCAGCCGCCGGAAGCGGTCACCCCACCAGCGCCATGAGCATCGGTCACCTCGTCACCGTCCTCATGTTCCACACCATGCGGTGGAGCCCCGAGTTCCCTGACTACCCCACCAGCGACCGCCTCGTCCTCAGCGAAGGCCACGCCGTCCCCGTCGTCTACGCCGCCGCCGCCAAGCTCGGCACCATGATCGGCAAGGACCCCGCCGCCCGCCGCAAGCTCACCGAGGCCGACCTCAAGAACCTCCGCGCCGCCTCCAGCGAACTCGACGGCCACCCCAACCCGATGGAAGGCTTCTCCTTCTTCGACGCCGCCACCGGCTCCTTGGGCCAGGGCCTCTCCATCGCCGCCGGCGTCGCCGAAGGCGCCCGCCTCGACGGCACCGACCGTCGCGTCTACTGCATCGTCGGCGACGGCGAATCCCGCGAAGGCCAGATCGCCGAGGCCTTCGACTACATCGTCGACCGCAAGATCCGCAACCTCCTCACCATCATCAACTGCAACGACTACGGCCAGGCCGACCGCGTCTCCGCCCAGCAGTCCCCCGACGTCCTCGCCGCGAAGCTCGAGGCCACCGGCTTCGAAGTCCGCGTGATCGACGGCCACAACCCCAACCAGATCAAGTCCACCTTCGACGCCTTCATCGCCGGCGCCGGCACCAAGCCCATGGTCGTGATCGCCAAGACCGTCAAGGGCTGGGGCTGCCCCAGCATCCAGGGCAACGGCTGGCACGGCAAGCCCCCCACCGGCGACTCCCTCAAGCGCGCCATCACCGAGCTCGACGAGAAGCGCCTCGCCCTCACCAGCTCCCTCGCCAGCGGCGACGCCTTCACCATCGAGCCCCCCTCCCAGGCCAAGCCCGCCCCCGAAGGCCCCGGCGAAGTCCCCTCCTTCACCGCCTTCCTCAAGGCCAACGACATGGAGTCCGCCATCCAGGCCGGCGCCATGGCCACCCGCCGCGCGTACGGCCTCGCCCTCCGCGCCATCGGTCAGAAGAACGAGAAGGTCGTCGTCCTCGACGCCGACGTCTCCAACTCCACCTTCGCCGAGTTCTTCAAGAAAGACGCCGCCTGTGCCCCCCGCTTCATGGAGTGCAAGATCGCCGAGCAGAACATGATCTCCGTCGCCGCCGGCCTCTCCGCCGCCGGCAAGATCCCCTTCTGCTCCACCTTCGCCAAGTTCGTCACCCGCGCCTACGACCAGATCGAAATGGCCATCTACTCCGGCGCCAACCTCAAGGTCATCGGCAGCCACTGCGGCGTCACCCTCGCCGCCGACGGCCCCAGCCAGATGTCCCTCCCCGACGTCGCCTGGTTCCGCTCCTTCGCCACCATGAAAGACCACCGCGGCAACCCCGGCTGCTACGTCCTCCAACCCTCCGACGCCTACTCCGCCTACGCCCTCACGCAGGTCATGGCCGAGTACGAGGGCGTCTGCTACATGCGCACCGGCCGCCCCGACGTCGAGTTCCTCTACAGCGACGACGCCGTCTTCAACCTCGGTGGCTTCGAGCACCTCGCCGAAGGCCGCGACCTCACCATCTGCGCCGCCGGCTACATGGTCCACGAATGCAACAAGGCCCTCGAGATCCTCGACAAGAAGGGCATCTCCGTCGGCCTCATCGACATGTACTCCCTGCCCTTTGACTCCGACGGTGTCCTCGACATCATCGGCCAGTCCGGCGGCAACGTCATGACCGTCGAAGACAACTTCGGCGGCGCACTCGGCTCCGCCGTCGCCGAAGCCCTCCTCGAAAGCGGCGACGGCTTCAAGATGAAGCAGATGCACGTCCGCCGAATCCCCAAGAGCGCCAAGTCCCCCGACGAAGTCCTCAAGATGTGCGGCCTCAGCGTCGACGACATCGTCAAGAACGCCATGGAACTCCTCGGCGTCTAAACCCAACCCACCCCTCAACCCCGCGGCGTGCGCCCAAGCGCACGCCGCTGTCGTTTTGGCGTTCAAGCCGCGGCGGCAGCGTCATTCTGCCGCCGCGCCCACACCACGCAGCACTCCAACCGGTGCCACTGAAACCGCTTCGGTTTCAGTGCGAACCACCCCACCCCCAACCACCCACACCCCCCGTGCACCCAAACCGAGCACCAACGGTGCGGACATACGCAAGCCCAGGGCGCGAGCCCTGGGAAAACGACATCCTATCCTCACTCTTACATACCCCACGCCCAACCCCCCAGCGCCGCGCCCCAACGACCAGAACCCTCCACAGGTTGTCCTGAAAACCGACCGCTCCAAGTCTTCGGCCCCAACGGGGCCGAGGAATGTCGCCACGGGTGCAGCGCAGCCCGCGTCCTCGCGGGCGCAGCGCAACCCGTGGAACCGAGTTCGTCAACTTCTTCCTGCCCCGCGAGGGGCAGAGGAGTGAACAACCCGACGACCAAACCATCCTCACAACACGCATGCCTCTGGTTCACCCCTTTGAGCCCAAAGCAGTTTCAACGGCACC
>VYLF01000076.1_pt1 | contig 50850 bp, 38 predicted proteins | sample 5114371 | NCBI WGS metagenome assembly VYLF01 (sample SAMN12291773, study PRJNA351875) | freshwater metagenome | isolation source: freshwater lake | place: USA: Michigan, Kent Lake | collected 2013-08-15 | reverse complement strand
GGTGGGGGTGCTCAGGCCGTGGGGTGGTCGGCGAGGGCGGTGGGGTGGGAGGGGCGGGTGTTCACGCGTTCGCCGGGCATGGGGCTGAAGCGGGAGCCGTACATCGGGACGCGGCGGTTGGCCTTGTTTCCGCCGAGGAGGGGGATGGCGACAAGGGCGAGAAGTGCAAGGGCGGCGTTGGCGGTGAGGGAGGCGATGACGCCGCGCTGATCGAAGTAGACCATGGTGCTGGTGACGACGACGATGGCGAGGCCGAGGGGGATGGCCATCTGCCAACCGGCCATCATGATCTGGTCGTAGCGGAGGCGGGGGATGGTCCAGCGGACGAGCATGGCGAAGCAGACGACGAGGGTGACCTTGCCGAGGAAGACGCCGAGCTTGATGAGGACCCCGAGGATGGTCATGTTGTCGGGCGAGGTGAAGTCGTTGAGGAAGGGGACGAAGGGGACGTGGTAGCCGCCGAGGAAGAGGAGGCAGAAGAAGGCGGCACCGGTGAAGAGGTGGCTGTATTCGGCGAGGAAGAAGAGGGCGAAGCGCATCGAGGAGTATTCGGTGTGGAAGCCACCGACGAGTTCCTGTTCGCACTCGGCGTTATCGAATGGGGCGCGGTTGCATTCCGCGAGCGAGGCGATGTAGAAGAGGGCGGCGAGGAGGGGCTGGGTGGCGATGAGCCAGCCGTTGTTGACCTGGTAGCGGATGATCTGGTCGGGGATGAGCGAGCCGACGATGAGGAGGACGGCGAGAAGTGCCATTCCCATCGGGATCTCGTAGGAGATCATCTGGGCGCTGGCGCGGAGGCTGCCGAGGAAGGAGAACTTGTTGTTGCTGGCCCAGCCACCGAGCGTGACGCCGTACACACCGACCGCGGCGATGGAGAGCAGATAGATGATGCCGACGCTGACGTGGATGCCGGTGACGTGAACGGGGCCGCCGGGGATGACGCCGCCGCCGAAGAACGGGATGTCGGGGCAATCGAAGGTGCCGCCCCACGGGATCACGATGAAGCCCATGAACGCGGGGATGACGACGACGGCCGGGGCGAGGGTGAAGAGGATCTTGTCGACGCGGTTGGGCGTGAAGTCCTCTTTCAGGATGAACTTGATGCCGTCGGCGAGGGGTTGGCCGAGGCCGATGCAGCCCTTCAGGAAGCTGAGGAAGGGGAGGCCGAAGTCAAAGCCCACGCGGTTGGGGCCGATGCGGTCCTGGATGTAGGCGCTGATCTTTCGCTCGAAGTACACGAAGTAGGCCACGCAGCCCAGCATCGTGTGCATGAGCAGGAAGATGGTGGCGGCCGACACGAGCAACTGGGCGGTGAGCCAGGATGGGGGTGTCATGCGGTGGGTCGTCTTCGGAGGGTCTGGGAGGGGCGGGAACGCGCGGCCATGCGCGACAGTCTTGGAAGGATAGGAGGAGCGGTAGGTCTTTGTGCAGGGACGGTACTCGGCGGGCGGAAAGGAATCAAGAGGCGTTTGTTCGGTAGATGAGAATCGGACCGGCGGGGGGGTAGAGGGGTATACTTGGCCCATGCTCCTCCGCTCGACGACCACGACGACGACCGAGACGACCACGGCCTAGGCCGCGGCGGGGAGCATTGCTCAAGCAGACCCTACGCCCGGCCCGATCAAGGCCGGGTTTTTCTTTTGGTGCCCATTTTCACGCGGAACGAGAACGCCATGCCCACGATTACGCTTCCCGACGGCAAGACCAAGTCCTTTGACAAACCCGTGACCGGCCTGGAGGTTGCCGCGTCGATTGGTGCGGGCCTCGCGAAGGCCGCGCTGGCGGTTGTGATCGACGGGGAGACCCGGGATTTGTCGTCGGTGATCGACCGGGACGTGAACCTGTCGATCGTGACGGCTCCGAAGGCGGGGCAGGCGACGGCGCCCGCGGCGTTGACGCTGATCCGGCACTCGGCGGCGCACGTGATGGCGGAGGCGATCCAGGACGTGATCGGGAAGGACGTGCAGCTCGCGTACGGGCCGCCCACGGAGACGGGGTTCTTCTACGACATGTACATCCCCGAGGGGAAGAAGCTGTCGAGCGATCACTTTGATGCCATCAACAAGCGGATGGCGGAGATCGTGAAGGAGGATCGCAAGTTCACGCGGTACGAGGTGGCCTGCGAGGAGGGGCTTGCAAAGCTGACGGGCGAAGGGAACAAGTACAAGGTCGACAACGCGGAGCGTGCGCTCGGGCGTGCGTCGTCGGTGTATCACGGCCCGAAGGCTGCGGCGCACGATGCGTCGAAGCCGGCGTCGGCTGCGCCGTTGTCGTTCTATGCGACGGGCGAGCCGGGGAAGAACTGGGAGGATCTCTGCCGCGGGCCGCACGTGCCGAGCACGGGGCGGATTGGCGCGGCGTGCGTGATGAGTCTGGCGTCGGCGTACTGGCACGGGGACGAGAACAGCGATCGGCTGATCCGCGTGTACGGGACGGCGTTCTCGAGCCAGGCGGAACTGGACGAGTTTCTGAAGCAGAAGGAAGAGGCGGCGAAGCGTGACCACCGTGTGATCGGCAAGGCGCTGCGTCTGTTCCACATCGACGAGACGGTGGGGCAGGGGCTGATCCTGTGGACGCCCAACGGCGCGATCGTGCGGAAGGAGTTGCAGAACTTCATCGGCGAGGAGCTGCGGAAGCAGGGGTACACGGAGGTGTTTACGCCGCACATCGGCGGGCTTGATCTGTACAAGACGAGCGGGCACTTCCCGTACTACAAGGACTCGCAGTTTGCGCCGATCATCGAGCGTGAGGCGCTCGAGGAGCTGAGCAAGAGCGGGTGTTCGTGTGCGGAGATGACCAACCGCATCGAGGGCGTGAGCGCGAGGTTGGCGGCGGGTATCAACGAGCGGACGCAGAAGGAGACCATCACGAAGGACCGGGTGATGGCGGACGAGAAGCTGATCCCGGGCTTCATGCTGAAGCCGATGAACTGCCCGCACCACGCGAAGATCTTCGGGAGTGCGCCGCACTCGTACCGGGACATGCCGGTGCGCCTTGCGGAGTTCGGCACGGTGTACCGCTGGGAGCAGTCGGGCGAGTTGAACGGGATGACGCGCGTGCGTGGCTTCACGCAGGACGATGCGCACCTGTTCTGCACCGAGGATCAGGTTGCCGACGAGGTGCAGGGGTGTTTGAGCCTGGTGAAGGTGATCTTCAAGGTGCTCGGGATGAAGGACTACCGCGTGCGGGTGGGCCTGCGTGCGGCGGACAGCGCGAAGTACACCGGCACGAAGGAGAGCTGGGACAAGGCGGAGGCGGCGTGCATCGCGGCGGCGGAATCGCTGGGCGTTTTGTTCAGCAAGGAGCCGGGCGAGGCCGCGTTCTACGGGCCGAAGATCGACTTCGTGGTGAAGGACGTGATCGGGCGTGAGTGGCAGCTCGGCACGGTGCAGATCGATTACAACATGGCGGTGCGGTTTGACCTGTCGTACATCGGGCCGGACAACAAGCAGCACCGGCCGGTGGTGATCCATCGTGCGCCGTTCGGGAGCATGGAGCGGTTCTGCGGCGTGCTGATCGAGCACTTCGCGGGGGCGTTCCCGACGTGGTTGTGCCCGGAGCAGGTGCGGGTGCTGCCCATCAGCGACAAGAGCGCGGAGTACGGGCGCAAGGTTCTCGGTGCGCTCAAGGCCGCGGGCGTTCGCGCGACGCTGGACGACAGCAACGAGCGGATCCAGGCGAAGGTGAAGGTCGCGGCGGACGAGAAGGTCGCGTACATGCTGATCGTGGGCCCGCGCGACGCCGAGAGCAACGCGGTGAGCGTGCGTGCACGCGGGATCGAGAAGGACCTGGGCGCGATGCCGCTGGACGCGTTCGTCGCGGGGATCAAGACGGAGATCGCGGAGCGGCGAGCGGAGCTGGGCGTGAAGCCGTGAGGTGAGTCGCCGAAGTGTGATGGAATGAAAAGGGGCGAACCGTGTGGTTCGCCCCTTTGCGTTGGTCGGTGAGGTGAAGGCAGGATCAGTACGCGAGGCACTGCTTGACGGCCTCGGCGATGCGCTTGGCATCGGGGAGGTAGTCGAGTTCGAGCTTGTAGTAGGGCATGATGGTGTCGAAGCCGGCGACGCGCTGCACAGGGGCCTTGAGGTAGAGGAAGCAGTTTTCCTGGATGCGGGCGGTGAGCTCGGCGCCGAGGCCGACGGTCTTGGGGGCTTCGTGGGCGATCACGCAGCGGCCGGTCTTCTGCACCGACTGGATGATGGTGTCGGTGTCGATCGGGGAGATGGTGCGGAGGTCGATGAGTTCGACGCTGACGTCCTCGGGGAGGTTGTCGAGGACTTCGAGGCACTGGTAGACGGTTGCGCCCCAAGAGATCAGGGTGAGGTGCTCGCCCTCGGTGACGACCTTGGCCTTGCCGATGGGCAGGGTGTAGCGGTCTTCGGAGATCCACTCACGGGTGGGGAGGCGGTAGACGCGCTTGGGCTCGAAGAAGAGGACGGGGTCCGGGTCGTCGAGTGCCGCGGCGAGGAGGCCTTTGGCGTCGGAGGGGGTGGAGGGCATGACGATCTTGAGGCCGGGCTGGTGGGCGTAGATGGCCTCTGGAGAGTCGGAGTGGAGTTCGGGGGCGTGGATGCCGCCGCCGACGGGGACGCGGACGACGAGGGGGATGGTGATGGCACCGCGGGAGCGGGTGCGGTAGCGAGCGGCGTGGTTGACGAGCTGGTCGTAGGCGGGGCCCATGAATCCTTCGAACTGGATCTCGGGGATGGGTCGCATGCCGCCCATGGCGAGGCCGATGGCGGCGCCCATGATGCCGGATTCGGAGAGCGGGGTATCGAAGATGCGGTTGGCGCCGAAGCGTGCCTGGAGGCCGTCGGTGGCGCGGAAGACACCGCCGTTGATGCCGACGTCTTCGCCGAGGCATACGACGCGGCTGTCGCGTTCGATTTCCTGGGCGAGGGAGAGGGTGATGCTCTCGACGAGGTTGCACTCGACGAGGTTCTGGCCGGTGGTCTCATCGACGCGGCGGCGGAGCTTGGGGTTGAACGGGGCCTTCTCGGCGGTGGTGCTCATGGTGTTCTCGGCGTTAGGCATTGGGCATTAGGCACTCGTCGCGCAGTTCTGAACGTGCTGCTTTGAGCTTTACGAAGACAGTCCGACTTGCTCGGGGTGCTGGCCGAGGCTGTGGGTCTGCATGGTTCGACGCTGGACCTCGAGCTCGGGGGGGATGGTGGCGTAGGTGTAGTCGAAGATGTCGGTCTTCGCGGGCTTGGCGATCGTTTCGGCGGTCTTGACGACTTCCGCGGCATTGAGGCGGGACGCTTCGTCGAGGGCGGCCTGCTTGGTGTCGTCCCAAATGCCCTTGGTGGTGAGGTACTTGCGGAGGCGGATCACGGGGTCCTTGGTGGCCCAGGCGTCGACTTCCTTCTGGTCGCGGTAGCGGCGCGCGTCGTCGGCGGTGGTGTGGTCGGCGAGGCGGTAGGTGACGGCCTCGATGAAGGAGGGGCCGCCGCCGGCGCGGGCCCGCTCGATGGCCTCATGGCTGGCCTTGTAGACGGCGAGGAGGTCGTTGCCGTCGATCTGGATGGTGGGCATGCCGTAGGCGATGGCCCGCTGGGCGACGGTTTCGCACGCCATCTGGTTTTCGCGGGGCGTCGAGATGGCCCACTGGTTGTTCTGGCAGAAGAAGACGGTGGGGGTCTGGAAGACGCTGGCGAAGTTCATGGCTTCGTGGAAGTCGCCTTCGGAGGTCGCGCCGTCGCCGAAGTACGTGATCGTGACGCGTTTTTCCTGCTTGAGCTTGAAGGCCCAGGCGATGCCGGTGGCGTGGAGCATCTGGGTGCCGATGGGCACGCAGAGGGGGGTCATGCAGACGCCTTCGGGGATCTGGTTGCCGCGCTCGTCGCCCATCCAGTGAAGGAGGATGTAGTGCATGGGGAGGCCGTGCATCCAGAGGGCGGCGTTTTCGCGATAGCAGGGGACGAGGAAGTCGACCCCGCGTTTGGCGGCGTAGCCGGAGCCGATGGCGGCGGCTTCCTGGCCCTTGTTCTGGGGGTAGGTGCCCATGCGGCCGGAGCGCTGGAGCTTGAAGGCGATCTCGTCGAGAGCGCGGCACTTGCACATGAACTGATAGAGCTCGAGGATCTCTTCGTCGGCGAGGAGGGGGCGGCCGTCGGCGGTGCGCGCGAGGCGCTCGTCGACACGACCTTCCTCGTCCATGATCTGGAGGTGCTCGATCTGGGCGGTGTACGCGATCTTGAGGGGCATTCGGCGGTCTCCGAGAATCGTCAAGGTGGCCCGTCGAGGGGCTGAAGAGCAAGCGTAGCCGACCCGGGCGGGGCGGCCCATAACCGGGCGGACGAAGAGCATGCGGGTGTGCCAGTCCCCCCAAACCCCACCGACCCGGGATTGAGGGGGTGGGAGAGGGTGAGGGGGGTGAACCGGAGGGGGGTGGCGGGCCGACATGCAGGGGGGCGGTGCGTCTGCGCACCGCGTTCGTGGTATTCGGACCTGCGAGTGTGGAGCTCGTCGTGATGAGGCGGATCGTCCTGGGGGCTGTGCTGGTTCTGGCGGTGGCTGCCGCCGCGCCTGCGCAGATTGCCCCGGACCCGACGTCCGACAACGCGGCGGCGCGGTACGTGCACTGGGGTCGGCGGATCCCGGCGGACGTGGTGGCGAGGTTGAATCAGATTGACGTTGCCGTGCCCAAGTTCCGCGCGGTGAAGGTGGGGAACAAGCCGGTGGCGACGCCGGCGGAGATCCGGGCGGCCCTGGAGAAGTCGCAGACGCTGGTGGCGGCGTTTGTGGAAGCGGGGGCGCTGCAGCGGTGCAGCTTTGACTTCAAGTCGAACACGATCGGACCGGAATCGAAGCCGGCGGTGGAGATCGGTAATCAGTTGGCGGCCGCGGGGAAACTGCTGTACGCCGACGCGTGCCGGGCGTGGCAGGACGACGACATGCAGGGCGCGGCGGACCGGGTCGCGGCGTTGATCGGGATGTCGCGGCACATGATGCACGGGACGGCGAACGACTCGGTGTCGGTCGTACACGGCGCGGCGATGCTGGAGTTGGCGCTGCGTGCGGTGGAGGAGTTCGAGAAGTCGGGCAAGCCGTTCGAGGGTCCCACGCGGGCGCAGATCGTGCACATGCTGTCGCTCTTTCCCGCTGAGGACGCGTTTGGGTACCGCGCCGCGTGGCGGGCGGCGTGGCGCGAGAGCGCGGCGAGGCTGAAGCGGCAGATCGATGCGGACGAGATCGACAAGGCGGTGGTCGCGGCGGTGTGGGACGTGCGGGCGAGGTCGATCAAGACCGAGCAGCGGCTGGGGCTTCAGCGCACGAAGTCGCGGGTGGCGATGACCCCGCCGGAGTTTGAGGCGGACTTCTATATGCGGGGGTATCGCCTGGGGGTAGACACGGCCTTTGACATCGAGGCGATGTGGAGCGACGACGGGCTGCACCTGGAGCTGGAGAACCTGCTGATCCGGGTGAACGAGGAGCCGACGGGGATGGCGGTGGGGGTGGTCGGGCTGTTTTACGATGCGTACGACCGGAACCTGAAGCTGTCGAAGCGGTTGAGGGACCTGCGCTCGAAGGGTGAATGACCCGTTTGAGGCAGCGCGAAGTCTCCCGGGCGCGGGAGCCGAGTTCCCACGACTGGGAAGCGAAACGATGAAAGCGTTTGCGGCTGGGGCGCTGAGGGCGTTCTCGGTCTGGTGTGGCGTTTGCAGCATGACTGGAGGGGGCCTTCAGAGAAGGGAAGGTCATGTTCCAGGTGCGCATTCATGGGCGTGGCGGGCAGGGCGTGGTGACGGCGGCGGAGATGCTGTCTGTTGCCGGGTTTGTGGAGGGGTGCTGGGCCCAGGCGATCCCGAGCTTTGGATCGGAGCGGATGGGGGCGCCGGTGGTGGCGTTCTGCCGGCTGAACGAGACGGAGATCAGGTCGCGTGAACCGATTGCGAATCCTGATGCGGTGGTGATCCAGGATCCGACGCTGCTGCACCAGGTGCGGGTGTTCGACGGCTTGTCGGCGCAGGGGTACGTGGTGATCAACACGACCCGGAGCCTCGCGGAGCTGGGGATCGGTGAGTTTTTGGCGAAGCTACCACCGGGGCATGCGGTGACGGTGCCGGCGACGGAGCTCGCGTTGCGGCATATTGGGAGGCCGGTGCCGAACGTCGCGCTGCTGGCGGCGCTGCTCGCGGAATCGAAGATTCTGCGGCTGGAGTCGCTGGAAGCGGCCGTGAAGCAGAAGTTCAAGGGGCAGGTGGCGGAGCACAACATCGCCGCGGCGCGCGAGGCGTTTGCGCTTTGCGCGCGCGGCGTTCAGGAAGGAGCGGCGGCGCGATGCTAAAGCAATGCGAGGGATCTCAAGCTGTTGCGGAGGCGATCGGGCTGTGCCGGCCGGAGGTGATCTGTGCGTACCCGATCACGCCGCAGACGCACATCGTGGAGACGCTGGGGGCGATGGTGAAGAGCGGTGTGGTGAAGAAGTGCGAGTACATCAACGTCGAGAGCGAGTTCGCGGCGATGTCGGTGGCGATCGGGGCGTCCGCGGCGGGGGCGAGGGCGTATACGGCGACGGCGAGCCAGGGAATTCTGTACATGGCGGAGGCGGTGTACAACGCGTCCGGGCTGGGACTGCCGATCGTGATGACGGTGGGGAATCGGTCGATTGGTGCGCCGATCAACATCTGGAACGACCACACGGACAGCATGGCGCTGCGGGACGCGGGGTGGATCCAGTTGTTTGCCGAGGACAACCAGGAGGCGGTGGACCTGCACATCCAGGCCTTCAAGTTGGCGGAGGCGTTGTCGATGCCGGTGATGGTGTGCATGGACGGGTTCATCCTGACGCACGCGTACGAGCGGGTGGATGTGCCGACTCAGGCGGAGGTGGACGCGTTTTTGCCACCGTTCGAGCCCCGGCAGGTCGTGGACCCAGACGAGCCCGTGACGATCGGGGCGATGGTGGGACCCGAGGCCTTCATGGAGGTGCGGTATCTGGCGCACGCGAAGCAGATGCAGGCGCTCGAGATGATCCCGGAGCTTGCGCGGGAGTTTCGCGCGGCGTTCGGACGCGACTCGGGTGGGTTGCTGCGCACGTACCGGGCGGAAGATGCGGAGACGATTGTCTGCGCGTTGGGCTCGGTGAACGGGACGATCAAGGACGTCGTCGACGAGATGCGGGCCGAGGGCGTCAAGATCGGGGCGGTGAGCCTGTGCTCGTTCAGGCCGTTCCCCAGCGCGGCCTTGGGCGCGGCGATCGGGCACGCGTCTCGCGTGATCACCATCGAGAAGAGCCTGTCGGTCGGGATCGGGGGGAACGTCTCGCACAACCTGCGGATGGCGTTGCCCCGGCGCGAGACTTCGGTGTTCACCGTGATCGCGGGGCTTGGGGGGAGGCCCATCACGCGGGCGAGCCTGAAGAAGACGTTCGCCGCGGCGATTGAGGGCAGGTTGGACTCGTTGTCGTTCCTCGATCTCAACCGCGAGGTCGTGGATCGCCAGCTCGAGCGTGAGCGGGTGACTCGTCGGACGGGACCTGCCGCGGAAGCCATGCTGAAGGATGTCCGCGCGACGGCGCTCGCGCACTGAGGAGCACCCATGAACGGTCCACAGAGAGTGAAGTTCTACCAGACCGGGACGTTCACGGTCGGCAACCGGCTGCTGGATGTGGCGGTGCGGAGCGTGCAATCGGACGTGCAGCGGAACAACTCGCTGACCTCGGGGCACCGTGCGTGCCAGGGGTGCGGGGAGGCGCTGGGCGCGCGGTATGCGTTGGATGCCGCGATGCGGGTGGTGAAGGGGCGGCTGGTCGTGGCGAACGCGACGGGCTGTCTCGAGGTGTTCTCGACACCGTATCCGGAGTCGTCGTGGCGTGTCGCGTGGCTGCACTCGTTGTTTGCGAATGCGGCGGCGGTGGGGACTGGGATCGCGGCGGCGATGAAGGTCAAGGGTCGGAGCGACGTGCGGGTCATTGCGCAGGGCGGCGACGGCGGGACGGTGGATATCGGGTTCGCGTGCTTGAGCGGGATGTTCGAGCGCAACGACGACGTGCTGTACATCTGCTACGACAACGAGGCGTACATGAACACCGGCGTGCAGCGGTCGTCGGCGACACCGGCGGCAGCGCGAACGGCGACGACTCCGGCGGTGGGGGAGGAGCCGGGTAACGTGTTCGGGCAGGGGAAGAACGTGCCGCTGATCGCGATGGCGCACGGGATTCCGTACGTCGCGACGGCGTCGGTGGCGGATCTGCGAGACCTTGAGTACAAGGTGGAGCGGGCGATGTCGATCCACGGGGCGAGGTACCTGCACGTGCACGTGCCGTGCCCGCTGGGGTGGGGGTGCGACACGGGGGACACGATCAAAGTGGCGAGGCTCGCGGTGGAGTGCGGCTTGTTCCCGCTCTTCGAGGCGGTGGACGGCGAGGTGACGGGGCGGCGGCCGATCCGGCGGCGCGTGCCGGTGGATGAGTATCTTCGGCTGCAGGGGCGGTTCGCGCACCTGTTCAAGGACGAGCGTGGTCGCGAGCGGTTGGCGCAGATTCAGGCGATCGCGGACCGGAACATCAAGCGATTCGGGCTGGTGGGGGAAGGAGTGGCGGTGTGAACAAGCCCTTTGCGATCACGCTGGACGTTGGTTCGAGCCTCGCGAACAAGACGGGATCCTGGCGGACGGAGCGTCCGGTGTATGTGGACCGATTGCCGCCGTGCAACAACGCCTGTCCGGCTGGGGAGAACATCCAGCGGTGGCTGTACCTCGCGGAAGAGGGAAACTACGAGGGCGCGTGGCGGGAGATCATGAAGAACAACCCGCTCCCGGGCGTGATGGGGCGTGCGTGCTACCACCCCTGCGAAGGGTGCTGCAACCGGGCGCACGTCGACAGCGCGGTCGGCATCCATGCGGTCGAGCGGTTCCTCGGCGATCTTGCGATCAAGAGCGGATGGAAGGTGCCGGTGGAAGCTGCGCCGAGCGGTAAACGGGTGCTTGTTGTCGGCGCGGGGCCATCGGGGTTGAGCTGCGCGTACCACTTGGCGAGGATGGGGCACTCGGTCACGATCGATGAGGCTGGACCGATGGCGGGCGGGATGATGCGGTTCGGGATTCCGAAGTATCGACTGCCCCGCGAGGTGCTTGACGCGGAGGTGAAGCGGATCGCGGAGATGGGCGTGGAGATCAGGCTCAACCGGAAGGTGAGTGACCTGCGCGCCGAGATGAGCGACGGGAAGTTCGACGCGGCGTTTCTGGCGGTGGGGGCGCATCTGGCGAAGCGGGCGTACATCCCGGCGGGAGACGCGGGTCGGATTCTGGATGCGCTGCAGGTTCTGAAGGGCGTGGAGGTGGGTGATCAGCCGCTTCTGGGGCGTCGCGTGCTTGTGTACGGCGGCGGGAACACGGCGATGGACGTGGCGCGTTCGGCGAAACGACTGGGCGCGGAAGAGGCGATCGTCGTCTACCGAAGGACGCGGGAGAAAATGCCCGCGCACGACTTTGAGGTGCAGGAGGCGATGGAAGAGGGCGTGATGTTCAAGTGGCTCTCGACGATCAAGAGCGAGAGCGGTGGCACGTTCACCGTTGAGAAGATGAAACTGGATGCGGGCGGCAAGCCACAGCCGACGGGCGAGTTCGAGACGATCGAGGCGGACTCGTGCGTGCTGGCGTTGGGACAGGATGTGGACCTCTCGTTCCTTGCGGGGGTCAACGGGCTGACGGTGTCCGATGGAGTCGTGGAGGTCGGGCCCGACATGATGACCGGGTGTGCGGGCGTCTTTGCGGGCGGTGACATGGTGCCCGCGGAGCGGACGGTGACGGTGGCGGTGGGGCACGGCAAGAAGGCCGCGAAGAGCATCGACGCGTATCTTCGGGGCATCGAGTACAAGCCGACGACCAAGCCAGAGGTCGCGACGATCGACAAGCTGAACACGTGGTACTACACCGATGCTCCGGCGACGGTGCAGCCCGCGCTGGACGCGGCGCGGCGGGCCAAGACGTTTGACGAGGTGCTGGGAGGCCTGAACGAGTCGAACGCGCTGTTCGAGGCGAGGCGGTGCATGTCCTGCGGCAACTGCTTCGAGTGCGACAACTGCTTCGGCGTGTGCCCCGACAACGCGGTGATCAAACTGGGGCCGGGCAACCGGTTCCGGTTCAACTACGACTACTGCAAGGGATGCGGCATGTGCGCGACGGAGTGCCCGTGCGGCGCGATCCGGATGGAGCCCGAGACGATCTGATCAGACGTCGCAGGTTTCGAAGGCGGCCTTGAGCGCGGGGAACGGGTCACCCTTGGGCATGAACTCCTGGCCCAGGAAGCCGCTGTAGCCGGTTCCCGCGATCGCGTCGCAGATCGCGGCGTAGTTCAGTTCCTGTGAGCCGTCGAGGTCGCGACGGCCGGGAACGCCCGCGGTGTGGTAGTGGGCGATGGCATCGGCGTGGTCCGTGATCGTGCGGATGACGTCGCCTTCCATGATCTGCATGTGGTAGATGTCGTACAGCAGCTTGAAGCGGGGGGAGGCGACCTCGTTCACGAGGTTGACGCCCCAGGGAGTGCGGTCGCACATGTAGTCCTTGTGGTCGACCTTGGAGTTCAGCAGCTCCATGATGATCGTGACGCCGAGTTGTTCGGCGAGCGGCGTGAGCCGCTTCAGGCCGGCGGCGCAGTTCTTGAGACCCTCGGCGTCGCTCATGCCCGCTCGGTTGCCGCTGAAGACGATCATGCACGGGATGTTCGCGGCCTTCACGAGGGGGAGCAGTCGTTCGCCCTCCTTGGTGAAGCGGTCGTGGTTCTCGGTGCGGTTGTACCCGTTGCCGATGGCGGTGGGGCCGTTGGCGACGGCGCAGGTTAGGCCGTACTGCGCGGGGATGTGCCACTCCTTCTCGCCGAGGAGTTCGACGGACTGGATGCCGATCTCCTTGGATTTCTCGCAGAGTTCCTCGAGCTTGACCCCGCCGAAGCACCAGCGGCACACCGACTGCTTGATGCGGCCCTTGCGGGACGGGGTGGTCGGTGCTGCGGCGTCCGCAGTGGCAGCGAGCGCGGTGGTGGCGGCGAGAGAAGCCATCAGAAAGTCTCGGCGTTGCATGGTGAGGAACTCCGTGCGGGATCAGGCCTTGATGCGTGGACGCAGCAACTCGAACGCGAGCATGAACAGGATGATGGCGACGCCGCCGTTGTACAACGCGCCCGCGCCGATGATGACGTAGACCGCGGCCTCCATCGGGCGAGCGATCCACCACGAGCCGATGTCGCCGATCAGGCCAAGCCCCATCACCAGCCAACAGAACTCGACGGTGCGGCGTCGCCAGGACGTCATCGTGCAGAGCACGCCGATGCAGACACTCATGGACGCGAGGGCGAGCGCGTGCGCGTGCGTGCTCGCGGCGAGGATCTTGATGTCGTTGGGCTGGACTTCCCGCGAGAACGCGACCGCCTTCATGTCGTCCAGGGAGCGGAGCGGGATCTTCGCCGCGGCGGGCTGGGTCGCGGCTGCCTCCGGGGCGTGGCAACTCACACAGGAGGCCATGATCTCCTTGGGAGTCGCGTCTCCGAGGTCGATGTTCTCGTAATCCTCGATGATCCGGCCGGATTCGAGCCACTTGCGGAGCACCTCGATCTCACCCGCCTTCAGCGTCTCGGGGTGATTGCGGTCCAGAGCGGACTTGAGCAGAGGCTCGGAGCGAACGCCGTGGTACACACCCTTCACGTCGGTGACGGTGAGCTTCGGCTGATCGTCGCGTTTGTGGTGCTTGAAGTACATGTGCATGGCGGAGGTGATGAGGCCGCCGCCGAACACGATGAGAAGGCACAGGATGCCCAGCCGACCGATGAGGCCGAGCTCGCGGAGCTTGGGGCCGGAGAAGGGTTCGCAGGACATGGATCAGACTCCCTTGAGAAGATCGGCGGGGATGGCAACCTCGCTGCCGCTGGCGATGGCCTGATTGGTCAGGATGCTCACGATCGCGGTCCGCATCCCTTCCTCGGCGGAAGTCGCGACGGCCTTGCCTTCCACGACGGACTTGATGAAGTCGGACAGCCCGTAGTAGAGCGAGGAGTACGGCAAACCGACGCCGTCCTTCAGCTTGCCCTGGCTGGCGAGCTGCGTCGCGTCGGCAATCAGCGTGATGCCGACGTCGTTGAGGATCTGCTGCCGGTTGGCGTAGACCTCCCAGCCCTGCGTCGGCGCATCGGCCTCCTTGAACATCCAGGCGTGGCTCCACGCGAGCTTGATCGCGGAGTTCGAGCCGTAGAACATCTCGTACTTGCCCTCGTAGGAGTTCGCGAGCGTCGCGGAGTACGAGAACTTCGCGTTGTCCTCGAAGGTGAACTCCGCGAGGATCGTGTCCGGTAGCTTCCGGCCGTCGTTGTGCAGCGCGATCATGCCGCTGCCACGCACCTTGGTCGGGTACCTCCCGCGATACCAGTGCACCACGTCGAGCTGGTGCGAACCGATCTCCCCCATGATCCCGGTCGACACCTTCTCGTCGAGCCGCCAGTTCAGCATTGCCTCGCGGCTCGGGTCCGAAGCGCCCAATCGCCACGACGTCTTCTGGTTGAACTGGGCCCGCATGTGGACCATGTCCTTGAACGCGTCGGTCTTGAAGAACTTTCGGGCCAGCCCATACACCGGGTTGCTCCGACCTTCGTGGCCGACGGCGAACACCGTCTTGGTCCCCGTCGCGGCTTTCGCGATGGCCTTGGCGTCCTCGATCGTGTGGGCGAGCGGCGCTTCACAGTACACGTGCTTGCCCGCGCTGATCGCGTCCAGGGCGATCGGGGCGTGCGTGTGCGTAGGGGTCGCGATGATGACCGCGCTGAGGTCCTTCATCTTGTCGAGCATCGCCTTGTGCGAGTCGAACCCCTCGGCGCCCTCGGCTCGGCCCTTGGCCGAGGTCAGTCGCTGCGCGTCCGTGTCGCAGATCGCCACAAGCTTGCAGCCGTCGAACTTCGCGAGCTCGGTGATCATGTTGCGGCCCTGCTTGCCGCCCCCGATCAACCCGACCTTGAACGGCTCGCGCAGCACCGGTGCCGCGGGGAGTTCTTCGGGGAGCAGGGTGAGAGCAGCCATGCCGCCGGCGGCGGCGAGAAACTGACGACGTTCAAGATCAAAGCTCACCGTGCGGTCTCCTCGTTCGATCGTGGTGTATCGCCCACGAGTTTGGGCGGATCAGCGTAGCCGAACCGGGATGCACGCGCCAAGCTCCCCCGACCAGTGAAACCGCGCTCACCCCATCGGGGATCCACCGGGCGTCCGGGCCGTCGACGAGCAAGGCCGTCGAGAGGGCGTCGGCCTCTGCCGCGGACCCGGCCAAAACCGCCGCGAGCGTCGCGGACGCAGCGGACGATCCTGTCCTTGGGTCCAGCACATGCCCGCTCCCGTCCACCATCCGACCGCGGGGCGCGGACACCCCCAGGGCCCCGTTCCAGAGGTCCGCCGTCGGAGCCCCCGGGTCCGGCCCCAGCCGAACCGCCCACGGCGGGTCGCTTTCCTCGCCGTATCCCACCGCGCTGCTCGTTCCTCCGTGGAGGAACGCGGCGGCGACGCCCGCCTCGCGCAGGCGTTCCATCGCACGATCCAGCGCCCAGCCCTTCCCAATCGCCCCCAGATCCAACCCCACCCCCGGCCGCAGGAATCGGACGGTGCGGTCAGCTCGATCGAGCTCCACAAGGTGGAACCCCGTTGCCAACCGAGCCGATGCCACCGACTCCTCCGATCGAGAACTCCCGCGGAACCCCGCGGCACGCATCGCGGCCGCGATCGCCGGATCGAAGGCGCCCTCGGTCAGCGCATGGAACTGCTGGCAGAGTTCCAGCAACCGGAAGAGTTCTGAATCGAGGCGAACCGGGCCGCTCGCGGCGCAAGCGTTTATGCGGGAGATGTCGCTCGCGGGGTCGAAGTAGGACAACCGACGGTGCCAGAGGGCGATTTCGTCGAGGGCATCCTGCGCAGCGGGGGCGCAGCGCAAACGATCTCCGGGGATCAGGAGTTCGAAGCGCGTAGCCATCGCCTCGCACGCAAAGCGTGCGCAGCGGGGCTGATTGGGATATCCGTCGGAGTCCGACGCGAGGCTCACACCCGGCGGGCCTGGAGCGTCTTGGGATCAAACGTCCAGACGCCACCTTCCCAGAGCGAACGGGTGGCGAGGTCGACGATGGCGACGACCTTGACGCCCATCTCGGTATCCGAGAACGGCTGAGTGCGGGTGCGGATGCAATCCAGCCAGTTCATGCGGTGCTGATCCTGATCATCACCGATGTTCGGGAGGTTGGCCTTGCGCTCTTCCAGTTCTTCCGCGTAGGGCTTCTGCGGGCTGAATCGCAGGGCGCCGTCGGTGACTTCGATGTTGCCCTTGGGGCCGCGGATCATCGGGGTGAGACCCGTGTCGTTGTTGGTGGCGCCCATGACGATCATCTGGTGGCCGGTCTCGAACTCGACCAGGATGTTCACCGTGTCGTGGTTCTCCATCTTCTTGTCGACGAGGTGGGCACCCGAGGCGGTCACGCGAACGGGCCAGCCCTGGTCCATCGCCACCATCAGCGGGGTCATCACGTGGACCAGAAGGTCGCCGATGATGCCCGTGCTGGTCTTGCGGTACCGGCGCCAGCGGTTGAGGAGGTAGGGGTCCCACGGCTGGGTGCCGATCGGGCCGCACCACTTCTCCCAATCCACGTCCTTACCCGGCTGCCAGTTGGGATCGACGTGGTAGTAGTTCCATTCGCCGCTGGGGGTGTTCCGGCAGTAGCTCGTCTGGCTGCAGGTGGGGGTGCCGATGAGGCCTTCCTTGATCCACTTGCGGGCCTCGTTGTAGCTCGGCAGCGCCATCTTCTGCGTGCCGACCTGCATGATCATGTCCGGGTTGGCCTTCGTCACGCGGTGAAGAGCCACCGCGTCCTCGAGGTTCAACGTCATCGGCTTCTCGCAGTACACGTCCTTGCCCGCGAGCAGCGAGTCCACGGCCTGCTTGCTGTGCCAGTGTTCGGGGCTGGCGATCAGCACCGCGTGGATGCTCGGATCCTTCAGCATCTCGGTGTAGTCGGCGTACTTCTTGACCTCCACGCCCTTCTGCCACTCTTCCGTCAGCTTCTTGTAGGCGTTGTCGAGGTTGCGAGGCCAGGGGTCGGCGATCGCGACGACCTGGACGTTCGCGTTCCGCTTGTTGTTCAGGTTCGCGAACGCCGCACAGTGGCCCGTTCCCATGCCGCCCGTGCCGATGACCGCCATCCGGATAGTCTCGCCATCCTTCAGCGGCGTGCGGGCCTTGGCCTTCGCCTGGGGCTCCGGCTGGCGGGCCGAGGCAGAGCCGGAAGCGGCGAGAACCGCGCCCGCGCCAGCCAGGATCGCCGTGGTAGCAAGGAAGGAGCGGCGGCCCTGATCAAGGCCGAGCGAGACGGTGGGGGGCTTGGTGGTCATGAGAATCTCCTGAAAGGCGTTCCCGGAACGCTCCGGATTAGCGTACACGAAAATCGGTGGGGAGCAAAGCCCCGGGTTCTGCTTGCGTGTCAGACCTGTGCTTTGGCCTCGGCGGCCTGCTTGTCCTTAAAGAGGGCGATGAAGACGAGCATGATGAGGGCGGCGAAACCGGCGGGGACGAGCCAGACCATCTTCCAGTCGATGACCTGGGCGTCTTTGGGGCCGGTCGTGAAGTGGTTGACCAGTTTGGGGAAGAGCTGGCTGCCGACCAACATGCCCAAGCCCTGTGTGATGAGAACAAGGAACCCCTGGGCCTGACCGCGGATGGTGACGGGTGCCTTGCGGTCGACGTAGATCTGGCCGGTGACGAAGAAGAAGTCGTAGCAGATGCCGTGGAGGATGATGCCGCCCAGGACCATCCACTGGACTGATGACTCAGGAGAGCCGCCCCAGGCGGCACCGAAGAGGCCGTAGCGGACGACCCAGGCGAGCATGCCGACGGCCAGCATCCACTTGACGCCGAGCCGCGCGAAGCAGAGTGGCATGACGAGCATGAACGCGATTTCGCTCATCTGCCCGAAGGACATCTTAATCGGAACGTCGGCGAGCCCCACCGCGCCCGCGTAGACGCCGCCGAAGGAGCAATACGCGGCGAGGGGGATGCAGATCAGGAAGGAGCAGACGACGAAGACAGCGAAGGGCGGGTCGCGCAGCAGCTTGATCGACTCGAATCCGAGGGCATCGGTGAGGGAGAATGGCTTTCCCTTCGCGGGGGGAGGAGTGCTGGGGAGCGTCAAGGAGTAGAGCCCGAGCAGCACGGCGCTTCCGCCGGCGAGATAGAAGAACATGGGCCAACTGTTCCTGGCGCTGGCGGTGGCGTCGAGGACGGCCTTCACCTTCGCGAGCACATCGGCTTCGACGGTTTGCTTCGCGTCCATCGCCGCCTTGGCGGTTTCGAACTCGGCGAGCGAGAAGCCCGCCGGGAGGAAGTTCGCGTAGGGGAACTTGCTGCTCGCGAGGAAGCCGATGAGCAGGCCGGCGGCGATCCACCCGATAGTGCCGAGCACGCGGATCATCGGGAACTGTTTCTCGGGGTTCGTGATGGCGTGGAAGGCGACGGTGTTCGAGAGGCCAAGGGTCGGCATGTAGCAGAGCATGTGGGCGAAGAGCACGCCGACGAAGGGCCAGGGGCTGCCGCCCGCCTCGGGAACCAGCGAGGGTGCCGCGAGCAGGAGCAAGCCCCCCAGGACGTGCATGATTCCGAGCACGATCTGGGTGGGCAGGAAGCGGTCGGCGACGAGCCCGAGGAAGACGGGTGCCAGGATTGCCGCGATGGGGCCGACGGAATATGCGTTTCCGATCGACGCGGCGGGCATGCCCTGCGAGTTCATGAAGGGCCCCAGCGTGACGTACCACGCCCCCCACAGGAAGAACTGAAGGAACATCATTGCGCTTAGTCGGCCGGTCACCGCCGGCGTGGCAGGGGCAAGTGTCATGTGTCGGACTCCCATTCCGCCCCCCTCCGCTGGCGGGCCCGCCACTATACCGGATCCTCGCGCAACCTGCACGCAAGCGGTTGCGGGTCTGTATACCGAGGCGGTACCATGGGGCCTCACGCTTAGGAGATCCCCATGCCACGCCCCGTCACCCTCTTCACCGGCCAGTGGGCCGACATGCCCCTCGACAAGCTCGCCCCCCTCGCCCGCGAGATGGGTTACGACGGCCTCGAACTCGCCTGCTGGGGCGATCACTTCGAGGTCGACCGGGCCCTCTCCGAAGACGGGTACTGCAAGTCCCGCCACGACCTGCTCGCCAAGCACGGGCTCAAGTCCTTCGCCATCAGCAACCACCTCGTTGGCCAGGCCGTCTGCGACCTGATCGACGAACGCCACAAGTCCATCCTCCCCGAGCACGTCTGGGGCGAAGGCGACCCAGAAATGGTCCGCCACCGCGCCGCCATGGAAATGAAGAACACCGCCAGAGCCGCCTCCACCCTCGGCGTCAAAGTGGTCAACGGCTTCACCGGCTCCTCCATCTGGCACAAGCTTTACTTCTTCCCGCCCACCTCCGCCGCCGATGTCGCTGCGGGCTTCAAGGACTTCGCCGACCGGTGGAACCCGATCTTCGACGAGTTCGACAAGGTCGGCGTTCGCTTCGCCCTCGAGGTTCACCCCACCGAAATCGCCTACGACATCCACACCACCCGCATGGCCCTCGCCGCCGTCAACAACCGCAAGGCCTTCGGCTTCAACTTCGACCCCTCCCATCTCCACTGGCAGTTCGTCGATCCCGTGAAGTTCATCCAGGCCTTCCCCGACAGGATCTACCACTGCCACGTTAAGGACGCCATCCGAACCCTCGACGGCGAATCGTCGGTCCTCGGATCTCACGTGGGCTTCGGCGACGCCCGCCGCGGCTGGGACTTCCGTTCGCCCGGTCGTGGCGGCATCAACTTCGAAGAGATCATCCGCGCACTCAACCGCATCAACTACCAGGGCCCCCTCAGCGTCGAGTGGGAAGACAGCGGCATGGACCGCGTCCACGGTGGACGCGAGGCCGCGGCATTCGTCAGAAAGCTCGATTTCGCACCCTCCGCGCGGGCTTTCGATGCCGCGTTTGAGAAATAAGGCCTCTTCGCTACGCAATCGTGACATCCCGTGATCTCCCCGGTCGCATGACCGTGCAGACCCCCGAGCCGGTGAGGCTGGACCCGGGGTTCACGGGAGCACGAAGATGAACCGAGTTTGCGTGGTTGGAGTGGTTCTTGCGAGCATCGCAGGCAGTGCGGTGGCTCAGGTCGAGTCCCCCGATTTCAGGTTCCGCGCGAGACTCCGTGCGGCAGACAACGGTCAGTGGGGGAGCAACTCCACGCCCGGCAGCGCCGACTTCCGCGTCCATTCCCGCTTCATGCAGGTGTACTACGGCGGCGTCCGGCGGCTCGACGAGTTCCGGGTGACGATCGCCTTCGACTTTACCAACCAGTCGGAGCTCGACCCCGCGTACGAGTCAAGCATCTACAACACCGACTACGACGTCTACTTCGCGGACCGCTACGCCGGCCGCGTCGACATGAACGCGTACGTCCTCGGTCAGGGTGAACTCCAGTACGACAGCCGTCACGCCGACTTCCCGACGCTCCCCCTCCCCGCCGACTTTCCCGAGCCGATCCTCGCGACCGACTCCGTGACCGTGTACGCCGCGGCGACGATTGAGCCCGCGATGGGGGCTCACGCTCCCGCGGGCGCGACACCGTTGTTCACCGGGAACTTCAACGAGGAGTTCGAGCGGGGCGACGTGAACCAGGACCGAAACGTGGACATGGAAGACTGGATCTTCCTCGCCGGGAACTTCGATCCCTGCGGCGGTCTGAACCCGCACTTCGGTCCGGCGCAGGGTGATTTCACCGGTGACGGTGGCTGCACCATCGACGACTACGCCCTGATGGCGACCAACTGGACCGACCGGGACGACATCCCCGGTGTTCCGTCGCCCGTGACCAGCGCGCCGACGATCACATCGCAACCGGTCTCAGCCGTCAGCTGCCCCGCGCGGACAACCGTCTTCCGGGTGACCGCGAGCGCCCTCGGAACGGTGAACTTCCGGTGGCAGCGTGAAACCTTCACCGGTGAATGGCAGGATCTCGCCGACGGGATCAACACGCCGTACGGCATCGTGACGGGCTCGGGTTCGCCTTTCCTCAGCATCCGCCGCTACACCGCCGCCGCCGACGGAAACTACCGGTGCCAGGTCTGGACCGGATGCGGCGCAGAAACCAGCCAGACCGTCTCGCTTCTCGTCTGCCCCGCGGATCACAACTGCGACGGCGCGGTCGACGGCGACGATCTGATCGCGTTCTTCGGCCAATGGGACAGCGGCCTCGCAGGTGCCGACATCAACCACGACAACGGTGTCGACGGCGACGACGTCATTACCTTCTTCGAACGCTGGGACTCCGGCTGCTGAACCGGTAGGACCACCCACACCCCTCCACGCGGGCGCGTTTCTCACGAGAGTGAACGCGCCCGCTTTCGTTTGGCCCGAGCGCCGTCCGTTTCGGCCTGTGACGCGGCAACACCGCCGAGGTTGTCGAGCGTGAACCCCTCGCCGCACTCGCCCGCGCGGTGGCTCTCGTAGATCTTCGGCGTAATCCAACTCGCGTGGCCCGCCATCGCCCGCACCTCATCGAGCGATCGTCCCGTGCGTGCGAGCGAAACGACGAACGCACGGCGGAGGTCTCGAAGTGTGATCCCGGGACATCCCGCCGCGCGGCCGAGTCTCGTGAAGATGTCGTAGATCGCTTGCTCGGTCAATCGCCGGAAGCGGATGATCCCTCCCCGGTCCACCGGCAACAGCAGCGGCCCCGGCGCAGAAGTGCGCACACGCAACCACGCATCGAGAGCTTCCCCCGCAATCGGCCCCAGCACAACATCTCTGTGGTACTCGGGCCGCTCCCCGCGAACGATCAGCACGCGCGTCTTCGTGGTGTAGTCTCCGATGTCCAGATGGGCGGCCTCCGCTCGCCGCATCCCTGTGCACAGAAACAACTCCAGCATCGCCCGATCCCGCAGTCCGCCCGCATCCGCCCCGCACGCACCCCGCAGCCTCCCAACCACATCGTTCGTCACGACCACGACCGGTTCCGCACCCGGTGCCGTCTTGAATCCATCAAGACTCGCGGCGGCCTGAAAGTCTTGCTCCCGCATGAGCCCAGTGTCTCTCGCCGCACGCAGCACGCCTCGCAGTACCGACAGAATCTTGTTCGCCGTCGCCGGCGCGAACTCGCCCCGCAACCGTACCCGCACCGACACCGTGTCCTTGCGTGTCAGCTTCTCCCAGCGGATCGAGGAGGCCTCCGCCTCCTCGCCCCCGATCATCCTCGCGAGCACGCCCAGCGATTGCGCCACCGTGCGCCTCGACCCGGCTCCCAGCGACGCGAGATACGCGGCCGATACATCAGGCTTCTTCGCCATGTCACCGGCTCCCAGCGTGATCCACGACCGGCATGCACTGCCCGTCGTCGAACACCAGTGTCCGCTCCGGCCACCGCAGCGCCGCCAGCCGGCCCTTGAACGCCCCAGCACCCGCGCGACGCTCCGCCGCTCTGTTCCCCACCGAGTAGTCGATGCACATCGAACGCCCGCCTTCCAGCAGCTCGTTCAACGCCACCTTCGCGAACAGGCCGTCGTCACGCTCCACCGAGATCGGGATCCGCCAGTAGTGACCAAACACCACGAGCGGCCCCTCCTGATAGTCCCGCCACCACGGCAGCCGGCTCTCGCCCCGCATCTTTCCCGCGGCAAAGTAGGGCTTCGCGGCCCGACCTTCCGGCCCCGCGGTCACCACGCGGATCGGGTTCTCATTCTGATGCCGAAGACTCCGAGTCACCTCGTCCGTCTCCGTGCTGAGCGCCTCCTTCAGCCGCTTGCGCGTCGAGTGGTACGAGTCCGCCGCGCCCGAAGCACCGGCCAGCACCTCCGCGATCGCGCCGGGTGCCCAGCACGCGTGCACCACGCGCAGGTCGTCGCGCTCGAGCGCAATCGGCAGCGTCGCCAGGAACCCGAGCATCTCGTCCCGGTGCGCATCCGATTCGGGCTTGCGCTCCGTCTCGTGCGCCGGCCCGTGCCCGAACAGCCACGTGTTCTCGAACTTCGTCCGCTTCGCCACCGCGTTCAGGTCGTGATTCCCCATCACAGCCGTTGCGCGCCCCCGTTCCATCATGCCACGCACAAGCTCGACCACTCCCGGCGAATCCGGCCCGCGGTCGATCAGATCGCCGAGGAACACCATCCGCCGTCCCGCGGGGTGCGATCCATCCTCCGCGTACCCCATGTGGTGCATCAGCGCCCGAAGCGCGCCGAGTTCGCCGTGGATGTCGCCGACCACATCCAGCGGCCCATCCGGCAGCTTCCCCGCCGCCCGCCACTGCCCCGTTGCGCCCTCGCCCGTTGTCGTGCTCATGGTCATGAGTACCTCCGTTCCACACTAGGTCGAGAATTCTCATAAGTCAAACTCTCATTGGAACGTGAGGCCGCCGCCACCACTCCCCCTCGCGCGGGTTTCCCTGACTACCCTCCTGTTGCACGGGCCAAAGCGGCTTCTCGCCGCGGAGGTCGTCGTTTGAAAATGCACCTGTTCCTCGGTGACGAGGCAGTAGCCCAGGGAGCCATCGACGCCGGGATCGGCGGGATCTTCTCCTACCCAGGCACCCCAGCCACGGAAATCTTCGAGTACGTCGAAGAACACGCCCCCGCGGGCACCATCAGCGCCCTCTGGTCCGCGAACGAAAAGGTCGCGTACGAAGAAGCCCTCGGCATGTCCTACGCCGGACGCCGGGCTCTGGTGAGCATGAAGCACGTCGGCCTCAACGTCGCCGCCGATCCCTTCATGTCCTCCGCCATCACCGGTGTCAACGCCGGTCTGGTGCTCGTCGTCGGTGACGACCCCGGCATGCACTCCTCACAGAACGAGCAGGACACCCGCTTCTACGCCGAGTTCGCCCAACTCCCGCTCTTCGAACCCTCCTCACAGCAAGCCGCCTACGACCTCGTCCGCGAAGCCTTCGACTACTCCGAAGCCGTCGGCCTCCCCGTTGTCCTCCGAATGGTTACGCGCCTCTGCCACAGCCGCGCGAGCGTGCGCACCATGCCCCCACGCACCACTCCCGGCGAGGCCCAACCCCGCTTCGCCCGCCCCGATCCCAACGACTGGGTCCTCGTCCCGACCAACGCCCGCCGCCGCTACCGCCGTCTGCTCTCCCTCCAGCCCCGCCTTCTCGCGGACTCGCAAGCCTCGCCCGCAAACACCCTCCGCATCGCGGGCCGTCGTGGAATCATCGCTGCTGGTATTGGCGCGAACTACGTCCTCGAAGCCCTCGACGGCCACGAAAGCGATTCGCTGCTGCGCATTCAACGCTACCCCATCCCAGTCTCGCTCGTGCGCCAGATCATCGACCACTGCGACGACGTCTTGGTCGTCGAAGACGGTTACCCGCTGATCGAGCAGCGCCTGAGCGGCCTCCTCGGCCTCTCCGGCAAAACCATCCGCGGCCGCCTCTCCGGCGATCTCCCTCGCGACGGTGAACTCACACCCGACGCCGTCGCCGCGGCTCTGGGCGTGCCGTACGAAGCAGCCATCCCACCACTCGACGACGTCGCCGCGCGACCACCGCAACTCTGCAAGGGCTGCCCGCACGCCGATAGCTTCAAGGCGATCGTCGAAGCCGCGGCATCGATCGGCGACGCGTACATGTTCAGCGACATCGGCTGCTACGCCCTCGGCGTACTCCCGCCCTTCCGCGCGGTGCATTCCTGCGTCGACATGGGCGCCTCGATCGCGATGGCCTTCGGCGCCGTACAGGCCGGGGCCCATCCGGTGATCTGCACCATCGGGGACTCCACCTTCGCACACTCGGGCATGACCCCGCTCATCGGCGCCGCACGCGCAAACGCCAACATGACCGTTTTCATCCTCGACAACGCGACCGTCGGGATGACCGGCGCACAAGAATCCATGAGCTGCGGCGAGCGGCTCCTCGAGATCGTGCGAGGGCTCGGTGTCGATCCCGCGCACCTCCACGTGATCGAACCCCTCCCCAAACGCCACGCCGAGAACGTCGCCCTTATCCGTCGCGAACTGGAGCACAACGGCCTCAGCGTGATCGTCCCGCGTCGCGCGTGCATCCACGTCAAACGCCAATCCAAGGCCCGCACCCCCGAGCCCGCCGCCTGCGGCGTCGGGTGCGAGTGCACCCCGCTCACCGTCCACGCATCAAAGGGACAGCCATGAACGCGACCACCACCACGCGGTGCAACATCATCACCGCCGGCGTCGGCGGTCAGGGAATTCTCACCATCGCCAAGGGCATCTCCGACGCCGCCATGACGCAGGGGCTCCACGTCAAGCAAGCCGAAGTGCACGGCATGAGCCAGCGCGGCGGCGCGGTCCAGTCGCACCTTCGCCTCAGCGACACGCCCATCGCCTCCGATCTCATCCCCGTCGGAAAGACCGATCTGCTGATCTCCATCGAGCCCCTCGAAACCCTCCGCTACGTCCACATGCTCGCTCCCGATGCCGTCGTCGTCGCCTCCGCCAACGCGTTCGTCAACATCGGCAACTACCCCGCCATCGAAGGTGTGCTCGAACGAATCACTGCCTTCCCCCGACATGTCGTCGTCGACGCCGAGCGCCTCGCCAAGCTCGCCGGCGCAGCCCGCGCGAGCAACATCGTCCTCCTCGGTGCCTCTTCACTCTTCCTCCCGCTCAGCGAGTCCCAGTTGAACGACTCGATCCGTGAGATGTTCGCCGACAAGGGCGACGCCGTCGTCCAAACCAACCTCCGCGCCCTGCGACTTGGACGCAACGCCGCGGCAGCCTATCTGCGCGGCCTCGAAAAAGGCGGCGACTCCCGCTCCGTGCGCCGATGGATCGACTCGCTCCCGGCCGAACGCCTGCTGGGCGACGAGAACGAAGTGCCCGCGTTCGATCCCGCCTCCGCCGACGACCGCCTCTCCGGTGCCGAGGCCCACGCCGTCGAACGCATGCTCGAGGACGTCTACGTCTCCGAACGCAGACAGCTCTACGAGCACGAGGTCTACCAGATCATTCAGTTGATCGGGGCAATCTCCCCTCCGCACCACATCTTCCTCCCCGTCGACAACCTCCTCGCCCCCGAAGCGATCGAGCGGTTCCCCGGCGAGCAGGTCGTGCTGAAGATCGTCTCGCCCGACGTCGTCCACAAGTCCGACGCCAAGGGCGTGGTGTTCTGTGCCAAACGCCCCGAAGTCGTCGAACGCGAGATCAACAACCTCATCGCCCTCCACCGCTCGCGTGGAGCACGCGTCGAGGGCGTTCTTGTCGTCGAGTTCGTCGAACGCGGCAACCAGGGACTCGGCGAAGAACTCTTCGTCGGCATCCGCGCAACCCGTGAGTTCGGCCCCGTCATCGCCGCCGGCCTCGGCGGTGTGGACACCGAGTACCTCGCTCGCGCCCTCAGGCCCGGCCTCGCGATCGCTAAGGCCGTCGCCACCGACACGACCGCCGAGGAGTTCTTCGCCCGCTTTCAACACACCGTCGCTTACGAGATGATCTCCGGCCAAGTGCGCGGCCACCGCCGCACGGTTTCCGACGGAGAACTTCTCCGCTGCTTCCGCGCCTTCATCGCACTCGCGTGCCGATTCTGCGTCGACCGTGGCGATCAAGGCCCAGACGTCGCCGAACTCGAAGTAAACCCCTTCGCGTTCCGCCGCCAACACCTTATCCCCCTCGACGGCCGCGGCCGCCTCGCCACCGCGACCGTCACCCCCGTGCGCCGCCCGCTCGACCTCGTGCGCCGCATGCTCGAGCCCGCCTCCATCGCGGTGCTGGGCGTATCCGCCCGCGAGCAGAACTTCGGCCGCATCATCCTGAACAACATCGTCGAGTGCGGATTACCGACCGACCGCCTCCGCATCGTGAAGGAAGGCCCCACCGAGATCGACGGCGTCGCGTGCGTCCCCTCCATCGACAGCCTCCCCGGCGAAACCGACCTGCTCGTCGTCGCCGCCGGTGCCAGCCAACTCCCGGAAGTCGTCCAACAAAGCGTCGACTCCGGCCGCGTCCGCTCGCTCGTCGTCATCCCCGGTGGTGCGGGCGAGACCCACGACAGCCGCGACGTTCCCTCACGCCTCCGCGAGATCCTCGCGAAAAGCCGCACGCTCCCCGCGGGCGGCACAGTGCTCCTGGGGCCAAACTGTCTCGGCGTCCAATCCCGGCCCGGACGCTACGACACGTTCTTCATCCCGAAGGAGAAGCTCGGCAAACGCCGCGAGAAGCCAGGCCGCGCCGTCGCCCTCGTCTCCCAGAGCGGCGCGTTCGTCATCACTCGCATGAGCAACATCGAAACCCTCGACCCGCTCTTCGCCGTCACTATCGGCAACCAGGCCGATGTCACCGTCAGCGACGTCGTCGCCGTCATCGGCGACCGCGACGATGTGCGCACCATCGGTGTCTACGTCGAGGGCTTCAACGATCTCGACGGCCTCGCGCTCATGCGAGCAACCCGCGCCGCCTCCGCCAGAGGAGGAGAAGTCATCTTCTACAAGGCCGGTCGAACCACCCTCGGCCGCGACGCCGCCGCGGGCCACACCGCCTCCGTCGCCGGCGACTACGACATCTGCGAAGCCGGAATGTCCAGCGCGGGCGCCCTCGTCGCCGATTCCTTCGCCGAGTTCGAACAACTCCTCGAACTCTCCGCTTCGCTCCACAACACCCGGATCCGAGGCACCCGCATCGCCGCAATCTCCAACGCCGGCTTCGAAACCGTCGGCATCGCCGACAGCATTCGCGGCGGACGCGACAGTGGGGGACTCCCGCCCATGCCCGACGATGTGTCCACCGAGATCTCCGCGGCACTCGCACGCCACGGTCTCGCCGGCCTCGTCAACGTGCGCAACCCCCTCGACCTCACCCCGATGGCCAACGAAGCGGTCTACGAATCCGCCGCGACCGCCATGCTCGCAAGCGAAGCCTACGACGCGCTCCTCATCTCCGCCGTCCCCCTGACCCCCGCACTGGCCACAACCCCCGCCGAAGCCACCCTCCGCGAACCCTTCGCCACCACGCTCACTCGCCTCGCCAAGTCAACCACCAAACCGGTGATCGCCGTCATCGACTCCGGCGACCAGTACCGCCCCCTATCCCGCACGCTCCGCGAGTCAGGCCTCCCAGTCTTCAACCGCGCCGACGAAGCCACAACCCGCCTCACCCGCTACCTCGAATGGCGTGCGGGTCAGCCCTAACCCCCCTCCCGGCCAAAAAACGAAAAACCCCGCATCGCGGGGTTCTTCAGAAAGCGGAGAGGGGGGGATTCGAACCCCCGATACGGTTACCCGTATACAGCATTTCCAGTGCTGCTCCTTCAGCCGCTCGGACACCTCTCCGGCTGAAACAGGGTGGATAGCTTAGCCCGGCTCCTTGGCTTTGTCATGCTCCCCCGGCCCTCTGCCACCGAACATATCCCCCGCCGGCGACGGCGAGGCCGTTCCGGTCGCTTTCGGACCCCGCCGGTACATCGATGCCCCGCCCGGGGCCCCCTGCAACTCCGGGTGCAGGTACCGACCCCGCAGCTTCTCGGGCTTCGCTCGCTCCGTTGGTGCCCCCTTCGCCCGCACCCACGCGTCGTTCCGCACCGCCGTGATGCACCACGAAACCTCCCCGTTCGCCGCGCCGCCCCCGATCTCGAACCTCCCGCCCTCCGCCTTCGCCGACACGTGCAGCATCGGTGCCGGGGCCCCGATCGCCGTGAGCTGGTACGTCAGGTCCGCGTTGATCGACTCGAAGTACGCCGGCAGCTCAACCACCGCCCGCCCGCTCTCATCCAGCGTCACATTCCCGCGATAGATGTTGAACGGCTGCGGCCCCTCCGCCGCGTAGTGCATCAACACTTTGTTCGCCGGATCCAGCGGGTGATCAATCTGAAACGCCTTCGTCCCGCTGGCCGCGAAGTCCCCGAGGCAGTACACCCCGTACCCCGCCGCGCTCTCAGCCCCGCCAAACACACCGAAGTTCTCCCCCGCCGTCCCCAACGCCTGCCCATAAACCCCCGCGGCACCGCTGTCCTCGCTCTGCGTCAAACCCCACACCCCCGTCGTGTTCCCGCCCGTTCCCGCCGCCGCGCCGTACACGCCCGTGGCCTCGTCTGTCGAACTGTCCGCTCGCCCGAGGACACCGGTCGTGACGCCGGTCTGGGCGACCGCCCAACCGCTCACCGCCGTGCCCCCGTTGCTCGCCGTGTACCCCCACACCCCGTACGCATCACCCGTCGACGCCGTCGAATACCCCACCACAGCGCGGCCGGCAGAACTGTCCGCAATCCCCTGCACCCCGGCCGCCTCTCCCGTAGTCGCCGTATTCCACCCCACCAGCCCAACCGCGCCGGCAGACGCCACCTGTCCAAACGCCCCAAACCCCGGCCCCGACGTCGAGCCCGCGGCAAACAACGCCACCCGCGGGCCAGTGCTTACTGCATGCAGCGGATACGTCGGCGCAGCGATCCCCACGCCCACGTTGCCCGCGGTGTAATGCGTGTTCCCACTCGCCAGCCCCCAGGGCGAAGCCCCCGCGGGCCCCTGCGGACCGGCCGGGCCCGTCGCGCCCGTCGGCCCGGGTGATCCCGAAGGCCCAGCAGGGCCCTGCGCACCGTTCGCGCCGTTGGCCCCCTGCGGCCCTTGCGGCCCCTGCGCCCCGGCTGTACCGGCAGGACCCTGCGGTCCGGCGGGTCCCTGCGGACCGGGTGGGCCCTGCGTGCCGGCACCACCGTTGAGCCCGAACAGGGCATACGGAGTCGGATAGATCTTCTGCCGGGGGTAGAGCGTCGAGTACCCGCTCGGCCCGCCGTACCGCCGAACGTCAATCTCCAGCCACCGCGCGTTGCCCGCGAAGATCCCCGAACCGAAGTCGAGTTCGATCGTGAACAGCCCGTCGATCACCGCCACCGGCGGCGGCTGGATCATCGGGCCCACCTGCGTCCCGCCCAGCGGCGCGTCGTACAGCCGGAACCGGAACTCCATGATCCCCGTCTGCGCCTGCTGCTGGTCCTTCAGAACGCCCTGGTACGTAAAGCCTGTACCCGGAGCGATTTGTGCAATCACAGCCGGAGCACTGAGGCTCGCGAGAAACGCACCGACAGCGAGGACGAGGGATCGAGTCTTCATGAGGCTTCCTTCCGCGCGCGGGAGCGCAGAGGAGAAGTCGGCGGAGGAACCGGCCGACTTGCGTCTGGATTCAGCCTCAACCCGGGGGACGCCACCCCTTCCCCGGTACCACCCCCCTTGGGTCGGTTATCGGTCGCCCGCCTTCGGCTCCGGCTCGTAGTTGCCCACCACGTGCCCCCGCACCACCGTGAAGCTCACCGAGCCTTCGTCGATGTCCATGCCCGGCAGCATGTCGTCGTCCAGCGACGTCAGCAGCTTCGCGATCATCTCGTCCGTCCACTCCAACTGGTCCAGCAGCACCACCGTCCCCGCGGCAGCGTGGCCCACGTAGTGAATGTCAACCGCCGCCGCCTCGGCCCCTTCGTGGACCGCGAGGAATCGCTCGGACGACGCCGTTCGAAGCGTGCGTTTCCAGGTGAACATCACAGCAACTCCTTCGCCGCCATCGCGGCACCGAGCGCACCGAGGCAGACAATCGGGATGAGGCAGCCGGACTTGCCGCGCGAACGAGAGGATCCCGTCGTGTAGCTGATTCCCGTTCCGGGCAGTCCGAACGTGGTGTACGACCGACCGCGCGCCGAACGGCCGTAGCGGACGCCCTTGCCCCCCACAGACCAGCCGACGCCGGACTTGCTCAGGTTGATCCGAAACGGCCCGGTCGAGATCGACTTGCGAAACCGAAGTCCCATGCGGCGTGCTCTCCCGATTCAGTGCGCGTGCCCACATCCGCAGTCATCCCCCGCGGCCGGCGGCGGCAGTGGGGCGGGTGGAGTCAGGACCTCGAACACGGGCAGCGCGGCATCGTTGTACTCGGATCGGTCGCCGCCGTTCAGGTTGATGAGCTGCGCATCGATGTCAGTGTTGCCCATCGCCTTCATCTTCATGTCACCCTGCGCCCGCACGCCGACCGTCCCGCTCGACACCACGTTGAACGAGCCCGCCGTGTTGATGCTCAGGTCCTTGCAGTTCACCGCGATCGTGTCGCTCGCGTTGATCTCGAGCTTCGCGCCAGAGAGCGACAGAACCGGCCCATCCGGGGTCAGCGAGATCCGCACTTCGAGTTGCCCCGACGCCGCGCGGATCTCGATGTGCTCCCCGTCGGGCCCGGCCGCGACGTTCAGCGTTCGGCCGCTCGGCAGGGCCATCGCGCCCGCGCCCGGAGCCACGGTTGGCAGGTTCGGAGTGCTCATGCGCAGAAGCGTAGCGGGGGACTCGACGCGAGAGCGACTCGACGTTAGAATACTGTCAGGCACGCAGCTCCTTTCCGCGGAGCGCCCGCCTCGAAGGGGAACCCTCATGCCAGCTGCAGCACGCGTCGGCGACAACATCAAGCAGGATGCTCCGCACTGCCACGCGCCCATCCACCCGCCCGCCCCCGTCCCCACGCCGGTTGCCCATCCCGCGCTCCCCCTCGCCATCATCCCGCCCGGCGCCGCCACCGTAAAGATCGGTGGTGCGGCCGCCGCCCGCGTCACCGATCAATCAAAGCCCTGCATGCTCCCCAGCTGCGTCCCCGCTGGCCCCGGCATGGTCGCCAAGGGATCGGCGACCGTGACCATCGCCAAACTCCCCGCGGCCCGCGCCAACGACATGACGGCCCACTTGACGTGCGTCGCCCCCATCCCCAGCCCCGTCGGCAAGATCATGCCCCCGTGCTGCACCACCGTGAACATCGGCGGCTGATCACACCGTGAAACTCCGCCACTTCGAAGAACTCGCCCCCGTCTGTCCCCAGTGCAGAACGCGCGGCGAGACTTCGTCACTCACGCTCTCCCGTCGAGAAGTCGTCGAAGATTCCACCATCATCGAAGGGATCCTCACCTGCACCGCGCCCGAGTGCCAGTGCGAGTTCCCCATTATCGACGGCGTCCCCATCCTCCTCGCCGACGTCCGTACCTACATCGCCAACAACCACCAGTCCCTCGCACGCCGCCGCGATCTCTCCCCCGCGCTTGACTCACTCCTCGCCGAGTGCGCCGGCCCCGGCTCCTGGGACGAAGCCACACGCCAGCACCTCTCCGGCGCCGTCTGGGATCACTTCGCCGAGTTCGATCCCGCCGAACACCCCTCGATGGGCAAACCCGGTGCGATCGCGCGCGTCATCGCCGCCGCGGCAGACCGCTCCGCGTTCACGACCCCCGGCCCGGCGTTCGACATCGGCTGCGGGGTCGCACGCTCGTCCCTCGAGATCGCCGCGAAAACGAACCAACTCACGCTCGGAATCGAACTCCACAGCGCCATGGCCCGCGTCGCGCAGCAACTCCTCCGCACCGGCCGCATCGACTACCAGCGCCGCATCAGCGGCATCCTCTACGACCGCCGCGAGTTCGCCGTGCCGCTCCCCGAAGCCGCGGAACTCGTCGACGTCTGGATCATGGACGCGCTCAACCCCTGCGTCCGCGCGGCGACGTTCGGTTCCATCTCCTGCCTGAACGTCATCGACTGCACGACCTCGCCCCTCGCGCTGCTGACCAACATCGCACACCTCCTGAAGCCCGGCGCACACGCCGCGATCGCCACCCCCTTCGACTGGTCCGCCAACGTCACCGCCATCGAATCCTGGCTCGGCGGCCACTCCCCCCGCGGCTACTTCAACGGCCGCAGCGAAGACATCCTCGCCGCGATCCTGACCCCAAACGCCCACCCCGCGAGCATCGAAGGCCTCGCACTCAAGAGCGACTCGCGTGACATCCCCTGGCACGTCCGCCTGCACGAACGAGCGTTGATGCAGTACATGCTGCAGATGGTCGTGGTACGAAAGGCGTAACCACGCCAAGGCACCCCCATCACTCGACAGCAGGACTTCCCGCGGCAACCACGCCAGCCGCAACCCTTCCCCCGCCGCACACAAAATTCCACGAACGCTGAAAGACTTCCGCCGCTCGAGCGAATCAACCTAGGTGCACGGGCCCGATGCCACAGGCGCACTGTGGATTGAGAACCCGAGTAGCATGTCTGTCGGCCGCACTCCGACAGATTTGGTCCGCGGCCCCTCGCGCGGAGCGGACGACGGCGTGCGGCGCATTCGCAAGGGAGCTTAAAGATGTACAGATCAACTCGGTCACTCCGTCTGGCATTCGTGGCCACCATGGGCGCTGGGGTTCTGCTGGCGAGCAACGCCCCCTTCGCACAGGCTCAGGATCGCCTCCCGGACCTCGAGTTCGAGCAAGGCACTCTCGGCGAGGTTCCACCCTTGGGTTGGTTTGTGCCCACCGCCGGTTGGAAAGCCGAGTTGGTGGAGATGGATGCCGCTCGCGGGACCCGCGCGGTAAAGCTGCACCTCCCCGGCAAGAGCGACGCGCCATTTGGAAACCTGATGGTGCAGCTCGATGCAGAACCCTTCCGCGGTCGACACGTCAAGCTCACGGCGAAGATCCGATTGGATGAGACGAAGAACGACGGCCGAGCACAGATGTGGCTTCGTGTCGATCGCGAGGGCGGCGAAATGGGGGCGTTCGACAACATGGGACGTCGCCCGATCACCGCGACGACCTGGACCTCCGCCACCATCGAAGCAGATATCGATGCCGATGCCCAGGTCATCAACGTTGGCTTCATGAGCCTCGGCTCCTCGCCGACCGTGTACGTGGACGACGTATCGCTCGTCATCACCGGAGACGCCAAGTCGGCTTTGCCCAAGCAACCCGCGTCAGCGCCCGCCGCTCTCTCGGACCGAGGTACGCAGAACCTCATCGCCGCGGCGAGGTTGTTCTCCTACATCCGCTTCTTCCACCCCAGCGACCAAGCCGCCGGAGTGAAAGCGTGGGATCACCTCGCGGTGCGTGTGATGGAGCAAGCAGAACCGGCCGCGGACGCCAAAGACCTCGCCGAACGATTGAAGCAGGTGTTCGAACCGATCGCGCCGACACTGCAGGTGTGGGCGGGAGACGCGGCGCAGGCTCCGGCGTTGCCACCGGCCCCGGAGGGCGCTACCGCGACGGCGCAGTGGCGTCACCTCGGCGCAGGATCCGTCGGCACCATCAAGGGAAACGCGTATCAAAGCCGCGTCGAACGAACGGACCGAGCTGACAAAGGCACGCCGAGCGGGGCGGAGTACGCCGAGAGCTTCCTCATCAAGGAACTCGGAGGCGGCGTCAGCGTGCGCTTCGCCACGCGCGTCTTCGCCGATGCCGAAGGGACGCTGCCGCACGGCAAGCCGCCCGAAGCGCTCGCGGTCAAGGACGGCGGACTGACGCTCACCGCCGGGAATCGCTCCACCCGACTCGCGGCTGTCACCGAGGCCTGGGGCATCTTCCAGCACTTCTATCCCTATTTCGACGTGGTGCAGACAGACTGGGCCGCGGCGCTCGAACCGGCGCTCCGAAAGGCCGCGACCGACAAAGGTGATTCTGAGTTCCTCTTCACGCTGCGCACCCTCGTGTCCCAACTGCACGACGGGCACGGACACGTCATGAGTGCGTCGGCGCGGCCCGCAAAGATGATGCCCATCGCCGTCGAGTGGCTCGGACACGATCTCGTCGTCGTCGGCAAGCACGCGAGCGTGACGCAGGACGTTCGAACCGGCGACGTCGTCATCGCCATCGACGGCAAACCCACAGAAGACGTGTACAAGGAAGTCTCAACGTGGATCTCCGCGGCCACCGATGGCTGGGGTCGGTACTTTTCCACCAGCTTTATCGTGTCCCATTACCCCACCGCGGATCCGGTCACACTCACGCTGCGCCATCTCGACGGGACCACCTCCTCCGCCACGCTCGCCCGCGTCGCCGAGTTTGTCCAAGGCAGCGCGATCCCGAATCGACCGCAACAGGGCGCCGAGATCGCTCCGGGCATTGTGTACTTCAACCTCGACGGCGCCCGCCTGGAGGCGCTCGAGAGTTCGATGAGCGCACTCGCCGCCGCGAAGGGCATCATCTTCGACATGCGAGGCTACCCCGGAGATGCCGCGTACGGCCTCATGCAGCATCTCATCGATGAGCCCGCGACCAGCGCCAAATGGAACGTGCCCATCGTCCGCAAGCCCGACGGTGATGGTTGGGAGTGGAGCGAGTCCGGACGCTGGCAGTTGGAACCAAAAGCGCCGCGGCTGATGGGCAAAGTCGCGTTCCTCACCGACGGTCGGGCGATCTCCTACGCCGAATCCATCATGGGGATCGTGGAGGCTTACAAGTTCGGCGAGATCGTGGGCTCGACCACCGCGGGAACGAACGGGAACATCAATCCGTTCGCACTCCCCGGCGGCTACACCGTTTCGTGGACCGGGATGCGAGTCCTGAAGCACGACGGCAGCCGGCACCACGGCGTCGGCATCGCGCCGACAATCCCAGTCACACCCACCGCGCAGGGAGTCGCCGACGGAAAGGACGAAGTCCTTCTGAAGGCGATCGAGGTGATCGGGAAGCAGATCACAGAGGCAAAGTAATCCAAGGCCACGCACAGGGACACCCTCTTCCCTTCGGTGCCACGAAAGCCGCTTCGGTTTCAGTGCGATAGATCAGATTCCCGCATCATCGATGTTCATGGCTCGCCGAACGAAGCGCGGGCCACGCCAGGGAGCTCCTGACCCACTGTCTCCCGTGACTTCCGCATACCATTCGGAACAGGAAGGGTGCACAATGCCAAGACCGGGGAGCGGCGCCGTAGAAAGGCAGGGCACTTGGTGGAAGCTTCTGTTGGCCGCGGCAGGCGTGATCGCCGTGGGCGTCGGATGTGTGTGCGTCACCGTGCGGTATGTTCACCAGGTTGTGGTCGATCGCTCTCCGGTTCAAGTGGGTCCGTTTGTGTTTTCTCCGAATCACACGTATGGAAACCAGATGATGGTGACCTGCCCGTATCCGGGCGGTTCTTCCGGAAGCGGGCAGGTGGTCCTGCCTCAAGACGTAAGAAATCCCTACCACATCGAAGGCGTTGCGTTCGTTGAGAACGATCGCGCGATATGTGAGGTTGAGGATGAAGCAACCGGCACGACATCGTACTACGTTCTAGATCTTGTGCGGGGCACGGTGCGTGTGTACGATGACTACGACCACCTCGTGAAAGAGAGCGGGCCGTGCCCTGAATTCGAGCCTCTTTCTGACTTCCTTCGGCGAATGCGAGAGGTTGGTTTGCCCCCCACAACCTGAGCCGCCGCCACAAGCGCGACGCCGAGCCCCGAACCGTCCCAAAGACGCTCGACGACGAAACGAACCAAACATCCTCGGAACAACTCGTGACCAGGCCGCACGACATCGAGGCGATACTCCCCCTTACACGCTCATCTCTTCCCGCACCTTCTCCAGCAGCGCCTTCGTCAGCTTGATGCCATCCACTTCCGAGTGCTTCCCGCCCTCGTACTCGATCCCCACGCGACCCGTGTACCCCGCCGCGAGCACGATCTTCATCATCTTGCGGTAGTCGGTGTGGACCTCGTTCCCCTTCTCGTCAAACTCGTGCGTCTTCGCCGAGACCGCCTTCGCGTACGGCATCATCTCCTCGACGCCCTTGTACCTGTCGTACTTCTTCTCTTTCCCGTCCTCGCCCTTGCCGAGGTTGAAGTTCCCGAAGTCCGGCAGCGTGCCGCAACGCGGGTGATCCGCCTTCTTGATCGTCTCCGCCAGCCACGCCCCGTTCGACGACAGCCCGCCGTGATTCTCCACGATCACGTTGATGTCCGCCTTCGCGCCGAACTCGCTCAACCTGTGCAGCCCGTCCGCCGCGCGGTCGCGCTGCTCTTCCCACGTTCCGCTGCTCTGCGCGTTCACGCGGATCGAATGACACCCCAGCGCCTTCGCCGCGTCCACCCACTTGTAGTGGTTCTCAATCGCCTCCAAACGCTTCTTCTCGTCGGGATCGCCCAACGCCCCCTCACCGTCGCACATGATCAGCACGCTCGTCACGCCCAGATCCTTGCACCGCTTGTCCAACTCCTTCAGGTACTCCGCGTCTTTCGCCTTCGTCATGAAAAACTGGTTCACGTACTCGATGCCGTCGATCCCGAACTCCTCCTTCGCCCGGCGCGGGAAGTCCATGTTCGTCATCTCGCCCCCGTGCAGCGCCCGGTGCAAACTCCACTCCGCCAGCGAAATCGTGAACAACGGCGCCGCCGCCTTCCCCGTCTTCGCGGCCTCCGGCTGCGCACCCAGCGCCGGCCTCGCCGCGAACGCAGCGCCCGTTGCCAGTGCGGAAATCAGAACGTCGCGACGCGAAAGGCTCATGCTCATGGGATGCTCTCAAAAAACCAAACTCAAGACGGTCGTACGCGCGGCGGTGCCGCCCAACCCAGTTTACCAATCAGACGCGACCAGTAGTCCGCCGACGAGTTGCTCACAAATCGAATCTCCCGATCGTGACGCGAAAGCACCAGCCGGTCCCCCGTCGACACCCGCCGCTGCACCTGCCCATCCATCACGATCGTCGTCCCCTCCCCATCCACATCCCCGTTCGCCCGCGCGATCTGCACCTCCAGCCGCCCGTGCGCCGTGATCACAATCGGCCGGAACGACAGCGAAAATGCAGCGATCGGTGTGATCGACCACACGTCCACCATCGGCGACACAATCGGCCCCCCCGCGCTCAGGTTGTACGCCGTCGACCCCAGCGGCGTCGACACGATCAACCCGTCCCCCGTCAACACCGGCCCCGCTCGCCCGTTGATGTGCAGCCCAAGCTGCAGCATCTTGTACGGCGGCCCCGCCGTGATCACCACCTCGTTGATCGCCAGCCCCACCCGCTCGTGCCCGCCACCCGGCTTCATCAGGTCCGTCTCGATCAACCCGTACCGGTGCGTCCGCAGCTCCCCCTCGCCAAACAGCATCGACGCCTGCGCGCTCAACGCCTGCAGATCAAACTCCGCCATGAACCCCACCCGCCCGAAGTTCACCCCCAGGATCGGAATGTCCAGGTTCAGGCACCGCCGCGACTGACTCAGCAGCGTCCCATCCCCACCCAGCACCACAATCAGATCCGCCCCCTTCGCCGACTCCGGGATCGCCGTCTCATCCGCCGGCAACTCCCCCGCCAGCTTCCCGTACCGCGTAATCAGCGCACGGACCTCCGCCGCCGCGGCAATCGCCTCGGACTTGTCCGTATTCACCAGCAGCAGTGTCGAACGGGCCATACGCCCACCAGTTTACAGTGTCGCGCGATCACGCGTCACGGACGATGTGCTCGAGGACTCACGCGCGGGAGACACCCCCGCCGCCCCGATGATCGCAGCTCTGATGCCCGTCCGATCGATTCCCGCCTCCGCCATCTGCTTCGCCCGCGAATCCTGGTAGATCCACGAGTCCGGCAGCCCCAAAACCGTGACGGACGACGCATCCAGACGCATCGAGTGTGCCGCCTCGATCACCGCCGACCCAAAGCCGCCGATGCGGCCGTGGTCTTCGATCGTCACAATCGGCGTCCCCTGCTCCAGCAGCGCCCTGATCAGATCCGCGTCCACCGGCTTCGCAAACCGCGCGTCGTACACCGCGACCCGCAGGTCCAGCTTCAAATCGTCCGCAACCGCGCACGCGTCGATCGCCGGCGTTCCAAACGCCAACACCGCGACATCCGGGCGGTCCTTTACGCCAAGATCCGTCAACTGCCGCGCACGCCCCAACTCAAACGCCGGGCACACGCCCGCGAACCGCTCGCTCACCACATCCCGCGGGTACCGCACCGAGGACACGCCTTCCTCGTAGTTCCGCATGAACTCCAGCGCCCCACGCAGCGACGGCTCATCGATCGCCGCCGTGATCACCGCCTTCGGCAGCGTCCGCAGCAGCGAGATGTCGCAGAACCCGTGGTGCACCGCCCCGTCCCCGCCCACCAACCCTGCGCGATCCAGGCACAGCCGCACCGGAAGCCCCTGCAGCGACGCCTCCTGGAACGCCTGGTCGAACGCCCGCTGGAAGAACGTCGAGTACACCGCGAGAAACGGCTTGAACCCCGTCTTCGCCAGCCCCGCCATCATGTCGAGCGCATGGCTCTCGCAGATGCCCACGTCCCAGCTCCGCTCCGGGAACTTGGGCATGATCTTGTTCAGCCCCGTGCCATCGGGCATCGCCGCGGTGCACGTCACCACCTTCGGGTCCCGCTCCATCACGTCCATCAACGCGTCCGCGAACGCCGTCGTGAACGAACGCCCCTCGCTCTTGAGCTCCACGCGACAACCATCAACCCGGAACGGGCTCGGCGAATGGAACCGGCTCGCGTCCTTCTCGCTGAACTCGTACCCCTTCCCCTTCACCGTCTTCACGTGCAGCACCATCGGCCGATCCAGATCCCGCGCCTCCGTCAGGAAGTCGATCAGCGTCCGGAAGTCGTGCCCATCGATCGGCCCAACCGTCAACAGCCCGAAGTGCTCGAACCACCCGCCCTCGTTCACCATCGCCTTCGTCGCCTCGCCCGCGCGGTGATACGCCTCGCGGATCAGCGACCCACCCGGCAACTGCTTCAGCACCTCGCGCGCCGACCGCTTCAGATCCGCGTAAAAGTGCGAAACCCGCAACCGATCAAAGTGATGCGCGAGCGCCCCCTGCGGCTTGCTGATCGACATCCCGTTGTCGTTCAACACCACCAGGAACTGCCGCTTCAGCGTCCCCGCGTTGTTCAGCCCCTCCATCGCCACGCCGTTCACGATCGACGCGTCCCCGATGATCGTCACCACCCGCCGCCCCGTCGCGTTCGTCTCCGGCTCGTACGCCTCCTTCGTCAACGTGTCCCCACGCGCCATCCCCACCGCCGTCGAGATCCCCGTCCCCGCGTGCCCCACGCTAAACAAGTCGTACGCGCTCTCCCGTGGCTCCGGAAACCCCGCCATCCCCTCCCGCGTCCGCAACTTCGAAAACAGCGGCAGCCGCCCCGTCAACAGCTTGTGCGGGTAGCACTGGTGCCCAACGTCAAACAGCAACCGGTCGTACCCAAAGTCAAACACCGCGTGCATCGCGATCGTCAACTCGACCACGCCCAGGTTCGGCGCCAGATGCCCGCCCGATGTCCCGACCTGCGCGCAGATCTCGTGCCGGATCTCCCCCGCCAACTGCTCCAGCTGCGCAACGGAAAAGGTCTTCAGGTCCTTCGGGGAACTCAGCGTGCTCAACAGCGACTTGCCCACGTGCAGACCTTCCTTCGAGAACAGTTTCAAACAGCGCCACCGGCGCACGCGAATCGTACGCACCAACCCGCCATTCGTTCGCGCCCGGCTAACGAGTCCTGTCGCAGATCGCCGCCGCGAGTTCCCCCAGCATCGTCCCTGAGGGTCCGAATACCGAAATCGCCTTCATCGCGTCCGCCCGCAACACCGCGATCTCCCGTCGGGTCCCCTCCACCCCCAACACCGACGGATACGTCAGCTTCCCCTGCTGCTGGTCCTTCCCCGCCGTCTTCCCCAGATGACTCGTCGCCTGCGTCACGTCCAGCAGATCGTCCACCACCTGGAACGCCAGCCCGATCTGCTCCGCAAACTCCGTAATCGCCGCCAACTCCCGCTCCATCTCAAACTTCGACCTCCCCGCGCTCCCCGCCGAGATCGCCCCCATCCGACACGCCGCCCGGATCAACGCCCCCGTCTTCCGCGTGTGAATCTCCAGCAACGCGTCAATCGGCTCCAGCCCCTCAGGCACTCCCCCCAGCGTGTCGTACACCTGCCCCGCGATCATCTCCGTCGTCGCCGTCGACAACTCCGAAATCAACACCGCCGCCGTTCCCGGCGGTGCCTTCTCCGCCAGCAACTTGAACGCCGCCGACATCATCGCGTCCCCCGCCAGAATCGCCATCGACTCCGTCGTGTGCCTGTGCAGCGTCGGCCGCCCTCGCCTCAGATCATCGTTGTCCAGCGCCGGCAAATCATCGTGCACCAGGCTGAACGTGTGGATCAACTCCAGCGCCGCCGCCGCCGGCAACGCCCACTCCGGCCGCCCCCCGCACGCCCCGCACGAATGCCACGCCAGGAGCGGCCTCAGTCGCTTCCCCGGTGCCATCAACGAATACAGCATCGCATCCGTCAGCGACGCCGGCAGCGACAGCCCTCGCGCCGCCTCCTCAAGATACCTGTTGATCTCCCCGATCGGCGTAAACGCCTGATCGCCCCCCGTCCCCTCCGCCGCCGCCTTCGGCGCGTCCATGGGCCCCTCCGATCAGGACGGCCGTTCCTGTGACTTCAGCAGGTCGTAGATCTCCTGCGACGACGACGCCCCGTAGATCTTCTCCCGGAACTCGTCCATCGTCATCAACCGGCTGATCCGCGCCAACGCCTGAATGTGATCCCCCGTCCGATCCGGTGGGCTCGCCAACAAAATCACCAACCGCACCGGCTGCCCGTCAATCGCCTCGAAATCAATCGGCTTCGACGGCTTCCCAATCGCCATCGCCAGCGACGTCATCCCCGCCGACTTCCCGTGCGGAATCGCCAGCCCCACCCCAATCCCCGTCGTCCGCGTCTGCTCACGCGTCCACACCGCATCCTTCAACCCCGCGGCGTCCTGCACCCGCCCCGCCCCCGCCAGCAGATCCACCAACTCGTTGATGACGCCACGCTTGTCCGATGCCCCCAAAGGTGCCCGGATGCAGTCGATGGTGAGGATGTCCAAAAGGTTCATGGAAGCGTTCTCTCCGCGGCACGGCCTGTGCAGCCCCTGATCAACCGAAGGAGCAGACTCCACTCCTCCCGCCTCCCAAGGGCGCTGAGGGGGGAGTGTACCCTCCCGCCCGTCCTAATTCCGCCCTCGTTTCACCGGTGATGCCCCAGTTCCCCTCTTCGACCGCTTCCCCTTCGACCCCGGTGGCACTTGCACCAGCAGCGCAGAGAACGCCCCGTCGAAGTACCCCTCCACCCGCCCCCCGGGCTGCCCCCGCGGAGGCTCCTGCCTCACACGCTCCACCTCAAACTGCCCCGACTCGCACGCCGCCTCAACCAAAAGCCGATTCTCCTCCGGCTCCAGGCTGCACGTCGCGTACAGCATCGCCCCGCCCGGCTTCAGCAGCCGCATCGCGTTCGCAAAGATCTCCCGCTGCGTCTCCACCATCCGCCCCATCTGATCCCCGTCAAACCGATACCGAGCCTCCACCCGCCGCGCCAACACCCCCGTATTCGTGCACGGCACATCCAGCAGCACCAGATCCGCCGTACCCGTGTGCAACTTCCCAACCGTCACCGGGTCCATCACCGTAATCCGTGGCTCATGCGCCGCCGCCTCCCGCAGCCGCGCCAGCCGCGTCCGGTCCGTATCAGACGCAATCACCCGCGCCTTCGGGAACGCCCGCGCCAACTGCCGCGTCTTCGTCCCCTGCCCCGCGCACACATCGATGATCAACGTCGGACTCAGATGCGCCGCCGACTCAATCGCCCCCGACGACGCCGGGTCCTGCGCCCACACCCGCGGATTCTCGAGCAGAATCTTGTTCAGCTCCTCCCGCGTCCCCCCAAACACCCCGTGCCCCGGCGCATCGTGCGCCACGCACCCCACCGTCTCCGGCGCAACCGAACCCAAGTTCAGAATAGTGGGGGGGCTGATCAAATCGTGCAGCGCAATCCGCGCCGCCTCCGCCTCGCCCAAATCCCGCCGCCACCGCCCCAGCAGCGTCCGCGGATGACTCGTCGCCACCGCCAGCCGCTCCAGCGGATCCTCCGGCAACGTCATCCGCCCGCAAAACAACGCCGTCCCATCCGCCAGAGGCAACGCCCCCGGATCCCCGTCCCACGTCGGCAAAATCCGCCGCGGCTGCCCCCCCAGCACTTCCTCAATCACCTTCCGAAGCACCGCGTTCACCAGCCCCCCAGCCCCCTGGTTCATCGCCCACTTCGTCCACGACACCGTCTCGTTCACCGCCGCATGCTGCGGCACCCGATCCAGCAAAAGCAGCTGCGCCGCCCCCGCCAACAGCGCCGCCTTCAGCGGCGGCTCCATCGCGTCGTAATCCCCCTGCAACAGCCCACGAACGATGTACTCCAGCGTGTACCACCGCCGCAGCACCGCATCGTAAATCGCGTGCGCAAACGCCGCATCCAGCGGGCTCAGCTCCAGCGTCCGCGGCCCATCAAAAGACAACTGCGGAAAGCACTCCGCCTGCTCCGCCAGTCGCGAATACGCCGCATGCCGCGCCGCATCCGCAAACGGCGCATTCCGCGACGGTCCCCGCTCCGCCCGCGGACCCCCGGGCCTCGGCCCAGACCGAGGCGGCCCAGACCGGCCCGGACCAGATCGAGGCGGACCAGATCTCGACCCACCCGACCGCGGCGGCCCCGATCGCGAGGATCCGGATCGGCGCTGGTCGTCATTGGGCCCACGGCTTGGATACCTTGATGGAGGTGGCACAAGGCGAGTCTAGCCCGCCGAATCACGAAAGGGTCCCCCCCGCCGGGTCCTTCGGTGGCACCCCACCCCCCCAGGACGACCCTCCCCCAACCGTCGACCGCCGCCGCATCTTCCTCCGGCGACCCAACCCCGGCCAGCGCGGCGTCCTCTCGGGCATGCGCATCCGCAAAAAGCTCATCGTCCTCCACACCGGCTTCTCCCTCGCCCTCTGCGGCATCCTCCTCCTCGCCCTCCGCCCCGCCGTCTCCGACGTCGTCCGCGGCGCCGAACTCGACGAAGCCAAGCTCATGCTCGACGTCCTCGTCCCCCGCCTCGCGGGCGTCGAGGGCGAAATCCGCCGCGACTCCCTCGACCCTCACCTCCCCCCGCAGGTCGACATCCTCGCCGGCACCGCCCGCGATCTCGGCCTCGACAGCGCAACCGAGGCCAGCGCCACCACCTTCCCCGGCCGCGCCGTCCTCGGCCAGAGCACCATCCTCGGCTCCCTCGCCGTCGCCTACCAACCCGCCGCCGGCACCCGCCCCGAACGCTACATCGGCCTCCGCGTCACCATCGGAGAAGCCCGCGACGCCGTCTGGCGCCTCTACCTCATCCTCCTCGTCGCCCTCCTCGCCGTCTACGCCCTCGTCGCCGTCGCCCTCGAAGGCCTCGTCCTCCCGACCAACGTCTACGCCCCCATCCGCCGAATGCTCGACGCCGACCTCGCCGTCCAGGAAGGCCGCACCGAAGACGAACTCATCGACCCACAGCACATCCCCCGCGACGAACTCGGCGAAATCATGCGCTCCCGCAACGAGTCCATCCTCAAACTCCGCGCCCGTAGCAAGGAACTCGCCGCCGCCCTCCAACGCCTCGAAGAAGTCGCCAACGACCTCAAACGCAAAAACCACCTCCTCGAATCCGCCCGCCGAAACCTCGCCGACGCCGACCGCCTCGCCAGCCTCGGCATGATGTCCGCCGGAATCGCCCACGAACTCAACACCCCCCTCTCCGTCGTCAAAGGCCTCGCCGAACGCCTCCACGCCAGCGGCGGAACCATTGACCCCTCCCAGGCCGCCCTCCTCCGCCGCGTCGTCGGCCGCATCGAACGCCTCGGCGAAAGCCTCCTCGACTTCGCACGCGTCCGCCCGCCCCGCCTCATCAACAGCCACGTCGCCGGAATCCTCCGCGAAGCCGCCACCCTCGTCTCCCTCGACCGCGACACCGCCGGCGTCCACGTCGCCCTCGACGTCAGCGACCAGCTCGAACTCCCCTGCGACCCCGACCGCCTCGTCCAGGTCTTCGTCAACCTCATCCGCAACGCCGCCGAAGCCTCCAAAGGCCGCTCCGTCCCCCGCGACCCCGAAAACCCCGGCGTCCGCGTCATCGCCGGCACCTCCACCCGCGACGCCCGCGAATGGGTCACCATCCGCGTCATCGACGACGGCCCCGGCATCGACCCCGCCATCCTCCCTCGCCTCTTCGAACCCTTCGCCTCCACCCGCCTCGATTCCCGTGGCACCGGCCTCGGCCTCGCCGTCGCCGAGGGCATCGTCCGCGAACACGGCGGCCTCATCCTCGCCCGCAACCGCGCCGACGCCACCGGCGCCGTCTTCGAAGTTACCCTCCCCCGCACCCACGACGATCCCCCGCCCCCCCAACCACCCTCCACGGAGTTGACCCATGACTGACCCCAAAGCACCGGTCGAGGTCTGGGACGGCCCCAGCCTCTCCATCATCGCCCTCGACGACGACGACGACTTCCGCCAATACCTCGTCGGCGAACTCGAGTCCGACGGCCACGACGTCCGCGCCTTCGCCGTCCCCACAGACTTCTTCTCAGCCTGCGATACCCACCTCCCCGACCTCGTCCTCCTCGACATGAAAATGGGCCGCTACAGCGGCGACGAAGTCCTCCAGGACATCCGCAAACGCTGGCCCCGCCTCTGCGTCATCGTCGTCACCGGCTACCCCTCCATGGACAACATGCGCCAGACATTCAAACAGGATGTCTTTGACTACATCGCCAAGCCCTTCTCCATGCCCGAACTCCGCCGCGCCCTCGCCCAGGCCGTCAAGGACCTCGACCTCGGCCGCCGCCCCCAAGACCGCCTCCGCGCCGAACTCGGCCGCCACATCCGCCTCGCCCGCACCGACAAAGGCTGGACCCTCAAAGACCTCTCCGAAGCCTCCTCCGTCAGCGTCAGCCAGCTCTCCTCCATCGAACGCGGCACCCACCTCCCCAGCCTCGAATCCCTCGTCGCCGTCGCCGGTGCCCTCGAAGCCAAACCCTCGCTCTGGCTCGCCGCCGCCGGCCTCTAAACGCATTCCCCGCCCCCGGTTTGACTCCTCGGCGGGGCGGTCCTTCGATCCTCCTCAGTGGCGGAACGCGCTGTCTCATCCCGACGCCTGCTCTTCACGGCCTTCGAGCCCAGCGGTGACGACCACGCCGCAGGGGTCATCGCCGAACTCCGCCGTCGCCACCCCTCCCTCGATATCTTCGCCTGGGGCGGCCCCAAAATGGAACGCGCCGGCGCCACCATCGTCGAACGCACCGGCGACGACGCCGTCATGGGCATGCCCGGCTTCGCCAAAATCCGCGAACACCAACGAATCAACGCCCGCATCGCCGACTGGCTCGACAAAAACCCCGTCTCCGCCCACATCCCCGTCGACTCCCCAGCCGCCAACTTCCCCATCTGCGAACTCTCCAAAGCCCGCGGCATCAAAGTCGTCCACCTCGTCGCCCCCCAGATCTGGGCCTGGGGCCGCTGGCGCATCCACAAGCTCCGCCGCATGACCGACATGGTCCTCTGCCTGCTCCCCTTCGAACAACGCTTCTTCGAAAAGCGCAACGTCCCCGCCAAGTTCATCGGCCACGTGCTCTTCGACAAAACCCTCGACCTCGAAGCCCTCGACAGCCGCGCCGAAGCCTTCGGCGAAGGCAAGCCCCGCATCGCCATGATGCCCGGCTCCCGCCCCGACGAACTCCTCCGCCACGTCGATCTCCTCCTCGACACCTTCGGGCTTCTCAAGAAAAAGCACCCCCAGGCCATCGGCGTCATCGCCGTCGGCAACGCCGTCGTGAAGGATCAACTCGACGGTCTCCTCGCCGGCCGCCCCGGCGGCCTCCCCGCCGACGTGAAGGTCGTCGTCCAAGACACCGACGCCGTCATCCGCTGGTGCACCATCGCCCTCGTGAAGAGCGGCACCGTCACGCTCCAGGTCGCCAAACAACTCAAGCCGATGGTCGCGTTCTACACCAAGGCCAACCCCCTCTTCTTCCTCGCCGCCCGCGCCGTCCTCGCCACCAAACTCTTCTGCCTTCCAAACGTCGTCGCCGGTCGCCGCATCGTCCCCGAGTTCATCCCCCACTGGGGCGGCGCAGAACCGATCGCCGCCGAAGCCCTCAAACTCCTCGACGACCCCGCCGCCGCCGAACGCCAGCGCGCCGACCTCATCGACCTCTGCACCAAGTTCGAAGGCAAATACGCCGCCGGCCTCGCCGCCGACGCCATCGAAGAAGTCGCCGACATCGTCCGCCGCGACACCCCCTCCCGAGTCGGCCGAATCCCCGACGCCTTCGACCGCCCCCTCACCCGCCCCGCAATCGACCCCGCAACATAAGAAGTAGCCGCGGCTGTCACTTTGGCTTTCAAGCCAAAGTGTTCCCGCACGCCTCCAGCGTGCGGTAACACTCCCGACGCCACAACGCCACTCCAATCACCAAACTCCCCCTTCTTCTACGGCCTCCGGCCTCCCGCCTTCTTCCTATGGCCTATGGCCCATGGCCTATGGCCTTCTTCCTATGGCCTTCTTCCTATGGCCTATGGCCTATGGCCTACGGCCTCGCCGCGGCCTTCCAACCGCTTTCCATGTTGCACCCTCCGATCACATCACCTCAATCCGGACGACCAAGGTTGTTAACTCGCCCTTCACCGAGCCCACCCGCTCGCATCCCCCTCATCGCGGAGCGCCATCAAATGCAGTAGACCCAATGAGATACCTTGGTAATATGGGAGGTACGATTACCATTATCGCATGTGGTCTTCTCTGCAACTGCTGAATCTCTGGAGTCTCAGAATGCTCCGCCAATCCAAACTCGCCGCCGCTCTTCTCATGTTCGTGTGCTCGATGGGCGCCCACGCTCAAGAGTTCGTTCGGCACTACTTCAAGACGCCCGTCCCCATGCGGCTCGACGCCACCCGCCTGGCGGTGTTCGACCTCAATGCAGGAAGCAGCGTGCCCGCGTACGCCCTCGATCCCGCGGCCTTCCAACTCCCCATCCCGGGCTGGCGACTCCTCGCGAGCACAGCGCCCGGACAGTCAAACGCCGACGTCGCACGCCAGGTCGCATCCGCCGCTGCCGCGAAAGCCGCCGCGTTCGTCTCCCCGGTCTTCCTCGACGAATCGGGCGCTCCCATCATCATCACCCAGGACCTGCTCATCGGCGTTCGTCGGGACGTGCCGGTTGAACGTGCCCGTCAGATCGTCTCTGAGTTCGGCGAGATCGTCCAGGAAGGCATCGGCACCGTTCCGAACGCATACAAGGTTCGCTCCAAGAGCCGCGACGGCCTCGAAGTCCTCAGCCAGGCCAATCGACTCGCCGTCATGAACGAGATCGACTTCGCAGAACCGGACCTGATCGCGACAAGCCGAGAAGGGCTCATCCCCAACGATCCGCTCTTCTCCTCGTGTTGGGGGCTCAGCAACACGGGGCAGTTCCCGGGCTACGTCCCCGGCGTTGATCTCGGCGCAGTTCAGGCGTGGGACACAACCACGGGCAGCCCGACCATCATCACGGTCGTATTGGACAGCGGGGTCCAGTCATCGCACCCCGACTTGATCGGTCGCATCGTGACGCCGGGCTTCGACGCGACAGGCCAGGGCGGCGCCGGGGAGCCGGTGAGCCCGTGCGATCGCCACGGCACAGCGGTTTCCGGCTGCATCGTGGCGAGCATCAACAACGGCGTCGGCGTCGTCGGGATCGCACCGAACACAAAGGTTGCCGCCGCTCGCGTCAGTATCCCGAACGTTCCGTGCAACGGCTCAGGCACGTTTCAGTCCAGTTGGATCGCGAACTCGTTGGCGTGGGCGCAGTCGATCGGCGCGCGGGTGACGAACACCAGCCTCTCCCTTTCGCCGAGTTCTTCGATCGTCACCGCGGCATACGAGAGCACCTATGCCGCGGGCGTGATCCACTTTGCATCGGCCATGAACAACGGCGTCGGGTCGGTGTCGTACCCCGCGAGTATTCCGGTTGTGAACTCGGTCGCCGCGTTGGACCCCGACGGCAACCGTTCCGGGTTCAGCAACTGGGGGCCAGGCTTGGATTTTTCGTCGCCCGGGAGCGACATCGTGACGACCGATCGAACCGGGTCGGACGGCTATGTGCCGGGGGACTACGTCTACACCAGCGGCACCTCCTTCGCCTCCCCCTACGCCGCGGGCGTCGCCGCCCTCATCCTCTCGCAGCGCCCCTCGCTCACGCCCTCGCAGGTCGAGACCATCATGCAGTCCACCGCCCGCGACCTGGGCACGCCCGGCTACGACACCGATTTCGGTCACGGCCTCGTGCGCGCCGATGACGCGATGCAAACGGTCAACGGTGAGTGCTCGCTCACGTGGGAGCAGCAACTACCGGGGCAACGCCCCGCCCCACGTCAGGCGCCCGCGATGGCATACGACGCTTCCCGCGGCGTGACCGTGTTGTTCGGTGGGCGAATCCCGCCGGACGGCGCGCTAAACGACACATGGGAGTGGGACGGTCGGGTTTGGACTCAACGTTCGATAGACGTTGGCCCAACGGAGCGAGTTTACGGCCGGATGGTCTACGACAGTGCGCGAAACGAGGTGATCTTCTTCGGTGGCCGTCGCCCCTACTCCAGCGTGTACCTTGGTGAGACCTGGGCCTGGAACGGCACAACTTGGAACTTGCGAACCAACAGCGGTCCACCCGGGCGAGAGAACTTTGCGTTGGCATTCGACAGCGTTCGCAACCGGGTCGTTCTCTTCGGCGGCTACAACGGCTCGTACTTGAACGACATCTGGGAGTGGAACGGTTCCGCATGGGAAAACAAGACTCCTGCATCGGGACAGGCTCCCCACGGCCGCGAGGGGCCGGCAATGGCATACGACCCCGTTCGGCAGGTATGCGTCATGCACGGCGGACTGTGGTTCACGAGCGCTGCGATCATCACGGACGACACATGGCTCTGGAACGGCACAACATGGGTACAAGCAGCGAGCGGACCCGTGCCACGCGTCCAAGCCCAGATGGCATTTGACCAGAATCTTCAGCGCGTTGTGGCGTTCGGCGGCAACTCCTACGGAACGACGTTCTACTCCGATCTCATCGCCTTCAACGGCAGTGGCTGGCAGAGCATCCCAGCGGCGGCACCGTCTCGCCGGAGTGATGTTGGGCTCTGCTTTGATTCCACGAGGAACAGGCTCGTCATGTCTTCCGGTTATTCGGGCGGCGGCGTGGTGCTCGGCGACACCTGGGAGTTCGACGGCTCCCGCTGGATCCCCATGTCCGGCGCAGCCCCCTCTCCCCGCCTCGGCGCAGCACAAGCCTTCGTCCCACAACTCGGCGGCGCAGTCATGTTCGGTGGCGTCACCTCCTTCGCTCAGCCCTTCTCCCCAGTCTCCGACGAACTCTGGTTGCAAAGCCCCTCCGGCTGGGGTCGTCTCCAAAGCTCCGGCCCCGCGGCACGCGCGTATCCATCTCTCGCCGCCCTCGGAAACGGTGACCTCCTCCTCTTCGGCGGGCTCGGCCCCTCGGACGTCGGGCTGAACGACCTCTGGCGATTCACAAACGGCACCTGGTCCCAACTCAACGTGACCAACGCCCCCTCACCACGCTGGGGCGCGGCCTCCTGTGCTTTCACCTCAAACGGCAAACTCGTCGTCTTCGGCGGCCAGTTCAACGGCTCCGTCGTCAACAACAACCTGCACGTCATCGACCCCGCCAACGCGCCGAACTGGACCACCTACGGCTTCGGCTCCAATGCCCCCGACCGCCGCGACTACCCCATGATGGCCTACGACCCCGTCCGCGACGAAGCCATCCTCTTCGGCGGTCGCTCCGCCTCCGGCTTCGACCTCGACGACGTCTGGCGCCTTCGCTTCGTCGACGGCTATCCCGAGTGGACCCCCATGCCCTCCCTCGGGTCCGTCAATAGTTGGCGCGGCGGCTCCATGTTCTGGGATCCAGGCCGCCAGCGCATCCTCCTCTACGCCAAGCAGCAGTTCGGATTCGACCAGTTCGCCATCGTCGAGCCAACCGTCTACGAATGGACCGGAACCAACTTCGCGCCCATCCAAGTCGGCGATCCCCCCAGCCTCCGCCGCTACGCCTCGATGGGGCCCACCTCCGCTTCCGGCGACATCCGCCTCTTCGGCGGCCTCCGCGCTTCCGACTCTGCCATCCTCGGCGACACCTGGGCCTTCAACGGCGTCGCCGAACCAAGCTTCCCCCTCCCCCCAACCGGCGCCGGCACCTTCGAGCGAGGAAACACGGTCACGCTCACACTCCCCGTCGTGCTCGGCCAGTCACCCACCCTGCGCTGGAATCGCAACGGCGTTCCCGTGAAC